>Ga0209157_1000167_pt1 | contig 59125 bp, 53 predicted proteins | sample GraSoiAngelo_135_FD_185892 | JGI IMG/M metagenome (GOLD analysis project Ga0209157, IMG submission 185892) | Grasslands soil microbial communities from the Angelo Coastal Reserve, California, USA - 14_0929_05_40cm (SPAdes) (version 2) | ecosystem: Environmental > Terrestrial > Soil > Grasslands ... | reverse complement strand
GATCGACAGACACGCCCGGCAACGCGGTCTCGGGCTCCGGCGGCGGCTCGTCGACACACGCGTCGGTCGCCTGATCCACTTCGACTCGCACGCGATCGTCGATGTCCTTCAGGTCCGCTTCCGCGACGAGATCGGCGGCAAGCAAGCGCTGGACGTAGCGATCGACGGGATCGTTCGCCTTCGCCCACTGCTCCAGCTCACCTTTCGGCACGTAATGCTGATCGTCGTGCTCGGCGTGGCCCTTGCGACGGTAGGTCTTCACCTCGATGAAATGCACGCCCTTGCCGTGCCGTGCGCGCTCCGCCGCGAACTTCGTGGCTTCGTAGACCGCGAACACGTCGTTGCCATCCACCGTGACAGCCGGGATGCCGTATCCCTTCGCCTTTTCGGCGAGGTCCTTCACGGCGAATTGTTTTGCCGGCGGCGTGGAATAGGCCCAGTGGTTGTACTCGCCGATGACGACGAGCGGCAGGCGCTGCACCGTGGCGAGGTTCAAGCCTTCATGAAAGGTGCCGGTCGATGTCCCGCCATCGCCGATGTAGACGAGCCCGACGCGCGGCTCGCCGCGCAGCTTGAAGCTCAGCGCGATCCCCGCCATCACCGGGATCATGTCACCGAGGTGCGAGATCTGGCCGAGATAGCCCTTCTCCAGGTCATTGAAGTGGACGTTGAGCTCGCGGCCGTGGGTGGGGCCGTCGGCTTTGGCCATGTACTGCCGGAGGATTTCGATCGGCGGGGCGCCCATCACGAGGAGGGAGCCGAGGTTGCGAATCAGCGGCGACAGGATGTCCTTGTTCCGCCCCCGCTCCAAGGCATACGCCGAGGCGACCGATTCGCCCTCTTGGCCCAGGGAGCGGAACAACCCGCCGATGACCTTGGTCTGCCTGTAGAGCGCGACCAGGCGCTCTTCCAGCGTCCGAGTCAGCCGCAGGTAATAGTAGATCTCGAGCAGCTGGTCGGTCGAGAGTGCCGCGCCACCGGGGGGGGGCACGGCGGCGGTGGGCCGAGTCGCAGGTAGAGCCATGGCCCTAAATTATAGCCGAGGGGGAAGAGCCATGGCGAACATCAAGTTGCGTGTGACCGGCATGACCTGCGGCCACTGTCAGGCGAAGGTCGAGCAGGCGTTGAAAAGCGTCAGGGGCGTCTATTCGGCAGTCATCGACTTGCCGGACGGCGAAGCAGAGATCGACTTCGACGACGACTCCGTCACGACGGATCAGCTCCTCGCGGCCATCGTCAAAGCGGGCTACAGCGCGACGCTCGCGGGCTAGTAGGCGCCGCGCATGACGTGCGCAGGCTCGACGAGCTTGTGCACCTCCGCGAGGAATCGTTTGGCGAGCTTGTCGAGCTCCGACTCGCCCACCTGATCCGTCGCGGCTTCCACAAAGGTGTAATGCCCGCCCTCAGGTCGCGCACTGATCGTGATGCGTCCCAATGTCCCTTGATAGGCGCGGCGGCGCGGCGACTCCTCCGCCGGCGCGAGCCGACCGCCGAAAAAGCTCTTGGCCACCTCGAGCACAGCCTCAGGGCTCGCGCTAGTTCTGTGGAAGTAACGCATGACTTGCCGCTCCTGGAGTTTTGAACGCCCGCAGCGTCAGGCTATTGAGCACCACCGAGAGACTCGACCACGCCATGGCCGCGCTCGCCAGCACCGGCGAGAGCAGCCATCCCGTGACAGGATACAGCACGCCGGCGGCGATCGGAATCAGCAGCACGTTGTAGCCGAAGGCCCAGATCAGGTTCCAGCGAATCGTCCGCATGGTGCGCCGCGCGAGCTCGATCGCCGTGTACACCGCGCGCAGGTCGCCACGAATCAGCGTCACGTCGGACGCTTCCATGGCGACGTCGGTGCCGGTGCCGATGGCGATGCCGACATCCGCTTGCGCGAGCGCTGGTGCATCGTTGATACCGTCGCCGACCATCACGACGTGCGCGCCGCCATTCTGGCGCTGGAGTTTCTTGACCAGATCCGCCTTCTGCGACGGCAGCACCTCGGCGATCACCTCGTCGATGTCGACTTCTGCGGCGACCGCTTCCGCACCCGTCTTCGAGTCGCCCGAGACCATGATCACCGGAATGCCGCGCCGCTTCAGCAGCTCGACCGCAATCTTGGACGTCGGCTTGATCGGATCGGAAATGGCGATCACCGCGTGCACGGTGTTGTTCACGACGCAGATCACGGGCGAGCGGCCCTGCGCGGCGAGTCGATCGGCGTCCGCGCCCAGCGAGCCGAGCTCGAGGCTGCGTTCCCGTGCGTGTCGCAGCGAGATCACTTCGATGATCCGGCGATCCACGGTGCCGCGCACGCCGCGGCCTTCCATCGCCGCGAACTTCTCGACCGGCAGCAGCGACACCTGCTTGTCCTGTGCGGCCTTGAGGATCGCGAGGGCGAGCGGATGCTCGGAGCGCTGTTCGACAGATGCCGCCCACTTGAGGACATCGGCTGGACTGATCGGCGTGCCATCCGGCTTCTTGGCCGTGACGATGTGCGTGACGGTTGGCCTGCCTTCGGTGATCGTTCCGGTCTTGTCGAGGAGCACGGTGCGTGCATTGGCGAGGCGCTCCAGCGCCTCGCCGCTCCGAATCAGGATCCCATACTCCGCCGCTTTCCCGTCCCGACCAGAATCGCCGTTGGCGTCGCGAGCCCAAGCGCGCACGGACACGCGATGATCAGCACCGTCACGAACGCCACGGTCGCGAAGAGGAGCGCACGCACCTGCGGCGGCGGTCCCAGGTCGAACCAGGCTACGAACGCCGCGATCGCCACGGCGATCACGATCGGGACGAACACGCCCGCGACGCGATCCGCGAGCTTCTGAATCAGGGCCTTCGTGGCCTGCGCGTCTTCGACCAACTGCACGATCTGCCCAAGCGCGGTGTCCTTGCCCACGCGCGTCGCGCGGAAGGTGATGCTGCCGGTCGTGTTCAGCGTGCCGCCGATGACTTCGTCACCGGGTTTCTTGGCCACGGGCATCGGCTCCCCGGTCAGCATCGCTTCGTTCACCGCCGATGCGCCCTCGGTGACGATGCCGTCCACCGGCACCTTCTCGCCGGGTTTGACAATCACCAGGTCGCCGACGACGACCGCCTCGACCGGGATGTCCACGTCCTGTCGATCGCGGACTACGTGGGCTGACTTCGCGCGCAGCGATGCCAGCCGCCGAATCGCTTCGGACGTGCGGCCCTTGGCGCGCGCCTCCAGCAGGCGGCCGAGCAGCACGAGCGCGATGATGGCGGCGACGGCCTCGTAATAGACGTCCGCGGGCAGACCCGCTCGCAGGAAGAGCGTGGGGGCAGCGGTCGCGACCAGTGAGTAGAGGTACGCCGCTCCAGTGCCGACGCCGATGAGGGTGTTCATGTCGGCGGTGCGGTGTCGCAGGCCGCTCCACGTGCCCTTGTAGAACTGCTCGCCGGACCAGATGACGACGGGGAGCGTACTGATCGCCAATCCCCATTTGATCCAGTCGAGTTCGAAGACCCATCCTCGTCCTGACACCCAATCGCGCAGGGAGACCGCCAGCGGCATGAGCAGGCGGCCGAGGAGATCGACCTGCTTCATCGTGCCGTTCTCACCCATTGGCCGATCCGCCATCAGCAACATCGAACCGAGCATCGCGATGACCGTCACGACCGCGGCGACGACGAACTTCCAGGTGAGGGTGCGGATTTCGCGGCGGCGCGCAATGCGCTCGCGCTCGAGCGGATCCTCCGCCGCGATCGGCTCGGCGACCTCGAATCCGGCCGCTGTCACCGCCCTTTCGAGATCCTCGGCGCTGACGACGCCCGGCACGTAGTCCACGGTCGCCGTCTCGGTCGCCTGATTGGCGACCGCGCGAATGACGCCATTGACCCGTGCCAGCGACTGCTCCAGCGGCGCGACGCTCGGCGCATAGTGCAGATCGACGATCCCGAACGTCACGGTCGCCTTGCCGCAGTTGTAGCCCGCCTCGCGCACCGTCTTGATGAGCTGGCCGACGTTGGTTTGCGCGGAGTCGTATTCAATGGCGGCCTTGTTCGTCGCGAAGTTCACGCCGGCCGACGTGACGCCCGTCGCCCCGGCGAGCGCTTCCTGCACCGTCGCGGCGCAGCTCGCGCAGGTCATCCCTTCGATCGGCAGCACGATCCGCGTCTTACTCATGGGCGGGAGGCGGCGTCGTGGAACTTGTGTGGGGATGAGGCGGCGCGCCGCTCGCCGGGCGGCTCCACCACGAGCAATCCTTTCAACATGTTCATGCCGCAGCGGAAGGGGTATTCGCCCGGCTGTTCTGGCGTGAACTCGATCGTGGTGGTCTGAAAGGGCGGCAGCTGCCGATCGATGCCGAACTTCTCGAACACAACGTGCTCCGAGCAGTCGGCCGTCTCGTCGCGATAGAATTGCAGCCGGACCGGCTTCCCGGCCTGCACGACAATGGTGTCGGGCGTGTAACCGCCCTTCACCGTGATGCGCACTTCCTGCACGCCCCCGCCCCCCCCCGCCGCGATCGTGGTCGCCGCGACGGCCTTCCCACGCGAGAAGAGGAAGTACCAGAGCACCCAGACGATGGCGACGGCGCCGAGCGCCGTGACGGCGATCTGGGTGGACGTCACGTCTCCCTCGCTAGCGCACCTGCACGCGGACGGGAGCGCTTTTGGTTGAGCCGGCGGATTCGATCCGCATGGCGTAGAACGACCGCCAGACGAATACCAGAGCGATGACGAGGAACGCCCCCGCGAGCACGTGACTCAGCGTGGCGCCCCGCTCCGCCGTGAGCGACACCGCCAGCTCGACCGCGAGCAAGCCGAAGAGCGTCGTGAATTTGATGATCGGATTCATCGCGACCGACGAGGTATCCTTGAACGGATCGCCCACGGTATCGCCCACGACCGTCGCGGCGTGGAGCTCCGTGCCTTTCTGCTTCAGCTCGGTCTCGACGATCTTCTTGGCGTTGTCCCACGCACCCCCCGCATTGGCCATGAAGATGGCCTGGTAGAGGCCGAACAGCGCAATCGAGATCAGGTAGCCGATGAAGAAGTACGGCTCGAAGAACGCGAACGCGAGCGTCGCGAAGAAAACCGTCAGGAAGATGTTGAACATCCCCTTCTGCGCGTATTGCGTGCAGATCGCCACCACCTTTTTGCTGTCCGACACCGAGGCCTTCGTCGTCCCCTCGAGCCGGATGTTCGCCTTGATGAACTCGACCGCGCGGTAGGCGCCGGTCGTGACCGCCTGGGTCGAGGCGCCGGTAAACCAGTAAATCACGGCGCCGCCGGTGATCAGGCCCAGCAGGAACGGCGGGTGCAGGATCGACAGATTCGACAGCAGCTCGGGCTGCAACCCGCGAGTGAGCGCCACGATGATGGAGAAAATCATCGTCGTCGCGCCGACCACGGCGGTGCCGATCAACACCGGCTTCGCGGTCGCCTTGAACGTGTTCCCCGCCCCGTCGTTCTCCTCCAGGTTCTCCTTGGCACGCGCGAAGTTCGGATCGAACCCAAAGTCTTTCTTGACCTCGGCGCGGACGTTCGGGACCTGCTCGATCAGCGATAACGTCACCGGCCCCATGCCCAGGAACCCGAACGCCACGAGGCCGAAAGCAAACACCGCGGGTGCCACCATCAAGCCGAGCAACCCCGTCGTGCTCACGCCGTAGGCGATCGCCATCAGCACCATCATCGTCATCCCTAACCAGAACGCGCTGAAGTTCCCGGCGACGAATCCGGAGAGAATGTTCAGCGAGGCGCCGCCCTCACGCGACGACGTCACGATCTCGCGTGTGTGGCGCGAGCCGACCGACGTGAACACCTTCACGAACTCGGGGATGATCGCGCCGGCGAGCGTACCGCAGGTGATGACAAGGGAGAGCTTCCACCACAGCGTCGGATCCCCACCGATGTTGGGAATCAGGAGTCGCGAAGCCAGGAACGTGAGCGCCACGGACACGAGCGACGTGAGCCAGACCAGCGTGGTCAGCGGCGCCTCGTAGTTCATCTGATCGGCCGTCCGGTATTTCGCTTTGACGACCGCGGCGTTCAGGAAGTACGACACGCCCGACGCGACGATCATCATGACGCGCATCGCGAAGATCCAGACGAGCAGCTGCACTTTCACGAGGGGATTGTGCACGCCCAGGAGAATGAACGAGATGAGCGCGACCCCGGTGACCCCGTACGTCTCGAACCCATCGGCGCTCGGACCCACGGAATCGCCGGCGTTATCCCCCGTGCAGTCGGCAATGACGCCGGGATTCCGGGCGTCATCCTCCTTGATCTTGAACACGATCTTCATGAGATCGGCGCCGATATCGGCGATCTTCGTGAAGATGCCGCCCGCCACCCGCAGCGCCGCGGCGCCGAGCGATTCGCCGATGGCGAATCCGATGAAACACGGGCCGGCGTAGTCGCCCGGAATGAAGAGCAGGATCAGGAGCATCAGCAGCAGCTCGACGCTGATCAGCAGCATCCCGATGCTCATGCCCGCTTTCAGGGGAATCGCATGGTTGGGATAGGGCTTGCCGGTGAGGCTGGCGAATGCGGTGCGGGAGTTCGCGAATGTATTTACGCGGATGCCGAACCAGGCTACTCCGTAACTGCCGGCGATCCCGATGAGGCTGAACAGCAGGATGATGATCACCTTCATCGCGGGGAAGCCGCGCACGACGGCGCCGGTGGCGTCCGTCGTCTGCGCGAGCGTGCCGAAATAGACGGCGACGATCGCGCCGATGAAGACCCACAGAACAAGAAGGAAACGCCCCTGCGTGAGCAGGTACGTCTTGCACGTCTCGTAGATCAGTTCGGAGATCTCGCGCATGGCGCGGTGCACCGGCAGGTTGCGCAGCTGGGTGTACTGTGCGAGACCGAAGAGCAATCCCAATGCGCAGATGACCAGGCCCCACAGCAGTAACGCGCGGCCCCCGATCCCGCCCAAAAACGTGGCCTGGTTGAGGTTCGGCAGTACGAGCGCGGCTTCACCGCCCGCTGCATGCTGGGGAGGGGCGGGATTCTGCAGCAATCCGAGCATCATTCGGGATTATCTCCTGGAGTGAGCCTTACTTCTCCGCGTACTCGTAGTACTCGATGCCGAGGTGCGTGATCTGCTCCTCCCCCATCATCCAGCGCAGCGTGTTCTTGAGCTTGGTCTGTTGAATGAAGAGATCATGCTCGGCATACAGGCCTTGGGCGAACTGTGGGCTCTTGAAGTAGAAGGAGAGCCACTCCTGAATGCCTGACAGTCCGGCGCGCGCGGCGAGATCGAAGAACAGCGCCAGGTCGAGCACGATTGGCGCGGCCAGAATCGAATCGCGGCACAGGAAATCGACTTTGATCTGCATCGGATAGCCGAGCCATCCGAAGATGTCGATGTTGTCCCACCCTTCCTTGTTATCGCCGCGCGGTGGGTAATAGTTGATCCGGACCTTGTGGTAGACCTTCCCGTACAGCTCGGGATAGAGGTCCGGCTGCAGGATGTGCTCGAGCAGGCCGAGCTTGGACTCTTCTTTGGTCTTGAACGATTCGGGGTCGTCCAGGACTTCGCCGTCCCGGTTGCCCAGGATGTTCGTGGAGTACCAGCCGGAGAGCCCGAGCATGCGCGCCTTGAACGCCGGCGCGAGCACGCTCTTCATCATCGTCTGACCGGTCTTGAAGTCCTTGCCGCCGATCGGCACGTGGCGCTCTTCCGCCAATCGCTCCATCACCGGCAGGTCGACCGTGAGGTTGGGCGCACCATTTGCGAACGGGATGTTCTCCATGAGCGCGGCGTAGGCATACAGCATCGAGGGCGCGATCGACTGATCGTTCTGCTCCATCGCCTGCTCGAACGCCGCGAGCGATTGATGGGCGGGACCGGGCGTCAGAAACACCTCGGTCGATGCGCACCACACCACGACCAGGCGATCCAGCTTGGCGCTCTGCTTGAAGTTGCGCATGTCCTCGCGCAGCTGCTCGGCCAGCTCGCGCTTGTTCTTGCCGCGTTTGACGTTCGTGCCCTGCAGCCGCTTGACGTAGTACTGATCGAAGACCGCGGGTATGGGCTTGATGCCCTGGAGGAACGTCTTGATGGGCTCGAGATGCTCGTGCTGATCGAGCACGCCGGCTTTGACGGCGGCTGTGTACGCGTCGTCGGGAATGGGATCCCACGCCGCAAAGACAAGATCGTTCAAGTCCGCGAGCGGGACGAAGTCTTTGATCTTCGGCATCCGCTTCTCGGTGCGCTTGCCGAGGCGGATCGTCGCCATCTGGCTGAGCGAGCCGATCGGGAGTGCACGACCGCGCCGCACATTCTCGACGCCGGCGATGAAGGTCGTCGCAACCGCGCCGAGACCCACGAGCATGACACCCAGTTTTCCGTTAGCCGCATCAATTTCCATTAATGAGCCTTGCGGCGTCCGGCCGCTATTCCAGGCAACGTCTCACGTTTGGGTATCGGCGACGGTGGCGGCGCGCCGCGCGCCACGCGTGCGACGTGTACCACCCGTTGGATCACCGTGATCGCGGAGACGAACGCGAGCACCGCCACAATCCAGAACAGCACGACACCGGGACGCCCCGGTCCCGCGCCGAAAACCAATGCCGGCACGCCCAGCAGCAGGATGCGCTCGGCGCGCGCGGCGATACCGACTTTGTTTTCGATGCCGAGCGACTCCGCCCGTGCCCGTGTGTACGATACCAGGAACGACGCAACCAGCGCGACCAGCCCCGCGGCAACGGCGCGCGGCTTCAGGATGCTCGGCAGCGGGCCGCTCAAAAAATAGAAGATCAACCCGCCAAAAACTGCCCCCTCGCCGATGCGGTCGAGGGTCGAATCGTAGAAGGCGCCGAACGTCGTGATCTTGCCACCCTGCCGCGCCACCTGCCCGTCCAGCAGGTCGAGGATGCCGCTCAGCAGCAGCAGCAGACCTCCCCACCGGATCGCGCCAACCCCAAACGCCACTCCCGAAACGATTACGACCACTGTGCCGACGGTGGTAATCGCATTCGGATGCACGCCGCTCTTGATCAGTAGACGCGCCAGCGGGCCGATCAGCTTGACGAAGCCGTCTTTGACGCGCTGGGGGATGACGTTCATGCCGGGGGGAAGCTAATCGTCAGAGCCGATGACGGTAGGGCTAAAACTCCTAGTGGACCAATGGGTTGACTCGTACTTTACGAGAGCCGTCATGAACGCTTCCCCAGGAGCCCGACCATGACTCACCTGCTCTTCGTCCTCGCCCTCGCCGTGCAGCAGCCGACTTCTCCAAGCGCCCCTCCCGACGACCCGTTCGTCTGGCTCGAGGACGTCGAAAGTGCGCGCTCCATGGAGTGGGTGAATGCCAAGAACGCGGCAACGATTGCCGTCCTGGGCCAGGGACCGCTCTATCAAACGCTCTACGATCGGCTCAAGCAAATCCTCGATTCCAAGGACAAAATCGCCTACCCCAGTATCCTCGGGAATTCGCTTTATAACTTCTGGCAGGACGCCGATCACGAGCGCGGCATTTGGCGGCGGACCACATGGGCGAGCTACGCCAGCGCGAATCCGGTGTGGGGGACCGTGATCGACCTCGATTCGTTGAGCAAGGCTGAGGGCGTGACGTGGTCCTGGGCGGGCGCGTCCTGCCTCGAGCCCGAATACCGGCGCTGCATCGTCGGCCTGTCGCGCGGCGGCTCGGACGCCACGGAGTTGAGGGAGTTCGATCTCACCACGAGACACTTTATCGCCGATGGATTCAAGGTTCCGGAAGCGAAGTCCGGAATCGCGTGGGTCGATGACAGCACGCTCCTCGTGGGGACCGATTTCGGACCTGGCAGCATGACCACCTCGGGCTATGCACGCATCATCAAGCTCTGGAAGCGCGGTACGCCGCTCTCCACGGCGACGACTGTGTACGAGGCGCCGGCCAACCATGTCAGCGCGTCCGCGTCCAGCACGAATGACGGCGCGCGTCGCTATCTCATGATCAGGGATGGGACGGATTTTTACCACCGCACGCGATACCTCTATGACCACGGACAGGTCGTGAAGCTCGACGTCCCCACGGATGCCGACGTCAGTATCGTGCACGGTCAGCTCGTCGTGTACGTGCGCGATCCGTGGAGCGTGAGTGGCAAGACTTGGCCGACTGCGTCGCTGATCGCGATGCCCCTCGATGATTTTCTCAGCGGCAGGCGCGCCTTTCAGCTCGTCCTGCAACCTGGTCCACGCGAGACCATCAATGGCGTGACGTCCACGCGCGACTACTTGCTTCTCAACATCCTGAACAACGTCCGGGGTGAGTTGCGGCGCTACCGCTATCAGGATGGACGATGGACGTTCGAAAAAGTGCCGGCACCAGATCTCGGCACCGTGGGCGTCGTTGCAAGGTCTGCCACCTCGAACCGGTACTTCTTCACATTCACGAACTTCATTCAGCCAACGACGCTGTACGTGACGGCGGAAGATGGCAGCGTGACGGAAGTCAAACGCCTCCCGGCGATGTTCGACGCGGCGGGGCTGGTCGTCGATCAGCAGGAAACGAAGTCGGCGGACGGCACCAAGATCCCGTTCTTCGTCGTGCATCGCCGCGACATGAAGCGCGACGGCAATAATCCCACCCTGCTCGGCGCCTACGGCGGATTCGAGATCGCCAACACACCGTCCTACAGCACGCATACCGGCGCAGGATGGCTTGAGCGCGGCGGCGTCTTCGTCCTCGCCAATATTCGCGGCGGTGGCGAGTTCGGCCCGCAATGGCATCGTGCCGGACTGAAGGAGCACCGGCAACGCATCTACGACGATTTCGCGGCGGTGTCGCAGGAGCTGATCCGCGACAGCATCACCAGCCCGCGGCACCTGGGAATCCGCGGCGGCTCGAACGGCGGTCTGTTGATGGGCGTCGCGCTCACCCAGCACTCCGAGCTCTATAACGCAGTGCTGATTCAGAATCCGCTGCTCGACATGAAGCGCTACAGTCACCTCCTCGCCGGCGCGAGCTGGATGGCAGAGTACGGCGATCCCGACAAGGCAGAAGACTGGGCCTACATCTCGCGGTATTCACCGTACCAGAACGTGAAAGCGGGGACGAAGTATCCGACGGTGATGTTCACGACAACGACGCGCGACGATCGCGTCCATCCGGGTCACGCGCGCAAGATGGCCGCGAAGATGGAATCGATGGGGATTCCGTTCTACTACTTCGAGAACACGGAGGGTGGGCACGGAGCAGGCGTCACGAGCGCGCAAGTCGCGAAAGAGCTCGCGCTGACCTATGTGTATTTATGGCGGCAACTCGGAACCGAGATGTCGTCAATCCCGTAGACCAGGGCTGCTTAGCGAGGTGTGATCGTTCCGGTTACCTCGACAACTACGCGGTAGCCTTCGAGGCGCGCGGGAATTCTGCGTTTCGTGTCCGGATTGGAGTTGGCCAGCAGAACCTTAATGCAGCGCTCGCCGTCGCATGATCCGATGGCCGTCCCCACCACGCCGGGCAGCGCCATGAGGGAATCGGTATGCGCGGCGAGCACCTCATCGATTGTCCTGGCAGGCATCGCGACGCGTCCCTCCTCTCGGCTCGCGCCCTGGGAACCCGAACAGGCCACGAGCGCACCAACGAGCAGCACCGGCACAGTGACGCGTCTGCGCATCAATGTCTCACGAAGATCCCGTAGCCGTTGCTGCTGCCATCTGGATCATGATTCGCGGCTGACTTGTACGTGTACCCTGTGAGCGTCATCCCACTCACGGCGAAATAGGCCAGGTGGGTGGCGTTCGGGATGGCTGCAAGGACTACCGTGCAGGTCCCCGCGACGCCGTCGGAGTCACTGGTGACGCACTGCACTTCGGGATTGGAGTTCCAGTTCCCGCGTACGGTCACACCGTTCAGGGGATTGTGGCGCCAGTCGTGCACGGTTATCCGCACGGTCGCCGACCAGGTGTCCACGCCACTCACCGCCCAGCCGTCGAGGTTCCCAACGTGCATGCTGGGCGCGGTCACCGTAATCGCAATAGCGCGCGCGTTGTTGCTCGAATTGGCATCGGGCAACTTCTGGGTGGCAGTCAGGATGTGCCCGCTGATCGCGGCGCCCGCGGTACTCCAATTGATGGTGCGCGTGGCGCTGGCCCCGGCGGGGATTCCCGGTATCGTCTGTGTGCCGACGACCGCGTTGCCGGCCATTCCGTCTGTCAGCACGACGTCGACGTTCGCCGTGACATCCTCCCCGCCCACATTCTGCACCGTCACCGCAACGGGGACGGTGTCGCCCACGGTCGCCTGACCCGAGGCGGAGATGCTCGCCAACGCCAAATCAACCGGCGTGGCCAGCACGTTGACGGTCGCGGAACGCTGGTTGTTGGCGGCGACGTCATCCGACAGGGTGTGGCTCGCGACCAGCGTGTGTGACCCCACTGCCGCGGTCCCGGTATTCCAGCTGAAGGAGCGCGTCGTGCCGGCTCCCGGTGCCAGCCCGGTGACTGTCTGCGTGCCGATCGTGACTCCGCCAGCCGTGGCATCGGTCAGGACGACATTGAAGCTGCTACTGATATTCGTTCCCCCGATGTTCTGGAGGGTCACGCTGATGGTCGCCGTGCTTCCTTTGCCTATCGATGCCGGCGCGTTGAGGGCCGTCACGGCGACATCGTTCGCCGGGGCGTTCACCGAGACCGTCACGGAGCTCTGGTTGTTGGCGGTGTTGCCATCCGGATAGGTGTGGGTCGCCACGAGCGTATGGCTGCCCAGCGCGACACCCGCCGTGTTCCAGGTAAACGTCCGCGTCGTGGCGCCGCCGGTTTGCAACCCGCCGGTGATCGTTTGCGTGCCGATCGTCACGCCCGCAGTCGCATCTCGGAGCGTCATGTCGAAGTTCCCGGTGGCGTTTTGCCCGCCGACGTTCGAGGCGCTGACTTGAATCGCGGCGCTGGACCCCTGAATCACCGTCGCGGGCGCGCTCATATTCACCGCGATATCGGCCGGCGGCATCACGATCACCGAGATTGCCATGCTGTTGTTCGACCAGACATCATCGGGCAGTTTTTGGGTCGCGAACAGCGTGTGGCCGTTCGTGGCCGCGCCCGCCGTGCTCCACGGGATGTCGACCGTGGCGCTCGCGCCCACCGCGAGGCTCGCCACTGCTCGCGTGCCGATCACCGGGCCGTTATACCCGTCGGCCAACTCCACGTTGAAGCTCGTCGTGACATCCACCTCGCCGGCGTTCTTCACCGTCACGACGATGTGCGCGGTGTCGCCGAGGGCCACGCGCGCCGGGGCCGTGATCGCGGTAACCGCGATGTCGGTAGGCTTGGGCTTCACGGTGACGACGGCGCTGCGCTGATTGTTGGCCGAGTTGTCGTCGGTCAAGCTCTGCGTGGCCGTGATGGTGTGATCGCCGAGCGACGATCCAGTCAGATCCCAGCTGAACATGAGCGACGTGTTGGCGCCAACGGCGAGCCCGTTCACGGTCTGGGTGCCGATCGTGACACCGTCCGTCGCGTCTTGCAGCGTGACGTCGAAGCCCCCGGCCACGTTCTGATTGCCGACGTTCGCGACCGTTACGGCGACGTTCACGACGTGGCCCTGCGTCACCGCCGGCGGCGGGTTGAGCTTGGTCACCGCGATGTCGGTCAGGGGCGCCGCGACCGGGATCGTCAGCGAGCGCCGATCGTTCCCGGGCCGGTCGTCGGTCAGGCTGTGGCTCGCGACCAGACTATGGTCTCCGGTCGTGGTGGGGGTCCACGCGAAGCTCAGCGTCGTGCTGGCACCGGCCAGCAGCCCGCCGACCGTCTGCGTGCCAACGGTCATGTGCTCGGTCGTATCCTGCAGCGTGACGTCGAAGCTCCCGATGTCCTGGTTGCCGAAGTTCTTCACGACCACGGTGATGTTGTCCGTCGTGTTCTGCACGAGCGAGCTCGGCCCGCTGAGACCAGTCAGCGCGAGATCCGTGAGTGGACCCGGCGGCGGCGGCGCGAAGCCGTCGATCGTGACGCCGAAGCGATTGAGCACCAGGTCGATCCGATTCGCGATCGTCACCGAGGCGCTCCCCGCAAACAGCAGTCCGACCGGATTGAGATTCGCGTCATCCGTGACAATGAGCGAGCCGGAGTCACCGCCACCGCTGAATCCGCCCGGCGAGATGATCAACTGATCGACGAACCGCGCCGTCTTGGTGCACGTGATCCCGGAAACCGCATAGCAGACCGTGACCGACGCGTTGACGCCGGTGATTTGGCCATGCGTCAGCCGCGTGGTGCGGCCGTACTTCTGGACATTGAGGCCGAGCAACGCGTCACGGTCATCGAACAGACCGTCGCCATTGGCGTCGCCGTACATCGTTGAATTCGGCATGCCGTAGCCGTCGTCCGCGGGCACGGCATTGTCCAGCATGTCCACGCTGGACTGCGCGATCGCCGCGTCCATCGTGTTATTCACGCCCGTGAAATTGATCGTCTGGAAATCGGCTAGCGTCGCGATCTGATCCGCCGCTGTGCCGCCGTCGAAAGGACCTGGCTGATACTCCGGATCGCCGATGCTGGCGCCGTTCGAGTTCGCCAGGACGTGATTGTTCGAAAGGATGTAGACGTGACCCAGCGCATCGCGCACGCGCGCGCCGATCGTGCCCGCGGTGATCGCCGGATGGCCTACCGAGAATCCCATCGGGGCCGGTCGCTGGCGCTGGGTCGGATCGCTGAACGCCATGATGCGCCCGGTGACCCGGACACCGACGGGCACGCCGTCGAGCGCCTGAGGCAGACCGGCGATGCCGGCGCGCTCGACGAGCAGTAACAGGCCGACGTGTCCGTTCGAGAGCCCGACCGCCGTCCCCACCACGCCTGGGATGTCGAGGAGCTTCGGCGCGTGGCGGCGCTGTGCCGCGATGGCGGCGATCAGATCCGCGCCGCCGGGCGACTGCGGCGCAACCGAGGGACCGGCAGGAGAATCGCCTGTGCTATCGAAGCAGGCCGCCATCGCGACGATGATGGCGAGACAAGTCAACGTGCGGCTGGCGACCATGACGACCCCCCGGTGTGGACAGCGGGGCACGATAATGGAGGCCCCGAACCCACTCGGCAATTAGGGACTTGGACTAGGGTGGAAGTGCTTGAATTACCTGGACTTTTGAGGGATCAGGCGCGCTTGCGTAAGATGACCTGCCAGCAAATTCTCGCCTTTGCCGAACAGGACCGGCGAGATCGCCAGGTGCAGCTCGTCGATGAGACGCGCACGGAGATATTGCCGAATGGTGGAAACGCCGCCGATGCGGATGTCCTTGCCACGCGCCACGGCTTTCGCCTGCTCGAGTGCCGCGTGAATGCCGTCCGTGACGAAAAAGAACTCCGTTCAACCGGCCCGAAACGATGGCCGGGTAGCACTCGCGTGCATGCCAGCGTCAGCGAGGCCGTTTAGGGCGAGGTTTCAGATCCCGCAACCGTGAAGCTGTAACGACCCGACCCAACTTCGACGAGGACGTCATTGCCCCGCTGTTTCACATTCCGCACGCCCGCGCTCGCAGCGAGCGAGCCACCGCTCTCGCGCACGCGGTCGACCCGCGTGTCCCACAGCGTGACCTCGGCTGCGGTGTTCGCGGGAATCGTGACGTCCAGAGCGAACCGCTGGCCCTCCCAATTCCACGCGGATGTCAACGTGCCGTACGGCGTGTCGAGCGACGCGCTCGCGCTCGTCAGGCCGGCGCCGCGTCGTGGCGCGATGCGGGAGCGCCGGAAGCCCGGCGCCGCCGGATCGAGGCCGATCCCGCCGATGGTCTGATACATCCAATCGCCGACCGCGCCAAACGCATAATGATTGAAGGAGTTCATCCCCGGGTTTTCGAACGAGCTGTCGGGACGAATCCCGTCCCACCGCTCCCACATCGTGGTCGCGCCCCGCGTAACGGGATACAACCAGGACGGATAGGTGCGTTGCATCAGGAGTTGGTATGCTACGTCGGTGTGTCCCGTCGCGCTGAGCACGTGCAACAGATACGGCGTGCCGAGGAACCCAGTCGTCAGGTGCGCCCGGGCGCGCACATCCTGCACCAGACGGCCGGCGGCCAACGGCGCGAGCGAGTCGGGGAGGAGATCGAACGCGAGCGCCAGCGCGTACGCGGTTTGTGTGTTCTCGCCGACCCGGCCCGTGGCTGAGACGAATTCCCGATCGAACGCGCGCCGTGTGTCACGGAACAACGTGGCATAGGCGGTCGCATCGGCGTCCCGCCCCAAAACCGCGGCAGTGTGCGCCACGAGGTCGGCGGAGTGCGCGAGGAACGCCGTAGCGATCAGGTCTGTGCCCGTTGTCGCGCCGGGATAGGACGGATCATCGCTGTGCAGCGCGAGCCAATCGCCGAATTGCCATCCCGGTCTCCAGATCAGGTCTGACCCTGCGCGCCGGCGTGCGTACTCGACCCAGGCCCGCATGCTGGCATACTGACGCTCGAGCACGCCGCGGTCGCCGTAGGCCAGATACATCGTCCACGGAATGATGACCGCCGCATCTGACCATCCTGCCGTTCCAGCGAAGTCTGCAGAGTCACCGCCCAGCGGATTCGGGATCACCCAGGGGACGCTCCCGCCCGGAAGCTGATCGCTGGCGACATCGCCGAGCCATTTCGCGAAGAAACCGGAGACGTCCAGGTTGAACGCGGCAGTGCGGGCGAAAACCTGTGCGTCGCCCGTCCATCCCAGACGCTCGTCGCGCTGCGGGCAATCGGTTGGCACGTCGAGAAAGTTGCTGCGCTGACCCCAGACGATGTTCCGCTGCAGCTGATTCAGCAGCGAGTCGGACGTGACGAGCGTCCCCGTCTGAGCGAGATCGGACGACACGGCAATGCCGGTGATCGTCCCCGTGTCGGGCCGTTCTGGGAGTCCGTGCACCGCCACGTAGCGGAAACCATGGAACGTAAAGTGCGGCTCGAAGATTTCCGCTCCACCACCCTTTAGCGTGTATCGGTCCGTCTGTTTCGCATTCCGCAGATTCGCCGTGTAGATATTGCCCGCTCTATCCAGGACTTCGGCGAAACGCAGCGTCACGGTGCTGCCAGCTGATCCGCGCACCTTGAGGCGGACCCACCCGGTGAAGTTTTGGCCGAGGTCGAAGAGCATCTCACCAGAAGGCAGCTGCCGGATAGCTATCGGACGGAGTTCACGGACCCGGCGAACCGCCGGCGACACCGGCGCAATGAGCGTGGCGGGCGGCGGTTCGAGCAGCGCGACAGGATCCCAGTCGCTGGCTCGATAGGCCGCGGTGCTCCATCCCGCATGCTCGCGGCGTGCATCATATGTTTCGCCGCCGTAGATATCGGAGCCAACGACTGGGCCGGGAGTGATCCTCCAGCCAGTATCGGACGTCACGCGCTCCGTCCGGCCGTCCTGATAGCGAATCTCGAGCTGCAGGCGCAGGGCCAGTCGTCGGCCATAGAGATTCCGCTGACCGTTGAATCCGAGATAGCCCCGGTACCAGCCGTCGCCGAGCATCGCTCCGATGACGTTCTCACCGGCTCGCAGCAGCCTGGTGACGTCGTAGGTCTGATACTGGAGCCTGCGATGGTACGACGTCCACCCCGGAGTAAACAGTTGATCACCGACGCGCTGGCCGTTGAGATGGAGCTCGTAGAGGCCGAGGCTCGTGACATAGAGACGAGCCGCGGCGACTGCACTCCCGACGCGAAATGCCCGACGCAACAGCGGCGACGACGATGGCAGGCTATCTGTTGCGCTCGGCGCTGGGCCGATCCAGTTGGCGGTCCAATCATCGGGCCGGAGCAACGCCGTTTCCCAATACGCGACGGCGCTCCACGGTGACGCTCGGCCGCGCGCGTCCCAGACGCGCACGCGCCAGTAATAGCGTGTGCGGGACCCCAGGGCGGGACCGGAGTAATCCACCAACACCGATGCGTCCGATGCGACCTTCCCCGAGTCCCACAACAGATCAGTCCCGCGCCCCAGGTCCGCCTCGCTCGCGGCCACCTGCAGTTGATACGCCGACTGCACGGTGTTGCGGGTCGTACTTTCCAGCCGCCAGCTGAGGCGCGGCGCGGCCGCGTCGATACCCACAGGGTTGGTCAGATACTCGACGCGCAGTCCGCTGACTCCCAGCGGACGCTGCGCGCACAGCGGCCCCGGTGCGATGCAGCCAACGAGGAGAGCGAGTGCAGCCTTGCGGTCAGATAGGAACAACGGGCCGGACATTGCGCGCGATCCGCAGGCCATAGTAGCCGAGCCACAAGAATGCCGGCACGTTGGCGAAGATCAGCGGCTCGAGAAAATAGAGACCGGTTGCCGAGCCGATCCCCCGCCCCCAAGACAAGATGACGACTACGAGTCCGGCCCAAGCGAGAGCGTCGGGCATCCGAACCGTGTGCTCCCGCACCTCCAACACCGCAATGCCTGTCAGTCCTGCGAGAAACAGTGGATTCCCCAGCCAGCCATACCCCAGCAACAATCGATTGAACGCGTCATATACGAGAGGCTCCGATGCCGGCGCGCCGCGTGTCGTCAGGTAATGCATGACCCAGCCATTGATCAGGGCGACGCCGGTAAAGAAGATCATGCCCACCGTCATTGCTCCCCAGGAGAGCGCCGCGGTCCACGGGTGGGTCACGGCACCTCCTGCAACGAGCACGAGCAAGCTGCCGAGCACGCAGAGGACGAAACCAGCCGCGATGGCGATGTGAATCGGTCCCCACCACGGCGTGTTGGCGAGCACGGAGGGGCGCTCCTCGAACCCACCGGCCGGCACCGGATGAAAGAGAAGGCCGAGCGCAACCAGCAGACCGGCCAGCGCCAACACGTAGCCGCCGGCGCGCGCGGCGTCAGGATTGGGAGTCAACTCCAAACCCCGTTCTCCCGCATCCAAAACGCGTACGCGAATATCATCGGGCCGGCGTTACTCAATAAAAGCCCGCCCCACAACGCGATCTGGGCGACTTCGCCGGACAACCCCAGGCTACCCCAGGCGAGCACGCCACCTAGCAGGTAGGTGATCGCGCACCGCACGGTGAGCGAGAAGACACGCCGGCGCCACGCGCTGCGCCAGGCGCGCTCATCCGCTGCCAGCTGCTCGTAATGGCGGGTCTCCTGCGAGATACGGTCCGGGGATAACGCAAGTAGAGACATCAGCCTCGGCGCGGTTCCTCGTACAGCCCGAATTCGTTGCCCACTGGATCCGCAAAGATCGCAAAGGCACCCATCCCGGTACCAATCTCCGTGCGAGGCGTCAGCACCTGCCCGCCCGCGGCTTGAATGCGCTTCAGGGTCCCGGCGACATCATCGACCATGATGTATGTCCGTGTGCGTTCGTCCGGGGTGCGATCGCTTTCCTTCACCCATGTCCCGCTCACGCCACCGGTGTCGTCGAAGGCCAGCTCGCCATCTCCACGCTTCCTGATCGTCCAGCCGAAAATGCTGCGATAAAAATCGGCGGACGCTTCGGGCTTATTCGCGGGGATCTCCAGATAACAGATTTTACCGTGGGGCATCGGTGCTCCTACGTAACCCAGTGATCGAGCGTAAGGCAGCCCGCGCGTCCGCAACGCTGAGTCGGCGTGCCGCACGTTTTACCGTAGCCGGCACCCACTTTGGGAACGGCACGATCCGGGTCTCGTGCCGACCGCGTGCCGTATGCACTTCTTGCACCGCAGCCAACTCACCGCGGGTAAAGTGCCGCGCGAGCCGAACCAGCGCTGGCCACAACCGCTGATGCACGTACGTGATTTTACCGTCCACTAACCGGCACACGAGCACTTCCGGCGAGTCTCGGACCGCACGCGTCAACCAGAAGATCTCCTTCCCCCTGGCGTGGCCCCACCAGCTACCACGTATCTGCGCGCCGATAACGGTCTCGGCCAGATTCGGAACGGGACCCCGTGCACTCTCGAGCACGACGCCTCGGCGCTTCACAAATGCAAGGGCCGAACGAGAGGTCATTCGTCTACGCTCGGCCTTGCATCCGCCTCATGATTGCATCGGCGGCCGCATCCGCGATATCGAGCATCGCTCCGATGGCGGTGCGCAGCCCTTGAATGAACTGGAACAATGCAGGCCGAGGGCGCTCGACGCTCGCGCGCGCCCCTGGCTCTCGTGGTGGGACCGGAGCGGTCTGAGCTCCAACCGCAGTGGGCGGCCGGCGCGCCGGAGGCACGAGATCAACTTTCTCTTGTGTCTGGCGCTCTGGCTCCGGTTCCTCCGCGCTCGACCGGCGCTTAGGATCTTTTCGGCGGGGATTCTTTCCTTTTCCCATGACCTATCGCTACCCAAATGTCCGACGCGACGCCAGCACCTGTTAAGCAGCGACAAAGTGCGGGTTCTCAATGAGCCCCACAATATTGCCAAATGGATCTGCCACAGTGGCAACGCGAATACCCTCGCCTACATCCTGAACAGCGGACCGGACCGCTGCACCGGCTTGCGTAAAGTGTGCGAGCGCGGCATCCGCGTTGGGCACGCCCCAGTACGCCACCGATCCACCGGGTCCAGGCTTCGCTCCCTTGGTGTCGGGATCCAAACCGAGCTCATAACCGCCGATGTTGAACCCAACGTAGAAGGGCTCATCGAAATAGGGTCGCACCCCGAACACTGAACTGTACCATTCCTTTGCTCGTTTCAGGTCGGAAACATGATAGATCACCGTACGAAGACCGAGGACCGCTGCCATGTCGCTGCTCGATGAATGAGTGGAGACCAATGTTCCGATCCTAGTAGATCAAGTACTTGCGGCGAGCCTCGCGAAACCGCGTGAGATCTGGCTCCCACGAGCTCCAAATGTCTTTGGCCGTGCGCCCCGCCTCGATCGCCGTGCGCAGCTCCGGGCCCGCCGCCAACCGGTCGAAACTCGGCGCGCGAAACTGAAATTGCGCCGGATGCACCGCACGAATCGCCACGAGCAATGCGACGGCGAGGCGGGTCGGATCGTACGTCGCGCGATCGCGCACGCGCAATTGGACGCCGCGCAGCGCCACGCCGCCGTACTTGCCGTCGGTCGGCGCCAGGGGCGTGAACGTCGTCGCGCTAATGTCGACGCCAGCCAGTGAATCCGCTCGCAGCCGTTCCAGCACCGCCTCAGGATCGAGCCATGGCGCGCCGATCACCTGAAACGCCGCGGCCGTGCCCCGCCCCACCGACACGTTGGTCCCCTCGAACAAACACGTCCCAGCATAATGAAACGCGCTCTCGAGATTGGGCATGTTCGGCGACGGCTTCACCCACGGCAGGCCCGTCTGGTCATACGCCATCGCACGACTCCAGCCCATTGCGGGAACCACGACGAGATCGGCGCCGATCGACGTCTCAGCATTGGCCAATCGCGCGAGCTCACCCAGCGTCATGCCGTACCGCATCGCCACCGGCATGAACCCCGAGAAGGCGGAATCGGGATCGCCCATGCGAGCCCGCACGTTGCCTTGCACCGCCACGCCGTCGACGGGATCGGGACGGTCGAGCACGATCACGCGCTTCCCGACGCGCGTTGCAGCGCGCATCAACTGCACCGTGGTTGCGATGTAGGTGTAGTAGCGCGCGCCGATATCCTGGAGATCGACGAGCAACACATCGATCGAATCCAGCGCCGCCGCCGCCGCGCTACGCGATCCGCCATAGAGACTATAGATTGGAAGCCCGGTCGCCGAATCTCGGGCATCCGGCAGACCGGGGCGATCCTCACGACCGAGAAATCCGTGCTCGGGACTGAATAACACCGTGAGTCGTGCGTCGCGCGTCGTGCGTAACAGGTCTACATCGCGACGGCCCAGGTGATCGACGCCGGTGTGGTTCGAAAGCAAGCCGAGCCGCTTGCCGGCAATCAGATGTGTCGAGTCGGCGAGCAACACTTCGATCCCGGGCCGAACCTGGGCGACCACCGGTGACGGCGCGCGTGTTCCTCCGGAACAGGCGAGCCCCACGACAATCGAAACGAGACGATGCGCGCGCATACGCTCTTGATCGGTACGGTGCTGTTGGCGGCTTGTGGTGGACGGACCACTACGGGGCCGCGTCCCACGCAACCCGTCGCTCCGCCGATCGACGGGATCCTCTCCAAGCTCTCGCCGCGCCAGAAAATCGCGCAGCTCGTGGTACCCTGGCTCGGCGGAAACTACATGGCGCTCGACGATTCCGCCTTCCAGATCGCGACCCGCTGGGTCGACTCGCTCGAGGTGGGCGGTATCATCATCTCCGTCGGCTCGCCCTACGACATCGCCGCCAAACTCAACACGCTCCAACGGCGCTCCAAGCTCCCGCTGCTCGTCTCGGCAGACCTCGAGTGGGGCGCTGCGATGCGCGTCGTGGGGGCGACGGCATTCCCGATGATCATGGCCGCCGGGGCGACCGGTAACCAACGCGATGCCTATACGATCGGCCGCATCGCCGCACGGGAGGGCCGCGCCGTCGGCATCCACGTGAATTTCGCGCCCGATGCCGACGTCAACAACAATCCGCTCAATCCCATCATCAACATCCGCTCCTTCGGCGAGGACCCCCGTGCCGTCGCGAGCCTGGTGCGGGCGTACGTGCGTGGTCTGCAGGACAACGGCATGCTGGCCACCCTGAAGCACTTCCCGGGCCACGGCGACACCGACGCCGACTCGCACATCGGGCTGCCCACGATTCGAGTCGACTACCCGCGTCTCGATTCCGTCGAGCTGGTGCCATTTCGCGCCGGCATCGACGCCGGTGCCCAAGTGGTGATGAGCGCGCACATCGCCTTCCCGGCATTCACCGGGGACGCGCCGGCCACGCTGTCGTCCGCGATGCTCACCGGCGTGCTGCGCGATTCACTCAAGTTCAAGGGGCTCGTGGTGACCGACGCGCTGCAGATGGGCGCGATCGTCGCCAAGTACGGCGCGGGCGAAGCGGCCGTTCGCGCCTTCGAGGCCGGGTCCGATCTGCTGCTCATGCCGGCCGACCCCGACTCGGCGATCGGGTCGATGCTGACCGCCCTCCAGACGGGCCGCATCAGCCCCGCGCGGCTCGACGCCTCCGTGCGGCGCGTCCTCGAGATCAAACGCGGGCTCGGACTCTTCGAGCGGCGAACCGTCGCGCTCGATTCGATCCCGCTGATCGTCGGTTCGAAGGCGTTCCAGGACGCCGCCGATGACATCGCGCAGCGCGCGCTGACGCTCGTGCGGGACACGGCGGGAACGGTCGCGCGTCTGCGCAGAGCGCCCAGCCGCATGGCCGTCATCGCGTACGGTGACGAGCTCAACAGCTATGTGGGCCAGCGGATGCTCGAGCTGCTGCGTGCCGGCGGTGACACCGTCAGTTTCTTCCGGCTCTGGCCGATGTCGGGCTCCGCCTCCTACGACTCGGCGCGCGTCGTGATCGGTCGCGCGCCGACCGTGGTTTTTGCGATGAACGTCCGCCCCATCGCCGCGAAGGGAAGCATCGCGTTACCGGATTCGCTCGCGCGTTTGATCACGCTGACCGACTCGGTGAAGCCGACGGTGCTCGTCTCGCTCGGCAGCCCCTACCTGTTGAATCAAACGCCGACCGTGAAGTCCTATCTGATCGCCTGGAGCGGTGTCCGCGCGGCCGAGCGCGCTGCGGCCCGCGCGCTGCTCGGCTGGTCGCCGGTGCGCGGCAAGCTGCCGATCCGGATTCCGCCGTCGTATCGGATCGGCTACGGGCTCACGATCTCCGACTCGACACTGGCACCCGTGAAACCGCCAGCCCACGTCATCATTCCGTGAGGCGGCGTCTGGCTGGACTCGGCACCTTCGTGCTGATCCTGGCGTGCACCCATGCGCGACCAGTTCCGCCGATTACGGCGCAGCGGTCCTACGGCCGCTTCGATCCGGTCGTCGCCTATCTCGCGTCGCAGGTCGACAGCGCATTTCCTGGCGCGGTGATCGCGGTCGGGCGACGCGATAGCGTCCTGCTCCTGACGGCGGTGGGTCATTACGGCGCGGACGATCCCAGACCCGTCACACCAGAAACGATCTACGATCTCGCCTCACTCACCAAGGTGATCGGACTGACCACCGCGGCAATGATGCTGGTAGACGTAGGTCGTCTCGACCTCGATGCACCAGTGCGCCGCTACGTCCCGGCGTTTCAGGGACCGGACAAGGAGCACGTGACCATTCGCCACCTGCTCACGCACTCCTCCGGTTTACCGGCGTGGCGAGCGCTCTACGCGGAAACCAAGACGCGCGACGATGCACTGGCGCTCGTCGATACGACGCCGCTGCTCCGCCAACCCGGCGACACGTTCGTGTACTCCGACCTCGGCGCGATCGTGCTGACGCAAGCGGTCGAAGCGATCACCGGCCAGCGGCTCAACGATTTCCTGGATGCCCGGTTGTTCGGGCCGCTGGGCATGACGTCGACGCGATTCCTGCCTCCCGCGAGCTGGCGCGAGCACATCGCCCCGACCGAGAACGACACCGTTTTCCGCCATCGGCTGTTGCGCGGCGAAGTACACGACGAGAATGCGGGCCGCTTGGGTGGCGTCTCCGGTCATGCCGGCTTGTTCAGTAGCGCCGGAGATTTGTCCACGTTTGCGATGTGGTTACTGAAAAGCCGGAGGACACCGGAGGATGCCGAAGGACGCCGGGCGACCTCCGGCGACTCTGGGCGTCTTCCGGCGTCCGTCGTTCGCCAGTTCACCACCCGCCAGAACATCCCGCCCGGCTCCTCCCGCGCCCTCGGCTGGGACACCCCATCGGAGAATTCGAGCGCCGGAACGAAAATGGGACCGAACGCCTATGGACATACCGGCTTCACCGGCACGTCCATCTGGTTCGATCCCGACCGCGACCTCTTCATTATTCTGCTCACCAACCGCGTGAACCCCACGCGGGCCAACACGAAGATCCTTCAGGTGCGCCGCCGCGTGGCCGACCTCGTCAACGACGCGCTCACTCCACCACAGTAGCCCAGCCGCGCCGCGACAGGTCGCGGTAGATGACGAAGCCGCCAAGGGCCCCGAGCGCCAGCAGCAGGAGCCCAGGCCCGGTGTCGCCCAGCAGCAGTTTCCCAACGCCGAACAACGCGCCGTACACCAATGTGCACCCTGCGACCCAGTCGAGCAGGTTGGACAGGCCATCGCTCGTGACTTTGACCTCCGGCGCGAGCGCGGCGATCGGCCCCCAGCCGCTCCGCGACGGCCGGGTACGCCGGTAGAATGACAGCAGTTTCTCCTGCGGCTCCGGCGCCGTGAGATAGGTGACCGCCAGCCAGACGAGGGTCGTGATCGCCACCGTGGCGATCATGATCAAGGCGAACTGCTTCGGCTGATCGCTATCGTAGCCGAAACCCACCTGCAACGTGACCGAAACAACAAACGCGGCGATCATCGCGGACACTTCACTCCACGCGTTGATGCGCCACCAGTACCAGCGCAGCAGCAGGACGCCGCCCGTACCCGCCCCGGTGACGATCAGGACCTTCCAGGCGCCGCCGATCGAGCCCATGTAGAACGTGACGACGGCGGAAATCAGCGTGAGGAGAACCGTCGCAAACTTGGAGGCACGGACGTAGTAGTCATCGGTGGCGTCGCGCTTCACGAAGCGGCGCCAGAAATCGTTGATTAGGTAGCTCGCCCCCCAATTGAGCTGCGTCGCGATCGTCGACATGTAGGCGGCCGCGAACGCGGCGATCATCAGGCCACGGAGCGACGCCGGCAGATAGTCGATCAGCACGCGGATGTAGCCGGTCTCCGGGTCGGCGAGCCCCGGGAACAGGATCAGCGACGCCAGCGCGGTCAGAATCCACGGCCAGGGCCGGATCGCGTAATGCGCGATGTTGAACCACAGCGTCGCGAGCATCGAATGCCGCTCGTCCTTCGCGCTGAACATGCGCTGCGCGACGTACCCGCCGCCGCCCGGCTCGGCGCCCGGATACCACGTCGCCCACCAGTTCAGCGAGATGTACACGAGGAACGTGATCATCGGCATCCATGCCGAGTTGAGATCGGGCACGAGGTTGAGCGCTTCGCCCCGCCCGCTCGACACGAGCTTCTCCTTCATGGCATCGATGCCGCCGACGGCGTGTACGGCGAACACCGCAAGGACGATCACCATCCCCATCTTGATCACGAACTGCACCATGTCCGTGACCAGCACGCCCCAGAGTCCCGAGAGCGTCGAAATGAACGACGTGAGCGCGATCAGCCCCAGCACGATGAGCAGCGCCTCGAGCTTCCCGACACCGAAGATCAAGCCGAGAATCTTGACCATCGCGAGGTTGACCCAGCCGAGGATGATGCAATTGATCATGATGCCGAGATACAGCGAGCGGAATCCGCGGAGGAACGCGGCGGGTTTTCCGGAGTACCGGATCTCGGCGAATTCGATGTCGGTCATGACGCCGGCGCGGCGCCAGAGCCGGGCGTAGAAGAACACCGTGAGCATCCCGCTCATCAGGAAGCTCCACCAGATCCAGTTCCCCGCGATGCCGTTCTTCGCGACGAAGCCCGTCACGACGAGCGGCGTGTCGGCCGCAAATGTCGTCGCGACCATCGACGTCCCAGCGAGCCACCACGGCACGTTGCGGCCGGACAGGAAGAATTCGCTGACGCTCTTACTCGCGCGCGCCTTGTAGTAGAAACCGATGCCGATATTGAGCGCGAAGTACGCGCCGATGACGAGCCAATCGATGATGGTCAGTCGCATGGGCCTCCAATTGGGGGGGCCATCAGCGCTTAGGCAAGCACCGCGGTGCGGTTGACACGCGATGCTGACTTGTCTAAGTTGCTGCCAGACTGGAGGATAGTGATGAGCACGACACAGAAGTCGGTTACGCTGACGCTGACCGAGCGGGCGGGCCAGGAGGTGAAGAAGTTCCTGGCCGAGGAGAAGGTGTCGCAGGAGTCGGCCGGCCTGCGCGTCGGCGTGCTGCCGGGCGGCTGCTCGGGATTTCGCTATAGCCTGAACATTGAAGAGCAGCCAGCGGCGGATGATGTCGTCGTCGAGAGCGCCGGCGTGCGACTCTTCGTGGACGAGTTCAGCGCGCCGTATCTCAACGGCACAGTCATCGATTACAAGAGCAACTTCCAGGAATCCGGATTTGCGTTCGAGAACCCGAATGCCTCCGGCGGCTGTGGCTGCGGGTCGTCGTTCACGGTCTGAGCGTTGATCCTTCCTGATTCGGTCGAACGGGCCCGCGCAGATCGCGGGCCCTTTCTTTTCTAGTCATGCGTACCTTGGATGTCGCTGTCATCTTCGCGTATTTCGCCGCGGTCATCGTGTTCGGCCTCCTGCTCGCCGGACGGCAGCGCGATGCCTCCGACTATTTCCTCGGCCACCGTGGTTTGCCCTGGTGGGCGCTCATGTTTTCGGTCGTCGCGACCGAGACCTCCGCGTTGACCGTGATCTCTGTGCCCGGGCTCGCGGCCCGCGGCGATCTCACGTTTCTACAAATCGCGTTCGGGTACCTTGTCGGTCGCATCGGCGTCGCCGCGCTCCTCTTGCCCGGCTATTTCCAGGGCACGCAGGACACTGCCTACCAGCGCTTGGAGCATCGCTTCGGCCGGGCGGCGCGGCGCACCGCGTCGGGCGTCTTCCTGTTCACGCGCGCGCTCGCCGATTGCGTCCGCATCTTCGCCACGGCGATCCCGCTCGCGATCATCACGCATTGGAGCCTTCCCGCCGGCATCGTCGCCATCGGGTTCGTGACGCTCGTCTACACGTGGGTGGGTGGCCTACGCGCGGTGGTGTGGGTGGACGTGATTCAGCTGGGAGTCTATCTCCTGGGCGGCATTGCGACCCTGATCGTCGCCACGCACCTGGCCGGTGGAATCGATGCGTTCGGACGCGCTTGGGATGCGGGCAAGCTACGGACGTTCGATTTTTCGTTTTCGCTCACCAAGACCTATACGATCTGGGGCGGCCTCATTGGTGGCGCCCTGCTATCGGCTGCCTCACATGGCACCGATCACCTCATCGTTCAGCGATTGCTGGCAGCGCGCAACCTCAAGGATGCGCAACGCGCGCTCATCGGCTCGGGCGTCTTCATCATCGTGCAATTCGCGCTCTTCCTGCTCGTGGGAACGAGCCTCTGGCTGGCGGGCGCGGACCAACCGGGGATGCGCGGCGACGCGATCTACCCGACCTTCATTGTGACGCATCTGCCCACCGGAATCGCCGGACTCGCCGTGGGCGGCATTCTGGCAGCGGCGATGAGCAGTCATGCGTCGGCCGTGAACTCGCTCGCATCCGCTTCGACGCATGACTTCTATGCACCGCTGACCGGCCGCCAGGAGCCCGAACGGCTGCTGCGCGTCGGCCGGTGGCTCACGCTCGTGTGGACCGTCGTGCTCGTCGCCGGGGCGATCGCCTTCCGCGATCAGAACACGCCCGTCGTCCAGCTGGCCCTGAGCATCGCCTCGCTGACATACGGATCCCTGCTCGGCACCTACATGCTCGGCGGAGCCTGGCCGCGCGCCCGGCAGGTCGATGTCATTATTGCCCTCGTCGTCAGCATCGTCATCATGTCCCCCATCGTCCTCGGCGCCGTGATCCCGCATTTCCCCCTGCATTGGTTCCCTGGACTGGCGTGGCCGTGGTATGTGCCGCTGGGGACTGCGGTCACCGTGGCGGTGGGGATGTCGTCTTCTCTGGCGTTGAATAACGGAAGGACGGCAGGACGGAATGTAAATGCCGTCTGAACGTTCCGTCCTTCCGTCCTCCCGTCCTTCCCTCGTCTTGCTCGGCATCGACTGCGGGGGCTCCCACACCGCCGTGGTCGTGGGGGATCGCCAAGGTCGAGTTGCCAGCCGCGCCGAGGGCCCGGGGTCGGCGATGCGACCGGGCGGCGCGGAGCGATCGGCGGCGGTGATCCTCGATGTCGCGCGGCGTGCGGCGGCACAGGCCCAGGTATCACTCCCCGCGACGGTTGCCGTCGTCGGCGCTGCGGGAGCGGGGCGGACGCCTGAGCAGGAAGCGCTCGCCGCGGCGATCACCGCTGCGGGCGTGGCGGAGCGAGTCGATGTCCGGAGCGACATGGAGATCGCGCTGGCAGCCGCGTTTGGGGATAAGCCGGGAATCCTGATCAACGCCGGGACCGGATCGATTGCGTACGCGCGGACACAGGATGGCCGCGTGCACCGCGCCGGCGGCTATGGCTGGCAGCTCGGCGACGAAGGCGGCGGTTACTGGCTGGGGCGGCGGGCACTCGCGGCCGCCGCGCGCGCGCGGGACGGCCTCGAGGAATCTTCGACGCTGCTCCAGCGCCTGCTGGTTGCGCTCGGGCTACAGACCTTCGACGACTTGATCCGTTGGACCGCGACGGCGACGCCCACCCAGGTCGCCGCTCTGGCGCCTCACGTTCTGAATGCGGCGCGCGAAGGGGAAATCGTGGCACAGCGGATCGTCGCCGAGGGCGCGGTCGAGCTGTCGCAACTGGTCCGTCTGCTGACGCGGCACTTTTCGGGCACGGAGCTGATCAAGATGGCGACGATTGGTGGATTGCTTCGACCTGGATCGCCGCTGCTCATAGCGTTGCGCACCAGTCTCGCGGCAGACCTACCGCGCGCACGGCTCTCCGAGAGTGGCAGCGCGGTGGATGCGCCCCTCGGGGCACTGCGCCTGGCGGCGCAGCTGATTTAGAGGCCTACCTCGCCTTCGCGACGTACGCGGCTGTGGCGCACGCTGTACAAGAAATAGATCGCGATCCCGATCGCCATCCAGAGACCAAACCGCAGCCACGTGAGTAGCGGCAAGTTGTACATCAGGTAGAAACAAAAGGCGGCCGATACGATCGGCAGCACAGGGACCCACGGGGTCTTGAACGGGCGAGGCCGGTCCGGGTCACGGCGCCGCAGCACGATGATGCCCACCGCGACGATGACGAACGCAAACAGGGTGCCGATGTTGGTCAGTTCCAGCACCCAGCCGATCGGCGCGAACGCCGCCGAGACGGCCACGAAGATCCCCGTGATGATGGTCGTGATGTGGGGCGTCTTGTACTTGGGGTGGACCTTGGCCGCCCACGGTGGCAGGAGGCCATCCCGCGCCATCGACATGAATATCCGCGCCTGGCCGAGCTGAAACACGAGCAGCACCGACGTCATCGCGGCGACGGCACCCAGTGCCAGGATGCCTGCCGCCCAGTCGGCGTGAATGTACTGCAGCGCGACGGCGAGTGGATCGGGAACGTTGAGCTGGCTCCAAGGGATGATCCCGGTGAGCACCAGGGCAATCGCGATGTACAGTACGGTACAGATGATGAGCGACCAGATGATCCCGCGTGGGATATCGCGCTGCGGATTGCGTGCTTCTTCGGAGGCGGTGCTGACCGCGTCGAATCCGATGTACGAGAAGAATATGATCGCAGCGCCGACGCTGATGCCCTTGATGCCGTTCGGTGCGAAGGCTGGCGTTGACCACTGCTCGGGCTTCACATAGTTCAACCCGACGATCAGGAACAGTCCGATGATGGCCACCTTGACCACGACCATCAGCGTGTTCACCCACGCCGACTCTTTCGTGCCGATCACCAGCAAGACCGTGATGATGGCGACGATCGCGAGCGCGGGGAGGTTAAACACGATCGGAATAGGGCCCAGGTGGGGAGCGGCTGCGACGAGATCGGGGTTGTGCAGGGCGCTGCGCAGATCCGTCACGAGCCAGCGCGGCAGCTCAAGACCAAGCCCGCGCAGCAAGGAATCGAAATAGCCCGCCCACCCGATCGCCACGGCCACATTGCCGACTGCGTATTCGAGAATCAGGTCCCAGCCGATGATCCACGCGAGCAGCTCCCCCAGGGTGGCGTACGCATAGGTGTACGCACTCCCGGAGATCGGAATCATCGCGGCAAATTCGGAATACGTGATGGCGGCGAATGCGCTCGTCACGCCGGCGAGCATGATCGACATCACGATCGCGGGCCCGGCGCCTACGTGGCCCGAGTCGCCGCTGATCGCGGTGCCGATCGCCGCGAAGATACCCGCGCCGATGATCGCCCCGATGCCTAGTGCCGTGAGCTGGACCGGACCGAGTGTGCGGCGCAGACCGCCACCGACCGCACCGTCGGCGATGCACTGGTCGACGGTTTTCCGCGCGAACAGCTGGCTCTTCAGCACGCAATTCCCTGTCTCGATGTCTGGGACGACAACTGCTACGGATAGACCACGATGCTGTAGACGTAATCGATCGGACGCCCGTCCCGAGTCTTCGCCGGACTGAACACAAAGCTTTTCATGGTTTCCATGAACACGCGACGGTAGCCCGAATCCCTGATCGGGGGACTCACCTCAATCCTTGTCACACGCCCGTCCGCCCGAATCCAGAACCGGACCTCGTGCTTCCTCTTTTCTTCGGGAGGCGCCCCCGCCGGGAGATTGGGTACCAATAGCGGCGTGGGCCCGAAAAGATCACTCGCAGCGCCGCCCGAGCCAGAGCCAGAATCGGCGCCCACGCCGGGCCCGGTGCCTGTCCCCTTGCCACCACCTGTGCCAGGGCCCTCACCCGGACCGCCCGCCGTTCCCTGACCAGTCCCGACGGCGGCCGGCGGGGCGATCGTGACGGCCGGCATGGGGACTTCGAGCTTCACCGGCTCGGTCAGCGGGGCGGCCACGGTGGGAACCGTGACGTGCGGCGCCGGCGGCGCCTCGTGCGCTTCGGCGGCAGATGGCGTCGGCAGCGCGAACCAGCTCATGGCGGGCCGGCCGCCACCACCCCCCCCGCCGCGCGGACCGGATCCACCGCCACCGCCGCCTTGGAACAGCTCGGCGCCGCGCCACAGCACGAGGATGGCGATGGCGATGTGCACGGCCAGCGACAGCGCGGCAGCCGTTCCCTGGCGTCGCTGCGAGAGCGGCAGCGCATACGAGTCGAACAGCGGACGAGTGGCGGGGGCGGGGGCGGTGGCCATTGGCTTAATAGATACCCTATAACGAAAATCGGGGCGCGGTTTCGTGCCCCGGCGTTCACACTCTGAGGGGTGTGCTTCAGCCTGGTTAGTGCGCTGCGGCGCCTGGTTCGGCCGGCGTAAACCCGATCACCTGAACCCCCGCACCCCGCGCGATGTCCATGGCCCGCATGACCTCGCCGTACTTGCGATTCGGGGCGGACTTTATGAACAGCAACTTCGCGGGACGCTGGTCGTACAGCTCATGGAACTTCGCGTCGAGCTGCTCGAACGGCACCGGCTGCGTGTTGATCGCGTACGAGCCGTCCGGCTTGAGCTCCAACACGATCTGATCGCTCGACTGCTGCTTCTGGCGCGGCTGCTGCTTTTGCTCTGGCGGCACCTGCACCTCGAACCTGCGCCGTGACAACGGCAGCGTGATCATGAAGATGATCAGCAACACCAGCAGCACGTCGATCATCGGCGTGACGTTGATGTCCGAGCTGAGACCGGTGCCCGAGCCGCCTGCTCCCATCGCCATCGGTCACTGCCTTTCTGGTTTCGCCGCGCGTTCCTGCTCGGCGATCGCGCCGACGACGCGCACGCCAGCCTTGCGCGCGATGTCGAGCGCCGTCTGGATCCGCCCGTACTCGATGCCCTCATCGGCCTTGAGGTACATGACCTTGTCGACGGTGCGGTTCGCGTACAGGGTCGTGAGCTGTGCCGGCAGGTCCTCGTCACTGATGGCCCGCGGGCCGGTATACTTGCCGGTGCGCGGGTCGGTTATGTCGAGGTAGAACTTGCCGTCCCGATCGATCCCCAGCCGGATCTCGCCTTCCTGCTCCTCCTTGGCATCCGGGTTTTTGGCGCGCGGAATCGACGCCTGGAATCCGGCCGTGATCGCGGGCGTGACGATCATGAAGATGATCAGGAGCACCAACATCACGTCGATCATCGGCGTGACGTTGATGTTCGCGTTGACGGCGCCTTTGCCGCTGGGGCCTGCCATCGCCATGGCTGCTTATCCCTTGATCGGGCCGCTGGTCTGCGACGCCTTCTGGGTCTGGAATTCCTTGGTGAAGATCGACCGGCCGAACTCGCTGCCGACGCTCTTGATGAGATAGTCGATCAGCTCCTTCGACGTGTACGTCATCTCCACCGTCAGAAAGTCGATCTGCGTGGCGAAGTAGTTGTAGAGCCACACCGCCGGAATCGCGACGAGCAGACCAAAGGCCGTCGTGATCAGCGCCTCGGCGACACCGCCCGTGATCGCGGCCAGTGAGCCGGATCCGCCTGATGCCGACATGCCTTGGAACGCCGTCACGATACCCATCGTGGTGCCCAGCAGGCCGACGAACGGGGCGGTGGCGCCCGTCGTCGCGAGAATGCCGAGGCCGCGCTTCATCTCGGCCGTGATGATGAGCATCTGCCGCTCGACCGCGCGCTCCGCGGAATTGATGTCGGCGGCGGTGATCGTCGCCCGGTCACGGAGCAGCGGCTTCACTTCGGCGAGCGCCTCACCGAGCACGCGCGCGACGTGGCTCTTCTTGTTCTTCTCGGCCAGCGCGATCGCGCCGTCGAGCTGCTCTTCCTGCAGGTAGCGGGAGAACTCCGGCGCGAACTTGCGTGTCTCCTTCTTCGACTTTCTCAGGTAAATGAACTTTGAAATGCTCACCGCCCACGACCAGGCCGACATGAAGAACATCACGATGACGATGCCTTTGGCGAACGGCCCCATCGATGCCCATAGTTCAGCGTAACTCATTGGGTCTCCCTATCTCTTGATCTTGAAGTCGATCGGCAGGTTCACCAGCACGCGAACCGCCCGCCCATGGACGCGCGCGGGGCGGAACAACGCCCTGAGCACGTAATTCTTGGCCGGTTGGTCGAAGCCTGGATTGGGACTCTGAATCACCTTCACCGACGGCGGCTCGGCGCGGCCCGACGTGTCGATAATCGCTTGAACCAGCACCCGACCCTGCACGCCCGCCTGGCGCAGCAGGTCCGGATAATTCAGCGCCGGCCCGGACAGCACTTCGGGCCGCTCTTCGACGACCGACTCCATGAACACCTGGCCGGCGTCCGGCACGATGCCGGTGCCGATACCACCCTCGACACCCGTGCCCGTGTAGTCCTTGGGATCGAAATGCTCCTGCAGATTGATCGGCGGAATGTTCGTCGGGATGTCGGTTGGCGCGACGACCGTCTGGAAGCCTTTCAGCTGCGGCACGTCCACGACGGGTGGCTGCTCTTCCGGCTTCTTCTGTTCTTCCTGATTCAGGAACACCATCGCCGTGTCAATCGCCGTGTCGTCCTTCTTCTCACCCGCTGTGAGGGTGGCGACGACCGCTGCCAACACGATGACGCTGTGACCGACGAGGGACACGAAGCCGAGGCCGAACGCGCTCTTCTTGTTCGTCGTGCGACTGGACTCAATGAGGTGGTCGAACACCGCCGTCTCCTCCTGGCTGGTGGACTGGTTGGCTAAGTAATAGTACCCGTTACACCTGGCTCGCTAGTAGGCGAAAGATTACAAAACGATGACAGCCGGATGAGTCTTTCGCGTCGGCATCAGTGAGCACGTCCCATGCCGTTGCGGATCGTGAATTCGTACGGAATTCGCACGCGCACTCGCACGACTCGTCCAGAGACAAACGCCGGCCGAAACAGCGTCGCCAGCAGCGCCTGTCGCGCGGCTGCAACGAACTCGGGATGAGTTGCCGACACGACATCGATAGAGTGATTGACTCGCCCCGTCGTGTCAACCACCGCCTCCAAAATCACCCGTCCCTGAACCCCTGCCTGCTGGAGCAGCTCAGGATAGTGTGGCAGCGGTCCCGTCAGCACCTCGGGGCCGTTCTCGCTGCCCACCGCCACCCAGCCGGGCGCGGAACCAGAGACCGTGGCCGTTGAGAACGGCGCCGGACCCACCGGAAACGGCGCAGGAGCCCGCGCACCAGTTTGGAGCGTGAAATTCGGCACGCGAATCGTGCCAAGGGCGTCCACGACAGTCGGGGGACCGCTCGGTGCCCAGATGCCTGAGGTCGTGGTCCTCGCGGCCGGTTGAGGAAACACAATTGAAATGGTATCGGGCGGTTGTGGATTTGAGCGGCCGGTCCTGGCCGAGCCGAACAGCACCGCGACGCCCACCCCGACATGAAGGGTGACGGAAACGACTGAGCTGAATGCGCGCATCGTATCACTCCCGATTCAGGTCTCTGCAGAAATACCGACGACTCTTGACCCGACGTTTGCACCTGAATTACGGGATGGTGACAACGAGATGTGGATCTACCCGCGCGGCAATCCCACGGTAAACGTGGTTCCCCGGCCCGGCCGGCTTTGCACCTCGATCGTGCCGCCGTGCGCTTCCGCAATCCACTTGCAGATGGCGAGGCCCAGACCGGTGCCGGCGCGCTCGCTCGTGCGCGTACGCGCGGAATCGGCGCGCCAGAAGCGGTCGAACACGTGGGGCAAGTCGCCGGGGGCGATGCCGATGCCCGTGTCCGCCACGGTGAAGACCGCCCGCCCGTTGCTGCTGCCGAGCTCGACCGAGACCTGGCCGCCGCGCGGCGTGTACTTCACGGCGTTCTCGATGAGATTGAGCGCCAGCTGCCGCACGCGGCTGCGATCCACCGACACGACGACAGGCTCGGACGGCAGCCGGATGTCGATGCCGACGCCGGCATGCTCGGCCAGGAGCTCGCCCGTCTCCCCCGCCTCTTCGATGATCTGTCGCAGGTCGACCGGCTCACGATGCAGCTCCGCCCGGCCCTCGTCGGCGCGGGCCAGCGTCAGCAGCGAGTCCAGGAGCTCGGTCATCCGATTGACCTCCTGCAGCGTCTCCTCCAGCGCGGCGAGCGTCTCCGGTGGCGCATCGGGACGGGTGATGGCGCGCTCGACGCCCGCGCGGACGACGGTGAGTGGTGTCTTCAGCTCGTGGCTCGCGTCGGCGGTGAACCGCCGCAGCGCCGCGAAGCTGCGTTCCAGGCGTGCCATCATCTGATTCAGCGTCTCGGCCAACCGGCCCAGCTCGTCGCGCTCGATCGGTACGGCGAGCCGCCGGTGTAAGGTCCGGCCATCCGTGATTTCACGAACCTCGGTGATCATCTGGTCCACCGGCTCGAGCGCCCGCCCCGCAATCCAGCGGCCGACGAAGATGGCGGGGACGACACCGACGACGAACGCGATGAGGATCGTGGTGAGCAGCTGCTCGAGCCGCAGTTCCGCGGCCTGCGTGTTCGCGCCGGCGAAGATCGCGCCGAACTGCTCGCCGGCGTCCGGGACGGCGCGCACGATGTAATGCAGGGTCGGCCCGTTCGGTTCGATCCGAAAACGCCCCGTCAGGTGCGGCGCCGATCCGGTGGGCGTGGGAGGCGGGGGCTGCGTGATCGCGTTCAGCTGCTCGAACTCGGTAAACGTCAGCGCGCGGGCATCCGGCGACGCGAACAGCAGCCGGCCGTCGCGGCTCGTCACCAGCAGGTAGTCGGGCACGACCTCGAGCACCGCCGCGACGTCCTGCACCAGCACCGGCCGCCCGGCCGTGTCCTTCTCCACCAGCACGCCCCGCGCGTGATAGCTCTCGGCGAGAATGCCGGCGGTCAGGTCTGCTTCGGATTGAATGCGGCGATCGAGATCCTGGTAGGTGGCGCTGCGCCGGGCGAAATAGAGGACAACCGCAAAGACCGCGATGCTGAGGATGAGCGCGGTGGCATACCAGATCGTCAACCGACCGCGAATGCTCTCCACGTTACGCGCGTACCACGTATCCCACGCCGCGCACCGTGTGGATCAGCTTGGGTTCCTTGGCGTGATCGATCTTCTTGCGCAGCCGGGTGATGACCACGTCCACGATGTTCGTGCCTGGATCAAAGTGATAATCCCAGGCGTATTCCGTGATCAGCGTGCGGGACATCACCCGACCCTGATGCCGCATCAGGTACTCGAGGACGGCGTACTCCTTGGGCGTGAGCTCGATGCGTTTGCCGTCGCGCGTCACCTCGCGGCTTCCCGTGTCCAGCACCAGCCCATTCACCTTGAGCATCGGGGGGGCGATCGCCTTCGGCCGGCGCCCGAGCGCCTCGACCCGGGCCAGCAATTCTTCGAAGGCGAACGGCTTGGTGACGTAGTCGTCCGCCCCCATGCGCAACGCCTGCACCTTGAAATCGACGGAGTCCTGCGCGGTCAGCACGAGGACGGGAAGCCCCACGCCCCGATCGCGCAAGGTGCGCAACACCTCGATGCCGGAGAGCTTCGGTAACCGGAGATCGAGGACCATCATGTCGTAGCCGGCCCCCCCGGCCCCCCCGGCGCCCCCGGCGCCCCCCCCTTTGCCGGTCGCACGACGCAGCCCTTCGTCGCCATCACTGACGAGATCGACGTGATAGCCGGCCTCGTCCAGCCCCCGGCGAACGTACTCCCCGACCGTTCTGTCGTCTTCAATGACCAGGATTTTCATCCGACCGGCAGGAAGATCTTGAAGTTGGTGCCGAGCCCCACCTGGGATTCTACCTCGATGCGCCCGCGATGCTCTTCGACGATGCCGTAGGCCACGGAGAGACCCAACCCCGTGCCCCGGCCCTGCGGCTTCGTTGTGAAAAACGGCTCGAAGATCTTGGGCAAATCCTCCTGCCGAATCCCTGTACCGGTATCGATGAACTCGGCGAGAATTTCGTCGCGCCGCAGTGGATTCAGTCTCGTCCGGACCGTGAGCACGCCGCGCGAATTCATCGCATCCATGGCGTTCAGCATCAGCGCCATGAAGCACTGCACCAGCCGCTCGGCGTCCGCCTGGAACTGCGGCAGGTCCTTCTCGAGCTGCCGTTCGATCATGAGCCACTTGAAGCGCTCGTGATGCTTGAGCAGGAACAGGGTCTGTTCGATGATGGCGTTGATGTCGGATGCGGTCTTGTGACCGCTCTGCTTGGGGCGCGAGAAATCGAGCAAGCCGTCCACGATGCGGCGGCAGCGCTGCACCTCCGTATCGATGATGTGGAGGTATTCCTCCTGCGCCTTGCGCTCTCCCTCGGGCAGATCGGCGGTCCGTAGGCTCAAGGCTTCACTGCAGGCGAGAATCGTCGCGAGCGGGTTGTTGATCTCGTGCATGACGCCGGCCGCGAGCTGGCCGACCGCCGCGAGCTTTTCACTCTGGCCCAGACGCTGCTGCGCCTGGCGCCACGCCGTGACGTCTTCGCCGATCGTGATCACGTGCGAGATGTCCTCGCCATCGAGTCGCATCGGGATCTTGGTGATGCGGTAATGTCGCGCTTCCCCGGTGGCCTGCGAATCCATTTCGACGGTCTGGATCTCGCCGGTCGAAAAGACGCGATCGAACTCGAGCTTCAGCAGCTCGCGCGGCTGCCGGTCCAGCACCTCGAAAACTTCGCGCCCCACCGCGTCCTCGCGCGACACACCCTGCGTGCCCGCTTCGCGCTTGCGGTTCCACGCCCGGATGCGATAGCCACGATCGATCACATAGAGACCGACCGGCAGCGAGTCGATGATGCGAGCGACGAAGTTTCGTTGCGCCTCGAGCTCACGGGTGCGCAGCGCGACTTCCGAGGCGAGGTCCTGCGACAGCTCATTGGCGGCGAGCACGGGAGCCAACATCTGCGCGACGACGACCAGAACGTCATGCGCCATGCGCTCATAACGGCCCTGTGGAATGATCACCTCGAAGCAGCCCAGCGGCTCCTCTTCGTGAACCAGCGGGAGGCGCAGGAGCGTGCCACCCGGGACTGCTTCGCTGTGCGGCCCCTCAGCCACCCAGGCCGGCACGGTGGAAGTGAAGCCCGGGAGCTGCGTTTCGTCGTCTGGACTGGCGATCGGGATGAAGCGTGAGCCATCCGGGGAGCGCAGCCAGAGCCGGCAGCGCCGCAGCGCGAGGCCGCGACGTAACACACCCACGACGCCGGCCAGACCTTCTTCTGCGGGGCGGCCGGCGGCCAGCACTTTGGCGACTTCGGCGAGAAGCTCGAGACCGGGATGGTCCGAGGTCAGCGTCGGCGCGACCATAAGGTCGCTAACCTAGGGATGCCGCTCCCGACGCGCCAGCGGCGCCTCACCTCGGAAGGCCAGCAGGCCGCGCATGAGCGGCTTGCCGCTATGGAGGAAGACTGTGGGGCCGATCACAATCGCGAAATGCGGCGAATTGCCACTACCGATGCTGAACGCAGGCAGCATCGAGACCGCGGCCCACCTGGGCCCCAATGCGAGCGGCGAGCGCGCCGCGGTGTACCCCGTGACTTCGAACGTCAAATCGAAGCCAATCCCGGTCCCGTGCTCCTCGGTACCGAACTGGGCGATCGATTTCATATGTGTCCGGGCGGACAGTGTTGCGGCGAATACGACGCCCTGCGTCTCGCCGAGCATCGAGCTCTCGTTGACAAACGTCCCGACGCGACCCGCCAGCCCGATCGCGGCCAACCCGCGCGACGGGCGACGCACATACCCGATCTCGGCGGATTCGATCTGCCAGTTCGCGCCCAACGTCGCCACCAACCCGAAGCCGATCGCGTGCGGTCCCGGCGTTTTCGATTTCCCTGCCACGGATTGCGCCCCAAGGGTTGTAGCCACGGCACCCAGCGCAACCAGCAGTGATGCCACAGACCGCTGCACGTTCTCTCCCCACAGCTGCAGCCCACCGCGTGTGCCGCGGAATGCGTTACGACGGGGCGGGATCGATGTACGACAGAGACCGTGGGTGCAACTTCCGAGCCAGCCGGGGGTGAAGGGAACGCGGCTGCGCTAGAGTCGGACGCGCGCGCCTGTGAAGCAGGTTCCTGACATCATGTAACGTAGAGCACACACGCACACGAGAAACACCGGCACGGTCAGTAGCACCGCCGCAGCCATCTGGTAGGGCCAGTTACCGGCGTACGCCGTGTGCACGCGCGCCAAGGCGACTTCGGCAACTTGCATCGTGCGTGAGCTAGTGATGACGAGCGGCCACAGGAAGCTGCGCCACTGATCCAGGAAGGCGAGCAGGGCCAGCGCCAGCGCGGCGGGCCGCACGAGCGGTAGCGCGACACGCCAGAACAGCGTCCACTCCCCCGCTCCATCCAGACGGGCCGCGTCTTCGATCTCGCGCGGCAGCATCAAGAAGGCCTGACGCAGGAAGAGGATACCCCAGATCGAGACCAGCTCCGTTGACATCAGGCCTGGATAGGTATCGACCCAGCCGAGGGCGTCAATCAGGAGATAGCGCGGGATGAGGAGAAGGATCGCCGGGAGCGCCAGCAGGGCGAGCGAGGTGGTCAGGATCCCCTCGCGACCGGGAAATCGCAGGCGCGCCAGTGCATATCCGGCTGCCGCGCTGGTGAGCACCTGAGCCACCATGACACTCGCGGCAAGCATCGCCGTGTTCAGCAGGACGCGGCCGTACGGCAACGCTTCCAGCACCGCGGCGTAGTTGGCCGTGGTCGGCGCCTGCGGGAGCAGCGGTGGCGGCCACCGCAGGAGCTCGGCCTCCCCCATGAACGAGACCGAGACCATATAGAGGAAGGGCGCGACCATGACGAGCGCGACCGCGCCCAGCAGCGCCTTACGCATTTCGAACCTGCCGGCGCAGGATCGAGAGCTGTGGCCACTTCAACAAGAGGAGCATAGCGGCGAACATGACGGCCAGCGCGCTCGCCATCGCGAACGCCTGCGTACCAAACGCCGTTCGGTAGACGCGATGGACCATCACGTCACTCGCGTGCGCAGGGAAAGGACCCCCCTGCGTAAGCACAAACACGAGTGAGAACATCTCCAATGCGCCGAGCAATCCCGTCAGCACGACGAACGACGTGACCGGTCGCAGTAACGGCAGCGTGACGCGCCAGAATCTGCGCCACGCCCCGGCCCCGTCCAGGCGCGCGGAGTCGAGATAGGCCTGTGGTATCGCCTGGAGTCCGGCCAGGAATACGAGCATCTGACCACCCACATGTGCCCAGACGGATATCAGCATGAGCGCGGGAAGCGCCGTCGCCGCATTACTCAACCAGTCCGGTCGGCCGAGGCCGAACGATCCCCAGCGGTACATCGCCTGCCAGAGCAGGGCGATGACGACAGCCGACGCGACATAGGGGAGTAGAAACGCGCTGCTGAGCACTCGACCGCCCCAGTGATGCCGGTATCGGTAGATCGCGAGCGCGACTGCGAGCGCGAGCGCGACAGAAACCGGGACGTACAGCGCGTACAGCGCGCTATTCCGCAGCGCGTTCCAGGTCAACGGATCGCGCAGCAGCGCGCGAACGTCTGCGGTGCTCGCGAGATAGATCGCGTACAGCGCTGGACCGATCGTGAAGATCGTCACGTGCAGTGCCGCGGGTCCCACGAATCCCCAGGCAATCGCGGTTTCGCGGAGGCGGCGGGCGGGCGAACGCTCCGCCCAACGCAGGAGCAGGATCGCCATCGGACCCAGCAGCGCAGACGGCAGCAGCAGGATCAACCATCGCGACGCCTCGAGCTCGGCCGGCAGCGAGCGCAGCTCGACCCAGCGACCGGAGCCGATGAGCACGGCCACAACGGCGCGCCGCTCGCCATCGACTCGCACGCGACGCGGTGCGGACTCCGCAGGCTCGCCGGCGACGACCTCACCATCACGGACCAGCGCGGCGAGATCACTGATCGCGACGCGCACCCGCGGCGGCGGAAGACGCGTCGCCGCCTCTTGCAGGAGGCGCCGCGTGTCGACCAGCCACCGATCGGTACTTTCGCGCGCCGCCCATCGCACATCGAGATACGTCGCCAGCGCCAGCAGCAGCGCAGCACCCAGGTAACGGCCGCGCCGCAAGGACGCGGTCACGGCGGCAGACACGGCGAGAATCGCCGCGGGGAACGCGAAACCGAATCCACCAGGAAGCGGACCGTGCGACATCGGGTGTGGTCGCACGGCCACGGCGCCGACCACCTCCTGTTCGTCACGGTCTTTGAGCGGGACGAGCGCGGCACCGTCGCGCCAGCGTCCGACCGCAGCCAGGCGCGCGAGATCGTCCGACGAGAGCGGCGCGGCCGTCGCATCGACCAATGGCGCCGTGCCGAAGTAGACCTCCACGTCCGACGACCACCCCGGTAGCGTGCGCAGCGCTCGGGACTGTGTCAGGAGCGAGGGCAGGTCGTAGCTCCGTGAAGCCGCCGTCGAGGGTGGTGGAGGAGGTGGAGGGGGTGGAGGTAAAACCGGGCCCCGACGCCGGCGGGACCGATTAACGGGAGGCGGTGCCGGTGGCGGAGGCGGGGTCACCGCGGCGATGTATGCGGCCGTCGTCCCGGCGATGCGGAAGGCGAACGCCCGCTGGTAGTGCCGCTGCGCTAGGGCCACAACGACGAGCGACACTGCCGCCGCCAGCGCCGCAACCACGGTGGCCGCCGCCGCCCAGCGCCGCGCGCTCATGCGAGCGGAGCGCCCGCCGCGTCGAACAGATACAACCGGCGGCGATCCACTTTCACGCCGACCCGCGTGCCCACGCGCACATCGGCGAACCCCGGCAGGCGTGCGACTAGACGCTGGCCGCCGGCGTTGAGGTGCACCAGCGTCTCACTGCCCAGCGGCTCAACGACCTGTACATCCACGTTCCCGACTCCCCGATCGACCGCGCATAACGCCACATTTTCGGGACGGATGCCGACCTGCAGCTCTCCCTCATAGGTGCTCAGCTCGATGGGGATGGTGAGGCTTCCCGCCTCGATCACCCGGCCCCCGTCCCCGATCCCCCGTCCCCGGCCCTGCAAGACATTCATGCCCGGCGCGCCGACGAAGCGCGCGACATGGACATCCGCGGGCCTCTCATAGACCTCCTCGGGCGTTCCCACTTGCCGCAGCCGCCCTTCGTGCAGCACGGCGATGCGCTGGCCCATCGTCATCGCTTCGGTCTGATCGTGCGTCACGTAGATCATGGTCGCCCCGAGGGCGCGGTGGAGCGAGAGGAGCTCAGCACGCAGCTCGGTGCGCAGCCTGGCGTCGAGCCGTGAGAGCGGCTCGTCGAAGAGAAATGCCTGCGGGCCGCGCACGATGGCGCGGGCCAGCGCGGCGCGCTGCCGTTCTCCTTCCGCGAGCCGGTCGGGCATGCGATCCAGCACGGGCTCGATGCCGAGCCGCGCCGCCGCCTCCGCGACACGCCGCGCGACCTGCCCGTCGGCCACGCCGCGCATCTCGAGCGGAAATGCGATGTTCTCGCGGACGCTGAGATGGGGATACAATGCGGGAGTCTGAAACACCATCGCCACGTCACGCGCGGCAGGTGCGTCGTGGGTCACGACGCGCTCGCCAATCACGACGTCACCGCTCGTCGGCTCTTCCAGACCCGCGATGCAGCGCAAGACCGTGGTCTTGCCGGACCCCGAGGGACCAAGCAGGACGAGCAGCTCGCCGTCTCGCACGTCGAGATCCAGCGGGTGCAACGCCTGTATGCCGCCGCCGAAGACTTTACTCAGCTGGCGGAGTGCGACCGACGCCATCGGGTTACGTCGTTATGGCGCTAGCAACGCCCGCACCAGCCCGTAGTACACAATGGCCCAGACGACGAAGCCGGTGACGATGACCCCGGGGATCTTTTCGATGGGCTTGGTGGTCGGTCCCGTGGTCGCCATGAGCGCGTTGATCTCGATCAGCGCGACCAGCACGATGAGCGCGATCCAGTAGGCCATGCGATTGCCGCCAGCGGGAACGGTGAAGTGCGAGGCCGCCCCCATGAAGAACAACATCGGAATCGAGAACACGACGTTGGTGCGCGAGGCGAGAAACGCGCGGCGGGCCGCCGCCGGTGCCGCGGCGTTCGCCTGGCCACCGGATGCCGCCGCGACGGCGGATGCGATCACGATCTGCTGCTTCGGCCAGATCACTCGCCACACGTTCGCGAGCATGACGGTACCGAACAGCGCGCCCGTAAGAATCGTCACCGCCCACGGTGAGGACCAGGCGGCCGACCCCTCGGGGGATTCCCCGATGCGTTTGCCGATGATCGCTGCTCCAGTCAGAAACGTCACCACGGCCGACCAGCGAAACCACGCGAGCGCGCGCGGCACGAGCTTCTGCGTCGCGGCGCTTTTCGTGGCCGCGTCGGCCTCCGCCATGAACGGACCTTGCACGAAGTTGAAGTAGTACAGGAGACCGATCCACGTAATGCCGGCGAGGAAGTGCAGCCAGCGCAGCAGGAACTCCGCCACGAGCGCCTCCGGGGGTAGGAGAGGACAGCACGTTCCGCGGAGCAAAATATGGAGGGAACTGCGTCGCGCAATGCGGGGTTTGAGAGGCACACTCAAAAGGACGAACGCGATGGCCCAAGTGAAAGAACAGAGCGCCGCTAAAGCGGGCGGCGAAGCGCGACGCGTACTGCCGCCACTGCCCTACGACTTCGCGGCGCTCGAGCCCTACATCGACGCGCAGACCATGCAGATCCACCACGGCAAGCATCACCAGACATACATCACGAACCTCAACAACGCGTTGGCCAAGCACCCCGAGCTCGCAAACAAGAGCCTCGAGGAGCTGCTGCGCGGCATCAACACGGTCCCGGACGACATCCGTACCGCGGTTCGGAACAATGGTGGCGGGCACCACAACCACTCGCTGTTTTGGACCATCATGGCCCCGGCCGGCAAAGGCGGTGGCGGGGAGCCGACGGGTGCGCTCGCCGATGCCATCGCAGGCACCTTCGGCGACTTCGCGAAGTTCAAGGAGCAGCTCAGTACCGCCGCGACGTCGCAGTTCGGCAGCGGCTGGGCGTGGCTGACACTCGCGAACGGAAAGCTCGAAGTCGCCGGGCGGCCGAATCAGGACAGTCCCTTGATGGATAAGAAGGTTCCCATCCTCGGCGTCGACGTCTGGGAGCACGCCTACTACCTCAAGTACCAAAACCGCCGCGCCGAGTACGTCGCGGCGTGGTGGAACGTTGTAAACTGGCGGGAAGTGGGGCGCCGTTACGAGGCGGCGCTATAGGTGCTCACGCGAGGCCGGCGCTGGGGTGGGCGGAGCCAGGATGCGATTCACGCTGCTGAGCAGCATCTCGAGGTCGACCGGCTTGGACAGCACCTCCTCGACCTCGAGGTGCGCGCCTGACCACTCGCGGGTCGCCGCGGAAAGAATCACCACTGGAATGTGCTGGAGCCGGGGCGTGCGGCGCAGGATCGAAAGAAACTGCTTTCCGTCCATGACCGGCATCTTATAGTCGAGCAATATCAGGTCCGGCGCGTCCATCTTTTCGAGCATGTGCAAGGCGTGCTGGCCCTCGCGGGCGGTATGCACGACAAAGCCCACCCCCGTCAGGAAGTCCCGAAGGGTCAGGCGGGTATCCGCCTCATCGTCGACCACCAGGATTGCAGGCATCGCGTAACACTATGCATACCCCGCGCGCGTAAGTAGCGTCGTTGGATGTAGTTCGTGAGAGTGAGATGTAGATCACATTAAAAATGTGCATTCGCCAACGGGAGAACCTCGACCATCAGCTTCCCCACCCCCGGCGCTGGCGCAGCGACGTGACATGAGCGGTATGATGCCGCCCATGCCAGGCGTAGAGCGCGAGGAGGGTGTCGAGCGAGGGCGTCCCCCACTCGGGATGCTTGATCGTGCGCGCGAAATCGGCCGGCCGCATGCCCCGCAATAAGGTCACCCAACGCTGGTGCAGCGCGGTCAGGAGGTCGAGCGACACGGCGATGGGTGCGCCCGTCTCCGGTGTCTTGGCCCAGTCTTTCTCTTCGTAGGTCTTGATCGCGGGCGTGTCCTCGGTGAGTCCCCACTTGAACCGGACGTAAGCATTCATGTGGCTGTCGGGGAGATGGTGCGCGACCTGGCGCACCGTCCAGCCACCTTCGCGATACGGCGTGTCGAGCTGCGCATCGGTCAATCCAGCGACCGCGCGTCGGAAATTGGCAGGCGCAATGGCAATCTGCTCGATGCAGGCGTCGCGGTCGGCCGCCGAGAGCTGATTGCCCGGAGGCCGGTCGAACTTCCCGATGGGATAGCGTTCGTCGGTCACTGATCGACCCGCCAGGTGGTCGTCAATTCGGTGGTGCCCCACTTGATCCGGAGCGTGCCGCGCAGCTGGGCGTAGCCCGTTGTGGGATCCGGCGAGTCCGGTACGAGATAGATCGACAGCGACGGCTCCGGCTCGGCCATGGTGCGGCTGGCTAGGGCGACCCGCCCGAGGTCTTTCGTGGCATCGCGGTCGGTCCCCCACTGCCCCGTGCCGCGGTTCACGATGAGTGTGTACCCCGTCCGCGTGTAGAGGACGAAGAGCGAATAATCGCCTCGCGGCAGTTTCAGCTCACCGAGCGTGACGTCGACATCCGAGTGGAGCGTGGTTGCCATGTTCGCGCCGAAGCGCCACACCGTGTCGAGCGGGATCAGGCCGCCTTCGACTTTGCGGCCGCGCGCGTGCGGCTGTCCGTACGAAACGGCAATCCGCGAAGGGCCCGAAAGACTCGCGTCCTCCTCGAACCAGCGGTTGCCGATGCGGCGCGCATTGAGGTGGACTTCGACGGACGCCTGGCTGCTGGCGGCAATCCGTAACGGGATAGCGGGTTCCTGGGTCTGCGCCAAGATGACGGCCGGGATCAGGAGAGCAGTGAGCATCGGGAGAAGATGGAACCGGCGGGAGTGGAGCGGAAGGGATTCGAACCCTCGACCCCCTGGTTGCAAACCAGGTGCTCTCCCAACTGAGCTACCGCCCCCGCACCGAAAATAGGGACACCGGGGGTGGACGGGTAGTAACGGGCCGCCTCGCCTGTTGCGTTGGGACAACTGCGTGCGATTGGCTGGTGTTGCCTGCGCGCCACACGAGAAAATCGACTGGAACGATTCCGCCGCTCGGGAATACCGCACAGGGAAACTATGACCCGACGCACGCTCGCACTCATTCTCGTGAGCGCCGCGCAAACGGCCTGCGCCCGTGGCACGCAAGCAGCCCCGCTGCGCGTCGGCACGACGACGACGGTCGAGCAGTCAGGCGCGCTGGCGTTGGTCGACTCGCTCCATCCGCCCCTGCCGGTGCGTTTCGTCGTGGGCGCGTCCGGTACGATCATTCGATCGGCGGCGGCAGGTGACCTCGACGTCGTCATCACGCATGCGCCCAGCCTCGAGTACCGACTGCTCGTGGAATCTGGGCGTGCTGCACTGCGCTGCCCGTTCGTCATAAGCCACTTTGCCATCGTCGGGCCTGCCGCCGATCCGGCGCATGTCGCGAGCGCCAGAACAGTCGCGGACGCGTTCCGCCGGATCGCGAACGCGCGCGCGTCCTTCATATCGCGCGGAGACTCGTCCGGAACGCACATCAAGGAATTGTCTTTGTGGGTGGCGGCGGGTGTGACGCCGGAGGGCTTACGGAATACGTGGTACGTGCAAGCCGGTGGAGATCAGGCGGCAACGCTGCGCATTGCCGACGAGCGTGCCGCGTACGCGCTCGCGGACCTGCCCACCTTCACGCGGTTGCAGGGTATCACTCTACGCGTGCTCTTCGCTGCCGACACGGCGCTCGGCAATCCATACACGTTGTACATGATTCGTTCGACGGCAAGCAACACCGGCGCCATGCAGTTCAGCACATGGGCATTGGGCGACTGGCGTACGCGTCTGCTCGCGCTGCGACTGCCCGACGGGATGCCGGCGTTCGCGACTCCTCTCCCGCCCGGTGAATGCACGGTACCCGGGGCGGGGGCGGCCGCCGAACGGTAGGAGGGTGCATGGAGTTTCCGGACTTGGTCCCAAACGCGCTCGTCACGCTCACGAAACGGGGCGTGACGGTCATGGGTGAGCGCGAGGCGCGCCTGCTGGAGGCGGTGGATCGCGTGCGCTCGATAAAAGATGCCGCCGCGGAAGCGGGCATCAGTTACCGCACGGCCTGGAGTGCGATTCAGCAGATGGAACAGGCACTCGGCCGGCCGATGGTCGTCTCGCGCGCCGGAGGGCCCGGCGGCGGCGCCACGACGCTCACGGACGAATGTCGGCAGCTGCTCGAACTATATCAGAGCCTGCGACGGCGGTTGGAAGAAAGCCTCGGGCGTTATTGGCAGAGCCCGGAGCCGGCCGGCCACGCCGGCGATTATTGAGGAGCTTTCCTACCGCGTCAGCGCGAGCGCGTACCCACCCGGCAGCACCCGCAGCTGATAGCTCGGCGTCGCCACGCCCTGAATCGTGCCGCTGTACTGAGTCAACGCGCGCAGGTCCGGCACCCCGATCGTGAGGATCATGGCGCCGTTCGTGAGCTGGCCCACGAGCGCAAAGCGCGTCGATGTGCCGCCGAGCGGTTGCTGGAATACGCGCAGGCCGGTACCGGCGGTCGCGCTCGTGAGCGCAGCCGGGCCGGTGATCGTGAACACGATCGCCGAGTCCAGGCCGGAGTTCGGCGACGTCAGCCGCACCTTGAGCTGACCCGGGCCGGAAGGACCCATCGAATCGCCGCAGCTCAGCCCGGTGACGAACAGCGTGGCGAGCAGCGCGAATCCGAAGAGCCGCTTCATTGCCGGCCTCCCTTCCGTTGCACCGCCTGCAGCGCGGCCGCGCTCGGCGGCGCGCCGGTCGCCTTGACCCATGCCAGGAAGTCGCCGACGTCGACGTTCCCGTTGTTATTCCCAAGGAAATCGAGATACCGGACCTGATCGGCGTTGAGCGGCGCCGTCGGGCCCAGCAGTTGCGCGACGACGTCGCCCGTCGCCAGCGTCGGCGCGGTAACGGACAGCGTGAATGCCCGGCTCGCGACCGAGCACGACGTCACCTGCGCCGTGTAGGAGAAGTCCCCGGTTTGGCGTGGGAAACCCGAGACGACACCCGCCGTGCTCAGCGTCAGTCCCTGCGGCAACGCTCCAGTGGTGATGGTCCAGACGGTTGCGCCACCACCACCATTGATCTTGAGCGTGTCGGCATACGTCGCGCCCATGACGCCAGCGGGCCGCGTCCCACCGGACGTGATGGTGGCGCCGGTCCCGAAATTGGCGGTGAGGGTGTAGGGCCGCTGCATCGGGACCGTGATGACCGAGTCGGTCGTCGTTGAATCGCCGGTCCAGCCGCAAAACCGATTGCCTGAGGGGATCGGCGTGAGCTTCACGGGACGGTTCTCGGGAATGAAGTCGCCCGCGAGGTTGACGGCGGTATCGGGAGTGATCGATCCAGTCCCGCTGGAGGTGGCGATCAGCTTGAAATCGCGGCGCACCGTCGCCGTGTAGGTGGTGCCCGAAAGACTGCCCGTGATCGCGTGGCTGATCGCGCCACCATCCGACCAGCTCACAAAATGCCAGCGGGTTCGCCCATTCGGGGCGACCTGGTTGTCGCTGAAAGCGATCGTATGGCTGGATCCTGCGTCGAGGAGGTCGCGAAAGACATTGAAGTTCGACGCGTCGAATTGGATGACCGCCGCCGTATCGCTCGCCCGCGCGACCGTCAACGAGCCGAACCGCAGCCGGAACGTCATGGTGTGGTCCGGTACCAGCTGGCGGATCGAATCGATCGCCACGCCCGCAAACGAGCCGTCGGAGTTCTTGAGCGAGGCTGGGTTGGTGCGATACACCAACGCCGTATTGCCGGTGGTGCCTGGATAGGGATCGCCTTCATCACCCCGATTCGAGCAGCCCAGGAACATCGACGTGGCCGGGCAAGAATTCGACGACGATACAGATGCATCGAGATTCCCGAATGCGTCGGCCTGTATCAGCTCGAGCCCGTGAATGGAGCCCGTATTCACGGCATTGCCAGGCGTGGCCAGTTTCGCCGAATCGACGTGCCAGATGAGCAATCCGCCGGTGCAGCCGGGTGGGTCGCCCGCGCGACGACAGTGATAGCGGATGACGGCGCTATCGGACTGCTGTCGCTGTCTGTTTTCCAACAGGTAGTACTCGCCGCGGGGGTTCGACCCCTGCACCGCGACGTAGAAGGCGGTGTCGGATAAGGGCGCGGCGTCGAAGCTAGACGTGCCTGTCGTCGTCAGCGGGGCGATGGTAATCCAGCCAAGCTCGTCGAGCGACCAGGCCTCCATGCGGGACGGGCTCAGCGGCGTGGTGAAATTGCCCGAGCTCATGAGCCCCCACTCGCCGATGCCTTCGCTCACGTTGTCGGTGTCGTACAGATCCGGCAACCCGAAGGTGTGCCCGGTTTCGTGCGCAACGGTGCCGATCGGCATGATCTCCGTGGGCGTGCAGGAGCTGGCACCGCCGACGGCGGGTTGCAGGATATAGTCGCTGATCTTGACCTTCTGGCCCGCGTGACCGGGCCAGTCATCTTGCGTCGTGTAGGTTGGCAGCGCAAAGCGATGCGCCCACAGGTGATTCTGCGGCGCACTCGAAGGACCGCACTCCCCGCCGATCGCCTCGTGCATGAACAGCACCAGGGGGACGAACCCCGTCGTATCGACGTACTGCGAGAAGTCGATTGTCGCGTCGAGTTTGGTGAGCGCCTCCATCAACCCGGAGTGCATGCGACCGATCGCCGCGGAACTGAACAGTCCGTTGCAGTTCGTTGAGCCGTACAGATTCGCCGCCTGGCACGTCGCGCTCGTGCCACCGGCATAGTAGACCTCGTTGCTGTCGAGCGTCGTGTAGCCGTACGTCTTGCCCTGGATGTCGAACACGCCATTCGACATCTGCTGATAGAACGAGCGGTACGTGTACGGTCGCCCCGCGGCGGCGCCCGTCGGCGTCGCCCCGAACAGCACGTCGTCATAATTGGGCGCGGTGAATGTCGGCGCGGGCGAGTCTTTGAAGCGGAACAAAATGGCCGGCACGTTGAGGACGCCGCTCACGACGGTCGCGGACGCCTGGGCGCCGGCTTGACGCAGCGGCGCAGCGCCCGCCACCGCGGCTGATGCGTTCAGCTCGCCGAAGCGTCCCGCGGCGCGCAGCCGGGCGCGCGTCGCGCGGACGGCCCGAGCCCGAACCCGCCAGACACCGTCTGTCCGAAAATCGAATCCAGGAATTTCCCAGCGAGGGTGCCGCCGATCCTGCGCAGGCGAAGCCTGCGGCAGCAGCGAGCACAGCAGGGCGATGACACCGAAGTGTCGGACGAGATGTGGCACCACTAGAAACCTCCGGGGAGGAACGGCCTAATGCCCGCGACCACCGCAATCTAGAGTACTCGTCCGAAGCCCCGAAAGGCTGTGGCAGGTCTCACATTGAGCCTTGCCAATTCGGGACCGCAGGGCTAAGCTGTACCACCGCTTACCATAGAGAACCGAGGCTTCGTGCGCACAGAGACCCTGCAGCACATCGCGCTGTTCGACAAGTGTAAGAACTTCACCCGGGCGCGCGAGGTCCAAGCTGCGGGGCTGTATCCCTATTTCAAACCCATCTCCCGCTCCGAAGACACGGTTGTCGTCATCGAAGGGCAAGAGCGGATCATGATGGGGTCGAACAACTACCTCGGCCTCACGCATCACCCCGAAGTGCTGGCGGCCGCGCGCGCGGCGCTCGAGCGGTACGGCTCCGGGTGCACCGGGAGCCGGTTCCTCAATGGGACGCTCGACTTGCACGAACAGCTCGAAACCGAGCTGGCCGAGTTCTTCGGCAAGGAATCTTGCCTCGTCTTTTCAACGGGCTATCAAGCGAACCTCGGCGTCATTTCCGGCCTGGTCGGCCGGACCGACGTCGTCTTCCTTGATAAGCTGGATCACGCGTCGATCGTCGACGGCGCCAAGATGTCGCATGGCGAGACCATGCGCTTCAACCACGGCGACCTGGCCGGCCTCGAGCGGAAGCTGCAGAAGCTACCCGAGGGCACGGGATCGATGGTTATCGTCGACGGCATCTACTCGATGGAAGGCGACATCGCCGACGTCCCCGGGCTGCTCAAGATCTGCCAGAAGTACGGCGCGGCACTCGCCATCGACGACGCGCACTCGGTCGGCGTCCTCGGCCCCAACGGCGACGGCACCGCGGCGCACTACGATCTGGTCGACGAAGTCGACCTGATCGTCGGGACCTTCTCCAAGTCGTTAGCGTCGATCGGCGGGTTTGCCGCCGGGTCGGAGAACGTCATCCACTATCTCCGCCATCACTCGCGCCCCTTGATCTTCACGGCCGCCTTGCCGCCCGCCAACACGGCCGGCGTGCTCGCCGCCCTGCACGTCCTGCAGCGCGAGCCGGAGCGGCGCGAGCAGCTGTGGCGCAACACACGGCGCCTCCAGGACGGGATGCGCTCCCTCGGCTTCGACATCGGGCCCACGGAGACACCGATCATTCCGGTGCTGATCGGGCCGCTCGAGAAGACCTTCCTGTTCTGGCGGAAGCTGTTCGACGCTGGCGTGTTCACGAACCCGGTGGTGCCGCCCGCGGTGCCGCCGTCGCAATGTCGGCTGCGCACCAGCTTGATGGCGACCCATACGGCCGAGCAGATCGACCTCGCGCTGGAGGTGTTCGGCCGCCTCGGAAAAGAGCTGGGGGTCATCTGACCGCAGTGGAGATCGTGCCCGTCTCGAACGGGCGCGGTCTCGATCGCTTCATCGCCTTCCCGTACGACCACTATCGCGATGATCCGTTGTGGGTGCCGCAGCTGCGCCGCGACATGGCTACGCTGCTGTCGCCTGCGAAGAATCCGTTCTTTCAGCACGCCGAGGCCCAATACTTTCTGGCGCAGTCGAACGGCCGCACGGTCGGACGGATTGGCGCGATCAAGAACGACATGCACAACAAGGAGCACGGCGATCGCGTCGGGTTCTACGGCTTCTTTGAGTCCATTAACGATCAGTCGGTCGCAAACGCGTTGTGGAACACGGCCGGGAACTGGCTCAAGGAGCGTGGTTTCGACACGATGCGCGGCCCGATGAGCCCATCGGTCAACGATGAGTGCGGCTTGTTGATCCAGAACAACGGCACGCCGCCATCGCTGATGATGCCGTACAACTTTCCCTACTACGAGCAGCTGCACGAGCGCTACGGCTTCACGAAAGCGAAGGACCTGCTCGCGTACGACGGCGGCGGCGCCCAGGCGGCGCCCGAGCGATTCGTCCGCCTGGCGCAACGCGCCGCCGAGCGGCGCGGCATCAAGCTCCGCACGCTCGACATGAAGCGTTTCGATGCCGAAGTCGAGCTGATCAAGGCGCTCTACAACAGCGCCTGGGAGCGCAACTGGGGATTTGTGCCGCTGACGGAAGCGGAGATCGACCACCTGGCAAAGCAGCTCAAGCCGATCGTGGTGCCGGACCTTGTGATCTTCGCCGAGCTCGAAGGTAAAATCGTGGGATTCGGCGTGGGACTCCCCGACTTCAACCTCGCGCTGCTCCATAACCGGTCGGGCCGAATGTTCCCCGGCATCCTCAAGGTGTTGTGGTATTCCCGCAAGATCCATCGCGCCCGAATTCTTCTCCTGGGCGTGATCCCGGAATTCCGCGGGCGCGGAGTCGACGCGCTCCTCTATCAGAAAGTCTGGGAGAACTCCGTCAAGCACGGCATGCCTCGCGGCGAAGCGGGGTGGATCCTCGAGGACAATGCCTTGATGAACAAGTCCGCAACCCAGCTCGGCTTCCGCGTCTCCAAGACCTACCGGGTCTACGACAAGCCGCTGTGAACGTGTTCGTGACCGGGAGCACCGGGTTCGTCGGTGCGCACCTAGTCAAGGCGCTTTGCGCCCGCGGTGACCGCATCACGGCGCTGGTGCGGCAGCCCGCCCTCGCACAGCGCCTCGGTTGGAGCCCCGAGGTGCGACTGGTGCGAGGCGATCTGGAGACTGAAACCGCACTGCGCGAGGGCTGCGCCGGCGCGGATGTGGTCTACCACGTCGCCGGGAAAATCGTCGCGCGCAATGCCGCGGAGTTTATGGCCACGAACCGCGACGGCACGGCAAACGTCCTCGAGGCCGCTCGGGACGGCGGCGTCGGGCGGCTGCTCTTCGTCTCTTCGCTCGCGGTCGCGGGTCCCACCACGCTCGGTCATCCGATCGACGAGAGTCGTCCGCCCGCTCCCGTCACCGCCTACGGGCAGTCGAAGCTCGCCGCCGAAGTCCTCGTCCACGCGATGCCGGCGTCACTGCCCTGGACCATCGTCCGGCCGCCCGTCGTCTACGGTGAATGGGATCGCGGGACCTTGAAGATTTTCCAGCTCGCGCGGCGCGGCGTGGTGCCGATCTTCGGTGACGGCTCGCAAGAGCTATCGGCCATTCATGCGGAGGATCTGGCCCGCGCGCTGATCGCGGCGGCCACTTCACCCGCCTCGGCCGGTCGCGTTTATTTCGCCGCACACCCTGCCGTAACGACGAGCCGGGCGCTCGTCCTCGCTGCGGCTCGGGCACTCGGCCGCGGCGCGCCGCGAATCGTCCCGGTGCCCCCCGTGGTCGCGCGTGGCGTGCTCTGGGCTGCCGGGACTCTTGCGTATCTGGCGGGGCGCGCCACCTTGCTGTCGGCCGACAAGAGCAACGAGTACCTCGCCCCGGCCTGGACGTGCCGGAGCGACGCATTGACCCGCGATACGGGCTGGCGGGCCCAGATTGACCTCGAAACCGGCTTGCGCCGGGCCGCGACTTGGTATCGGGAGGTGGGATGGCTCTGAAGCCGCTGTGGCGCGAGTACACCGCGCTCGATATCGCCACGGGCGCCTACATCGCGATCGCGTCCGGTGCGGTCCTGCTCTCCTTTCGTGGTGACGGGATTCCGGGTTGGCCGTGGCTCCTGAGTGCCCACTCCCTGATCCTCGCGCTGGTGCTGCTCGCCCCGCGGGCACGCCATGCGGGCCCCATCGGCCGGTTTCTCGGCGACTGGTACCCCATGCTGCTGCTCCCCGCTCTCTACGGCGAAATCGGCGTACTCACGCTCAGCGCCGGATTCCAGAACGACTTGTTGATTCAGCGCCTGGAGGCCTGGGTCTTTGGGTCGCAAATCTCGTATCGCTGGATTCGCGAGTCGCCCAACCAAGCCCTGTCGTGGGCGCTGCACGCCTGCTACCTCGCCTATTACCCGATTCTGTACACCTCACCATTCGCGCTCTGGATGGTCGGGCGGCGTGACGCCTCCCGCCACACGATTTTCGCCGTGATGGCGACGTTTTACCTCTGTTACGTGGTTTTCCTCTTCTTCCCGGTCGCCGGACCGCGCTACGCGTTCGATGGCGCCCACAATCTCGCGACCGAAGTCGGGCCGGCACGGTTTGCCGCGTGGCTCTTGGACCGCGGAGACTCGTGGGGCGCGGCCTTCCCGTCGTCACACGTGGCTGCGTCCGTCGTCGCGACGGGAATGGCGTTGCGCTATTGGCGCACCCTCGGCTTGCTGCTGCTGCCGTTCACCGCCGGATTGATCCTGGCCGTGGTGTACGGACAATTCCACTACGCCGTGGACGCGCTGGCCGGGTTGATGGTGGCCGCGCTGATGCTGGGGATCATGCAGACCGCGGAAGCCACTGCGCCGCAACGCCTGCCAGTCGGCGACTACGGGGTGGAGCCGGGCAGCAGCGCTTAGGGAAACTCTGCACAACATAGGTGACGCTGGGGGTGGGAGCGCCGGGCGCGTCCACGCGATGGCGCTTCGGCGGCACGCGTCGCCTCAAGCGTCATCGAAACGGGTGTTCCTGTGCCCGCCGTGCGCCATCGCGTGCGGCGCCCTAGCTCCCACCCCCAGCGTCATGGACTTGTGCCGAGCTTCCCTAGTGCACCATGTGCATGTGACCCATCTCCAGCGGCACGCCGACGACCGGCTTGCCGACGGGGCCCATGAAGTGCCGCAGATCCTTTTGGTAGAGTGAATCGCTCGGATCGGAAGCCGGCCAGATCGCCTTGCGATCGGGCATGAACAACCCGCCGACGACTCCCATCCCACCGTTCGGAATCGCGTGCCCCGTTGGATTCTCATAAACCACGTGCACGCGATAGCGGTGCGACGGTGTGATCCGCATGCCGAGTCCCTTCAAACTGTAAAGCTTCCCGACCGGAACGGCGCTGGCTGCGCCGGGCGGCGCCGGCGCGGGTTCGCCGTGCCACAGCAGCTTGCCGGTCGTCGCATCCCAAAACTCGATGGTCCGACCGTAGGCGTGCATATGGCCACCGATGACGATCAGCTTGCCCGCGACCGCGGGGCTGCCTTCATACGAGCGCTCGCTGCGGCCCGGTGGCAGGTCGAACGACTTGTCGCCGACGGGGAAAGCCACGTCGAGTTGCCAGGGAAGCACAGAGAAGAAGGGCCACGGCCGATGCTCAGGGATGTAGTTGAGGACGAGCCGGACGCGAACGCCCCGATATCCCACGTTCGTGGGATTGTGCACCATCGCATTGGCGAGAATGCGCTGGCCCGCGTGAATGTGCGACCCGAACAGCAGCCAGGGAAACCGGATTTCGCCAGTCTCCATGCCGGACGCGAGGATCCGCCGGCCGATCGGCAGAAAGAGCTCGCGCTCGTTCGGATCCATCACGTTCATGTGATGCAGCAATGACGCGGGCAACTGCCGCCCGTTCTCGTCGACGAGCTCGGCATGCAACGCGTATATCGATCCATCCACGGGAAACTCTCCGACGGACGCCGGCTCATCCACGAGGGTCCCCGCCGGCAAATCCACCGCCGGCAGCTCGAGCGTCAGCTCGCCAGGCTTCGAACCAGCCGTGATCGTGGCGCGCTCCAGCCCACTCCAATCGCTAAGCCCCGCTGGACCCGCGGCAGGGTGATGGATGGGCATCGCGCCGACTGCTGAGCCGGCAACGACTACACGGAGTGCGGCCAGGACCACGAACAACCGTGGACGCATCGGAAGTCTCCTACCGAATCTGGTGTTCCGTTACAGCAGCGAGTTTGGAAAAGGGAACGCCATCGAGAGCGACGCCGGATGGGACGGCGACGTCGAGACGTTCCAATACCGTCGGCATCAGATCTACCGTACGAAGGCCCGAGTCGGGAAGAGCCACGCTGGCCGCGATCGGGACTTCCATATGTTCCGCAATGAGACTGCCATGACCCGCCCGGTGCTCCGGGATCTCCCAGGGCCCCCGGAAATCGGCCCCCGGCGCGGCTGCGAGAACGAGATCACCAGTGCGCGGAGTCCCAAACAGCTGGAGCAATTGGCGGGGTGCATCAGGCACGTCGGTTTCCCTCGTTCGCGACAGGAGCTCTCGATCGTCGAGCTCTAGATACCCACCGAGGCCCAGGGGATCGCCAGACTGGGGCTCGTAGCGGACTACCCCCATCGACTCCTTCAACAGCGCGCGGGCATTTTTGGTTCGCACGATGATGCCCCCGGACGAGTCTGCGCGACATGCCGCCAACCGAACCGCAGGAAGCCCGAGGAGCCGATCGAGGATGGCAGGAGGGATTTCCGATTCCGTGAGCGGGCGCTTCCGCCCGGACCGGGGCTCGAAGTAGAGCTGCACGCTGGCATTGCCAGAGACCATCGTCGCGACGCGAGCACCGCGGCGCCACACATGCACCGGATGACGCAACGTCCGCAGGCCGTCGCGCTCCAGCAGCACGGCCGGGTCCGCATGCTCGCGCATGACCGTCATCCCGTGATCCGAGACGACGAAGAACGCCGGCAGCTCCCTTCCCTGCTTCCGAAGCCGCGCGACGAACGCGCCGAGGGCCCGGTCCACTAGCCGGTAGCTCTCGAGCACCGCCGGATGCAGCGGATCCTTGAGATGCGAGATCCCGTCCACGCCGGGAAAAACGACAAACAGGAAGCGCCACGCCTCGTCCGCGGCATCGAGCCACGCCCGGGCGACCGCACGGTCGAGCGCCGGGTAGGTCCCGAGGTAGTGCGCAGCCGATCCCAGCACGACCCGCTGACGGGCGCAGCGATTGGCGCCGGCGCGAAGGCCGCGCGTCAGCGGCGTGCAAATCGCGATGCTTTCGGGGACGAGATCGAAAATTGAAGGCGTCGCCGCGATGTCGGTGTTCAACCAGCCACCCTGGACCCCGCAATAGCTTCGCGCGGCGTGCCATTGCGCGCGCCAGCTGTTCCCCTCCATGGCGCCGCGCCGGTCGAGCCAACGAATGCCCGGGATGCCCAGGCTGCCGGGATAGCGTCCGAAGAGGAAGGGGATGTAGGCGACGCCGGTGGTGGACGGAAACACCGTCGTCCCCGTTCGCAGGCCGCCGGGCTCGATGACCCACCGTGACAGATTCGGGAGGTCACCTCGGGCGAGCAGGTCCCGCAGCACATCGGACCGGGCGCCGTCGATGAGCACGAGAACGACTCTCATTGCCGCCGAATCTACGACAAGAAAGCGGCCCCGGCATCCGCCGGGGCCGCTGAGGTTGGCTGCGCCAAAGTCACTACTGGACCCTAATCGCGATCTTCATGCCGAGCGTCAGGTGCGGCGTGCAGTAACCCTTGTACGCCCCCTTCGGCGCGTTGGCGAACGATACGTCATAAGTCTCGTTCGGCTGCGTCAGGAACGGGCCCGACAGATTGTCGACTGTGTTCTTCATACCGGAGTTGAGAGCGGCAGCGCCGCCCGCCGGAACGGAATCGGGCCAAAACGTGATGTTGTGCGGTCCGCCCGAGACGTTCGTGAAGCGCACGGTCGCACCCACCGGAATCGTGATCGAGTTCGGCTCGAAGGCCGCCTTGGTGCTGCCGTTGCCAGTCATCTTCACCTCGACGACGGGACCGGTCGCGGCTGCTTCACCGGCGGCGGGCGGCGCGGGAGGCGCAGCCTGCATTTGGTTCTGGTTCTGGTCGCCCTTCTGACCGCAGGCGAGCGCGCCGATGGCCACGACCGCCGTGAGCAAAGCGAAGCGCATTGCGGGACTCCTCCGGAACATGGACTGAGGGGATGTATCGCTTGTGAACTGTTTCACAATCGAAGAATATAGACGCGGGTCTACAAAACGGGAGCCCCTCAAAAACACTAGCTTGTGAGCCCATGAAACGCCTCGTCCCGATCCTCGTCTTGGCGAGCGTCGCACATTCGTCGAGCGCCGGACAGACCTGGAGGCCACAACTGGGCATCCAGGGCGGCATCCTGCGACAAAAGCCTGCTGGAACGGGCCGAGCAGACCAGGTCGATCGTTGGGAACTGCCGAGCAGCGGCGCGATCCAATCGAGCTTTTATCTGATCGCTCCGGTCAGCGGAAGGATTGGACTGGAGTCGAGTTTGGCGGCGTCGCACGTCAAGTTCAGGGAAGCCGGCGGATTGATTCCCGGCTCATCAAGCGCCGACGTTCGCCTTACCGTTCGTGCTGACATCGCGCTGACGTCGACCATCTATGTCGCGGCCGGGGGCTTGCTCCGCCGCCGCGAAGTCGACGGTGGCCGTTCCATTCAAACCGGTCTCGCCGGGGCAGTCGGAGTCCAACGAAGCATCAGTCCGAGTCTAACTGCACGAATCGAAGCGCAATGGCTCACGCAGCGCCGTACAGATTCGATCCTCCCGACCAACGTGTATGCCCTGGTGTTTGGAGTGTCGCAACACTTGCTCGCTCCGGGTGCTGGCTCGAGCATTGGGACCAGGACCTTCAGGCCATGGCGCCTCCAAGTGGGTGCAGCCGGCGGCTATGTGCGCATGCATCTGTACGGATCGGTCTCCGGTGCGTATGTGGATGCTAGCCAGACGTTCATCAA
>Ga0209157_1000161_pt1 | contig 60517 bp, 58 predicted proteins | sample GraSoiAngelo_135_FD_185892 | JGI IMG/M metagenome (GOLD analysis project Ga0209157, IMG submission 185892) | Grasslands soil microbial communities from the Angelo Coastal Reserve, California, USA - 14_0929_05_40cm (SPAdes) (version 2) | ecosystem: Environmental > Terrestrial > Soil > Grasslands ... | reverse complement strand
TCCCGTCGCCGTCGGGGCGCCTTCACAGGGTTCCGGCCCCCGACGGTCGGCGGGTCGCCGCCGGGTGCAGCTTCCCGGCCGCCAGCGTGAACACGGCGTCGGCGTCCCGGGCGGCGTCCGGGCGATGACTGACCACGATGACGGCGCCGCCGGAGCGCGCCCGGTCGCGCAGCGATTCCAGGATCACCGCGCCGTTCGCGTCATCGAGATTGCCGGTTGGCTCGTCAGCGAGCAAGAGGGGCGGGTCGTTGAGCACGGCGCGGCAGAACGCGACGCGCTGCTGCTCGCCGCCGGAGAGCTGGGCCGGATGGTGGTCGCGACGCTCGGCCATGCCGAAGCGCTCGAGCAGAGCCATCGCGCGGCGGCGCAGCTCGGCGTCGACGCCGCTCGTGTAGCGCGCGGCCAGCAGCACGTTGTCGAGGGCGGTGAGCCCGGGCAGCAGCAGGAACGACTGGAAGACGAAGCCCAGCCAGCGCCCGCGCTCGCGACTCTTGGCGGAGCGGCCGAGCGTGCTCACCGTGCGCTCGCCGAACCGGATCTCGCCGGCATCGGCGTCCTCGAGCAGGCCGAGGACATTGAGCAGCGTGCTCTTGCCCGAGCCCGACGGCCCCTCGATCACGACCAGCTCGCCGCGCCTGACCGTGAGCTCGGCGCCGGCCAGCACCTCGATCGGTGGACCGGCGGGCGCCGCGAAGCGCTTGACGAGGCCGCGTGCGCGAAGGACGGGCTCAGGCAGCACTGCCCCTCCGGATCGCCTCGGCGGGCGACAGGCGTACGATGCGCAGCGCCGCGTAGGCCGCGGCCGCGGCGCCCAGGAGCACCGAGAACACGAGTGCGCCGCCGAGCAGGCGCGGTGAGAAGAGGAAGAGCTGCTGGCCGCTGCGACGCGCCCAGCCGTCGATGGCGAGCCCGAGCACCATCGCGAGGAGCACGCCGAGCGCGCCGCCGGACAGCGTCACCGCGAGCGCCTCCGCCAGAATCTCGCGCCCGAGCTGCCAGTCGGTGGCGCCGAGCGCTCGCTTGACGCCGAAATCGCGGATGCGCTCGAACACGGCGGCGGCCACCGTGTTGGCGAGCGAGAGGCCGCCGATCACGAAGGCCAGCAGGCCGATGCCGACGAGCAATGCCGAGAAGAACGCCGTGGACTGGCGCAGCAGCGAGGACAGCTCGCTCGGGATCTGGACGTTCACGCCGGCGACCTGGTCACGGATACGCCGCGCGACGACGTCGGGATCCGCGCCGTCGCGCCAGCCGACGGCGGCGCCGGTGTTGAGGTCCTGCGCGCGCAGCGCGACGCCGCCCGAGGCCAGCACGGTGCGCAGCAGGCGGTCTTTGGCCACCCACTGCTCGCGCGCGTCCTGGATCGCGACGACGACGAAGCGGTCGGGCGCGGTCAGCATGCGCTCGAGCACGCCGACGACCTCGTACGCCGTGCCCTCCAGCTCGAGCCGCGAGCCGGGGGCCAGGCGCCGCGAGACCGCGAACGACGCGCCGACGACGGCCTTGCGGCGGTCGCCCTCGCGCAGGAATCGTCCGGCCTGCACCGGCAGCGTGCGGTAGTGGCGGTTCGGCGACGGCACGGAGAGATCCATGCCGATGACCAGCTCCTGGGTGAGCGTCATGAACTGCGAGGTGCTCGGGTTCAGCGGGAGCATCACTTGCGGCTGCACGCCGGCGACGCCCTCGACCTTGCGGATCGCCTCGATGGCGGCCGCGGGCAGCAGGCCACCGGCGGTGAAGCCCGCGCCCATGCCCATGCCGCGTCCCGCCACCGAGATCTGGCCGAGCACGAAGCGGTCGCCGCCGTCGATGAAGCGCACGATGCGCTCGGCCATGGCCCCGAGGGCCACGATGCCCGCCACCCCGATGGCGATGCCGGCGATGGTGAACAGGTAACCACGGAGTGCGCGTCGCAGGCTTGTCAGCATGAGAACGACGGCGACGGGATTACAGGCTCGCCTCGCCTACCACTCGAGCCGGGATTCGACCGGCAGCCCCGCGCGGCGGCGCACCCAGGCGTTGATCCGCGCGATGCCGTAGAGGATCCGGAGCGCGGCGCGCACGCGCCACGGCATCGTCACCCAGTTGCCCCCGGAGAGCACGTTGAGGACGGCCTCGTAGATCCCGAAGTGGTTGCGTGGGCGCATCAAGAGATCGAAGAACGAGGGCTCGTAATACTTGTGGATGAACTTGAAGAGCGGGTCGAGGCCCGCGCGCACGCGGCGCTCGTAGTCCGCGAAGCGCCGCGCCGAGAAGTCGCCGGCGCGGAAGGCGTCGCGGATCGCGACGGACGCGAGCTGCCCCGAGCGCAGCGCGATGTAGACACCGCCCGAGAAGATCGGGTCCACGAACGCGATGGCGTCGCCGACGGCGACGAAGCGGTCGCCCACCACCGGCGAGTTGTCGTAGGAGAAGTTGGCCACGCGGTACACCGGCGTGACGCGAGCAGCGCCCGCGAGGTTCTCGGACACGCCCCGGCAGCGCGCGATCATCGCGTCGAGCAGACCGTCGGGGTCGCCGGTCCACTCCTTCGCCGTGCGCGCGTGGCAGATGGCGCCCACGCTGGTGACGTCGCCGGCGAGCGGGATCCACCAGAACCAGCCGTCGCGGAAGACGTAGACGCGGATGTTGCCTTCCTCGAGGCCCGACCGGCGGGCCGCGCCCTTGAAGTGCGCGAAGAGCGCGACCTTGCCGAGGTTGGGGATGCGCCGGCGCCGGCCGTAACGGCTCGCCATCAGCGCGTCGCGCCCCGTGGCGTCCACCAGCATCGCCGCTCGCGCCCGAAGCGGACGGTCCTCCGCGCTCGCGGTCACGGTCACGCCGCCGGCGTCGAACTCGGTGCCCTCCACGGTGGCCGGTTGGTACACGGTGACGCCGCGCTTCTTCGCATGGTCGAGCAGCACGGCGTCGAAGTCGGCGCGGGGGACCTGGTAGGAATAGTTCGGCCACGGCTGGCCCGGCAGGAAATAGAAGGTCTGCGTCGCGTCGTCGTTCTCCTCGTCGATGAAGCTCGCGCCGTACTTGACCTGGAAGCCGCGCTCCTCGATCGCCGCCTTCGCGCCGAGCTCCTCCAGCAGGAGCATCGTGGCGGGCATCAGCGACTCGCCGACGTGGAAGCGCGGGAATCGCTCGCGCTCGAAGAGCGCCACGCGCAGTCCCCCGTCGGCCAGGAAGGTTGCCGTGCTCGAGCCGCCGGGCCCGCCGCCCACCACGACGACGTCGAAGGTCTCCATCAGGCGCTCCTGCGCAGCGGCTTCACGCTGACGGGCACCGGCGCGCCGACCCGCGCGTCGAGCCGCTCCTGCGCGTAGAGCGCCGCCACCAGCGCGCGCGCGCCGGGCACGCGCCGGCCCGAGATCGCCGCCAGCACGAGCAGCGGGACGACGCCGGGCAGGCCCAGCGCGCCGGCCGCCGCCACGAGCGCGCGGCGCGGCCGCGGATGCCGCCACCACCACGCCAGCCGCGCGCCGGCGCGGCGCGCCGCCTCCGCCCCGACCATCGCGCCCCACGCGATGGTGCCGACGTAGGGGGCGGCGCCGTCGAGCATCGCGGCGAGCCGCTCGCGACGGCGATCGCCGTCGGTGAAGGTCTCGAACACGGTGCCCACGGCGGCGCCCGCCTCGGCCGCGCCGCGGGCGAGCGAGCGGCCGGCCAGGTAGGCGCCGATCGCGAGGCCGTCGGCCACGGGACGGAACCGGCTGCGCGCGGCGACGCGAGGCAGCGAGCGCACCGGCACCTCGCGCACGAGCCAGCCGCGCGCGGCGGCCGCCAGCAGCACCTCGGTCTCGAACACGAAGCCGCCGCGGCGCGCGGGCACCTCGTCGAAGATCGCCACGGGATAGACGCGAAAGCCCGACTGCGTGTCGGCGAGCCGCAGCCCGCTCGCCCAGTTCACGAAGAAGCCGGCCACCACGATGGCCTCGGCACGGCCGGCGGGCAGCGCGCCGTCGCCGGTCCGCCGCGCGCCCACCACGAGCGTGCGCGGTGCGGTGGCCGCCAGCAGCGTGGACACGTCGTCCGGGTCGTGCTGGCCGTCGGCGTCGAGCGTAACGACGTGCGTGGCGCCGCGCGCGCGCGCGGCGACGACGCCGGTGCGGAGGGCCTGCGCCTTGCCGAGCCGGCGCGCGTGCCGGCGCACGTCGGCGCCGGCGGCGACGGCCGCCTCCGCGGTGCCGTCGGTCGAGCCGTCGTCCACGACGATCACCGGCGCGTGGATGCGCGCCCGGCGGACGACGTCGCCGACGGTCGTGGCCTCGTCGTGAGCGGGAACGACGACGAAGGGGATCACGCGGCGCCGACCACCAGCGCGACGTGGGTGCCGCCGCGCGCGAGCCCGTGCACGAGGCCGCGGCCCGGCCGGACGCGCTCCACGCGCGTCGTCCCGTCCGTCGCCGGCAGCAGCCCAGACCGCGCCGTCCACGCGGCCGCCGCCACGCGCAGCACGCCGAGCCCGGCATGACGGCCGAGCAGCCGGCCGAGCGTCGACACGGGTGTCTCGGCGCCGAGGGCGGCGCCGAGCAGCGCCTCTTCCCATCGATCGCGCGCGCTGTCGCAGCTGCCGGACGCGTACACCCAGCCGACATCGCCGGGGCGCGCGGCCGCCGCCTCGAGCGCGGCCGCGATCGCGGGCGAGCGTCGCGTTCGCCCCACGCCCCATGGCCGCGCCGGCAGCGCGCGCCACGCCGCCGCGCTCACCTCGCCCAGCACCGTCGCGCCGCGCGCGTCGGCCGCCGCGCGCGGCTCGAGGACGACGAAGGCGGCGCCCTCGCCGCGGCGCTCGGCGCCGAAGCCCAGGCGCGCCAGCTCGCGCTCGACGACCGGATCCAGCTCGTCCACGCCGCCCGCCAGCATGGCGGGCACGCGTCCGCTCGCCAGCGCGGCGGCCGCGCGCGCGACCGCCAGCTCGCCCGCGACCGTGGGCGCGTTCAGGGTCAGCGCCATCTCGCGCGCGCCCACCGCGATGGCCGTGGTCGCGACCATCGTGTTCATCACCGTGTTCGGGAACAGCAGCGCGGACAGGCCACCCGGACCGCGCTCGAGGAAACCGTCGGCGAACGCGTGCGTGGAGGCCAGGTCGCCGAGCTCGGTGCCGACGACGAGGCCCAGGCCGGCGGCGGGATCGACGCCGGACTCGCGCAGCGCGAGCCGCGCCGCCGCGATCGTGAACTGGCAGACGCGCGAGAGCCGACGCGCCTCGCCCGGATCGACCAGGGCCGCCAGCGCCCCTGCGCCCAGCGCCTCGCCCGCGGGCGCGGCCGGCGCCGCCAGGAACGCGCCGAGAGCCGCGGAGTCGCCGGTGACGGCGGCGCTCACCACGCCGACACCAGTGATGGCCACGCCCGGCCGCGTCATCGGGCGCCGCCTCGCCGGAAGAGCAGCGTCACGTTCTGGCCGCCGAAGCCGAACGAGTTGGAGATCGCGCACGTGAGGCCCGCCGCGCGCGCCGCGCGCGGCACGCAGTCGAAGGGAACGTCCGGATCCGGCGTGGCCAGGTTCGCGGTCGGCGGCACCAGGCCGTGCTCGAGCGCGAGCACGGTCGCGATGGCCTCGAGGCTGCCGGCGGCGGCCATCGTGTGGCCGATCATCGACTTGCTCGAGGACACGAGCAGGCCGCCCTCGCCGAACACGCGCGCCAGCGCGCGCGCCTCGATGCGGTCGTTCTGCGGCGTGCCGGTGCCGTGGGCGTTGGCGTACTGCACCTCGCGCGGCGCCGCGCCCGCCCGCGCGAGGGCCGCCGACATCGCGCGCACCATTCCGTCGCCCTCGGGCTCCGGCGCCGTCACGTGGAAGGCATCGGTCGTCATGCCGTGGCCCGCGAGCGTCGCGTACACGCGCGCGCCGCGCGCGCGGGCCCGCGCCTCGGACTCGAGCACCATGAAGCCGGCCCCCTCGCCGATCGACATCCCGCGCCGCTCGCGATCGAAGGGCCGGCAGGGCGCCGGGTCGAGGAGCTTCAGCGCGTTGAAGCCCATGAAGCAGATGCGCGTGATCGCGTCCACGCCGCCCGCCACCGCCACCTCGACGACGCCGTCGGCGATCAGCTCCGCCGCCTCTGCCAGCGCGACGGCGCCCGAGCTGCACGCGGTCACCACCGTGTGGCGCGGACCGCCGAGCCGGAAGCGGTTCGCCAGCGTCTCCGCGTGCGCCGACGGCAGCATCGCGCGCACCGCGGAGAGCGACGCGGGCCGCGTGCCGTCGCGCGCGTGGCGCCAGTACCACGCCTCGGCCTCGAGCATCCCCCCGCCGACGGCGCCGACGACGAGCGCGGCCGCGGCGCGGTCGCGCGCGCCGAGCCCGGCGTCGGCGAGCGCCTCGCCGGCGGCGCCGATGGCGAGGCGGTCGGCGCGCGTGCGGCGCGCCGAGCCGGCGAGCGGCTCCGGCACCGCGGCCGCGAGCCGGCAGCGGAAGCCATCGGTCCCGATGAGAGTGAGCTCGCGGATCGCGCAGGCGCCGCCGGCGAGCCCCTTCCAGTAGGCGGCGACGCCGGCGCCGTACGGACTGGCGGCGCCGAGGCCGGTGATGACGATCCGCTTCATGCGGAGCGGAGCTTCCCGGCGATGAACCGCGAGAGGGTGTCGAAGGAGGCGAAGTGCTCGGTCAGGTCCTGGTTCTCGTCCATCGCGATGCCGAAGCGCTCTTCGATGGCGATCGACAGCTCGATGAAGTCGAGCGAGTCGAGGCCGATGGACCCGTCGACGCCCTTCGGCAGCGGGGTGGCCTCGGTCGTCTCAGCCGCGCGGCGCGGGTCGAACTTCAGGCGCGAGACCAGGATCGCCTTCAGCTCGTCGAGGACTTCCTTGGGTTCCATGAGCCTCCTATGTCGCGACCGCGATCTGTGCGCGACGGCCGCGCCAGCGCCCGGTGACGCGCGCGTGCGGCGCCCCGGCCGCGCGCGCGAGCGCCAGGCCCACGAGGGGCGCGCACGCCAGCGTCTCACCCGCCCGCCGCGCGACGAGCGCCTCCAGCGTCGAGGCGGCGCCCGGCCCATAGCCGGAATCGTCGCCGCTCCCGACGAGCACGGCGCACGCCGCCGCTTCCACCAGCGGCCGCGGCGCCGCCCAGCGTCCGCGCGCCCAGAGATCCGCGCACTCGTCGAACGTCTCCACCGCGAGCACGAGCGCCGTGTCCGCGCGGCCGGCCGCGAGCAGCGTCCCGGCCTGCCACAGGGCATCCACGGCCGCCGCCGCCCCGCCCACAAGAATGACATACCCGCCCGTCAAGCCGTACTCGATCGCGACTTCGGCCGGCACGGCACTGGGCGCCGTGTACGGGAAATGCAGCGTGGTGCCCGCCCCCTCGATGAATCCCTTGTTGCTCGCCGCGTACGCCGCGGCCGTCACGTACACCAGGGCCGTCCGCGGCCCCGCCACCGCCGCGCGGGACAGGCCGCTCTCGCGCAGCGCCGCCTCCACCGCGGCCACGCCCAGCAGGCACTCGCGCGTCGCGCGGCGAAAGCGCTCGCCCGCGAGGGGCGGCGTGACCAGCGGCACCACGCGTCGGTCGCCCGCCGCGCGGCGCGCGTCCTCGGGCAGCGCGGCGACGCCGGCGCCCCAGCCGGTGAGGAGACCGACGCCGAGGACCCGCGTCACGGCGCGCCCTCCAGCACGAGCGCGGCGTTGCAGCCGCCGAAGCCGAGGGAGGTGCTCAGGCTCACGCGCGGCCGCGCCGCGCGCGTGGCGCCGCGCACGTCGAGCTCGCACGCGGGATCCGGCTCCTCGTAGCCCGCCGTGCCCGGCACCACGCCGTCGCGCGAGGCGAGCAGGCACATGATCGCCTCCAGCGTCGCGGCGGCGCCCATCGTGTGGCCGAGCGCGCCCTTGATCGAATTGACGGGCACGGCGCCCGCGCGCGCCCCGAGCGCGCGCCGCAGCACGGCGGTTTCGATTCTGTCGTTCAGGGGAGTCCCTGTGCCGTGAGCGCTCACGAAGTCCACGGCGTCGCCGCCCACGCCGGCCGCGGCCAGCGCGCCGCGCACGGCGTGCTCGAGCCCGCGGCCCTGGGGATCCGGCGCGGCGACGTGCGAGCCGTCGCTGCTGCTGGCGTGACCCAGCAGGCGGCCGAGCCGGACGCGCGGCGCGTCGGCGTCGCGCGCCATGAGCACGAGCGCGGCGCCCTCGCCCAGCAGGAGCCCGCTGCGCCGCCGGTCGAACGGCCGCACGCGCTCGCGCGTGAGCGAGCGCAGCGCGTCGAAGCCCCGCATGACGAAGCGGCAGAGCACGTCGTAGCCGCCGGCGACGACGAGGTCGGCGGCGCGCGCGGCGAGCAGATCGGCGCCCACCCCCATGGCCGTGGCGCCCGAAGCGCACGCGGTCGACACGGTCAGCACCGGGCCGCGCGCGGCCAGCCGCTCGGCCAGCGCGTGAGCGGGGCTGTCGTAGAGCCCGGCCGCCGCCGCCCGCGCGCCGCGCTCGCCGAGCGCGCGCTCGCCCTCCTCGACGCCCCCGAGCGCGGTGCCGACGACGACGGCCACGCGCGCGGGGTCCGCGGCCAGCGCGGCACGGGTGAGCAGGTCGTCGGCGGCGAGCAGCAGCAGCGCGGACGCGCGGCAGCGCGGCAGGCGCCCGTGCCGGAGCGCGCGCAGCTTCTTGATCTCGCCGCCGCGCCCCACGCGCAGGTCGTCGACGCGGAAGCGCTCGATGGCGGAGATCCCGTCGACGCCCGTGCACAGCGCCGACCAGAACGAGTCGAGATCGAGGCCGAGGGGCGTCGCGACGCCGGCGGCCACGACGGCGACGGCGCTCGTTCTGCCGAAGGTGCTCACGCGGGCGGGCTCCAGCGGTCGTAGAAGTTGAACCACTGCGAAGGATGGCGCCTCACCATCACCTCCAGCACGGCGACCCAGCGGCCGAGCGCGGCGGCCTCGCCGCCCGGCTCCACCAACGACGGCATGCCGACGACGATGCGGTAGCGGCGGTCGGCGTCGAGCAGGCAGAACGCGGGGACCACCGGCGCACCGGCCGCCCGCGCCAGCACGAACGGCCCCAGCGGGAACGGCGCGGGAGCGCCGAAGAACCGCTGGAGCACGTCGCCCCGCGTGCCGAGCGCGCGATCACCCTGCATCGCGACGATCTCCCCACGACGCAGCGCGCTCAGCAGCGAGAGCGACGCGGTGGGCGCCGTGCGCGTGACGAACCGCACCGGTGCCGCGCCGCCGCGCAGGAAACGCTCGACGGCGGGGTCCGCCTCGGCGGCGACGACGATGTGCATCGGGCGGGCGCCGTCGCGCGCCAGCATCCGACCGGCCAGCTCCCAGTTGCCGAGGTGCGCGGTGAGCACGACGAGGCCGCGGCCGGCGCGCGCGGCCTTCTCGAGCCCGCCCATGCCCTCGATGCCCGCCACGAGCGCCCCGATGTCGGCCCGGCGATTGGCCGTGATCAGATCGGCGAAGCAGATGGCGAAGTGACGGAAGACGGCGGCGACGAGCGCGTCGAGCTCGCGCGCCGGCGCGCCCGGCAGGATGCGCGCGAGGTTGCGGCGGACGACGGCGCGCTCGGCCGGGAAGCGCCGTCCGGCGACGCCGGCCAGGGCCGCCGCCACGCGCAGGCGCACCGGCCGCGGCAGCGCGGACGCCACGGCCGTCGCGACGCGATAGACGCCCGCGCGGTTGAAACGGTGCGCGTACCAGCGCGGCGCGACGGCGACGGTCCCGGTCACCGCCGTCCCCGCCTCGCTCACAGCAGCCACGAGTAGTACATCCGGAAGACGCGGATGGGCCCGACGCGCGTGTCGTAGACGCGGCTCGCGACGAAGCGCTCGCGGCGCCGGTCGAATAGCACGGCGCCGGGCGCGGCCGGATCGTTCGGATCCCACACGGTCAGCTCGACGCCGTCGTCGACGCCACGGTAGCCGTAGGCCACGACCGTGTGGCTCAGCTCCTGCTTCGGCCAGTTGGTGACGAGCAGCTGCACGAGGCGTCCCGCCGCCAGCTCGGCGAGCACCTCGTCGAGCACCGCCGCCTGGTGGCCGTCGGGCACCGGCATGCTCACGCGCCAGTTCGTCCAGTGCACGAGCGTCCAGAAGCGCGAGCCGAGTCCCGTCTTCACGGCGGCTTCCTCCGCCGCGGAGAACGCGCGAAGACTGGCGAAGCCCGGGATGACGACGCGCTCGGCGGGCGGCAGCGACGGCTCCCATGGCGCGTGGCCAGACACCGCGCGCACGCGGCGCGCGTACTCCTCGGCGTCCACGCGCGGCGCCGCCGGGTCGAAGCGCGCGAACCGATGGAACTGGCGCACCGCGCGTGCGAGCACGAAGCAGTAGTTGGCGTAGAGGTCGTGACCGTCCGGATGGCGAGCGCGGATGTCGTTGGCGAAGGCGAACGTGTCGTCGGCGAAGCTGAAGGCGGGCACGCTCGCCGCGGCCGGCCGCGCCGTCGGCCGCACGGGCGCGTGGGCGCACGCCGCGGTGACCAGGACCAGCGCGACCACCGCGATCCGGCTCATGACCTTTCACCCTAATTGTCGCCCCCGGCCGCGTCAAGGCATCCGGCGGGTCGTGCTATCCTCGGTCGGTCCCCGAATGACGCGCGCGCTCGCCACGCTCTACCGGCTCGTCTACGCAGGCATCCTGAGCCGGCTCCCGGAGCCGACGGCCGTGGCGTTGGGCCAGCAGGCGCTCCGCGTGCTGCCGCTGGACCGCCTGCCCGTCTTCCGCGTCGACGACGAGCGCCTGGCCGTCACGCTCGGCGGCGTCCGCCTGCCCAATCCCTTGATCCTCGCCGCGATGTACTACGACACCCGCATTTTGAGGCGAGCGATGGGTCTCGGCTTCGGGGCCGTCACCGCCAAGTCGATCACCACCGCGCCACGGCCGGGTCATCCGCAGCCCAACCTGGTGCGCCGCAGCAGCGCCGCAGGGCCCGGGCTCGTGAACTGCAACGGCTTCGCGAACCCCGGCCTCGTCCGCTTCCGCGAGGCGGTCCGCGACCTGCCCCACCGGGTGCCGTTGATCGTCAGCGTGGCCGGCGAGTCGGCGGAGGACTACGTGACGCTGGTGCGCGGGCTCGCGGCCTACGGCGACCTGGTGGAGTTCAACGTCTCCTCGCCCAACACCAAGCTCGTCTACGGCTGGTCCACACGCCCGCGCGAGCTGCGCGCGATGCTCGAGGCGGTGCGGGCGGCCACCGACAAGCCCCTGATTCTCAAGCTGTCGCCGGATTTCGCCGAGACCAACGAGCGCGACATCATTCCGGCCGCGCTGGAGGCCGGCATCCGCGTGGTGAACTACGGCAACGCACGGCGGATCGAGGAGCCGCGCCTCTCGCAGGGTGCCGGCGGGCTCTCGGGACCCGAGATCTTCCCCGCGACGCTCGAGCATCTGCGCGCCACGCGCAAGCGATTCGGCGATTCGCTCGACATCATCGCCACCGGCGGCGTCGACACGCCCGAAAAAGCGCTCGCGCTGCTCGACGAAGGCGCCACCGCGGTCGGCTACTTCACCGGATTCATCACGCGCGGACCGATCCTCGCGCGGCGGATCCTCGACGCGCTCTTGGCACGCGTTTAAATTGCGCACACCTTATCCACATGTCCACAGCTATCCACAGGCGCGGAAATCGTACGGACTGACGCGGGCTCGCGAAGGCATGGTCAGAAAACACCGCATCATTCGTCCACGGATACGCTCCGGAGAAATAATTTCGGCATGATCACGGGCGAGAACGCGCGCCCGCCGCGTGAAACGCCCGTCTGATGCGGGGAATTGAAGTCTTGACACTGAAATCACGCCGCTCGTATGGTGGGCGCCGTGCTCAACGCCGCGCCACCCGCCGCCGCGATTCGGTCGACGTCGACCGACACGCGCTGAGAGGACGACGGATCCATGGAGGGTCGGAAACCGCTGGCCAAGATCGAAGGGCGCCGTCGCCTGCGAATGAGCGGCGTCACCGTCGCGTTCCGCGGCACCCCGAACCTCGACGACTGGGTCGCCTACATCGCCAACGGGACCAAGTCGCGCAAGACGATCCTCGCCGACCACGCGTCGGAGCGGAAAGTGAAGAGCTTGATGACCCGGCTGCAGACGATGTCGAAGAAGGAGATCGAGAAGCTGGCGAAGGGCTGACCGTTCAGAGACTGAGCGGCCGGGAGTTGGCAACCGCCTCCGGCTTCTCCCGCCACGTCGACGGATCGGCGTCCACGTAGAGCTCGACCATGTTGCCGTCCGGATCGTCGACGTAGATCGACTGGCTCACCACGTGGTCCCGGATGCGCATCTTCGCGATTCCATGGGCCTCGAGATGCGCGCGGGCCGCCCGCAGCTCGTCCAGCGTGGTGCCGATCCGCAGCGCGACGTGATAGAGCCCGGTGCCCTCCGGCGGCGGAGCGGGCGCCTCGGGGCCCATCTCCATCACCGCGACGTCGTGATGGTTCTCGCCCGTCGAGAAGAAGGCCATGGGCCGCCCGAAGTCGCCGCGCGCCACCTCCTTGAGCCCCAGCACGTCGCGATAGAAGCGCGCGGAGCGCTCGATGTCGCGCACCTTGAGGACCACGTGGCCGACGTTCCGCACCCGGATCGGCATCGTGCTAGATGATACCGCGTTCGGCCAGGCTGACGAAGCGTCCGCGGCCCACCACCACGTGATCGTGGATGCGCAGGTCGAGCAGCCGGGCGCATTCCACCAACTGACGCGTCAGTCGGACGTCCTCCCGGCTCGGCGTGGGGTCGCCGCTCGGATGGTTGTGCAGCAGGATCACGGAGGCGGCGGACTCGAGGATCGCCGGCTTGAACACCTCGCGCGGATGCACGAGGCTGGCCGACAGCGTGCCCTCCGACACGATGACGTCGCGCAGGAGACCGTTCTGGGCGTCCAGGAGCGCGACGCGAAAGACCTCGCGGGGCAGGTCCTCCATGAGCGGCCCGAACGCCGCGTAGACCTCGCCCGGGCTCGACAGCGCCATCCGCGCGCCCGGGGTTCGGGCGCGCAGCCGCCGCGTCAGCTCGAACGCTGCGACGAGCCGCGCCGCCTTGGCGCGACCGACACCCGGCAGGCGCGCCAGCTCGTTCACCTCGCGTCCCGCGACGCCCGAGAGCGAGCCGTAGGTCGCGAGCATCTCACGCGCGACCTCGACCGCGTCCTTGCCGCGCCTTCCCGATCCCAGCTGCAGCGCCAGCAGCTCGGCATCGGCGAGCGCGGTAGGACCATTGAAGTAGAGACGCTCGCGCGGCCGCTCGGTCTCGGGCCAACTCTCGATCGTCATGGCATGGAGATAGGGCACCCCGGCCACTCCGTCAATGCCGAGAATCCGTGGCGTCCGCGATCAGATATGCATGACCCGGAACCCCTCGCGCTCGGCAGCCTCGGCTTGTCGACTGTCGAGTGTCACGAACTCGAGGGTCTCGGGTTCGCTCTCCGCGGCGACGAGCGCGGCACCGATCTGCAGTGCGTCGGCCGCTCGAAGCGGGTGTGTCTCGACGAGCCGCTCCGCGAGACGCTTCACCGCGTCGATCATCGTGACCTCGGACCAACGCGGCCAAGCCTCGAGGAATTCACGGCGCGCCGCTGCGATCTGCCGCCGCATCCTCGGCTCGGCCCGGCGCCGCCGGGCAAGTGCCGACAATACTTCCACTCGCGTGCACGTCCAGATCGCCACCGTCGCATCCTCGCGAAGCCAGGCCCGCACGCGGGTCGTGGCCGGCTCGACGAGCACGAGGGGCACGATCGCCGAGCTGTCCCAGAACCTCACCACCCACTCTCGCGCTCGTCGAGCAGGTCCTTGAGCACGCTGCCCTTGAGCCGAATGGGACGCTTCCGCATAAACTTCGGCAAGCCGCCCGTGCCGCGTCGCAGCCATCCCTTCCGCTCGAGCTCGATGAGCCGCGCGTCCATGGCCGCTTTCCGATCTGCCTTCGCGATCGGGACGAGGCGGGCAACAGGCTTGTTCCGGTCGAGCACGGTGATGGTTTCGCCGGCGCGCACGCGGGCGACGTACCGGGAGAGGTTATTCTTCAGCTCGGCGATCCTAGCCTGTTTCATATGGCCATGATAGCCATGTCGTGTCCCATGCGCAATGCTACGGATGTGGCGGCGGTTGCCAGCGTCCCGATCACGTCGCTCGAGCGGTCGTACGCCGGTCGTCGATCGTGATCTCGCGCGGCTCGTCGCCGACGCCGGCGATGTTGACGCGTACGGCGCGGGCCGGCACCAGCGGCTCGAGCCGCTCGGCCCATTCGATCACCGTGACGCCGCCGCCGTCGATCAGCTCCTCGAGGCCGAGGTCGAGCAGCTCGGTGAGGGTGGTCGTGCGGTACGCGTCCACGTGGTGCACCGGCAGGCGGCCGCGGTACTCGTTGACGAGCACGAAGGTCGGGCTGGTGGCGCCGCTCGTCACGCCGAGCGCGCGCACGAGCCCCTGCACGAAGACCGTCTTGCCGGCGCCGAGCTCACCGGTGAGCGCGACGACGTCGCCCGGTCCCAGCGTCGCGCCGAGGCGCTCTCCCGCGGCGTCGGTCGCTTCGGGCGAGGTCGTGGTGAGCTTAGCGCGCATCCGCGAGCCGACGGAACGCCTCGGCGAGCGCCTCGATGAGGTCGCTCGCGATCAGCGCCTCTTCCCCCACCCGCTCCGCCGCGACGTCGCCGGCGAGGCCGTGCAGGTAGACGGCGCCCGGCGCCGCGCGCGCGGCGTCGATGCCGCGCGCGAGCAGCGCGCCGAGGATCCCCGTCAGCACGTCGCCCGTGCCGCCGCTGGCCATGCCGGCGTTGCCGGTGGGATTGATCAGGACGCGGCCGTCGGGCCCGGCGATCAGCGTGCGCGCGCCCTTGAGCACGAGGTAGACGCCGTGCGTGGTGGCGAACGCGCGCGCGACGCCGATCCGGTCGCGCTGCACGTCGTCGACCGTCGCGCCGACGAGGCGGGCCATCTCGCCGGGATGGGGCGTGAGCACGCGCGCCGCGTGCACGCCGCGCAGCACGTGCAGGTGATCCGCGAGCGCCGTGAGCGCATCGGCATCGACGGCCATCGGCCGCGCCAGCGTCCCCACCAGGTCGCGCACCAGCCCGCGCGTCTCGTGGTCGAGGCCGAGGCCCGGGCCGATCGCCACCGCGTCGCGCGCCTCCGCCAGCGCGGCGAGCGGCTCGCGCGCCGTGACCGCGAGCGTGCGCGCCGCCGTCTCGGGCAGCGGCTCGGTCATCGCCTCCAGCGACAGCGCGGCGACGGTCGGCTGAGCGCTCGTCGGGGTGCCCACGGTCACGAGGCCGACGCCGGCGCGCAGCGCCGCGCGGGCGCAGAGCGCGGCGGCCCCCGTCTTGCCGACGGAGCCGGCGACGACGAGCAGATGGCCGTAGGTGCCCTTGTGGACGTCACGCGGACGACGCGGAAAGAGCGGCGCGACGTCCGAGGCTTCGAGCACGAACGTCCGGGCGTCACGCGCGACCTCGGCCTCGGGCACGCCGATCGGCACGACGCTGACGCGGCCGGCCCGCTCGGCGCCGGGGCCGAGCACGAGGCCGAGCTTCGGTGCGGCGAAGGTCGGCGTGAGCCAGGCACTCACGACGGGACCCTCCGGAACGCCGCCGTCCGCCGGAAGCCCCGACGGCACGTCGAGGGCGACGACCGGCCGGCCGCTCGCGTTGATCGCCTCGATCAGGGCGGCGACGAGCGGCGCCGGCGCCCCGTGCGCGCCGGTGCCGAGCAGCGCGTCGACGATCACGCCGGCGCGCTCCAGCGCGGGAGTCACTTTCGCGGCGTCCTCGACGACGCGCGCGACGATGCCGACGCGACGCAGCTCCTGGTACTTGAGCGCAGCGTCGCCCCGCAGCGCGTCCGGCGGCGCGGTCAGCAGCACGTCCGGCCGCGCGCCGGCGTGCTTGAGGCGGCGCGCGACGACGAAGCCGTCGCCGGCATTGCCGCCCCGGCCGCACACGATCGCGACCCTCAGGCCGCGCACGCGCAGACCGCGCTCGGGCAGCGCGGCCAGCAGGGTCTCGGCGGCGCCGCGGCCGGCGTTCTCCATGAGCGTGGGACCGGGGATCCCGAGATCGGCGACGGCGCGCGCGTCCACGCGCCGCATCTCCTCGGCGGTGAGGACGGGCCGCATCAGCGGCCTCGTGGCAGGGTCACCGCCTGGGCCACGAAGTCGGCCAGGATGGCCGTGTAGAGGTCGCGGAACTCCACGCGCGCCGCCTTCGGCAGCTCGATGTGGACGGCGCGCTCCGGCAGCTTCAGTATTCCCTCGCGCTTGGCGCCGGAGGCCGCGTAGAAGATCGGGTCCGCCGGCTCGACCAGCACCTCGAGCCGCGGGGCCTGGGCGTGACCGCGCAGGTGGGCGTCGCGGACCAGCTCGCAGAGCGCGCGCAACCGCTGGGCATATTCCTTGTCGACGCCGACGGTCGCGATCTCGATCCGGTTGGCGGACTCGCGCCGGTTGTTGCCGTGGATCTCCGCGTAGAAGCGGAGGGGACCCTGCGCGATCTCGCGCACGCGCCGCTCGAACGTCTCGTAGACCAGCCGCGCGCCCGCGCTCGCCGTGTCCTCCGACGGCGGCCGACTCGGCGCCCCCTCGAAGGGGCGGTTGACCTGGTAGCGGCGGCCCGGACGCTCGCGCGTGTCGGGCTCGAGGTTGAAGCCGGTGGCGACCACGAGACCGAAGCCCGTGCGCCGCGCGACCTCGGCGGCGATCTCGCCCGTCTGCACGTCGGACGAGCCGTGCGGGGCCGCCACCACGAGGCCGGGCCGTCCGGGCCGCGCCGCGATGTGGCCGCGCGGCGTCTGCGGCGGGAACTCGACGGCGTGGGTCGCGCAGCCGAACAGGACGAGCGGTCCGGCGGCCACGCTAACGAGTCGCCGGAGCCCGGTGCGGGTCATCGTCCACGAGCATCGCCTGCGCGAGCGCGTAGTCGCCGTCGTGGGTCAGGGCCAGCAGCATGTGACGGCCGCCGCGGGCCAGACCCAGCTCGCGCGCGCGGCCGTGGAGCACCAGGCGCGGCGCCTGGCCGCGCTCGCGGCAGACCTCGAGATCGCGCCAGCGCACGCCGAGGCTCAGCCCGCTGCCGAGCGCCTTCGTGGCCGCCTCCTTGGCCGCGAAGCGCGCGGCGAAGTGGGGCACGGGATCGCGCCGCGCGCGGCAGTAGGCGATCTCGCCCTCCGTGAAGACGCGGCGCAGGAAGCGCTCGTCCCAGCGCGCGATGACGTCGCGCATGCGCGGGATCCGGACGAGGTCCACGCCGATGCCGCGGACGTTCACGCGCCGATCTGGGTCCGGATGACGCCGGCCAGCTCGTCGGCCATCGCCTGGATGCGGGCGGCGTCGGCGCCCTCGATCATCACCCGCGCGAGCGCCTCGGTGCCGGAGTAGCGGATCAGCACGCGCCCGCTGCCGTTCATCTCCGTCTCGAACGCGCCGACGCGATCGCCGAGGCCGGGGATGGAGTCGATGGGCGGCTTGCTGCGCACGGGGACGTTGACGAGCACCTGGGGGAACTTGCGCATGCAGGTCGCGAGCGAGGCCAGCGGCTCGCCCGTCTCGCGCACGACCGACAGGAGCGCGAGCGCCGAGAGGATCCCGTCCCCGGTGGGCATGTAGTCGGGGAACAACAGGTGGCCCGACTGCTCGCCGCCGAGGTTGGCGCCGCTCTTTTGCATCTCCTCGTGCACGTAGCGGTCGCCCACCTGCGTCTTCACCATGCGGATGCCCGCCGCCTTGAGCGACTCGTCGAGGCCGAGGTTGGCCATCACGGTGGTGACCACGAGGTTGGCCTTGAGGCGGTGCTGGCTGGCCATGTGGCGGCCCGCGATGGCCAGCGCGTAGTCGCCGTCGCGGATCTCGCCGAGGTGATCCACCGAGATCAGCCGGTCGCCGTCGCCGTCGAAGGCGAAGCCGACGTCGGCGCGGGCCGCGCGCAGCCGCTTCTGCAGCCCCTCGGGGTGCAGCGCGCCGCAGGCCGTGTTGATATTGGTCCCGTTGGGCCGCGCCGACATGGCCACCACGCGCGCGCCGAGCCGCCGGAAGACGCTCGGCCCCACGCGGAACGTCGCGCCGTGCGCGCAGTCGATGACCACGGCGAGTCCGGCGAGGTCCAGCGGGAAACAGCGCGTGAGGAAGTCGACGTAGTACTTCTCCGCGCGGTCGTAGTGGACGAGGCGGCCGATGTCGGCGCCGTGCGCGCGCGGCGCCACGTCCGCCGCCGCCAGCCGTGCCTCGATCTGCTCCTCCCACGCGTCGGGGAACTTCGTGCCCTGCGCCGAGAAGAGCTTGATGCCGTTGTCCTGGAACGGGTTGTGGGAGGCGGAGAGCACGATGCCGCCGTGGGCATCGAGCGCGCGCGTGAGGAGCGCGATGCCCGGCGTCGGGAGCACGCCGACCGTGTAGCAGTCGGCGCCGGCGGAGAGGAGACCCGCCACCATGGCCGCCTCGAGCAGCGCCCCCGAGAGGCGCGTGTCGCGGCCGATCACGAGTCTCACGCGCTCGCCGCCCTGCTGCGCGATCAGCGTGGCCACGAGCTCGCGGCCGACGCGATACGCGAGGTCCGGCGTCAGCGGCGGCTCGTTGGCCACACCGCGGATGCCGTCCGTGCCGAACAGACGATTGCTCACCGGTCGCGCCGAATCTCGACGGTCACCTGCACCGTCCTCTGGGTCGTGGGATACACGGAATCGGGCAGGAGCAGCCCGACCGTGCGCGTGACGCTCTGGCGGAGGCCCGTGACGTCCACCGGGGCCGTCTCCACCGTCGCCCGCTCCTCGATTGTAGTGCGGGGGCCCTTCACCTGGACAGTCGGCGGCTCGACGACCACGCGGCCCAGCTGGACGTCGGGCGGCGGCGAGCCGCGCAGCTGCGGCACGACGCGCAGCGCGCGCGTGGCGGCGGTGGCGACGGCGACGCGGACCCAGTTCGGCGAGACGCGCACCACGTTGATGCCCGCGGGCGCCTGCACGTCGTCCGCCGAGAGCTGCAGCGTGTTGTCGCCCTCTCGCGCGCGCGAGAGGTCCACGCGCACGCGGACGTCCGCCGGCGCCAGCCGCGCGGCCGCCCAGCGCGCCGCCTCCACCTGCACGTCGACGGCCTCGCGCTGCGTGCCCACGAGGACCATCCCCGGCTCGAGGCCGACGTACTCGAGGGGCGCGGCGAAGCCGAACTGGCTCCGGTTGGCGCTCACGACGAAGAACCAGACGACCACCGCCAGGATGAGGGCGAGCAGCTTGAGCTCCCAGTTGCGCGCGAGCGCCGCCAGCATCAGTGCGCGGACGAGGACGGCGGCCCCGCCGGGCGCGCGCGGAAGCGCAGGGCGCGCAGCCAGCCACGCCAGAACGCCGGCACGCCCTCGGTCTTGGCGCCCAGCAGCGTGAGCAGGCGCCGGCGCAGCCCGTCGGGGCCGGCCAGCGCCTCGATGCCGCCGTCCACGGCCAGGGAGAGGCGGCCGGTCTCCTCGGAGACGACCACCGCCACCGCGTCGGTCTCCTCGGTCACGCCGAGCGCCGCGCGATGCCGCGTGCCGAGCTGGCGGGCGAGCTGGAGGTTGCGCGAGAGCGGCAGGAAGCAGCCGGCCGCGACCACGCGGTCGTCGCGGATGAAGGCGGCGCCGTCGTGCAGCGGCGAGTACGGCAGGAAGAGGCTCGTCAGCAGATCGGCGGACACGAGGGCGTCGAGGGCGACGCCCAGCTCCGCGTACTGCCGCAGGCCGGTCCCGCGCTCGATCACGATGAGCGCGCCGATCCGCCGCTCGGCCAGCGAGCCGGCGACCGACGCGATCTCGTCCACCACGCGCACCGTCTCGACGCCGCCGCCGCCGAAGAGCGTGCGCAGCACCGCCGCGTGGCCGATCGACGTGAGCGCGCGCCGCAGCTCGGGCTGGAAGAGCACGACCAGCACCACCACCCAGAAGGACCACAGCGTGTCGAGCAGCCAGCCGAGGCTGTGCAGCTCGAGCTGGCGCGCGGCCAGCGACGCCGCCACCAGCACGCCGACGCCGACGAGCATCTGCATGGCGCGCGTGCCGCGGAAGAGCGTGAAGATCCGATAGATGACGAGCGCCACGAGCACGACGTCGAGCGCGTCGCGCCAGCCGAAGGCCCCCGGCGTCACGGCGCCGCTCTCCGCACGCGCTCGGCCACGCGTACCGCGTCCACCGTCTCCGCCACGTCGTGGGCGCGGATGAGGGCGGCGCCGCCGAGCACGGCCGCCGCCGTGGCCGCCAGCGAGCCGGGCAGCCGCGCGGCCGGATCGTCGCGTCCGGTGATCGCGCCCACGAAGGACTTGCGCGAGACGCCGACGCACAGCGGGCGCCCGAGCGCGGCGAGGGCCGGGAGGCCCGCGAGCACCGCGACGTCCCAGGCGTGCCAGACGACGCCGGCGTCGCGGAAGAAGCCGATGCCGGGGTCGAGCACGATCCGCTCCTCGGGCACGCCCGCCGCGCGCGCCGCCGCCAGCGCCGTTGTCAGGATCCGCGTCACGCTCGCCACCGGCGCGTCGAGGACGCGGCCGGGCCCCGGCGCCGCCATCAGGATCAGGGCGGCGTCGTGCTCGGTGACGACGCGGGCGAGGGCCGGCTCGGCGAGCGCGGAGACGTCGTTCACGACGCGCGCGCCGGCCTCGAGCGCCGCGCGCGCCACGCGGGGGCGCGACGTGTCGGCCGACACCGGCACCGGCAGCTTCGCGACGAGCGCGCCGACCGCGCGCACGAGCCTCTCCGTCTCCTCGGCCTCGCTGATGCCGGTCTCGAGATAGGGCGCGCTCGACCGGGCGCCGACGTCGATCAGCGCCGCGCCCGCCTCGACCATGCCGAGCGCGGCCCTCAGCACCGCCTCCTCACCGTGGTACACGGACCCCGCGTGGAAGGACTCCGGGCTCACGTTGATCACGCCCATGACCGCGACGGGCGACGCGTCACCGAGTATGACGCCGGCGAGTTCGGCCCGGGATCGACGGGACATGTCTCACGATACCATCCGCCCGGCGCCCACGGCAGCGTCAGCGGGCCAGCCCCGAGTAGATCGCGGCCCAGGCGACGAGGTCGACCGTGACGTGGCTCAGGGCGGGCGCCACCGCGTTCCGGCGCCACGCGAAGTACACCGCGAACGTGAGGAAGATCGGCAGGTACACGAGCGCCCACGCGAGCCCCTGATACGTGTGATACGCCGTCTGGAGCACCGCGCTCGCCAGCACGACCGTCGGCGTCGAGAGCCCGAGCGTCGTCAGCCGCGTCATGAGGTAGGCGCGCACGATCGTCTCCTCGAAGAGCGGCCCCACGATCACGTAGACGAACGTCAGCGGCGCCGAGCTGGTCATGAAGGCGGTGCGGGCGCGCTGCGTCGCGGCCTCGGCCATGACGGAGCCGTGCAGCGCCAGCACCGTCAGCAGGGCCCCCGCGTAGGCGACGCCGACGAGCGGCACCGACTCGAGGACCGGGCGCAGGCCGGGCCGGAACCCGATGTCGGCCGGGGTTTCGCCGCGCACGAAGAGGATGTAGCGCACGAGCAGGAGCCCGAGCAGCGCCTGGAGGATGCCCAGGGCGACGCCGGCGGGGCCCATCAGCGCGGCATGGCGGAACATCGTCGGCGACGACGCCATCAGCGTGGACACCGTGAGCGGGGGCAGCAGCGTGACCGCGCACACCGTGACCGTCTCGAAGACGAGCCCGCGGCGCACGAAAGACGGCGGCGGGGGGGTATGGGGGGCCATTTCGTGGCCCCCCATGTTCAACAGGGACGCGGGGCCGTTTCCGGGCCCCCCATTTCCCTAGGCGGGGGCGGGCGCTTCGGAGAACGGCCGCGCGCGCAGGATGCGCGCGATCTCCTCGGAGTCGAGCGACTCGCGCTCGAGCAGCGCGCGCGCGAGCGCGTGCAGCTTCTCGATGTTCTCCTCGAGGATCTGCCGGGCGCGCGTCGCGCATTCGAGCACGATGCGCTTGATCTCACCGTCGATGGCGAGCGCCGTCTCCTCGCTGTAGTCCTTCGCGCGCGCGACCTCGCGGCCGAGGAAGATGTGCTCCTCGTTCTTGCCGAAGGTGAGCGGCCCCAGCTTGTCGGACATGCCCCACTCGCACACCATCTTGCGCGCCATCTCGGTGGCCTTCTCGAGGTCGTCGCCGGCGCCGGTCGTCTGCTGCTGCAGCACGATCTCCTCGGCGGTCCGGCCGCCCATCAGGATGGTGATGCGATTGATGAGGTAGTCGCGCGAGTAGTTGTACTTGTCGTCCATCGGCAGCTGCATGGTGAGGCCCAGCGCGCGGCCGCGCGGGATGATCGTCACCTTGTGCAGCGGGTCGGCGCCGGGCAGGAAGTCCGCCACGAGCGCGTGGCCGGCCTCGTGGTAGGCGATCGTCCGCTTCTCGGCGTCGCTGATGATCATCGAACGCCGCTCGACGCCCATGAGGACCTTGTCCTTGGCGTTCTCGAAGTCGGGCATCTCGACGAGCTTCTTGTTCTGCCGCGCCGCCAGCAGGGCCGCCTCGTTGACGAGGTTGGCGAGGTCGGCGCCCGAGAAGCCGGGCGTGCCGCGCGCCAGCGTCTTGAGCTCCACGTTGGGCGCCAGCGGAATCCGCCGCGCGTGCACGCGCAGGATCTCCTCGCGCCCTTTCACGTCGGGCCGCGGGACGACGACCTGACGGTCGAAGCGCCCGGGGCGCAGCAGGGCCGGATCCAGCACGTCGGGCCGGTTGGTGGCCGCGATGAGAATGACGCCCTCGTTGGTCTCGAAGCCGTCCATCTCGACCAGCAGCTGGTTCAGCGTCTGCTCGCGCTCGTCGTGGCCGCCGCCGAGGCCCGCGCCGCGGTGCCGGCCGACGGCGTCGATCTCGTCCATGAAGATGATGCAGGGCGCGTGCTTCTTGCCCTGCTCGAACAGATCGCGCACGCGCGAGGCGCCGACGCCGACGAACATCTCGACGAAGTCGGAGCCGGAAATCGAGAAGAACGGCACGTTGGCTTCGCCCGCGATCGCCTTCGCGAGCAGCGTCTTGCCGGTGCCCGGCGGTCCGACGAGCAGCACGCCCTTGGGGATCTTGCCGCCGAGCTTCTGGAACTTCTGCGGGTCCTTGAGGAAGTCGATGATCTCGCGCAGCTCTTCCTTCGCTTCGTCGACGCCGGCCACGTCCTGGAAGGTCACCTTGTTCTGCTTCTCGGAGATCAGCCGCGCGCGCGCCTTGCCGAACGACAGCGCCTTGGCGCCGCCCCCCTGCATCTGGCGCATGAAGAAGATCCAGACGCCGATGAAGAGCAGCATCGGCACCCACTGGAGGAAGATCGCGTACCACGGGTTGCTGTCGGGGGGCTTCACGGCGATGCGGACGCCCTTCTCGCGCAGCATCTTGATCAGGTCCGGATAGTCGACGATGTAGGTGCGCTGCGTGGGCGAGCCGTCGCGCAGGTTGTAGGTGACCAGGTTGCCGCGGATGACCACCGACTCGACGCGGCCCTGCTCGACCGCCTTCAGGAATTCCGAGAAGTTCGGCGACTCCTGCCCACCGGGCTGCGTGTTGGAGAACACGGTGAACAGCAGGATGACGATCAGGCCGATGACCATCCAGAGAGCGAGGTTTTTATAGACCTGGTTCATCGCTGCCAGTGTAGCACAGCGTCGAAGGCTGCACGGGGGCTGACACGTCGCGTCACGGCGGCGTCTCGTCGAGCGCGGCGACGTACGGCAGGTTGCGGTAGAGGCCACCGAAGTCGAAGCCGTAGCCGACCACGAACACGTTCGGGATCGTGAAGCCGACGTAGTCGATGCGGACGTCCACCTGACGCCGCTCGATCTTGTCCACCAGCGCGCACACGCGAAGGGTGCGCGGATGGCGCGCCTCGAGGTTACGCCGCAGATACGAGATCGTGAGCCCCGTGTCGACGATGTCCTCGACGACGACCACGTGGCGGTTCTCGACCGGCATCGCGAGATCGGACACGATGCGAACCTGGCCGGAAGAGCGGTTGCCGCCGGCATAGGAGGCGAGGCCGATGAAGTCGGTGGTGATGTCGCCGGGGATCGCGCGCACGAGGTCGGCCATGAAGAGGAAGGCGCCCTGGAGCACGCCGACGAGCACCGGAGTCTCCCCGGCGTAATCGCGCGCGATCTGCTGCCCCAGCTCGCCGATACGCGTCCGCAGCTCGGGCTCGCTGATCAGCACGCGGCCGGGGCGCGGCGTCGTCACGTCAGCGCGTCGTGACGAAGGGTGTGACCGACGACCGCTCGCCGCTGAGGCGCACCGCCAGCGCGCGCGCGGCCTCGCGCGTGGGGAGGTCACCGACCTGCACGCGGTAGACCGGGCCGTTGGCGTCGGCTTCCACCACGCGCGCGTCGTGGCCGGCGGAGGCGAGCGACTCGCGGAGCGCCTCGGCGGGCGGGCGCACGCGGTAGGACGCGATCTGGACGGTGAAGCGGGTCGTGGCGCCGTCACGCGCGCCCGAGGTCGGCGCGCGAGTCGCGGCGCCGAGGGTGTCGGCCTGCTCGCCGGGACGCGGCGGCACGGTCACGAGCGGCGGCGGCGCGGTCTTCGCCGGCCGGGGCGGTGGCGGCGGCGCGGTGAGCGGTGCGGTCAGCTCCCGATAGAACGTGAGCTGGGGCGCCGGCGCCTCCGGCAGCCTGCCGCCGCGGCCGGGGCCGCGGCGGGCCGGCTCGGTCTCGGGCGCGTGCGCGGCGACGACGGCGGCCCGCGCCGACCAGATGCGGCCGGTGTACACGCCGACGCCGAAGGTCGCGCCGAGAACGGTGAGGATGCCGACCAGCACCAGCAGCCGCGCGGTGCCGCTCGAGCTGCGCCCGCGCGCTGCCATCTACATCGTCTCCGGCGCGCTCACGCCCAGCAGCGCGAGCCCGTTGGCGATCACCTGCCCCACCGCCGTGCAGAGGGCGAGACGCGCGAGCATCAGCGTGCGGTCGTCCTGGATCACGCGATGGTTCTTGTAGTACGGATGGAAGACTCCCGCCAGCTCCGTCAGCCAGTACGCCACGCGGTGCGGCTCGGCCGCGCGGGCGGCGCCCGCCACGAGATTCGGATACTCGAGCAGTCGCTTGATGAGCGCCTGCTCCTCGGCGCCGGTGAGCGGGGTGAGGTCCACGTCGCGCCAGGCGGGGATCGCGATCCCCTGCTCCGCCACCTGCCGGTGGATCGAGCGGATGCGCGCGTGGGCGTACTGCACGTAGTAGACGGGGTTGTCGCTCGACTGCCGCGTCGCCACCGCGAGGTCGAACTCGAGCGGGCTGTCGTGCCGCCGCGTGAGGAACGTGAACCGCGCGGCGTCGCGCCCGACCTCGTCCAGCAATTCCTCCATCAACACGAACTCGCCGCGGCGCTTGGACATGCGGACGGGCTGCCCGTCGCGCAGCAGCGTCACGAGCTGGATGATCGGCGCCTGAAACGCCTGGGGCGGGTGGCCGAGCGCCTGCATCGCGGCGCGCATGCGCGGCACGTGGCCGTGATGGTCGGGGCCGAGCAGGTCGATGACGTGGTCGACGCCGGCGAACTTCACGTAGTGGTGGAACGCGATATCGACGGCGAAGTAGGTCAGCTCCCCGGTGCGCCGCCGCAGCACGCGGTCCTGGTCGTCGCCGGCGCCCTCGACCGCCGTCGAGCGGAACCAGAGCGCGCCGTCCTGCTCGTACGTGAGGCCGCGTGCGGCGAGCTCCTGCACGGCCTTCTCCGGCAGGCCGCGGTCGCGGACGTCGCGCTGCTCCGAGGACCACACGTCGAAGTCCACGCCGTAGGCGGCGAGCGTGCGGCGCTGCTGCTCGACCATCCGCTCGACGGCCCAGCGCCCGAAGTGCTCGAGCCGCGCCCGCTCGTCGCCGGGAACGTCGAGCGCGCCGCCTCCGGCGCGGTACTCCTTCGCGAGGTCGATCAGGTACTCGCCGGGATAGCCGTTCTCGGGCAGCGCGGCCGTCTCGCCGAACTCCTGGCGCACCCGCGCCTCGAAGGAGCGCGCGAGCGCCTCGAACTGGGTGCCGGCGTCGTTCACGTAGAACTCGGTGGTGACCCGCGCGCCCTGCGAGCGCAGCAGCCGCGCCAGCGAGTCGCCGACGGCGGCGGCGCGCGCGTTCACGATGACGAGCGGGCCGGTGGGATTGGCAGACACGAACTCCAGGCGCGTCCGCTGGCCGGCGTGGCTCGTGCCGAGCCCATAGGCCGCGCCGGCGTCGAGGATCTCGTGCAGCGTGGCCGCGGTCCATGCCGGCGCGAGGAACACGTTCAGGAAGCCGGGGCCCGCGACTTCCACACGCGCGACCTCGGGCATCGCGGGGAAGTTCTTCGCCAGCGCGTCGGCGATCTGGCGCGGCGGGCGCTTCGCGGCGCGCGCCAGCGTCATCGCGACGTTCGTCGCGTAGTCGCCGTGCTCGGCCTGGCGCGGCACTTCCCACGCGCAGTCCTCGGCCGCGGGCAGCCCCGCCGCCGCCAGCGCCGTGCGCACCCCGTCCGTCAGCCGATCGGTGACCGTCATTGCGCGCAAGTCCGCCGCCCTCCTCGGCGGCGATTGCATTAGATGATACCCAGCGCTCCGCGACCGCCACGAAGAAAAAGCGCAAGCGAATCGAGGAGAAGGAGCGCGCCGAGGGTGAGCCCCGCCGCCCAGGCGAACACGCGCACCGCGCGCGCGACGTCGCCGGCCGTGGGCGGCCGGCCCTCGCCCAGCCGGTAGGCGCCGCGCTTGCCGAGCGTGAGCCCGAGCGCGCCCGCCATCGCGGCCATCGTCCGGCCCGCGTTGGGGCTCGCGGTGAGCGCGCCGTCGCGCCGGAGCATCCGGAGGGCCCCGCGCGCGTCCTCGCCGGCTGCGACGGCGCCGGCGACGAGGCCCAGCGCGGCGAGCCGCGCGGGGACGAAGTTCAGCACGTCGTCGAGCCGCGCGGCGAGCTTGCCGAACCACTCGAGCGAGCCGTCGCGATAGCCGAGCATCGCGTCGGCGGTGTTCACGGCGCGATAGGCGGCGGCACCGGCCAGCCCGAACACGAGATAGAAGCAGACGGGTGCGACGAGGGCGTCGGTGAGGTTCTCGGCGACCGACTCGACGGCGGCGGAGGCGACTTCGTCGGGACCGAGCGTCGCCGTCGGCCGGCTCACCAGATGACAGGCGACCGCCGCGCGCGCCGCCTCCAGATCGCCCGCCGCCAACGGGCCCGCCACCGCGCGCGCCGCGCGGACGAGACCGCGAATCGACAGCAGCAGCGAGAGCGCGGCGCCCTCGACGAGCGGGCCCGCCGACCCCAGGCGTGCCGCCAGCGTGGCGACGGCCAGTCCCGCCGCTGCCGCGACAGCCGCGACGGCGAGCGTCACCAGCGCGCCGCCGACGACGAGCTGCGCGCGCCCGCCGCGGCAGAGGGCGCGTCGGCCGCCGGCGATCGCGCGGCCGATCCAGGCCACGGGGTGCAGGCGATTCGGCGGGTCGCCGAGCGCCAGGTCCAGCGCGGCGGCGACGATCACGGCCAGGGGCGGCATGAGACCGCAATTATCGACGCCGTAAGGCGAATTGTGGTATTTCTTGCTCCGTGCAAGCGGTCCTCAGAACCGCCCGGTGGCCCCGACTCGTGCTGGCCATCTATCTGGCCTGCCTGGGGCTCGTATGCTCGTTCATCCTCTTCGAGGTGCTCGACGTCGACGGCTCCGATTTCCTACCCATCACCACGAGCGTCGACGCCAAGCCGACGGAGTCGCACCACGAGGACGACCTCAAGCGCGTCGCCCTCGCCGCCCTCGCCATCAGCCTGACCCTCGGCGCCGCGCTGGCCGCCGAGGCCCTGGCCCGGTCCGCCCGCGTCGAGCGCGCCGCCGCGCCACGCGTCCGCCGTTTCGCGCCGACGCCCGCCACGCGCATGCTGCTCGCGCGCGCGACGCTCGCCGACGCGCCCTCCGCCTGACCACGACTCTCTCGCGACGCCGCCGGATCCGGCGCCGTCGCTGATTGGCAGTCCCGGCTCAACGCAAGGAGAGGTCATGGTCAGGCTCGTCGTTCACGTGGTGGTGATGGTGCTCGTGTCTGCGGCGCTCGCGGAGGCGCAGGCCCCCGCCACCCGCCTGTCGCTCGACGATGCCGTCGCGCTGGCGCTGCGCGAGAACCCGACGCTGCGCGCCAAGCAGCACGAGTACCGCGCCACACAGGCGCAGGAGATCACGGCGGGCCTGCGGCCGAACCCCACGGCCTCCTCCCTCGCCGAGCAGATCGGCAGCCGGAACGACCCGCAATACACCTTCAGCCTCGGCCAGCCGATCGAGCTCGGGGGCAAGCGCGCGCGCCGGCTCGACAGCGCGCGGGCGGCGAGCCGCGTAACGGCGGCCGAGCTGGAGGACACGCGGCGGCAGGTCGTCGCGCAGGTCAAGAAGGCGTTCACGGACACGCTGGTGGCGGAGGCGACGCTGGCGCTGACCGGCGAAAATCTCAAGGCGCTCGACGAGGTGGAGCGGCTGCAGCGCATCCGCGCCGAGAAGGGCGACATCTCCGAGCTCGAGCTGACGCGCATCCAGGTCCAGCGCTTCGCCTTCGAGCGCGACGCCGCCGACGCCCGCCAGGCCATCGCCGCCGCCCGCATCGCGCTGCGCGCCGCGGTGGGGCCGGAGGCGGTGGCGCCGGACTTCGCGGTGAGCGGCGAGCTCGGCTTCCGCGATGTGCCGCTCGACGTCTCCGTGCTGCGCCGCCGCGCGCTGGATGCCCGCCCGGATCTCAGAGCCGCGGAAGCCGCGCGGCAGCGCGCCCGCGCCGACCGCGAGCTGGCGCGCGCCAACGCGTGGTGGGACGTCACACCCCTGGTCGAGTACCAGCGCATCGGCCCCGACAACACCTTCGGCGTGGGCGTCAGCGTCCCGCTGCGCGTGTTCGACCGCAACCAGGGCGAGATCGCGCGCACGCGCGCGGAGGTCGACCGCGCCGACGCGCTGCGGGAGGCGGCGGCGGTGCAGGTGCTCGCCGACGTGGACGCGGCGCTGAGCCAGGTCGTCAACCAGCGCGACAAGGTGCTCCTGCTGCGCGACACGTACCTGCCCAAGGCCCAGCGCGCGCGGGACACCGTGGAGTTCGCGTACCGGCGCGGGGGCCTGAGCCTGCTCGACTTCCTCGACGCGCAGCGCACGTATCGCGAGACCTCGCTCGAGCACCTCCGCACGCTCGGCGCCTACTGGGGCGCGCTCTACCAGCTCGAAGCCGCCGTGGGCGGGCCGTGGGAAAATCCGTGAGCCGCGGCGGCCTCCTGAGCCTCCTGCCGCTGCTCGCCCTGCTCGCGGCGTGCAATCGGGGCCCCGACACCGCCGCCGCGACGGCCAAGGCCGAGCCGGCGGCGCCCACCCGCGCGAATGTCTCCGTCGTGGTGGCGGCGCCGAAGCTGCAGGAGCGCGCGACCTCGCTCGAGACGAGCGGCAAGGCGCAGTTCAACGAGGAGGCGCTCGCGCGGGTCCAGGCGCTGGTGACGGGCCGCGTGCTCGAGGTGCTCGCGCGCCCCGGCGAGATCGTCGAGCCCGGCCACCGCCTGATCGTGATCGACAGCCCGGACCTCGGCGCCGCCAAGTCCGATTACGCCAAGGCGGTGGCCGACGTCGAGCGGGCGGAGGCGGCGCAGCGGCTGGCGCGCGAGCTGTTCGAGGTGAGGGCGGTGCCCCAGAAGGACGTGCGCGAGGCGGACAACGACTACCGGAAGTCGGTGGCCGAGCGCGAGCGCGCGGCCGCCCGCCTGCGCACGCTCGGCATCGGCGCCGAGCAGCTGCCGGCCATCGCGTCGCGGGCGGACACCGGCACCCGGATCGTGGCGGCCGCGCCGCGCGCCGGCGTCATCGTCGAGCGCAACGTCACTCCCGGACAGGTCGTCGCGTACGGCCAGTCCGACACGCCGCTGAACCTCTTCGTGATCGCCGACGTGTCGACGATGTGGGTGGTGGCCGACGTCTACGAGCCGGACGTGCCGCGCGTGCGGCGCGGCCAGCGGGTGGCCGTCACGCTGCCGTGCTGCCCCCACGACCGCTTCGAGGGCGCCGTGGACTACATCAGCGACGTGGTCGACAAGGAGACGCGCACGGTGAAGGTGCGCGCCGTCGTGCCCAATCACGGCCGCGCGCTGAAGGCCGAGATGTTCGTCAAGGTCGCCATCGCCACCGGCGTCGCGCGCGTGCTCACCCTGCCCCAGAGCGCCATCCATCGCGAGGGCGGCCAGACCTACGTCCTCGTCGAGCGGGGCAAGGACGACTACGCGCGGAAGCCGGTGCAGCTCGGCGGCGAGCTCAACGGCTCCGTCGAGATCCGCGAGGGCGTGACGCCCGAGGACCGCGTGGTCACCACCGGGAGCATCCTGCTCAAGAAAGCCACCAAGTGATCGCGCGGCTCGTCGCCTTCGCGCTGCACCAGCGCTTCGTCACGCTGGCGCTGGCGCTGCTGCTGACGGCGGGCGGGATCCTGTCCTGGACGCGCCTGCCCATCGAGGCCTATCCCGACGTCGGCGACGTCACCGTGGAGGTCATCACGCTCTGGCAGGGCCACGCCGCCGAGGAGGTCGAGCGGCTCATCACGATCCAGCTCGAGAAGGAGCTGAACGGCATCGCCAACGTCACATTTCTGAGGTCGGCGTCGCTGTTCGGCCTCTCGAACATCCGCGTGCTCTTCGCCGACGGCACCGACAAGTACTGGGCGCGCCAGCAGGTGCAGGAGCGGATCGCCGGCGCCGAGGTCCCGACCGACGCGCGCCCGACCCTCGGCGCCCTCTCGAGCGTCATCGGCGAGGTGTATCGCTACACCCTCTGGTCGCCCACCATGCCCCTGGTCGAGCTGAAGGCGCTGCAGGACTGGGTGCTGGAGCGCGAGTTCCTCAAGGTGGCCGGCGTGGCCGACGTCATCTCGTGGGGCGGCGGCGTCAAGCAGTACCAGATCACCATCGATCCCGTGCGGCTGCGCGCGTACAACCTGACCCTCAAGCAGGTCTTCGACGCCGTCGCCGCCAACAACGCCAACGCCGGCGGCTCCTATATCCCGTGGGGTCAGTACGCGCTCACCGTGCGCGGCATCGGCATGATCCAGTCCACGCGCGACGTCGAGAGCATCGTGGTGGCGGCGCCGCGCGGGACGCCCGTGCGCGTGCGCGACCTCGGCACGGTGGGCATCGGCCACGCCATCCGCCTCGGCGTGCTCGGCCGCGACCACGACGACGACGTGGTGGGCGGCATCGTGCGCATGCGCAAGGGCGAGAACCCCGGCGCCGTCATCGACGGCGTCAAGCGGAAGCTGGAGGACATCCAGCAGATTCTCCCGGCCGGGGTGGAGCTGCGCCCGTACTACAACCGCGAGCGGCTGGTGAACGCGACCGTCGGCACCGTCATGAAGAACCTGATCGAGGGCGCCGCGCTGGTGGTCCTGCTGCTCTCGCTGTTCCTCTACAACGTCCGCGCCGCGATCCTCGTGGCGCTCACCATCCCGCTCTCCCTGCTCTTCGCCTTCATCTTCATGGACCTCAACGCGATCCCCGCCAACCTCCTGTCGCTCGGCGCCATCGACTTCGGGATCATCGTGGACGGCGCCGTGATCATGACCGAGAACATCGTGCGCCACCTGTCCCAGCGCCGCGTCACCGGCCGCCGCGTCGTGCGCGAGGTCCAGCACAGCGCCCTCGAGGTCGCGCGGCCACTCACCTTCGCCGTCCTCATCATCATGACCGTCTACGTGCCGATCCTCACGTTCCAGCGGATCGAGGGCAAGCTGTTCCGCCCGATGGCGGTGACGATCTCGCTGGCCGTGATCGGCTCGCTCGTGCTCACGCTGACGCTGATCCCCGTGCTGGCGAGCCTGCTCTTCCGGCGGCCGCCCTCCGAGCGCGAGAGCCCCCTGCTGCGCTGGCTCCGCCGCCCGTACGTGCCGGCCCTGACCTTCTGCCTGCGCCGGCCGGTGGTGCCGATCAGCGCCGCGGCCGCGCTGCTCGCGCTGAGCCTCGTCGCCTTCACGTTTCTCGGCAAGGAGTTCCTGCCCGAGCTGGACGAGGGCGACATGTGGGTGCGCGTGGCGCTGCCGCTGGGAATCTCGGTCGAGGGGGGCCGGCCCTACGTCCGCGAGATGCGCGAGCAATTCTTGAGGTTCCCCGAGGTGCACGCGGTCGTCTCCCAGCTCGGCGCCCCGGACGACGGCACCGATCCCGAGGCGCCCGACAACGCGGAGTTCTACGTCGGCCTCAAGCCGCGCGAGGAGTGGACGACGACGAAGGATCGCGAGGCGCTGATCGAGAAGATGCGCGCGGCGCTGCTCGCGGCCGTGCCGGGGATCACCACGAACTTCTCGCAGCCGATCAAGGACAACGTGGACGAGGCCATGGCCGGCGTGAAGGGCGAGCTGGCCATCAAGCTGTACGGCCCCGACCTCTTCGTGATGGACGCCAAGGCGAGGGAGATCGTGAGCGTCATGCGACCGATCCACGGCGTGACCGATCTCGACTACGACCACTTCGTCGGGCTGCCGCAGCTGCAGATCATCATCGACCGCGCGGCCACCGCGCGCTACGGCATCAACATCCAGGACGTCCAGGACGGGATCGAGGCGGCGACCAAGGGGCGCGTGGTCACCCAGGTGTTCGAGGGTGAGCGGCGCTTCGACCTCGCCGTGCGGCTGCCCGGCGGCGACGATCCGCTGGCCACCCTGAAGGCGCTGACGGTGAGCGCGCCGAGCGGCGAGCGCATCCCGGTCACCCAGCTCGCGGAGTTCATCCAGACGGACGGCCTGGCCGAGATCGACCGCGAGGCGAACTCGCGGCGGCTCGCCATCAAGTGGAGCGTCCGCGAGCGTGACATGGGCAGCCTCGTCGCGGAGGCGATGCAGAAGATGCAGGCGGTGACGCTGCCCGAGGGCTACCGCATGGTGTGGTCCGGGCGCTTCGAGGATCAGCAGCGGGCGCTCGCGCGCCTGTACGTGATCGTGCCGCTCGTGATCTTCATCATCTTCATCCTGCTCTTCGGCGCCTTCCAGTCGGTCCCCGACGCGCTGCTCATCATGCTCAACCTGCCGTTCGCGCTCATCGGCGGCACCCTCGCGCTCCTGCTCTGGAACACCAACTTCAACATCTCGGGCGCCGTCGGCTACATCGCCGTCTTCGGCGTCAGCGTGCTCAACGGCGTGGTCCTCGTCTCCTCGATCCGCCAGGCGCGCGAGGAGGGGCTGTCGCAGCGCGAGGCGATCCTGCGCGGCTGCGCGCTCCGGTTCCGGCCGATCGTGGTGTCCGGCATCGTCGCCGTCATCGGTTTCCTGCCCGCCGCGCTCTCCCACGGCATCGGCGCCGAGATCCAGCGCCCGCTCGCGCGCGTGGTCGTCGGCGGCCTGATCTCCTCGACGCTGCTCACGCTGCTGGTGCTGCCCGCGATCTACGCGTGGCTCGCCGGCGCCCACGGTCCGGCGCCGGCCCCGGCGGAGGCCGAGGCGTGAAGCCCCGGGCCCTCGTCGCGCTGCTGGTGCTGCTCGCCGTCGCGGCGCTGTCGCCGCTCGCGCTCGCGAGCCCGGTGGACCCGACGTGGGTCGCGGACTTCTGGGACGATGGCGATCACGACGACGTCGTCCTCCTCGTCTGCGCGACCGCCGCCGCGCTGCACGCGCCGACCACCGTTCCCGACTCGCGCCGCGTGGTCGCCGGCACGCCGCCGATGGCCGAGGCCGGCGCGCCGCCGCTCCGCGCGGGCGCGCCCGTCGCCACCCGCGCGCCCCCGCGTGTCTGACACCGCCGTCCTGATCCGCCGCCGGCGCCGCCGGCGGCTCCCCGGACTCGAGCCCGGGCCGCCCGTGCGTCGCGCGCGACGGCCCGAGGAAGGCGACTGTCATGATCGCGCGCGTCGTCGCGTTCGCGCTGCACCAGCGGTTCATCACGCTCGCGCTGGCCCTGCTCCTCACGGCCGGCGGCATCGTGTCGTTCCACCGCCTGCCCATCGAGGCCTATCCCGACGTCGCCGACGTCGAGGTCGACGTGATCACGCTCTGGCCGGGCCACGCCGCCGAAGAGGTCGAGCGCTACATCACGATCCAGCTCGAGAAGGAGATCAACGGGATCGCGGACGTGACCTTCCTGCGCTCGTTTTCGAATTTCGGGCTGTCGAACATCAAGATCCTTTTCGCCGACGGCACCGACAACTACTGGTCGCGGCAGCAGGTGCTCGAGCGCATCACGCAGGCCGACATCCCCGCCGACGCCAAGCCCCAGCTGGGGCCGCTCGCCTCGCCGATCGGCGAAGTCTACCGCTACACCCTCGAGTCCAGGACGATGCCGCTCGTCGACCTCAAGGCCTACCAGGACTGGGTCCTCGAGCGCGAGTTCCGCAAGGTGCCCGGCGTGGCCGACGTCGTCTCGTGGGGCGGCGGCATCAAGCAGTACCAGGTCACCGTCGAACCGGAGCGGTTGCGCGCCTACAACGTGACGCTCAAGCAGGTGTTCGAGGCGGTCGCCGCCAACAACGCCAACGCGGGCGGCTCCTACATCCGCGAGGGGCAGTACGCGCTCATGGTGCGTGGCATCGGTCTCGTGCAGTCGACGGAGGACCTCGAGAACGTCGTGGTCACGGCGCTCAAGGGCACGCCCGTGCGCGTACGGGACATCGGCCACGCCGGCATCGGCCACGCCATCCGCTTCGGCATCCTCGGCCGCGACCATGACGACGACCTCGTGCAGGGCATCGTGCTGATGCGCAAGGGCGAGAATCCCGACGCCGTCATCGCCGGAGTCCGCGCGAAGGTCCACGAGCTGCGGAAGACGCTGCCGGCGGGCGTCGTCATGCGCCCCTACTACAGCCGCGACCGGCTTGTCCGCACGACGGTGACCACGGTCATGCGCAACCTCGTCGAGGGCGCGGGGCTCGTGATCGTGCTGCTCTCGCTGTTTTTCTACAACCTGCGCGCGGCGCTCATCGTGGCGCTGACCATTCCGCTCTCGCTGCTCTTCGCCTTCGTCTTCATGGACCTGCGCGGGGTCCCGGCCAATCTCCTCTCCCTCGGCGCCATCGACTTCGGCATCATCGTGGACGGCGCGGTCATCATGACCGAGAACATCTTGCGCCACCTGAGCGAGCGCAAGGTCACCGGCCCTCGCGTCCTGCACGAGGTGCAGCACGCCGCCCTCGAGGTCGCCCGCCCGCTGACGTTCGCCGTCATGATCATCATGACCGTCTACGTGCCAATCCTGACGTTCCAGCGCATCGAGGGCCGGCTGTTCCAGCCGATGGCGGTGACGATCTCGCTCGCCGTCATCGGCTCGCTCCTCTTGACGCTCACGCTGCTGCCGGTGCTCACGACTTTTTTCTTCCGTCACCCGCCCTCGGAGCGTGAGAGCCCGCTGCTACGGTGGCTGCGCCGACCGTACGTGCCCGCGCTGCGCTTCTGCCTGCGACGGCCGGTCGTACCAATCGCCGTCACGGCCGGGATGTTCGCGCTCGCGCTGCTCGCGTTCACGTTCCTCGGCAAGGAGTTTCTCCCCGAGCTGGACGAGGGTGATATCTGGCTACGGGTGAAGTTCCCCATCGGCATTTCGCTCGAAGACGCCAACCCGTACGTCCACGACATCCGCGAGCGGCTGCTGACCTTCCCCGAGGTGCGCGTGGTGGTCTCCCAGCTCGGGGCGCCGGACGACGGCACCGACATCAATGGCCCCGACACCGCCGAGTTCTACATCGGGCTCAAGCCGCGCGGCGAGTGGCGAGTCCGCGACAAGGAGCGACTGATCGAGGGGATGGGCGCTCGCTTCTCGGACATCCCCGGCATCACCACGAACTTCTCGCAGCCGATCAAGGACAACGTGGACGAGGCGCTCGCCGGCGTGAAGGGCGAGATGGCCATCAAGCTCTACGGGCGGGACGTCTTCGAGCTGGAGCGTATCGGCCGACAGATCACCGACGTGCTTCGCGACATCCGCGGCGTGACCGACCTCGACTACGACCATCTCGTCGGCCAGCCGCAGCTACAGATCGTGGTCGACCGTAAAGCCGCCGCCCGCTACGGCATCAACATCCAGGACATTCAGGGTGCGCTCGAAGCGGCCACGCGCGGGCGCGTCGTCAGCCAGGTCTTCGAGGGCGAGCGCCGCTTCGACCTCGCGGTGCGGCTCGCCGGGAGCGGCGAATCCTTGATGATGCTGCAGCACTTGACGGTGAGCGCGCCGAGCGGCGAACGCATTCCGGTGGCGCAGCTCGCGGAGTTCACCAAGACGGAGGGTTTGAGTCAGGTCCAGCGCGAAGGCAGCCAGCGCCGTATTGCCATCAAATGGAGCGTGCGCGAGCGCGACATGGGCGGCATGGTCGCGGAGGCGATGAAGAAGGTCGACGCCGCCGTGAAGCTGCCCGAGGACTATCACATCGTGTGGTCGGGGCGGTTCGAGGACCAGCAGCGCGCCCTCGCGCGGCTCTACGTCATCGTGCCGCTCGTGATCTTCATCATCTTCATCCTGCTCTTCGGCACGTTCCAGTCGATCGGGGACGCGTTGCTCATCATGCTGAACCTGCCGTTTGCACTCATCGGCGGCACACTGGCGCTCTTCCTCTCTGGAACCCACTTCAACATCTCCGCCGCCGTCGGCTATGTCGCGGTCTTCGGCGTGAGCGTATTGAACGGCGTGGTGCTGGTGTCGTCGATCCGCCAGGCGCGGGGTGATGGCGTGGGCGTGCTCGACGCGGTGGTGCGGGGCTGCACGCTGCGATTCCGCCCGATCGTCGTCTCCGGGATCGTGGCCGTCATCGGCTTCATCCCGGCCGCGCTCTCCCACGGCATCGGCTCGGAGATCCAGCGGCCGCTCGCGCGCGTGGTCGTCGGTGGCCTGATTTCGTCCTCGATCCTCACGCTGCTCGTGCTGCCGGTGGTCTACGCGCTCATCGCCGAGAGGTCCGAGCACAGGGAGGCCACACAGACCCGGAGCGCAGCCGGCGAGGGCGTCGGAGACCCGCGGTGAGCCGGGATGAGCCGGCATTGGGTCCTGACGACATGGAACGCGAAAGCGATTCCCGGCATCTATCGCTGCCCCGCTTGCTCGTTGCGCGCTCTCGTCGAGGAGTATGGCGGCTCACCTCGCTGTCCGCGACAAGGGTGTCCTGTGGATTGGGATCGACTCGTCTGAGAGGAGGGAGCCACCTGATCACACTGCTGCCCGGCGGGTGCCATTTAGCCGGCCAGAAATCACCCGGTGCTCTCGTTGGCCTGAGGCGCCTCGGGGCGGTAGACTAGCGAATTCAAGGACATAGGCGGCATGCCCAACTTTGGTGCGCCGTTTGCATAACACCGCCGTAGCGATGGTCGCGCCCCGTCGCTCTGTTGAGCCGGGTTGCTCCCGGGAGGAGACGGGCCCTGTACATGAGATCGAAGGGACGCCTGTTCTGCACGCTGTTGACCGTCTGGGCCGTTTTCATGGCGGGTGCCGCCCTCGCGGCCGCGCAGGGAAGCCCCGCTCCTGGCGCCAACCAGGCGTTCCTGTATGAAATGAACGAGGACGCTGTCCTGCTCAACAGCGCCCGCCAGGTATTGGTCCCCGACCCCAGCGGCAAGAGTCCGACGGGCCTCGTCGACGCCACCAACGGCGCTGTTGGAATTCCCGCGGTCCGTCACGCGACCTCGCAGCTGCAGGGCGTGGCGGCGTTGGGTTCGATCCTCTGCTCGGTTCCGCAGCTCGTGACCGTCCGCGGTAACGAATGCACCGTGATCGCCACCGGCACCGACGATGTCCAGCTGATGATCGATCCAAAGACCGGCCAGGTGATCCCGACGAGCGGGAAGGTGTTCGGGACCTACGCGGTCGTCGTGCAGCTGGACAATCCGACCGACAGCCCGGAGCTCCCGGTCCAGACCGGGACGTTCAGCGGCGTCATCAACTTCCAGCCCCCGCTGCCGCTCGGCTTCGTGAGCGAGGGGACGTTCACGATCTACGGCATGTCCGGCAGCTTCCCGTTCCAGGCGGTGTTCAGGCAGCCGTTCACGCGCAGCGCGAAGGGCAGCGCGAAGGGCGACGTGCTGACGCACCGGGGCGAGAGGGGCGAGAAGGTCTCACGCACAGACCCGTCCGCCCGCCGTACTCAGGCCTACTACCTGCTGGACGACGGCAGCCTCCAGAGGGTCCGCCCGGACGAGCGTGCGGTCGGCTGGCCGACGGTGCGATTCGAGATCACCTTCTAAAAAAGCCGTTCGATTCGCGGGCGCCGCCCTCCGGCGTCCCGCGCGAAGCGCAGCGGTTACGGCAGTCGCCGACCCTGGTAGAAGTAGGCGCTCCACACCGTCACTTGATAGTGGTCGGCGGCGGCGAGGTGCCCGATGTTGAAGTAGGAGCGGCTGAAGCCGGGCACCGGAGCGAGCGTGTACTCGATCTTCTGGTCGATGACCTGCCCCGAGGCGTCCAGGGCCTGCGCGAGCAGCTGTACCTGGGCCGCCTGGCCGTACGTGTTCAGGATGTAGCCATCGACGCGCCGAGTGTCGGTCCCGTCCGGCTGGGCAGCCCAGTCCAGTTTGAACCACCGGCCGGCGGCGGGCTCGAGCGTCGTGAGGGCGGCCGACGGGGTCGTCTGGGGCGTTGCACAGGCAGCCACGGTCACCGCGAACAGGATGAACGGCGCGAGCTTCAGAAGTCGCAGCGAGCGCATGACCGATGATATCGCCGGTTCCAAGCTCTTCGCAAGCTGTGGCGGCCAGACTTCGTGTCTCCAGTAGCCGTTCAGTCTCATACCCATGGCGGCCTCCCTCGAACAGCCCCCGACTCGGGCGAAACGCGAGCTCAGTCGATGAGCAGGCGCACGGCCCGTTTCGTGAGCCAGTCGCGCACTCGTGCCCATGCGTGAGGATCGTCTTTGTTCCAGCGCGCGATCGCATTCGCTGAGACGGCCACGACACCACGACGTCGCTGATGGATTCTCGCCACCATCTTCGCCAAGTCTGTCGGGCTTCCCCGGAGCTCGCGTAGGAGCTTCTCCGTCGCCTCGTCCATCGCTGACAGCCCCTCACACGCCTGAAGCTGGACAATCGCCGATGTGTGGATTTCGTCGCTCGCCGGCGCCTCGGACGCTGTCGTGTCCCGCGGAACGATTCCGAGAGAATGTCAGGCGACCGTGCGGCGAGCGAGTCTAGCGAGCGGGCGCGGGCGGCGAGCGGGGCGCGTGGTGGACCGAGCCGTCGTAGGCGATCGTGGGCGTCGGCGCCTCGAGGAGGAGGCCGAGAACGATCCGCGTCGGCGGCGCATCGATCCGGTGCAGGGTCGGAATCGCCAGGACAGAGGTGACAACAATGACGACGTCGTCGAAATCGCCGTCATCCCAGAACCCGCCCACCCAGGTCGGATCGGGCGGGCTCGCATAGGCCAGCGCAGTGAGCAGGAGCGCGATGGTGATGAGGACCATCGCCACAATAGGTCGCATCGCGTTCACGCGAGAGAGGGTAGCGCAAACACCAACGGCCTTCAACCTGTCAGGACTTCGAAGCGCGCGCGGCGGAGCGGCCGGCGATGCGGCCGAACACGGCGCCCGCCATGAGGCCGGCGCCGCCGGGGTAGTTGTTGTAGAAGAGCCCGCCCACCAGCTCACCGGCGGCGTAGAGTCCGCCGATCGGCCGGGCTTCGCCGTTCAGCACGCGGCCCTCGGTGGTGATGTGCAGGCCGCCGAACGTGAACGTGATGCCCGTGGTCACCGCGTAGCCGACGTAGGGCGGCGTGTCGAGCGGCTGCGCCCAGTTCGACTTGGGCGGCTTGATGCCGCGCGTCCCCTTGCCGTCCTTGATGGCCGGGTTGAACGTGCCCGGCTGCACGGCGGTGTTGAACTCACGCACGGTGCGCACGAAGCCCTCGACGTCGATCTCGAGCTTGCGCGCGAGGCCCTCGAGCGTCGCGTCTTCGGCCTTCGTGACCTCGCGGATCCGGTACTCCTCTCGGAGCAGGTCCACGACCTTCTGATCGAAGATCTGGAACGCCGCGCGGCGCGGCTGCTTGATGACCTCGCGGCCGTACTTCACGTACGTGTAGTTGCGCATGTCGGCGCCCTCGTCGACGAAGCGCTGACCCTCGACGTTGACGATGATGCCGACGGGATACGAGTGCTTCTGGAAGTTGTCGCCGACCTTGCGGTCGCCGTGCCAGGGGGCGTTGTAGTCCCACTGCACGGCGTGACAGCCGCTCCAGTGGCCCCACGCCTGCGCGCCGATGTCGAGCGCCATGCGGATGCCGTCGCCCGTGTTGTACGGGGTGCCGCGCACGCGCGCGAGGTCCCAGTTGGGCCCGAGGTAACGCGTGCGCATCTCCACGTTGGCCTCGAAGCCGCCGGAGGCGAGCACCACGGCCTTCGCGGCGAGGCTCTCGCTGCCACCGTCGGGGGTGCGGATCTCCACGCCCGTGACGGCGCCGCGCGCGTCGGTGAGCAGGCGGTGCGCCTTGGCCTCGAAGCGGACGTCGATGCCCTTCTTCTTCGCCGACTCGTAGTGCATGTCGATGAGCCCGGGCCCGCCGCCGACCGCCTCCAGCACGAGGTTGCCGAAGAACGTGAACTTGCCGCCCACCTTGAAGGCCTGGCGCCCGAACATCGGGATCCAGCGGATCCCCTGCGCCTTCATCCAGCGCATCGTCGGCTGCGACTCGCGCACGAGCGTGAGCGCGAGGTCGGCGTCGGCGAGGTCCTCGGTCACGCGCATCAGGTCGTCGTAGTAGTTGTCCTCGGAGTAGAGCGGCACGTCCATCGACGCCTTCTCCTCGTCGGAGAGGTCGCCGACCAGCTCGCACACCTCGTCGAAGCTCTTGAAGGCGAAGCGGAAGCCGCCGGCCGTGAAGAAGCCGTTGCCGCCGCGCCACGCCTCCGGCGCCTTCTCCAGCACGAGGACGCGCGCGCCCTGCTCGCGCGCCGAGAGCGCCGCGCACATGGCGGCGTTGCCGCCGCCCACGACGATGACGTCGGATGCGGACGCGGTCACGACAGAATGATCTCGCTGATCTGCACCTGGGGCGCGATGGTGGTGAAGTTCGGCACGTCGGCGAAGAGCTCCTTGCCGTGGGCCTTCGAGGCCTTCTGGAAATCCTCGAGCGATCGGAAGTAGACGTGTCCGACGGCCGCGTAGGGTGCGGGCGCGCCGGGCGCCCCACCGCCCACGCCGCGATCGACCTCGACCTTCACGAGGCCCATGCTGCCCCAGCGCTCGCGCACGAGCCCGTTCATGTGCTTGCTCGCGTAGTAGTCGTAGTCGAACTTCTTGCCCTCGCTCGTCGGGTACATCACGGAAACACGGATCATGGCGGGCCTCCTTACGGGAGTGTGGAGCGTACCGTACGGGCCGCCGTCGCGACTGTCAAGCCAGCGGCTCAGAAGCGGCCGCGAGCGCGCTCGCGCGCGGGGAGGTTCTCGAGGCACGTCGTCCACCAGCCGGTGCGTAGCGTCTCCGCGAACTCCGGCGGCAGGCCTTCGGCCTCGAGCGCCCGCGCGGCCGCCTCGTGATCGTACGCGACGGACACGAACTCGACCTCGAGCTCGGGTCCGGCGGTCAGCAGCGCGTACCAGACGTCCGGGGTGCCGTCGTTCTCGGGGCGGCCGACGGCGCCGACGTTGACGGCGTGCGCGGCCCCGCCGTCCAGCGCGCGGCGCCACTTGAGCCCCGTGTGCGTGCAGAGCAGCACGTCGGCGGCGTGGTCGGCGAGCAGGCGGCGCAACAGGCCGTCCGGCGTCGTCGACTCCCAGAGGAACTCGTTGATCCGGCGCGGCGAGCCGTGACACATGAGGACGCGATGCGGCCCGAGCCGCGCGCGCCGGTGCCCCGGCAGCGTCGCCAGCCACGCGCGATTGGTCGCCGACGTGTGCGCGACCGTGTAGGCGTAGCTGAGCCGCGCATAGTGGTTGTCGCGCGGGTCGGTGTAGCCGCAGTTGCAGTCGGCGGCGCCCGCCGCCACCGCCTCGTCGTAGTTGCCGCGCACGACGCGGACGTCGTGCTCGCGCAGCAACGGAAAGACGCGGTCGGGATGCGCCCCGAATCCGCCGAGGTCACCGAGGCAGAAGACGGCCTCGGCGTCACGCCGGCGCGTGTCGGCCAGCACGGCGGCCAGCGCCTCGGCGTTCGAGTACACACCGCCGAGGACGGCGATGCGCCGGTGCTCGCTCACGCGTTCCGGCACGTCGCCCCGGTGCGATGACACGTCGCGCACGCCTCGTGATAGAGCGCCGCGGGACCGAGCGCGGCAGCCAGCGCGCCGTCGGAGAGCCGCGCGCCGGGGAGGCCGGCCAGGATCGGACACGCGTAGACGCCATCGGCGGCGACGACCCGCGTCTCGGCGCATTGCAGCGTCGTCCGATCGAAGCCCTCCAGATCAGTGTCGGTGAGACGCACGCCTGGCGCGCCGGCGGCGCGGCCCACGGGGAAGACCGGCAGGATCTTCACGCGCGGTTTCGCGATTCCGAGACCGCGCAGCAGCGCGCGGAATCGATCGTACGCCCCGGCACCGTCGGCGATCTCGGTGGCGGTGACGATCGGCAGCAATCCCCGCGCGTCGAGCGTGCGGAGCGTCCGGAGCGCGCGCTCCCACGTGCCACGCCCGCGGACGCGATCGTTCGCCTCGGCCTCCGCGGCGTCGAGGCTGACGCGGATCTCCAGCGAGTAGCGCGAGGCGCCCGCGAGGGCGGCCAGCGCGCCGGCCAGCGCGTCCGTCATCACGGTGCCGTTCGTCAGCACGGTGGTCGCGGCCATGGCCAGGCTCGTCTCGAGCAGCGGCAGGATCTCGCGGTGCAGGAACGGCTCGCCGCCCGTGAAATAGACCTCGCGCACGCCGAGCGCCTCGGCCTCGGTCAGCGCGCGGCGCGCGACGGCGCCGTCCAGCGGCGCCAGCCACGGCTCGTCGGGGCCGCTGGCGTTCAGACAGTGCGTGCAGCGCAGGTTGCAGAGCGTCCCCGTCAGCACGAGCCAGAGCGCGGAGAGCGTGACGAACGGCGCGCGCGGCGCGTCGGCGACGCCCGGCGGGATGGCCGGCATGCGGCCATGATGCCATCCGGGGCAACGCGAGGCGCGTGGTACGATCGCCCGCGTGACGCTCGCCGTCGATCTGGTCTTCATCGCCCAGGTGCTCGTGCTGGCGGCAATCCTGGTCTGGCGGCGGGCGCAGGTCGGCGTCGGTCTCGCGATCTGGCTCGGCGTGCTGGCCGTCCTGGCGGGCCAGGGCTACTTCCTGGACTTCGAGAGCATGCCGCCGCGGCTGGCGCTGGCGGGGCTGCTGCCGCTCGTGGTCGGGCTGCTGATGCTGCCGACACACGGCACCCGGCACTTCCTCGCGGTGACGCCGCCCGAGCGGCTCATCTATCTGCAGTCCTTTCGCATCCTCATGGAGATCATCCTCTGGGCGCTCGCCGTCCAGGGCCGCGCGCCGAAGCTCGTCACCTTCGAAGGGCGCAACATCGACATCCTGATCGGCCTCACGGCGATCCCGGTCGGGTGGATGGTCATCGAGCGGCGCGCGTGGCCCGCGTGGGTGGGGAGCGCCTGGAACGTGGCGGGCATCCTCATCCTGGCCAACGTCGTCGTGCACGCCCAGCTCGCGCTGCCCACCCCCTTCCGCGCGTTCGTGACCGAGCCGTCGACGGCGCTTCTCGCGACGTTTCCGTACATCTGGCTGGTCGGATTCCTCGTGCCGTTCGCGTTCTGGCTCCACGCGGGCTCCCTCGTGCAGCTCGCGCGACGCCCGCGCGCCAGCGCTCCCGCCGCCTGACTGATGCGGTCGGCGGGCACCGATCTTGCTGAATCGGGTCGCGTGCGCGTGTGGTGGCTCGCCCTCCTGCTCGCTCTGGCGCTGACGCGTCCCGCAGCCGCCGCACCCGTCGTCGTCCGCTTTCCCGAGTCCGCCACCCACGGCTTCCTCGTCCTGCGCGGCGCCAACGGCGATGTCCTCGCGCACGGGGAATTCGTGCAGGCGCCCAAGGGACAGCGGATCGAGAGCCGCCTCGTGTTCCGCTTCAAGGACGGCTCGCTGTGGGACGAGACGGTGACGTTCACCCAGGAGCGCGTGTTCCGGCTGATGACCTACCACCACGTCCAGAGCGGTCCGGCGTTCTCCGCGGCGACCGACGTCGCCTTCGATCGCGACACGGGCCGCTATCGCGCCCGCGTCGGCGACGGCAAGACGAGCGAGGACGCCATCGAGCTGCCGGAGGACCTCCACAACGGGATCACGGGGGCGCTCTTGAAGAATCTGCCGGCGGGCGCGTCGGCCACCGGCCACATGCTCGCGTTCACGCCGAAGCCGTACCGTCTGGAGACCACGCTGCGCTCGGAGGGCGAGGACAAGTTCTTCGTCGGCGACGTCGCACGCACGGCCACACGCTATCTCGTGAAGATGGAGCTGCGCGGGCTGACCGGCGTCGTGGCGTCGATCCTCGGCAAGGACCCGCCCCAGGTGCGCTACTGGATCTCCGGCGCTGCGCCCGCGTTCGTGAAGTTCGAGGGGCCGCTGTTCCTCAACGGCCCGCCCTGGCGCATCGAGCTGACCGGACCGCGCTGGGAGCGCTGAGTCAGCGCCCCGCGCGCGCCTGCTGCAGCATCGCGATCAGGACCTCGCGGCCCTGCGCGGCCGTCGTGACCTCGCGCGGAAAGGCGATGCGCGCGCTCGACAGCCGCTGGCCGCTGCGCAGACGCAGCTTGAAGCCGAGCCGGTCCACCGCGACCATCGTGGCCTCGTCGGCCGGCTCCCCCCCGAAGTGCCGCGCGTACGCGACGAGCGCGTCGGCATGATCGCGGTTCATGTGCTCGACGATGCCCGCCGCAGCGTCGGCCAGCGGATCGGGCCGCGCCGCGGCGTAGTCGGCGGCGGTCACCCAGTCCATCGCCGCGAACCCGCCGACGAAGTAGAGGTCGGCGATCTCCAGCCGCCAGAGCCCGAAGTCCTCGAAGTCTGCCCAGTAGCGGGCGCGCTCGTGGCGCGCCAGGTAGCGATCGCGCGCTGACGCCGCATCGGCGTCGGGTACGCGCCGCGCCTCGCCCATCAGCGTGAGGCGGCCGGCGGCCAGCGGATCGCCGGTCCAGTCGGGCTGCGTGACGAGCAGGCTCGCGCGCGGATCCGCCTCCAGATTCTGCGTGTGCATCGCCATGTTGCTGATCAGGAAGAGCGGCCGGCCCGCGTCGTCGAGCGCGTACGGCATCACCGAGGCGAACGGATGGCCGGGATGCCGCCGCGACAGCGTCGCCAGCGTCCCCGTGCGGCCGAGGTATGCGAGCGTGCGCGCGCGCTCGGCGAAGGTCGGCTCGGGGACGGTCGGCGCGTCGGCGCCGCGCGGCGGCCCGGCGTGGCGGCTCATGGCGTCTCCTTGTCGCCACGCTGCGCTCGCTTGCCTTCCGCCTTCTCGATGATTCGCAGAATAGGTCGCGCCAGATACAACCGGCCCCATGCGCGCCCGGTGATCTCCGTGAGCATCCCCAGCTTCTGCAACCGCGTCACGGCCTGTCGAGCGGTCGGGTTCGAGACGCTCAGGGCACGCTGGGCTCTCGCCACACTCATATACGGGTTCACGAGAAGGGCATCGACGAGCCGGACGGCGTTTCGGCTGCCGGCGAGACGCTCACGCCACTGTTCACGAAGGCTCATCAGCTTGCCCGCCTGCTGAACCGCTTCCTTCGAGATCGCTTCAACTCCTGCCAGGAAGAATCTGAGCCACCCAGTCCAGTCTCCGTCGGTCCTCACGGCCTGGAGGAGGTCGTAGTACTCGCGCCGATGCTCTTCGATGTAGGCCGAAATGTACAGCAACGGCTGACTCAGCCGGCCCCGCTCCATCAGGAAGAGGGCGATCAAAAGGCGACCGACACGGCCGTTGCCATCGAGGAACGGATGGATCGCCTCGAACTGCTCGTGCATCAGGCCGCACTGGATGAGATCAGGAACCGTGTTTCGCTCGTGGAGGAATCGCTCCCACGCGCCGAGAGTTTCCATCAGCTCCTCGGGCGGTGGCGGTACATAGACGGCTGTCTCCAGGGTGCTTCCGGGCCTCCCGATCCAGTTCTGCGACCGTCGGAACTCGCCAGGCGTCGCGTGTTCGCCTCGAACGCCCTTCATGAGTCGCGCATGGAGCTCACGGACGAGACGCAGTGACAACGGCAGCGTCTTCAGCCTCGTGACACCGTATCCCAGCGCGGTGACGTAGTTCCTCACCTCCTGGACATCGTGGGGATCCCGCCCGGTCGCACCCTCGGCGACTTCGTCGAGAAGCAATTCGGCAAGGCTGGTCGTCGTGCCTTCGATCCGAGACGACAGGACGGCCTCACGGCGGACATAAGGAGCGATGAGCAGATGCGGATTGGGTAGATGCCGGCCGAGTCCCGCCAGCTCACTCAAGGCGGCATCGGCCCGCGACAGGCCGAGTACCAGATCGTCGCCGTAGGCGAGTTTCGGCGGCAGTGGGGCAGGGACGAAAGCGTGATACCCGCCGCGGGCCCGCACCAGTCTTTGAAGGCTGGTTTTCTGGGCGTCCATCGGTTTGAAAGTTTTATAGCACGATCTTTCAAAGATCGTGAGGCCTTTGCAAGTGATCGTTCAAGGCGCGCCGCTGAGTGCTCGGCCCTCGATTGACGCTGGCACGGGCCGGGCCTACCCTGCCCGAATCATGCTGCGCGATCTCGGCGACGGTCTCGTCCTCCGACGCGGAACCCCGGCCGACGCCGACGCGCTCGCCGCGTTCAACGCCGACGTCCTGCGCTATCAAGACGCGCCGGACCCCGAGCCCTCGATGGGCGCCTGGACCCGCGACCTGATCGAAGGCCGACACCCGACCTTCCGCCCCGAGAGCGCGCTGCTCGTGGAGGACACCCGGGGAAAGTCGATCGTCTCGTCGATGGTGCTGCTCTCGCACACGTGGACGTACGCCGGCGTGCCGCTGTCGGTCGGCCAGCCCGAGATCGTCGGCACGCGCGCCGAGTTCCGCGGCCGCGGCCTGGTGCGCGCGATGTTCGACGTCGCCCACGCCTGGAGCGCCGAGCGCGGTCACCGGCTGCTGGCCATCAACGGCATCCCGTGGTTCTACCGTCAGTTCGGCTACGAGATGGCGCTGGAGCTCGGCGGTGGGCCGCGGCTCTACACGGTCGGCCTGGCCGCCGGCGTGCGGCAGCCCACCCCGCCGTACCGCCTGCGTCCCGCCACCGGCGCCGACGCGCCGTTTCTCGCGGCGACGAGCGCCCACGCTGGACGGCGCTACCTCGTCACCGCCCCGCGCGACGCGGCCGCCTGGCGCTATGTGGTGAGCGGCCGCAGCGCCGGCAGCGCCGCGCGCAACGAGGTGCGCATCGTCGAGAGCGAGGCGGGCGAGCCCGCGGGCTATCTGGAGCACGTCCCGAAGCTCTGGGGGCCGGGGCTGCACGTCCGCGAGCTCGAGGTGGCGGCTGGCGTGTCGTGGCGCGCCGTCGCCTACCCCGTGCTCGCGTACCTGTGCGAGACGGGCGAAGCGTACGCGCGCGCGGCAAAGGCCGACCTCGGCCTGCTCGACTTCTGGCTGCTCGGCAGCGCGCACCCGTTCGCCGGGGTGGTCCAGTTCTCCTCCTCGCGCCGGCCGTACGCGTTTTACCTCCGCGCACCCGACCTGCCCGACCTGCTCCGGCGCCTCACGCCCGTGCTCGAGCGCCGGCTGGCCGAATCGCCGCTGCTCGGCCACACCGGAGACGTTCGGCTGAGCTTCTTTCGCGACGGGGTGCGCCTGACGCTCGACGGCGGCCGCATCAAGAGCGTGGAGGCGTGGCCGCCGCCGCGCACGGTGGCGGGCCTGGACTTCAGCCTGCCGTCGGCCGACGAGCGCCGTCCCTCCGCGATGTTTCCCGGGCTCACGTTCCTCCAGCTGCTGTTCGGCTACCGGTCGCTGGCGGAGCTGGAGGCGGCGTTCCCGGATTGCGTGGTGCGCGGGCAGGAGCCGCGGGCGCTGCTCGAGGCGCTCTTCCCGAAGCAGCCGTCGAAAGTGTGGCCGATCCTCTGATACCCTTGCGCACGAGGAGGACCGAACGTGGGCGAGATCCTCGGCCTCGGTCTGACGCACTACCCGCCGCTCGTGGGTCGCGACGAAAACATGGCCGGAATCCTGAGGACGATCCTCCGCGATCCCGGCCTGCCGGAGCGCTATCGCGATCCGGCCAACTGGCCGGCGCCGATGCGCCGCGAGTATGGCGACGACGGGGGCACGGCCTCCGCCGCCGCGCACCGCGCCTGGCTCGTGCGCCACTTCCGCGACGCCCGTAAAACGCTCGACGACTTCCGGCCCGACGTCGTCGTCATCTGGGGCGACGACCAGCACGAGAACTTCACCGACGACGTCATCCCGCCCTTCTGTGTGCTCGCGTACGACGCGGTCGAGGCGCGGCACCGCAAGCGGGACGTCGAGACCCCCAACGTCTGGGGCGAGGGACCCGACACGGTCTTTCGCATCACGGGGCATCGCGAGGCCGGCAAGTACCTGACGCGGCGGCTGCTGGAGCAGGGCGTGGACATGGCGTACGCCTACCGGCCCCTGCACCACGCGGGGCTCGCGCACGCGTTCCTCAACACGGTCATGTTCCTCGACTACGACCGCCGTGGCTTCCCGTATCCCGTGCTCGCCTTCCAGGTGAACTGCTACGGCCGTCGCGTGATCGCTCAGCGCGGCTATCGCAGCAGCCTCGAGCATCCGGTCGCAGAGGCGGATCTCGACCCGCCGTCGCCGACGCCGAAGCGCTGCATGGAAGTCGGCGCGGCCACCGCGCGGGCGATGCGCGAGAGCCCGTGGCGCACGGCCCTGATCGCCTCCTCCAGCTGGTCGCACGCGTTCCTGACCGACAAGCACCACCAGCTCTACCCGGACATCGAGGCCGATCGGCGGCTCTACGAGGCGCTGCGCGTGGGCGACTACGAGACGTGGCGCAAGACGCCGCTGGCGTCCATCGAGGAGTCCGGGCAGCAGGAAATGCTGAACTGGTACATGCTCGCCGGCGCCATGGAAGAGCTCGGACGCAAGCCCGACACGTGCGACTTCGTCGAGACGTGGTCGTTCAACTCCAACAAGTGCTTCGCGGTGTTCACGCCATGAGTGCACCGAGCGTGAACGGCGTGATTCCGCGGCTGAGCGGCGACGTCCGGCCGCTCATCCCCACGCTGGGCCTCCGCAACTACTGGTATCCGGCCGTGGCCGAGCGCCGGGTCGGCTCGCGCAAGCCCGTGAAGATCGCGATGCTCGGCGAAGAGCTGTGCCTCTTCCGCGGCGCCAACGGCGACGTCGTCGCCATCCAGGACGTCTGTCCGCACCGCGGCGCGCGGCTCAGCGAGGGCCGCTGCCACTATCGGGGGACCGTCGCCTGTCCCTATCACGGCTGGGTGTTCGACGAGAGCGGCAAGAACGTGGCCGTGCTCTCCGAGGGGCCGGACTCCGGCGTGTGCGGCAAGCCGGGCACGGAGGCCAAGGCCTATCCGACGCGCACGCTGAAGGGCGTCGTGTTCGTGTGGATCGGCGACGGCGACCCTGCCCCCATCGAAGAGGACGTGCCCGAGGAGTTCTTCGACGACCAGGCGCTGATCCTCACCGGCCAGGTCTACTGGCGTTGCAACTGGGAGGTCGCGCTCGAGAACTCGATGGACTCCCACGTCAACTACGTGCACCGCAACGCCCTGGTGGTGGCGCGCGCGGGCTTCATCGCGCGCGGCGCACAGGGCGAGCACCCGATCTTCGTCGGCAACGGCTTCGGCGGCGACGTGGCGGAGAGCAACTACGTGCGCCGGAGCCCGTCCCAGGACGTGTACGCCAATGGCTGGCGCTGGCCGAAGAGCAACCTCCGCCGTTACTGGACGTGGCTGTTCCGTCCGTTCGTCGAGCGCGCCCGGCGCAACATCCCGCCGCCCCGCTCGCCGCGCTGGTGCGGCGGCCACCACCTGCCCGGGATGTTCCGCGCCGAGTTCGCCTACGACCTCTACACGCGCATGTGCGTGCCCGTCGAGGAGAAGCTGACGCGCGTGTGGTACTACCACTACCTGCGGCCCTCGAGCGCGCTGGCGCGGCTCTGGCAGCGCGCGCTCTACTTCGCGCTGCATCGCTGGATCATCGAGTACAACTTCTCGCGCCAGGACGAGGCGGTGATGCTCCACCAGCGCTACGACACGCCGGAGAAGCTCTCGGCGACGGACGCCGAGGTGATCCAGTGGCGCCGGCTCGTCGTGACCAAGCACTACGGCGGGCGCGACGCGCCCTTCGAGTACCGGAACCCCGACGGGCTGGCGCCGGACGCGGTGCCCCTCAACCGCGTCTCCGTGCGCTACCTCCAGGAGGAGCAGCGGGCGAAGGCGCGACGCTGATGCTGAGCCGACGCCAGCTGCTGCTGGGCGGCGCCGCGGCCGCCCTCGCCCGGCCGGCGCGAGCGGCCGCTCAGCCGGCGGAGTGGCGAGAGCTCGTCGCGGCGGCCAAGAAGGAAGGCAAGGTCGTCGTCAACACCTTCCCGGGCGACGGCTACGCGCGCGCGCTGAAACCCTTCACCCAGGCGTATCCCGAAATCCGAGTGGAGCAGACGAACCTGCACTCCCAGGACTTCGCGCCGCGCATTCTACAAGAGCGCCAGGCGAACATCTTCACGTGGGACCTCGCGCTGATCCCCACCAGCACGGCCCTGCAGGTGCTCCGGCCGGCCGGTGTGTGGGACCCGGTCCGGCCCGCGATCGTCCTGCCCGAGGCGAAGGACGACGCCGGGTGGGAGGGCGGCTTCGAGCGGGGCTTCGCACTCGTGAAGGACCGCGCCCTCACCTACGGCTTCGTCGCGAACCGCGGCGGCGGCATCACGATCAACACCGACGTGGTGAAGGAAGATCAGATCCGGCGTCTCGTCGACCTGCTCGATCCGCGCTGGAAGGGCAAGCTGCTGCTGCCAGACGTGCGCACGATGGGCGACGCCTTCTGGCCGATGACAGCCGCCCGCCTCAACCTCGGCGACGACATCATCAAACGGCTGTTCGTGGACCAGGAGCCCGTCCTCAGCCGCGACACCCGGCAGATCGCCGAGTTCATGGTGCGCGGCCGCTTCCCGGTGGCCCTCGGCGTCAATCCGCTGATCCTCAAGCAGTTCCAGCGCCAGGGCCTCGGCAAGAGCCTCAAGCTGTTCCACTTCGCGGAGATGGACACGCAGAACTCCACCAGCAGCACGCTGTGGCTCGTCAACCGGGCGCCGCATCCGAACGCGGTGAAGGTGCTCATCAACTGGCTGCTCACCAGGGAGGGCCAGGTCCACTGGGCGAGAGAAGCCGAGGTGAACAGCCGCCGCATCGGCGTCGAGCCGGGCAATCCGCAGTTCGCGGTGCCGAGGGGCGCCAAGCTCTTCCAGGTGGACGCCGAGGAGAACCTGCCCGAGGTGATCAAGACGCAAGACATCGCCCGCGCCGTGATCAAGTAATCAGCCGCTTCGAGATCTCCTGGGTCTTGACGAGCTCCGGCAGCAGCTCTTCCGAATCGATCTGCAGCAGATTGAGTCCCGGCGGAACGATGGTGTGCGGATCGCCGGGCTCCACGCCGACGAAGCGGCTGTTCGTCTGCAGCTCCCTCGCCCAGGCCGCCTGGGCCTCCTTCGTGAGGAGCCAGTTGACGAACACCTTCGCCGCGTTCGGATGCGGCGCCCGGTTGAGCAGCCACACGGCGCTGCCGGACGCCTGATAGTCCAGCTCGGGCAGAAGGAGCGTCCTGACGTTCTTGCCGACGCCGTGGACCTGGAAGTCTTGCAGCGCCAGGGCGTTGAGACCGATGGCGATCGGGTACCGGCCGCGCACCATGAACTCCGTGAGCTGGTTGCGATCGCGGCTGAGCACCGGCTCCTGATCGACCAGGAGCTGCTTCATGATCGCGTCGCCCAGCTTCAGGCGCGCGACCGTCAGCGGCCAGAAGCTGGAGCCGATCACGCGAGGATCGGAGATCGCGATCTTGCCCTTCCACTTCGACGCGAGCAGATCCTTGACGCTGGTGAGCTCGCCGTCCTTCACCCGGTCGACGTTGACGAAGACGCCGACGGCGCGCACCAGCGTGAAGGCGTAAGCGAGCCGTCGGTCGCGGTCGAGGAAGCCCGCCTCGAAGCCCCCGCGCCAGCTCGCGTCGTTCCGGGCCTCGGGGGTGATGATCGCCGGCCGCACGGGATCCCACACGCCCGCCGGCTTCAGGACCTGGAGCGCGGTGCTCATCGGCATCGTGCACACGTCCCACGTGTAGAGGCCGGCCCTGCGCTCGGTGGTCACGCGCGGCACGAAGTCCACGGGCTCGAGGTTCGTGTGATCGAGCTTGATGTCCGGATGGGCCTGGCTGAACAGCTTGAACACCCGCGCGAAGCCCTGTCCGGTGAACGTGTTGACCGCGACCTTGCCTTCCTTCTTCGCCGCGGCCACCGCCTGCTCCCACTCCGTCGCCGCGCTCCCGCGCGCGGCACGGCCGAGCGCCGCGGCGCCGCCGACCACGAGGCCGCCCAGCAGGCGCCGCCGTGTGAGCGTGAGTCCCGCCCGATCACTCTCGGTGTCGTGCATGGTTCTGCTATCTTACTCGGCACTCTCCGACGGGGGGCCTCGATGAAACGCAGCGCCGAGCGCATCCTCACCACGCACGCCGGCAGCCTGGCGCGGCCCGACGACCTCCGCGACATGCTCACCGCGAAGGACGACGGCCGTCCGTACGATGCGGCCGCCTTCGCGGCCCTCGTGCGCGCCGCCGTCGGCGAGGTCGTCCGGCGCCAGGTCGCGGTGGGCCTCGACGTCGTGAACGACGGCGAGCAGTCGAAGCGCAACTTCACCACCTACGCGCGCGAGCGGCTCGGCGGCATCGAGGAGCGGCCGCTCGCGCCCGGCGAGCGCGTGCTGGCCATGATCTACGGCCGCGACGCCGCGGAGTTCCCCGAGTATTTCGCCGGCCGCGGCAACCTCGCGGGTCGCGAGGCGGTCTGCACGGGGCCGCTGACGTACATCGGCCACGACGCCGTGCGCGCCGACCTCGCCAACCTCGAGGCCGCGCTGAGGGGCGTCGAGGCGGCCGACGCCTTCCTGCCCGCGGTGGCGCCGGGCACGATCGAGCACTGGCTGCGCAACGAGCACTACGGCAGCGACGAGGCCTACCTGGCCGCCATCGCGGACGCGATGAAGGCGGAATACGACGCGATCGTGGCCGCCGGCTTCCTCTTGCAAGTGGACGACCCCGACCTGGCGGACGCCTGGCAGATCCATCCACAGATGAGCGTGTCCGAGTACCGCGCGTTCGCCGCGCTGCGGATCGAAGCGCTCAATCACGCGCTGCGTGACATCCCGCCGGAGCGCGTGCGCTTCCACGTGTGCTGGGGCAGCTATCACGGCCCGCACAAGCACGATCTCCCCCTGCGCGAGTTCGTGGACCTGGTCCTCACCGTGCGCGCGCAGGGCTATTCCATCGAGGCGTCGAACCCGCGCCACGATCACGAGTGGCGGGTGTGGGAAGACGTCACGCTCCCCGCCGGCAAGATCCTCATTCCCGGCGTCGTCGGCCACGCCAGCGACTTCGTCGAGCACCCCGAGCTCGTCGCCGAGCGCCTCGTGAAGTACGCGCGGCTCGTCGGGCGCGAGAACGTGATCGCGGGGACGGACTGCGGTCTCGGACCGCGCGTCGGCCATCCGAAGATCGCGTGGGCGAAGTTCGAGGCGCTCGTGGAAGGCGCGCGACTGGCGACGCGACGGCTCTGGAAGCGCTGAGCGCGGCGCCGTGATGGTCCTGCGCCTCGACGGGGTGACCAAGGTCTTCGGCGCCGTGCGCGCCCTGGACGGCGCGTCGCTCGAAGTCGAGCGGGGTGAAATCTTCACGCTGCTCGGCCCGAGCGGCTGCGGCAAGACCACGACCTTGCGCCTCGTGGCCGGACTCGAGCATCCCGACGCGGGCGAGATCGCGCTGCGCGGGCGCGTCGTCGCCTCGGTGCCGCGGCGGGTGTTCGTGGCGCCGCACAAGCGCAACCTCGGCATGGTCTTCCAGTCGTACGCGATCTGGCCGCACATGAACGTGTTCGAGAACGTCGCCTACCCGCTCCGCCTGCGCGGCGTGAAGCGCAGCGTCGTCGCCGAGAAGGTGACGCGCGTGCTCGACCTGGTCGGCCTCGCCGGGCTGGACGAGCGGGGGGCGACGCTGCTGAGCGGCGGCCAGATGCAGCGCCTCGCGCTGTGCCGCGCGCTCGTGTACGAGCCCGACCTCTTGCTGCTCGACGAGCCGTTCAGCAACCTGGACGCCAAGCTGCGCGAGCAGATGCGCGTGGAGCTGAAGGTGCTGCAGCGCCGGCTCGGCGTCACCGTCCTCTTCGTCACCCACGACCAGATCGAGGCGCTGAGCCTGTCCGATCGCATCGCGGTGATGCAGCGCGGGCGCGTCGAGCAGGTGGGCGCCCCGCGCGAGCTGTACGAGCGCCCGGCCTCCGCCTTCGTGCGCGACTTCCTCGGCCAGACCGTGGTCCTGCGCGGGGTCGTGAGGGAGCCGGGCGCCAGGGACGGCACGATCACGGTGGCGCTGGACGGCGGCCTGGCCGGCTCGACGCTGCGGGGTCACGCGGGGCCGGCCGCCGCGCTCGCGGCCGGCGCGCCGGCGCACCTCGCCATCCGGCCCGAGAACATCGAGGTGGCGGGGGACGGGCGATCGACGCCGGAGGCGAACACGCTGACCGGGACGATCGATGCGCTGCTGTTCGTCGGCGACCGGTACGAGGCACGCGTCGTCCTGGGCGGCGAGCAGCGCATCCTGATGCTGCTGCCTCGCGCGCGCGAGTGGCATGAAGGCCAACGCCTGCAGCTCACCTTCCCGCCTCAGACGGTGAGCGTGTGGCCGGCGTGACGCGCGAAGCGGCGGCCACGCGGGCGGACGAATGACGACGGCCACGCCGGCCGTTCACCGGCGCCGGGTCCCGCGGATCGACACGCAGGCGGTGCTCTGCACGGTCGTGCTCGGCATCGTGGCGTTCTGCGTCGTATTCCCGGTGCTGCTGGTCATGCTGCAGAGCTTTCAGGTGGCGCCGCCGGGCCAGCCCGCGAAGTACGGCCTGGACGGCTGGCGCGCCGCCTTCGACGAGCCCGGCCTGCGCGCGGCCTTGCTCAACACGCTGAAGGTCACGTTTGTCCGGCAGCTCCTGTCGCTGCCGCTCGCGGTGCTCATCGCGTGGCTGCTCGCGCGCACGGACCTGCCCGGCCGCCGCTGGCTGGAGTTCGCCTTCTGGGCGGCGTTCTTCCTGCCGAGCTTCACGGTCACCCTGAGCTGGATTCTCCTGCTCGACCCCGAGTACGGCCTGATCAACACGTCGCTGGCCAGGCTCGTCGGCACGGCGCCGTTCAACATCTATTCGTTCTGGGGCATCGTCTGGGTCCACGTCCTCACGGGCTCGCTGACCGTGAAGGTGATCCTCTTGACCCCCGCCTTCCGCCACATGAACGCCTCGTTCGAAGAGGCCTCGCGCGTGGCCGGGGCGAGCACGCTGCGGACCGCGCTCCGCATCACGGTGCCGGTGATGGCGCCGGTCATCCTGTCGGTGCTGCTGCTCGGCACGATGGTGTCCCTGCAGACGTTCGAGGTCGAGCAGGTGCTCGGCCTGCCCTTCCGCTTCTTCGTGTTCAGCACGATGATCTACGACCTGCTCGTCACCCGGGTGCCGCGCTACGACGCGGCCACCGCGCTGGCGGTGGTGATCCTGGCCGCCATGCTGCCGCTCGTGCTCGCGCAGCAGTGGCTGACACGCGGCCGGCGCTACACGACGCTCACCGGGCAGTTCCAGAACCAGCCGCACCGCCTCGGCCGCTGGCGGGCGCCCGCGCTCGCCCTGGTGCTCGCGCTGGTGTCGATCGTGCTCGGGGTCCCGGTGGTGTTCGCGCTGCTCGGCACCTTCATGAAGCTGTTCGGGTTCTTCCACATCGCCGATCCCTGGACGCTGAACAACTGGAAGACGGTCCTCACCGACGAGCTGTTCTTGCGCTCGCTCCACAACACCGTCGTGCTGGCCGTCGGCACCGCGGTGGCGGCGGTGGTGGTGCATTCGCTCATCGCGTACATCGCGGTGCGGACGCGCTACGCGGGCCGCCGCGCGCTCGACTTCATCTCGTGGCTGCCCTTCACGGTGCCCGGCATCATCCTGGGTCTGGCCCTGCTGTGGCTGTTTCTCGGCGTCGAGATGCTGAAGCCGCTCTACGGCACGACGACGCTCCTGATCGTCGCCGGCGTCATCGCCGGCATGCCGCTCGGGGTGCAGATCATCAAGAGCGGCCTGCTGCAGCTCGGCAGCGAGCTCGAGGAGGCGTCGCGCATCGCCGGAGCCTCGTGGTGGGCCACGTACCGGCGAATCGTGCTGCGGCTGATGGCGCCGACGCTCATGGCGGTGGCGATGATCACGTTCGTGGGAGCCGCGCGCAACATCGGCAACTTCGCGCTGCTCACCACCAGCGCCAACCGCCCGCTGTCTATCTTACAAATCGACTACATCGCGCAGCGCAAGTTCGAGGAGGCGGTCGTGGTGGCCTGCATCATCATGTTCATCTCGCTGGCCGGTGCGCTGCTCGCCCGCCTGCTCGGGCTCCGCAGCGGCCTCGGATGAGCTCGTGACGGTCGCACGCGCCGCGAGCGTCGTCGTTCTCGTTCTGGGCACGCTTCTCGCACCACTCACCCGCGAGACCCAGCAGTCGGGAAAGCCGCTGCGCGCCGATCAGGTGATCCAATGAAGCTCCAGGGAAAGATCGCGATCGTGACGGGAACCAGTCCCAACATCGGCGGTGGCATCGCGCAGGGGCTGGCCGACGAGGGCGCCACCGTCGTCTGCGTGGACGTCGTGCCCGCGAACGCGGAGCAGTGCGCCGACTGGATCAAGGGCCGCGGCGGCACCGCGCTCGGCGTCACGTGCGACGTGACCGACGAGGCGCAGGTGGAGGCGATGGTGGCGCGTGTCCGCGACACCTATGGCCGCGTCGACGCCCTCGTCAACAACGCCGGCATCCTCGGCGGCCTGAGCGTGCTCGAGATGCCGCTCCCGCGCTGGAACCGCCAGATCGCCGTGAACCTCACCGGGACCTTTCTCTGCACCAAGCACGTGGCCCGCTGCATGGTCGAGCGCGCCACGCGCGGCAGCATCATCGTGATCGCCTCGACGGCCGGGCACCAGGGCCAGGCGGGCAACATCGCCTACTGCACGAGCAAGAGCGGGCTGTTGAACTTCACCCGCGCCGCGGCGATGGACCTGGCGCGGCACGGCATCCGGGTGAACAGCCTGACGCCGACGGCGACCGACCCCGAGGAAGGGATCGAGCGTGGCGTCGCGTGGGGACGTCCGCGGCCCGAGCAGCGTTCGAGACTCCTGGACTTCCCGAAGATGGTGCCGATGCAGAAGCTGCCGAGCCCGCGCCACTATGCGCGCGCGGCCGTCTTCCTCGCCTCGGATGACGCGGAGATGGTCACCGGCTTCGACCTGCGCGTCGACGCCGGCGCGATCGCCAAGTACTGGCCGTGGGTGCCCGGCGCCTGATCGGTCGCGTCCCGGCTCACTCGCGCGTCGCGGTGAACGGGCAGATCTGGCGGTACGCGCACCAGCGGCACGCGTTGCGCGACGGCGTGGCCTCGAAGCGGCGCGCGCGAATGCCGGCGGCGGCGGCCTCGACGGACGTCAGCGCCTCGTGGACGTCCTCCTCCGTCGGCGTGTGGCGGCCCACGACGTGGGATTCGATGAAGCGCAGCTCCACGCGCTGGGGCAGGCGGCCGGAGCTCTCCCGCCACGCGAGCGCGTACATCTTGAGCTGCAGGCTCGCGGCCACGCGCCGGTCGGCCTCCTTCTGCTTCGTGACCTCGCTCGTCTTGTAGTCGACGATCACCGCACCCAGAAGGTCCTCGTCGACGCGGTCGAAGCGGCCGCGCACGCGTGTGGGCCCGAGGCTGAACGCGAAGTCCTTCTCGATGTACGTCGGCTTCACGCCCGCCGTCTCTTCCTGGTTCCAGAAGCGCGTGAGCGCCTCGCGGCCGGCCGCCTTGCGCGCCTCCTGGTGCTCCCAGGTGAGGAAGCCCTGGTTGACCCACTTCGTGTCGTACTCGGCCAGGAGATCGTCGAGCGAGGTGTAGTTGCCCTCCACGCGCCGCTTGAGATAGAACTCCACGACCTCGTGGATGGTGGAGCCGTACACGAGCGAGTGGTGACGCAGGATCGGCACGCGGAGCTGATGCACGTAGCGGTACTTCAGCGGGCAGGTCTGGTAGTCGTCGACCTGCTTGTGGCTGATCGTGATCTCTTCGTCGGCGGGGATGGGCGGCAGCGCCGCCTCGTCCTGGGCCGCCGGCGGCGCGAAGCGCTCGATCTCCTCCACGGCCTTGCCCTTGAACGGCCGGGCCGCGTCCCTGGGCAGATCGAGCGCCTCCAGCACGAACTGGCTCACCTTGCGCTCGCGCGCGCCCCCGTAGTCGCGCGCGCTCGTGAGGATCAGCTCGCGCCGCGCGCGCGTCATGCCGACGTAGAAGAGCCGCCGCTCCTCCTGCGCGTGGAAGTCGCCGGTCGGCGCGACATCCTTGAGCAGCTCGGCGGGCAGCTCGAGCGCGTCGCGGCGCTTCTGCGTGGGGAATTTCCCCTGCACGAGGTGCACGAGGAAGACGACGGGGAATTCCAGGCCCTTGGCCTTGTGCACGGTGAGCACGCGCACGGCCGGCGTCTCGACGTCGGCTTCGGCGACGGCCGGATCCTCGCCGGCGTCGATCAGCGCCTCGAGGTGCTTGACGAACTCGCGGACGTTGTCGTACTTCAGCGCCTTCGAGGCGTCCTGGATGCGCCGGAAGAACTTGGAGATGTTCTGCACCTCGGCCTCGTCGCGCGCGGTCACCGCCTTCGACATCCGCGCAAGCCAGCCGGAATCCACCAGGAACTGGTAGAGCAGCTCGCCCGTCGGCATCTCGCGGCCGAGCTCCATGTAGCGAACGAGGTCCGATACCAGGTGGCGTATGGCCACCCGCGCCTCCTCCGAGAGCTCGGCGGCCAGCTCGGGGATCTGCTCGGCGTCCTTCAGCACGTCGAAGAGCCAGCGGTGCTTGCGGTCGGCGTGCGTCGCGCAGCGCGTGAGGTCGACGATCGGCACCTGATAGAGGTCCGACGACGCCAGGTAGTGGGCGCTCACGGAGTCGTCGGGGTGTGCGACGGCGCGCAGAAACGCCAGCAGCAGCCGCACCTCGGGCCGTCCGTACAACCCGGCGTTGCCCGAGAACGTCCACGGCACGCCACGGAGATTGAGGGCCCGGAGAAACGGATCGCCGTCGTCGTTGGAGCGCACGAGGATGGCGACGTCGTTGTACGACCAGTCGCCCTGCTCCACGCGGTCGCGGATCGTCTGCGCGACGCTATCGGCCTCCTGGCTCGCCGTCTCGTAGTGCCAGTGACGGGGCTCCGGCCCCGGCGCCTCGCGCACGGCCGTGAGCCGCTTGACGATGCCGCTCTTCACCTCGAGCCGATCGGGGTTGTTGTACTGGATCAGCGTGTACGCCGCGTCGAGGATTGCCTGGTGCGAGCGGAAGTTCTCCGTGACCACGATCTGTCGCGCGTCGGGATAGTGCCGGAGGAAGCTGAGCACGTTGGAGATCGCCGCGCCGCGGAAGCGGTAGATCGCCTGATCGTCGTCGCCCGTGACCGCGACGTTTCCGTGGCGCGCCGCGAGCAGCTTCACCAGCTCGAACTGCGCGTAGTTCGTGTCCTGGAACTCGTCCACGAGGACGTACTTGAACCGGCGCTGGTACGCGTTCAGGACGTGAGGACGCGCGCGCAGCAGCCGCAGCGCGAGCACGATCTGGTCGCCGAAATCGATCTTGTCGTGACGCGCCATCAGCTCGTGGTACTTCGCGTACGCCGCCGCCAGCTCCTCCTGAGCGCTCGCGCGGTCCAGCTTCTCGTCGTCGTCGGCCGCCGACCGCAGTCGCGCGGCGCACGCGAGGTATTCCGCGGGCGCGATGTCTTCGTCCTTGCAGCGGCTGAACAGCGTGATGAGCGATTGTAGATATCGCGTCGGGTCGCCGAGCGGCCGGTACCGCGCCAGCGGCAGGTCGAACAGCCGGTCGCGCAGGAAGATCACCTGTTCGGCCCGGCTCAGCACGCTGAAGTCGTTCTGCAGCCCGATCTCCAGCGAGTGGCCACGGAGCAGCGCGTCACCGAACGCGTGGAAGGTGGCGATCTCGACGTCGGCGTAACCGTACGGCACCAGCTCGTCGACCCGCGCCTCCATCTCGGCGGCGGCCTTGTCGGTGAAGGTGAGGGCGAGGATCTCCTCGGGCCGAGCCTTGCCCTGCGCGATGAGGTGGGCAATGCGCCGGGTAATGACGGTCGTCTTGCCAGTACCGGCGCCGGCCACGATGAGGAGCGGGCCGGTGTCGTGGGTGACGGCCTCACGCTGTGCGTCGTTGAGGCCATCCAGGATCCCACCCGCCATGCGCTCCGACTATAGCATCAGCGGCGGACGTCCGGTCCGCCGGCGAGGGCGTCCTCGACATCGCGTGGGCTGATCAAGGCGACATCGCCCCAGGTCGAGCACTTCAGCGCAGCAACCGTCGCGGCGACGTTCACGGCTTCCTGCGGCGTCCGCCCACCAAGCGTTGCCCAGAGGTAGCCGGCGACATAGGCGTCGCCTGCCCCGATCGGATCCACCACCTGCACGGGGTGACGGACGGTTGGACGCCACACCCGGCCTCCATCGAGCACCGTAGAGCCGTCCCCGCCTTGCAGTAGGGCGATAGTCGCCTTGGGCG
>Ga0209157_1000160_pt1 | contig 60632 bp, 53 predicted proteins | sample GraSoiAngelo_135_FD_185892 | JGI IMG/M metagenome (GOLD analysis project Ga0209157, IMG submission 185892) | Grasslands soil microbial communities from the Angelo Coastal Reserve, California, USA - 14_0929_05_40cm (SPAdes) (version 2) | ecosystem: Environmental > Terrestrial > Soil > Grasslands ... | reverse complement strand
GGTCAACGAGCTCCCTGATCAGAAAGATGTAGGTCGCGTTCACTAGAAAGAAGACCACCGCATAGAACGAAACCGGCTGGGGCGCCAATTCGCTCACGGCCATCCACGCGGTGGAGAGTGGAAGCAGCGACACGGAAAACAGATGCCCGAAATTGAACCACATCAGGCGGGGCGTCGCCGTTGTCGCGTAGCGCATGAGATGATGGTGATTCGCCCAGACAATGGCGATGAAACGTAGCTGACTGCGTAGCTCAGCCAGGTAGGCCAGAGCAACAGTAGCGCCTTGAAGGTTGGTGGCTCCGGTGGCCGGAGATCCAAAACCAGGACGGTGATCAGAACGGCAAAGACGGCGTCGGAGAACGTGCTCAACCGCTCGGGTGTCGCTGCGCGGAGCACGGCCGTCTCCTTACTGTGCGCTCGGCCGCCGTGAGTTCACGGTGCCGACCAGACGCGTCAGGACTACTAGATTACCGCTTTCCTTCCCGAGGACGCGTTCGTGTCGCTCGCATTGTAGAGCCTTCGCGAAGTCGGATCGATAGCCGGCGCTGGCGTCGTTCCCGATCGCGGTCGATGTGGGGCCGAATTTACGACGCATTGCTTGTGGGTCGTTGTCTTGAGCGTTTTCCGCAACCACGAACGACGAGGGTTAGCGGACCAAGACTGCGCGCCCTCGCTACCGGCGGCGACGCACACTATACTCAGCGTCCATAGACCCCCGCTCGCCCGCGGGCGCGTCAGGACATCGCAATCGTGACGACAAGATCCACTGCATCGGGCGCGATCTCGCTCCGGCTGTCCACGCCACGATCGGCGTCGACGACGGGCTGGTGCTTCGCGGGCCGATGCCGGCGTCTTCGCTCGACGAGCGGCAGATGAAGCGGGTCGGCCTCATCGGGTGCGGGGCGATCGGGCGACCCGTAGCACGCGCGCTGCTGGCCGGACGGGCCGGATCCCATTCGCTGGCGGCGGTGCTCGCTCGCGCCCCACGCGAGCTCGACGGGTTCCAAGTGACCGACGCCGCCGACAGATTCCTCGCGGGCGGCCATGACCTGATCATCGAGGCGGGCGGCCCGGCGGCCTTCCGCGCCCTCGTGCCGGCGGCGCTGGAGCGCTGCGAGGTGTGGGCGGTGAGTCCGATCCCTCTCGCCGATCCGGTCCTCGAGCGCGAGATCCGTGGCATCTCAGCGTCCACCGGGCATGCTCTGCGCATCGCGCCAGGTGCGCTTGCCGCGTTCGATGGCATCGCCACCGCCATGGCCGGGGACCTGGAACGCCTGGAGGTCTTCATCGATCTCGGCGCTGGTGAGGCGTCCGAGCCCGAGCTCCTGTTCGAGGGTACCGCGCGGGAGGTCGGGCTACGCTTCCCCGAGGGTGTCAACGTCGTGATCGCGGCCGCGCTGGCCGGGCCGGGCCTCGACGCCACGCACGTGCGCGTCATGCGCCCCCCGCGGGGGAGCGCCGGGCGCACGATGGGCTTCACGGTGTGCTCGCGGGTCGGCGTCTTTGAGCTCATAGCGAGACCGCGCGTCGTGCGCGCGGAGGACGTCCACACCGTCTCGGCCAGCCTGATCGCGATGTTGCGCCGCGAGACGGCGGGAATCGTCATTGGTTAGCGCTATATCGGGTGAGCCGAAGCTCGACAGTGTGAGAGCCTTGGGACGGCCCCAACTCAACGAGAGGAGACTGCCATGCGCGAGAGGAATCGCAGGAAGACCGCGCGCAAGCGCGCCGCCGGGCGTCTTCGTTAGAGGACGACCGAGGACTGATTACTACATCGCGAATCGTGCTTGACTCTGACCTCGCGGTCTCCTATACGGGCCGTAGGCGTGCTCACGGTGAGGTTGTAAGTCAGCTCCCATTCTTGGGAGGCCTCATGACTCGCGGATCGCAGAAGCCCCGACGTGACTGCTAGATGGTCGTCGGGGCTTTGCGCTTCCGGCGCCACGGTGAACGGAGGGCTCCTCATGCCTACCTAGTACGCAGCAACCGCTTGCCGAAGACGTGAGCAGGGGCCGACCGCGAGGTCTCGCAGGCCCCTGAAAACTGTCTAACGAGGAGGCGCGCCGTGTGCTTCGTTCATTCAGACGTTTCGAGGCGAACGTTCATCGAGCAAATCTCTCTGGGGGCGGCCGCTGCAGCCGCGGTTGCCGGCGTCGGCACGAGGTTGACGGAAGCCGCAGAAGGAATCCCCGCCGCTGGCGCGGGCAGGCCGGATCTCGTCGTGGCGCAGGCACCTCCGGGGGCGGCTGGCGCCAAGACACTTGATGGGTTCTCCAAGGTGATGCACAACCGCTTCAACCAGGACCTTCCCGCTGCCCTCACCGTGCGGGAAGGTGAGGCCGTACAGTTCCTGTGCCGGGACGCCCTCGACATCGGGACAGCAGCGAGATCCCTGACGCCGCAGGGCATTCTTACCCTCGACCTCGCTAAGGTTCATCCGCTTACGGGGCCGGTCAGCATCGACGGGGCGGAGCCGGGCGACATGCTCGAAGTCGAGATCCTGGATGTCGCGCCGCTCGTCGATTTCGGCTACGTCACGATCGGGCCGGTGCTGGGCCTGTTCGGAAGCCTGCAACCCGACATTCTCGCGCCGTTTCACGCCTTCACCGAAGCCTCACAACTCAGCGACCCGACGCCCGGGAAAATCACCGGCGCCATTCCCGACAATCAACCTTTCAACACGGGCGCGCCGTTCGTTCAGATCTTCACGTTCAACAAGGGACAGAGCACCGGGTTCGCGAGCTTCGTGGGGAAGGACACGGGGCAGAAGGCACAGATCCCGATCGCGCCATTCATGGGTGTCTACGGTGTCGCCCCTTTGCGCAAAGGCATGTATCGAACGGTCCCACCGAACGTCAGCGGCGGGATGGGCGGCAATACCGACATCAAGCAGTTCACGAAAGGATCGAAGCTCTACTATCCGGTCTACGTGAACGGCGCGAAGTTCTCGGTGGGAGACGGACACATGGCGCAGGGCGACGGTGAAATCTGCGTGACCGCGATCGAGACCTTGATGGGTGTCACCTGTCGGTTCAAGGTCATCAAGAACACCATCATCGAGTCACCGCAGGCGATCGTTCCCCTCGCCAACCCGACTGACTTCGGATTGACTCCAGAGATGCGGGCCAAGGGCTTCTACCAGACGACCGGGGTCGGGCCCGATCTGATGTCGGACGCCAAGCAGGCGGTGAGGGCGATGATCGAGTGGCTGGTGCGCGATCAAGGTCTGAGCCTTCATGAGGCGTACGCTATCTGCAGCGTCGCCGGCGACCTCAAGATCAGCGAGATCGTCGATGTCCCGAACTGGGTGGTGTCCATGACGGTACCGCGGGGAATCTTCGTCTCCTGATTTGGACCCCTGCAACCGTGAGAGCCTTGGTGTGGCCCAAACTCAACGATAGGAGACTGCCATGCGCCAGAGGAACCGCAGGAAGACCGCGCGCAAGCGCGCCGCCTTCAAGAAGAAGCAGAAGAAGCGCCGTCTGCGCGCCGCCGGGCGTCTTCGCTAGGAGACGACCGAGGACAAGCTGCTAGCGGAGCGTCACGGCTGAATCGGGGAAGCGCGCGAGCAGATCCGCGAGCTCGGCGCTCGCCGGAAGGTGTCCCGGTGTGAGGGGCAGGTTGTTTTTCGCCTGGGCGTCTGCGGATCGGCGCAGCGCATCGGCAACGACCTTCACCGCCTCGGGCTCCGTCAAGCCATCCGCCCGCATGAGGATCTCGACGGCTTTCGCGTTGGCGTCGAGTTCCTTCTGCTCCTGGGCGCGCTGCCAGTCGGCCTGAGACACGGCGTTTGGAATGAAGCCGCTGTGGCCGAGCACGTAGTGCCCCAGCTCGTGCGCGATCGTCTTCTTCAAATTCGGCGAGTCCAGCATCCGCTCGTTGAGAAAGATGTTGCCCTGCCGATAGACCGCGCCGATATTGAGGTTGGTTGCGCGCTGAACCGAGATCTTTACAAACGGCTTGCCATAGACGGCAGTGGCCCGGTCAGCGAAGCGCTGGATCTCGTCGAGCCTTTGTTCGTGCTGCGGCGTGAGGCTCACGCACCCAGCCAGGCTGAGTGCGAGCAGGGATAGCGCGAAGATCCTCACGGTTTCACCAATATCGGACCCTCCACTGAGCGCGTCGAGGACGCGGCGCGACTCAGGTCGGTAGACCGCGTCGATCACGAGAGTGCGTCAGCTCCTGGATCGGCCGGATCTCGATCACCGCGACGCGCGCCGGTGGGAACCTTGCGGCGACCGCGCAGGCCTCGTCCATGTCCTTGGCCTCGATGACGAAGAATCCACCCAGCTGCTCCTTCGTCTCGGCAAAGGGGCCGACGGTGGTGGAGACCTTGCCGCCGTGGACGCGGATGGTCCGGGCCGTCCCGGTCCGCTGCAGAGCGTTCGAGGCGATGTAGTGGCCGCTCCGTTCGATCTCCTCGGCGTACTCTATCGCGGAGTCGACAAGAGCCTGCATCTCCTTCTCGGGCATCGCGTCCAGCACGTTCTCGTCGTGGTAGATCGTGAACATGAACTTCATCGCATTCTCCTCATAGGCATGTCGTTCTCGACAAGATACGGGCGAATGGCTGCGGACACCAGCTTGTCGTTCAGAGGGGGCCGAAATCGACAGCCGCGATGGCTACACAAGGGTCACGTGGCGAGTCGCACACGCTCGAATGCGGCGATGCGCCGATAAGGATCGGAGCCCAGCTCGGCCGCGAGGGCGTCCAGGGACTCGAGCGCCCTCTCGATCGCGGTGCGGTCGGAGGCGGGCTCCGAAGCCAGGAGGCGAACACAGACCAGCGCGACATCGAAGGCGCCGGGCCGCCAGCCTCGTCCCCGGTCGACGAGCTCACGCGCCTCGGAGAGGAGTGCGCGGGCTTCCGAGCGGTCACCGGCGGCCAGCTTCGCGTCCGCGAGCGTCGCGAGGATGCGCGGCTCGTACCACAGCGCGCTGCGTCGATTGCGAGCGAGCGCGAGCGCCCGCTCGAGCACCCTCGTGGCCGCGGTCAGGTCACGGTCCGCGAGCTCCGCAGCGCCGAGAAACGCCGCGGCCTCCACCCGAGAGAACACGCTTCCGCGCTCTTCCGCGAGCTCGACGGCCCGGCGGCCGTGGGCGAGCGCGCCGGGCAGATCACCTCGCAGGCGCAACACCTCGCACAGGAATGCGTGCGTTCCGTAGAGGGCTTGCAGCGCGGGCTCGCTCTCCTCGGCCAGAAGTGCTTGCAGAGCGGCCTCAGCCTCGGCCGTGCGCCCGAGGTGGGCGCTCGCCAGCGCCCACCACACGCGGCACAAGCCAGGCGCGGTGGAACGCCCGATCGCCTCCCGCAGTCCGGCAACCCGCGCGACCTCGGTCAGCGCCCGCTCAGCGGTCGCACGGGCGGGAGCGAGGCGGCCGACCGCAAGCTGTGCGTGGGCCAGCACTGAGCGCATCTCGAACTCGAACATTGCGCCGGATCCTTCGGCGAGCTCTATGGCGCGCTCCGCGCATGCGAGGTACTGCCCCACGTCGCCCGCGAGCCCGCAGAGGCGTCCGTAGGACGTCAGCAGGAACGCGTGGCCTGCCGTGTCTTGAAGTCGCTCGGCGACCGCGCGCGCCTCGTCGAAGAGGTCCCGTGCCTCACGCTCCTCGATTCCGGCGATGCGGCCGATCTCGAGCAGGGCGATGCGCGAAGTGAGCTCGAGCGTCAGGGTCTCGCGGGACTCCGGAACGGCGGCCAGGAGCGTGGTGACCCGACGGCAGTGTCTCACGCCATCCGCCGGGTCACTGCGCGCGACGCGTCGGCCCGCCTGCTCGTGCCAGCGTGCCGCCTCGAGGAGCTCGCCGGCCTCGTCGAAGTGATGGGCGAGGAGCGCAGCGTGCGCAGCGGCGGCGGGTCCGTGGATGGTGAGCAAGGCTCGCGCGACGGCGGCGTGGGTTCCGCGCCGGCGATCCAGAAGCTGTGTGCGGTAGGCGACCTCCTGCGCGAGAGGATGCCGGAAGGCGTGCTCACCCGGTGCCTCGGCGGGACCGAGAAGCTCGCCCGTCGAAAGGCGCTCGAGCGACGCGGCGAGCTCGGGCGCGGGCAGATCGACCACGGCGCGCAGCAGCTCGATCGGCACGTCTTGCCCGACCACGGCCGCGGCCTGGAGCACGTCCTTGTCGCGCTCCGCGAGCCGATCGATGCGCGAGGCGAGGACCGCCTGAACGGTCTCGGGCAGTGCGATCTCCTCGATCGGGGCGGCCAGCCCGTATGCGCCGCGTTCACCACGCAGCACGCCACGCTCCACGAGCGAGCGAATCATCTCTTCGACGAACAGCGGGTTGCCGCGAGCCCGGGCCTCGATCCGGGCGCGCAGGGGCGCGAGTATCTCGTCGGATCCGAGCCAGTCGTCGAGCAACGTCCGGCATTCCTGAAGACCGAGGGGCGCAAGCGAGAGACCCTCGACCCGGGAGGACCACACGGGCCGATACTCTGGCCGCGTGGTCGCGATTATCAAGATTCGGCTACCGGCTGACTCCGGGGCCAGGAGACGCTCGGTGAGCATCTCCAGCGCCACTTCGCTCGCCGGGTCGAGCCAGTGCAGGTCCTCGACCCAGAGCAACGTGAGCTCGCGCCGAGCGCGAGACCGAATCAGATCGAGAAGTGACCGGAAAAGACGTGCGCGGCGCGCTTCAGGATCGAGTCCTGAAGGAGCAGGGACGTGATCGGACACGGAGAGAAGGTCGAGCCAGAAATCCAGGGCGATCGGGTCGGGCTGCACGTTTCCGAGACCGCGTCCCACGGCGTCTCGGACGTCCGAAGCTGACGCGCCTTCGCCGACACCGAAGAGACTGCGCGCAAGCGCGACGATCACGTGAAAAGGAAGCATGCGTCCGTGGGAGAGCGCGCGGGCGTAGTGAAGCGTGACGCCGCGGGCGCGCTCGACGAACTCGTGACAGAGGCGGCTCTTTCCCGCGCCCGGCTCCGCGGTAACCAGGACGACCTTCGGTCGGCCTGACTGCGTCTCGCCCAGCGCCTTCTCGAGCACAGCGAGCTCGCGCTCGCGGCCGACGAAGCGCGAGAAGCCACGCGCCCGGGAGCTCTCGAGGCGGCTTTGGATCTGGCCCGGACCCCGCAGCTCGAACACGCGCACGGGAACGCTCGCGCCCTTGAGACTCTGTTCCCCACGGTCGAAGAAATCGAAGAAACCCGCCGCGAGGCGCGCGGTCTGCTCGGTCACGCTGATGCCTCCCGGTGGCGCCAGCTGCTGCACTCGGGCGGCGAGCCCGACGACATGCCCCTGCGCGGTGTAGTCCATGCGCAGGTCGTCGCCGATCCGCCCTACGACGACCTCGCCGGAGTTCAGGCCCATCCGCACCGCGAACTCGAGCCCGCTCTCGCGCCGCACGTCTTCGGCGAGCGCGCCGAGCTCGCGCGCCAGATCCAGGGCGGCCGCACAGGCGCGCTGGGCGTGGTCCTCGTGGGCGATCGGGGCGCCGAAGAGCGCCATGATGCCGTCACCGGTGTACTGGTTGATGGTCCCCTCGTATCGGTGAACGCCGCCCGCAAGGATCCGGAACAGGCGATCGAGCAGGCGATGCCATTGCTCGGGATCGACGCGCTCCGCGAGCTCCATCGAGCGCACGACGTCGGCGAAGAGGACGGTGACCAGCTTGCGCTCGCCCCTGAGCGCGCTCCGGGACGCGAGAATCTTCTCGACGAGATGTCGCGGCGTGTAGGAGCGCGGCTCGGCGGTGATCGTCGGCGCCGCGAGGTGCGCGCCACAATCGTTGCAGAACCTCGCGCCAGCGGGGTTCTCGTGTTTGCAAGATTGGCAGATCACCGGTCAGGAGACTCTCGGCATCGACCCCGCTCGAGTGCCGCGACGCGCCGAGACGCAGCTAGGCCGGTCGCCATGCCCGTTGGGACATGGCATCGACGTCGCTGATGACCTCGACGACGGCGGGGCTGTTTGAAGCGAGCGCCTTCTCGAGCGCCGGCCGGAGGTCCTCGGGCCGCTCCACGCGGATCCCGACGCAGCCCATGGCCTCGGCCACCTTGGCGAAGTTCACCTCGTGGCTGAAATACCACATCTCCGTCGCGCGGCCTCGTTGCCGGCCCTTGTAGGCCGCGTCGAACAGATGCTTCTCCTGGTTCAGGGCGTAGTTGTTGTTGACGAGCATGATGGCGTTGATGTTGAAGCGCGCGGCGGTCTCGAGCTCGGCGAGGTGATAGTAGAAGCCGCCGTCGCCGCAGAACCCGATCACCGGCCGATCGGGCAACGCGCACTTGGCGCCGAGCGTCGCTGGGAAGCCCCAGCCGAGCGAGCCGGCGCAACGCAGGAATCGCTGATCCCGCCTGGTCAGCCGGATCATCTGGCCGGTCCACATGCCGGAGTGGCCCGTGTCCGACAGGACTACGCCGCCTTCGGGGAGCCAGTCCGAGATCTCCTTGCAGATCCGCTCCGGACGGATCGGCACCGCGTCGGAGTGTCGCATCCGATCCGACTCTTCGCGGTACTCGCGCACCAGCTCCTGCACCCGGCCGAGCCACCCCGTTCGGGGTGACGCCGGTGTCACCCCGGCGATGAGCTTCTGGAGCGTCACCTTCGCGTCGCCGAGCAGTGCCACCTGCAGCGGATAGTTACGCCCGAGCTCCTCGGGGTCGATATCGAGCTGGATCGCGGCGATCCCCGGTTTCGGCACCTGCCAGTTGGTCGTCACCTGTCCACCGGCGTGACTGCCGATGAAGAACACGAGATCGGCCTCCGCGACGACGCGGTTGGCGCACCAGCGGGAGTAGGTACCGGGCACGCCGACGTTCAGCGGATGGTCATCGGGCAGCGCGGCTTTGGCGTTGAGCGACGTCGCAACCGGAATCTGGAGTCGCTCCGCCACCGTCACCAGCTCGGCCTCGGCGGCCGACCAGATCACGCCCCCGCCGACAATGATCACGGGGCGTTGGGCTCGGGCGAGCGCCTGGGCCGCGGCGCGCACAGCGTCGGGCTCGGGCTCGGGGCGAAACGCCGGCACCTTCATGAAGCGCTCTTCCCAGAACGGCGTGAGCTCGGCCTCGCCCTCGAGGACCTGGGCGTGAGTGCCGGCCATCTCGAGGTGCACCGGGCCCGGCGCCGCGCTCGTCGCGGCGCGGAACGCCTGCCGTAGCAGGTCGGGAAATCGCTCCAGAGCATCGACGTGGAAGTTCGCCTTCGTGACCTGCTCCCACATGGGGAAGTCCTCGATCTCCTGGTACGTGTGCTTGTACCGCGACGCGGCAGTGACGCCCCCGGTGAGCGCGATCACAGGCGAGCACGCCATGTAGGCGTCCCGCAACCCGGCCGCCAGGTTGGCAGAGCCGATGGTCTGGGCCAAGCAAATGCCGGGTTGCCGCGAGGCGCGGGCGTAACCGTCGGCCATGTAGGCCGCCGCCTTTTCGCCGTGTGTCACCACGCGGCGAACCCCCATGTCCTCCATCTCGGCCATCGCCGGCAGCATGATGGTGGGGACGAAGAAGACGTGCGTGGTGCCGTACGCGTGCACCGCCTCGGCGAAATACCGATCGCCCGTCATGCGAGGCATGGTGATCTCCTACTTAAAAGAGGATGGGCCCCGAGGGGAGGTAGAGCTCAGGCCGGCCGAACAGCCGCGAGGCCATGAACAGCGTCGGGTCGCCGAGGCGGAAGCCGGAACGGACCAGCGCCTCGAGCAGGGAAGCGCAGGCGCCGGGGACGCGCAACGTCACGCTTCCCCCGCCACCCACGCCTGCCGCCGCAGCGGCCGCGACCGCCTGGACGAGAGCCGTTTCGTCGCGCCCCGCCGCCGGCCCGATCCGCTCGCCCCGCCGATAGGCGAAGGCGGCGAGCTCGCCGCCGCGCTCGATCGCCACCGCTACGGCGCCGTCGCCCCGCCAGTGGGCCAGGTCGTCGGCGCGGCCGTGGCCAACGACCTCCGCGGTCAGCTTCTCAGCGCCGCCGGGATCGCATGGCTGCTCCCGCTCCCGCGGGTCGAGCCCGGCTCTCGCCTTGAGTCGCGCCACCGCCGGGGCATCGCCATCCAGGCGGTAGATCGGCCAGCGCGGCGCCATCCCGGCCATCACGTAGCGGGCCTGGGCGCGCGGGTCGAGCGTGGCCCAGGTGCAGCGAATCTCCGCCCCGCGCGCCTCGCCGTAGGCCAGTGCCCGCTCGAGCAGCGCCCGCCCCACACCTCGCCCTTGGTCGCCGGGGCGCACGAAGAACATGGACAGGTACCACACCCGGCCGCGGACCAGGGCCGAGACCATGCCACGGATCCGCCCCTCCTCGACGGCGCAGAAGTAGCCGTCCGGATCGCTGGCCAGCCCCGCTCGGGCATCGCTCGCTACCGGGGCATCGCCCGGCCTCGCCGCCGGCCGACCTCTGCGCACCATGAGGTCGTTGCTCGCGGCGACGTGCACCCGCCACACCTCCTCGAGCTCATCCGGCCGGACGTTGCGGATGTGCGGCTCGCTCACGGGCGCATCATACAACCGCACGCCCGCCTGCTGCGGCGGCCGCTCGCGCGCCGGCGGCGGCGACCACCGCCAGATTGGTCGGGGTCGAAGGCGTGGCGCGGCCCGTGGGCGAGGCCAGGACGGCGCATGCAGGTGCTCGCTGCGCTGGGCACCAGTGGAATGTGGACAGGGGGCTTTGTCGGACCCGCCGGCGGCGGGAAGCATCTCGACATGGCCGCGCCAGGCTGCTTCGCTAGCCTTGAGGCTGCTCGGCCACGAGACTAATGAGGACAGTGCGTCAGCGACGGATGACGGGTGGCGTGGCCCAGCCGCGTGCCGCCCGCAGCTCGGCGCGCCGCTGGGTCGTCGCGGCCTCGTCCACGACTGAGGCGGACGGGTCGATCACGACACCGTAGTCGTCGCGCGCCGAGGCCAGGCTGACCAGCTCGTTGGCCACGTCGCGCAGCACCCGAAAGGGATCGCGCTCGAGTGGATCGCCCCAGCCGCCGGGCCCCGGCTGGTCGTGGATGAAGACGTCGCCGCGACGCATCGGCGTCATCGTGACCTTGGCCGTGAGCTCGCGCTCGCGACCATCAGCGATGAGCCGGTTGCGCGACGGCTTGCCCGGCGCGCCGCCGTACAGCCCATAGGGACGAAACGTGTGACGGTCGGCGCGTACCTGGAGCACGGCCTCGTCCTCCGTGAGCCGGTAGGCACGGCGGATCGACATCCCGCCGCGGTGCCGGCCGGGCCCGCCCACGTCCGGGATCAGCTCACAGCACAGGATCTCGAGCGGCTGCTCGGTCTCGGTCACCTCGGCGGAGGGCAGCGACATGTTCGCGAAGAGGTTGGCATTGCCGTCGAGTCCGTCGGCCCACGGCCGACCGCCCCAGGCCGAGCAGATGAACTCCACGAAGATGAACGGCGTGCGGTCGGCGTGATAGCCGCCGATGCTGACGCCGGTGTTGCCCCCCTCGGAGGCCGCGATCACCCGGTCGGGCAGCAGCTGGGCGAGGGCTCCGAAGACGGTGTCGACCATGCGGAACCCGGTCAGCCCGCGTGCCGCGCAGGCGGCGGGCGGCACCGCGTTGGCGATCGTCCCCGGCGGCGCGATGACCTCGATGGCGCGGTAGAAACCGGCGTTGCAGAGGATCTCGTGAGGGAGGACCGACTTGAGACAGGTGTAGGTGGCCGCGCGCGTGAACGACAACGTGTTGTTGATGGCGCCCTTCACCTGGGGTGAGGTACCGGTCCAGTCCGCCGTCATCTGGTCACGGTGTTTCTTCAGGGCAACCGTGAGCGGGATCGGCGTACCGAAGTCGATGCCGTCGTCGTCGATCCAGTCGGTGAAGCTCCACTCGCCGTCCGGTAGCTCGGCGATCGCCGCCCGCGTCAGTCGTTCGGTGTAGTCGAGGATCTCCTCCATGTAGGCCGACACCTGCGCGACGCCGTGCTTGGCGATCAGCCGCGCGAATGCCTGCTCCGCAATATGGCAGGCCGCGAGCTGCGCGCGCAGGTCGCCGAGCACGCGCACCGGCAAGCGGACGTTCTTCTCCAGCATGCGAAAGAAGGTCTCGTTCGGCTCGCCGGCGTCGTACATCTTGACAGGCGGGATGCGAAGCCCTTCCTGGAAGATCTCGGTCGAGTCCGATGCGTTCGATCCGGCCACCCGACCGCCCATGTCGGTCTGGTGGCAGATGGTCGCGGCGAAGGCCACCCGTCGGCCCTCGTGGAAGATCGGCTTGAGGATGAACACGTCGGGCAGATGCATCCCGCCTTCGAACGGATCGTTGAGCGCGTAGACGTCGCCCGGCCGCATGCGGTCGCCGTAGCGCCGGATCGTGGCGGCGAGCGCATCGGGGAACGACGACAGGTGGCCCGGCAAGGTCAGGCCCTGCGCCACCGTGCGGCCCTGGGCGTCGCAGAAGGCCGTCGAGTAGTCCATGTTGTCCTTGAGCACGCCGGAGTACGCGGTGCGCAGGATGGTCAGGGCCATCTCGTCGGCAATGGACAGGAGCGTGTTCTTGAACAGCTCGAAGCCGATGGGATCGGAGAGCCGGGTGGCCACCGTTCAGACCTCCATCACGATGTTGCCCGAGACGTCGAGCGCCGCCCTGGCGCCCGGCGGCACGATGCACGTCGCGTCGTACTCCTCCACGATCACCGGCCCCTCGCGAGGGGTCGCGAGATCGTCGCGGGTCAGGACGGGCGTCACGATCCAGCCCTCGCGCGGACCGAAATAGACCCGGCGCGGGCCCGCGATCGTACCCGCGCCCCGACCGATCTGGACGCGCTCGGGAACGCGCGGCCGGTCGCTCAGCCCCTGGCCGACGACGCGCAGGCTCACGATCTCGACCGGCTCGTCGGCGCCCGCCCGGTGCCCGTACGTGCGCTCGTGCTCGCGCGCGAACGCTTCGTCGATCGTCACGCTCGCCGTTACGGGCACGGTCAGCTCGAACGACTGCCCTTGGTAGCGGCAGTCAGCCGAGCGCGCTATACGAACGGCCGCACCGCTGAAGCCCTCGGCAGCGAGCTGACCGTGCGCTTCATCCTCCAGGCGCCCGAACGCCTCGGCCAGCTCGGCGGGATCCAGGCCACGCGCCGGCCGGCGCCACGTGCGGACGTAGTGGTGCTCGACCTCGGAGTAGAGCAGACCGAAGGCCGAGAAGAGCCCGGGGGCGGGCGGGACGACGACGCGCGTCATCTCCAGCGCGCGGGCCATGCCTGCGGCGAAGACCGGCCCGTTGCCGCCGAAGGCGAAGAGCGCGTACTCGCGCGGATCACGACCTCGCTCGCTCGAGACCGCACGGATCGCCCGCATCATGTTCGACGCCGCGATCAAGTGGGCGCCGTAGGCCGCCTCGGCGAGCGGCAAGCCGAGTGGCGCGGCGATCCGCTCCTGGAAGATCTCGTGGGAGCGAGCCGCATTGAGTTTCACGGCGCCGCCGGCCAGCGCCGTCGGGTTCAGGTAGCCGAGCACGATGTTGGCATCCGTGACAGTCGGCTCGGTGCCGCCGAGGTCGTAGCAGAGCGGCCCGGGGGACGCGCCGGCGCTGCGTGGGCCGACTTGCAGCGCGCCGCCGGCATCGCGCCAGACGATCGAGCCGCCGCCGGCGCCGACCTCGGCGAGGTCGATGGCGGGGACACGCAGGAGATAGCCGCTTCCGGTGAGCAGTCGCGAGCCGTGCATGATACCGCCGCCGACCTGGTACTCGGTGGCCCGGCTGACCGCGCCTTCCTCGACGATCGATGCCTTGGCGGTGGTGCCGCCCATGTCGAAGGTGATCAGCTTGTCGAACCCGATCCGCCGCGCCAGCGCCTGGGCCCCGACGACGCCCGCGGCCGGCCCCGACTCGATGATGTGCATCGGTCTCGCGGCCGCCGCCGCATCAGTCATCAACCCGCCGTTGGACTGCATGATCAGCAGCGGCCCCCGCACGGCGATCCCATCGAGGCCGGCCCGCAGCGTGGCCAGGTAGCGGCGGACGATCGGCAGCACGTACGCGTTGATCACCGTGGTGGAGGTGCGCTCGTATTCCTTGATCTCGGGCAGCACCTCGCTGCTGATGCACAAGGGCAGGCCTGGGGCGCGGCGCTCGACGATCGACTTGATGCGCTCCTCGTGGACGGGGTTCGCCCACGCGTTGAGCAGACACACGGAAAGCGCTTCGATGCCCTGAGCGAGCAGCCGGTCGAGCGCGCGCTCGACGTCGGCCTCGTCGAGCGGCTGCTGGACCGCGCCGCGCGCGTCGATCCGCTCGCTCACCTCCACCCGCAGGCGGCGCTCGACCAGGGTGGGCGGCTTCTCCCAGGTGAGATCGTAGAGGCGCGGCATGCGCAGGCGCCGGATCTCGAGGACGTCGCGGAAGCCACGGGTGGTGATGAGCCCGGTCCGGGCGCCGCGCAGCTCGAGCAGCGCGTTGGACGCCACAGTGGTGCCATGCAGCACCTCGACCACATCGCGACCCCCGAGACCGGTCTCGTCGAACACCTCGCGGAGCCCGTCGACGATGGCGCGGGCGTAGTCCTCGACGCTGGAAGACACCTTCTTGATGTGCAGGCGTCCGTCGGCGTCGAGGAAGACGATGTCGGTGAAGGTGCCGCCGATATCGACCGCGACGCGGAACCGGCTCACGCGAGCCGTTCCATCTCGAGGACGGCGGCGAACGTCTCCACGAGGCCCTCGAGCTCGGCGTCACCCATCGGCGTCGAGAGACACCCGAGCCCGGTGATCGACATGAGCACGCCGTGCTCCATGAGTCGGCGCACCAGCCGGACGAGGCGCTCGCTCTCGGCGGGCGTCGCCCGCGTGCTCCGGTAGTCGCTCAGCTCGCGGTCCACCGGGTGAAGGCGGAACAGCGAGCCCAGGCCGGTGACGCGTCCGGGAACACCGGCCTGCTTGAAGCAGTCGTCGAGGCTCGCGCGGAGCTTCGCGCCGAAGTCGGCGAGCCGGGCGTAGGCGTCGGGTGTCAAGAGCCGCATCGCGGCCAGGCCGGCGGCCATCGTCACCGGGTTGGCGTTGAACGTCCCGCCGTGCGGCGCAGGCGGCGGCCCGCCCCGCGTGGGATCGAACACCGTCATGACGTCCGCCCGTCCCGCCACAGCACCAACCGGAAAGCCGCCGCCGATGATCTTGCCGAGCGTGGTCATATCCGGCGTCACGCCCAAGGCACCCTGGGCACCGTGGTAACCGACCCGGAACGAGATGACCTCGTCGAAGATCAGCACGATGCCGTGCGCTCGCGTCACGTCGCGGAGGGCCTGCAAGAACTCGGTGCGAGCGGGGACGAGGCCGACACGATTGGGGACGGGATCCACCAGCACCGCCGCCAGGTGTGAGGCCTCGCGCTCGATACGCGCGACGGCGTGCTCCGCGTGATTGAACGGCAGTACGACGACGTCCTGGAGCACCGCCGGCGGCGTCCCCCTCGAGTACTCGGTGCTGGCCGGCGCCGCCAGACTCCCCCAGGTCTCCGGGGTCGATGCCAGGCTCACCTCGGCGTAGTCGTATGAGCCGTGGTACGCGCCCTCGAACTTTGCGATCTTCGGGCGGCCCGTGAATGCGCGCGCGCCCTTGACCGCGATCATCACCGCCTCGCTGCCCGAGTTGGTGAACCGCACCCGCTCGGCCGAGGGCAGCCGCTCGCACAGGAGCGCCGCCAGGTCGATCTCCTCGGGCGTCGGCATCGGGAACGACGCGCCCAGCGCGAGCCGTCGGGTCGCCGCTTCCACGATCGTGGGGTGGGCGTGGCCATGGATCAGCGCCGTGTAGTTGTTCAGGCAGTCGAGGCGGCGGTCGCCCTCGACGTCGGTGATCCAGCAGCCTTGCCCGGCGGCGGCGTACGGCGGGTACGGCGCCATGTAGACGGTAGTGCGCGAGTTGCCGCCCGGCAGGACGCCCTGAGCGCGCGCGAAGAGCGTCGCCGATTTCGAGCCTGGCTCGGCCCACCGAGCGGTCCGCGCGAGTGGACGGGGTGTCCTCACCTTCGAGATCGTCGCCATCGCCGCGCCTCCTTCATCCGTCTGGCGGCTGCTGCCGCGCGTGCCACGATGATACTCTCGTCGCGGAGGCCTGGGCCTGGCGTCCGACCTCGACCTTCATGATCACGATGCTAAAGGACGCCGTCCTGGGCACGGCGGAGCAGCTGCGCGTTGATAGCCACGATGATCGTGCTCGCCGACATCAGCACCGCGCCCAGCGCCGGCGGCAGGACGATCCCCCAGGGCGCCAGCACGCCGGCCGCGAGCGGGATCGCGACAATGTTGTAGCCGGCGGCCCACCAGAGATTCTGGATCATCTTCCGGTACGTCGCTTTGCTGAGCGCGATGATTCGCGGGACGTCGCGTGGATCACTCCGCACGAGCACCACGTCACCGGCCTCCACGGCGACGTCGGTCCCGGCCCCGATCGCGATCCCGACATCCGCGGTCAGGAGGGCCGGCGCATCGTTCACCCCATCGCCGACCATCGCCACACGCTCGCCGCGCGCCTGGACCTCCTTGACCTTCGCCGCTTTCTGCTCCGGCAATACTTCGGCGAAGACGGTGTCGATGCCGAGCTCCTCGGCCACGGAGCGCGCAATCGGCTGGGCATCGCCGGTGATCATGATCACCTCGATGTTCTGCGCATGAAGTCGCCGCACCGCCTCGCGGGACTCCTCACGGACGGCATCCGCAGCCGCGAACACGGCGAGGGCCGTCGTCGACTCGATCATCGTGATCGCGGCCTGGCCCCGCGCAGCCGCGCGGTCGATGGCCGCCTGCAACACCGGCTCGATCTTCACGCTGAGCCGGCGGAGCAGGGCCGGACCCCCGAGCATGAGCTGCCGGCCACGCACAGTAGCCTGCGCACCGTGGCCCGGGACGGCCTGGAACTGCTCTGCGTTCGGGATCGCGAGTTTTCGTTCCTCCGCACTCCTGACGATACCCCTGGCGATCGTGTGCTCGGAGTCGCGCTCCACCGCGGCAGCGAGCGCGAGCGCCTCGTCGTGAGCGAGGCCTGCCATCGTCGTGATCTCCGCCACCCGGAACTCGCCGAGCGTGAGCGTGCCTGTCTTGTCGAAGAAGACGGCCGTCACGTTGCGCGCCTCTTCGAGGCCGCGCCGGTCGCGAACAAGCAAGCCGTTGCGAGCGCCAATCGTCGTGGAAATGGCGACGACCAGTGGAATGGCGAGCCCCAGCGCGTGCGGGCATGCGATCACGAGCACAGTGACCACCCGCTCGATCACGAAGGAGGCTGCCTCTCCCGCGACGAACCAGCCCACCAGCGTGGCGACGGCGGCGACGACCGCCACGATGGTAAGGAGGAACGCCGCACGGTCGGCGAGCGCCTGGGCCCGGGAGCGCGAGCTCTGGGCCTGGGCCACCAGACGCATGATGCCGGCGAGCGCCGTCCTCTCGCCAATACGGGTGATTTCGACGCGGAGCGAGCCCGACCCGTTCACCGTGCCGGCAATCACGGTGGCACCGACGGGCTTCGGCACCGGCCGTGACTCACCGGTGATCATCGACTCGTTCACCTCGCTCGAGCCGTCTCGCACGACGCCGTCGGCCGGAATGCCGGCACCCGGGCGAACGAGCACCAGGTCGCCCTCGCGGAGAGCGGAAACCGGGACCACCTCCGTGCGATCGCCGACGATCCCTACGGCCGTGTCCGGCAGCAGCTTCGCGAGCTCTCGGAGCGCGCCCTGCGCCTGGGAGATCGAGCGCATCTCGATCCAGTGGCCGAGGACCATGATCGTGACGAGGGTGGCGAGCTCCCACCAGAGATCCATTCCGGGGAAGCCGAAGGTCACCGCGAGGCTGAACACGAAGGCGACGCTGATCGCAAGGGCGATGAGCGTCATCATCCCGGGACGACGGTCGGCGAGCTCGCCGATGGCGCCCTTGACGAACACCCAGCCGCCGTAGCCGAAGACCAGCGTGCCGAACAACGCGGGAATGAAGCGCGAAGCCGCGGAGCCGCCCCACGCTTCGTAGCCGAGCCAGTGCTGGATCATCGGGGCCCACGCGATGGTGGGGATCGAGAGCAGCAACGTTCCCCAGAACTTTCGTCGGAACATCTCGACGCTGTGACCGGCATGCATATCGTGGGCAGCGTGGGCGTTGCGATCACCCCGACGATCGACCCTGTCGTGATGCCCGTGCGATTCGCTCCGGTCGGTCGGCGTCGGCTCGTGGTGCTGATGTCCGCCATGCGCATGCGGGCGAGCGCCGTCCTCGGCTGTCATTGTTCCTTCTGTACGGTGACTGGAGGACTCGACAATCGCTGCTCTCCGCCCGAAGATACTCTACTCTCCGACGCATGCCCGATTTGCTTCGGCGCGTGCTCCGCCGCGCTTGACATCGCCTGTCGCCTCTCTTACCGTTTGCGAAAACCGCATTTCGATATCCGCAAAGCAGCAGGCGGAGGGCCACCACGATGGGTCGCAGCACGAGATATACGCTGCTGACGCTCGTCAAGGGCCTGGCCGCGCTCGAGGCGCTCGAGGCCGCCGACGGTGGCCTCACGCTCACCGAAGTGGCGCGACGACTCAAGGAATCACAGACCGTCGCGTTCCGTGTGCTCAAGACCCTCGAAGAACACGGCTACGTCCGGCACGATGCCGTCTCCCGGCGCTACACGCTCGGCCTCCGCATCTGGGAGCTCGGCGCCCGGGTCGTCGGCCGGACGGGGCTGGTCGAGGCGGCGCGGCCGGTGCTCAAGTGGCTGACCGCCGTGACGGGGCAGACATCGGGATTGGTCGTGCTCCGGGACACCGATGTGCTGTATCTGGACATCCGGGACAAGGCGGGCCTGCGGCGGCTGACTCCGACGACCATCGTGGGGGCCGGCCGACCTCCGGCGTGAGCTTCGCGAGATCCGCCGCGCCGGCGTCAACATCAACCGTGGCGAGCGCCAGCCCGACCTCGCGGCGGTGGCGGCTCCCCTCTTCGACGCGCACGGTGAGTGTGTCGCCGCCGTGGGCATCGCGGGGTCGCGCACCCGTTTCGCCGACGACCTCGAGGATTTCAAGCGCCACGTGCGGAAGACGGGCGAGATCTCCGCGAGGCTCGGCCATCGCGCCTGAAGGGGACGGCGCGCCAAGGAGGCAAGCGTGCAACTGGGTTTTGTGGGCACCGGCACGATGGGCAATCCGATGGCTCGCTGCCTCATTGCAGCGGGCCATCGAGTGACCGTCCACGATCTGCGACGTGAGGCCACGTCCAATCTGTGTGATCTGGGGGCGCGGTGGGCGGACTCCCCGCGGGCGACGGCGCAGGCCAGCGAGGTGGTCTTCACGTCGCTTCCCGGCCCGGCCGACGTCGAGCGGGCGATGGTCGACCCATCGACCGGTATCCTGGCCGGGCTCAAGGGCGGCGGCGCCTGCATCGACATGACGACCAACGCGCCGGGTGTCGTTCGCCGCGTCGCGGAGGCTTGTCAGGCGCGCGGGGTCGAGTTCCTGGACGCGCCGGTCAGCGGTCGCCCGCCGGGCATGACGATCATGGTCGGCGGTCCGGCGACGACCTTCGCCAAGTACCGGCCGCTGCTCGAGGCCATGGGCCGGAACATCTTCTACGTGGGCGACGCGGGCGCCGGGTGCATCGCGAAGCTCGTGACGCAATACCTGGGCTACACGAACTTCGTCACCTCGCTCGAAGGTCTCCTCATCGCCGCCAAGGCCGGCATCGACCTCGGCATCCTGGCGCAGATCGTCCCGGTCAGCGCCGGCGCGAGCCGGACCTTCGACAACATTCCCCGGTCGGTCCTGAGCGGCGAGTTCACCGCCGGCGGGACGCTCGACATCGTCGCCAAGGACCTGCACCTGGCCTGCGAGCTGGCGCGCGAGGTGGGCGCGCCGGCGCACCTGGGATCGATCGCCGACGACGTGATGAAGCGTGCCCAGGCCCAGGGGTGGGGGCAGCGAGGATTCCCCATTGCGGCGCGAGTCCTGGAAGCCATGGCGGGCGTGGAGCTGCGCTCGTCCGGAGTCAACGATGAAGGCGGCTACCAGGAGAAGGATCCCCGGCGAGGACAGGCATGACCGACCACGGCGACGACATCGCGCGCCTTGTCCTCCAGCAGAAGATCGAGAACTTCCTTTATCGGGAGGCCGAGCTTCTCGACGAGCGACGATACGAGGAGTGGCTGGAGCTGCTGGCCGAGGACGTGCGCTACTGGATGCCGATGCGACGCAACGTCAAGTTCGGCGAGCTCGAGCGGGAGTTCACGCGCGAGGGCCTGGACGTCAACTGGTTCGACGAGGGAAAGGAGACGCTGACCCGACGGGTGAAGCAGATCCTGACCGGCATCCACTGGGCCGAGGAGCCTCTCTCGCGGATCTGCCACATGGTGTCCAACGTCGAAATTCTCGACGTGAAGCCATCGGTCTCGGCGCCTTCGGAGGTGACGACCAAGTCGCGCTTCCTGATCTATCGAAACCGGGTCGAGACGGAGACGGATATTCTCGTCGGGAAGCGAGAGGACGTCCTGCACCGTGTCGATGGGCAATGGAAGATCAGGCGGCGAAAAATCGTCCTGGACCAGAACGTGCTCCAGGTCAAGAATCTGACGTTTTTCTTCTAGGAGAAGGCGGCCATGGCGGCGACGCGTCGTTATCGGGGCGGTCTCGTGGACCTCGGGAAGGGACTGATCAGCCGCGAGATTTTCGTGAACGAGGAGATCTACGCGGAGGAGCTGGAACGCGTCTTCACGCGCGCCTGGCTCTTTGTCGGGCACGAGAGCCAGATCCCGAAGCCGGGTGACTACTTCGTGTCGTGCATGGGCGAGGAGTCGGTGATTCTCTGCCGTGACCGCGACGAGCGCGTGCACGTCTTCCTGAACTCGTGCCGGCACCGCGGGATGAAGGTGTGCCGGTACGACGAAGGGAATACCCCGGTCTTCACGTGTCCCTACCACGGCTGGAGCTATGCCACCGACGGCAAGCTCGTCGGTGTCCCGTTTTTCCGCGAGGCCTACCACGGCAAGCTGGACCGGTCGGAATTCGGCCTGGTGGAGGTGGCGCAGCTGGCGAGCTACAAGGGAAGCGTGTGGGCCACCTGGGACCGGGAGGCGCCGCCGTTCCTCGAATACCTCGGTGAGTTCCGGCGGTATCTCGACCTGACGCTCGACGGCTGGGACGGCCGCGAAGGCGGCACGGAAGTGCTGGGGGGCGTCCAGAAGTGGCTCATCCCGTGTAACTGGAAGTTCCCGGCCGAGAACTTCAGCGGCGACAGCTACCACAACATCAGTCACCGTTCGGTCGACATGGTCGGCATCGGGCCCAGCGGCAGCGGGCGCCGCGACGTGCGCGAACGGCAGATCGCCCGTCGGCTGCAGGTCAGCTTCCCGGAGCGCGGGCATCAGACCGGTGTCTACGTGTTGCCGAAGGACCAGCCGACGCCGCCGGCCTATGAACAGTCGCCCGTGGTGTCCGAGTACTTCAAGCGCTGTGAGGAGGAGCGGCGGCGACGCCGCGGCGAATGGGGGCGCGTGACCGGCAGCCCGGGGGAAGTCTTTCCGAACACCGCGCTCCACCCGCGCCAGCCGCGCACCTTCGCCGTGTGGCATCCGAGGGGTCCCCACAAGACCGAGGTCTGGCGCTGGTATCTCGTGGACGGCGACTCGCCGGCAGAGGTGAAAGACTTCTTGCGCCAGTACTACATCCGCTATTCGGGCCCGGCCGGGCTGACCGAGCAGGACGACATGGAGAACTGGAACTACGCGCACGCCGCCAGCCGGGGGACGATCGCGCGGCGTTATCCGTACACCTACGAGCAGGGGATGGGGTTCGAGGTCGAGAACTACGAATGGGACGGCTTGCGGTTGCCGGGATCGGTGATGGACATCACCGACGCGCGGTCGAGCGAGCTCAACCTCCGCAACCTCTACCGCCGCTGGGCCGAGTTCATGGACGCCACCGGCTGGGACGAGCTCGCGACCTGGCGGACCGCCGCGCCATGAGCGTCATCAACCTCCGGCAGCTTCTGCCCGGGACGAAGATCGGCCTCAGCGACGGATCGACGGTGGAGGTGGTGTCGAATCCGCTGGATGGCATCTGGGTGTTCGCGCGATACCTCTCGTCGCCGCGCGACGCCGCGCTGGTCGGCACCGAAGAAATGATCTTCGCCCAGGACATCGTGGAGATCCGGCAAGCGCCGTGAGGGAGGAGCGCCGGGGCCCCAGTCGTGAAGAGCTGCGACAGGCCTTTCAGGCTGGCTTTCAGGCGATCGACGCGGGCGACACGTTTTACTCGGGCTTCGACACGTTCCTCGCGTCGATCGGCTATCGAAAGCGGGCCGAGACTCCGTGCACGTGCCGAGACAACGGCGCGCACGGCCACTTGCCTGAATGTCGGTGGATGAAAGCGTGAGGGAAGAAGTCATGGCCAGCACCGCCAGGGACGACTCGATGCAGCCGCTCGTCGGAACGAGGGTCCGCCGCCCGCCTCGCCCAGGGACGTTTCGCTGGCGGGGTCGGCACGATCCTGGAGTTGACCGACGCCCAGCTTGCACTCACCCAGGCCCAGAACACCGAGGCCCAGGCGCTGTCCGACTATCGCATCGCCCTGGCGGGCGGGCGCCTCTCGCCGAACGTCTACTCGTAGCGAAGCGCTTCGATCGGGTCCAGGCGTGACGCCTTGCGCGCCGGGTAGAGCCCGAAGAAGATCCCGATTGCCGCCGCGAAGCCGAAAGCAATCACGATCGACTCGGGGGCGACGAGGGTGCGCCATTCGGCAAAGTAGCCGATGGCGTTTGAGCCGGCGAGACCGACAGCGATGCCGAGGACGCCACCGATCACCGAGAGGGTGATCGCCTCGACGAGGAACTGCAGGAGAATATCCCGCCCTTGCGCCCCGACCGCCATGCGGAGACCGATCTCGCGCGTCCGCTCGGTCACCGACACCAGCATGATGTTCATGATCCCGATGCCGCCCACCAGGAGCGACACCGACGCGATGGCGGCCAGGAGGTAGGTCATGATCTGCGCGGCTTGCTCCTTTGCCTCGAACACATTCGTCAGATTACCCAGCTTGAAGTCGTCGTCATCGCCCGGCCGGAGGCGGTGGCGCTGTCTGAGCAGCGCGCGGATCTGAGCCTCAGCTTCGTCCATGTCATCCCCGGGCCAAATCTTGATTTCGACCTTTCTGACCGAACGAGGGTTTGGTTGGGGCACGCCCAGTACTTTCTTCTTCGCGGTCGAGAGTGGAATCAGAATGGCGTCATCCTGATCCCAACCGTAGGCGCTTTCCCCCTTGGCGGCCAGCAGCCCGATCACGGTGAACGGGACCTTCTGGATCCGGATAATCTGTCCGAGCGGATCGGAATCACCGAAGAGATTCAGGACTGTCGTCTGCCCGAGGACTGCCACCTTGGTAGCGCCGTCGACGTCCTCGGGCCCGACGGGTCGACCGGCCTCGAGCGGCCAATCGTGAGCCTCGAGGTAATCCTCGGTCACGCCGTAGATGTCCGTGGACCAATTCAGGTTGCCGTATACGACCTGCCCTTTGCCCTTCGTGGAGGGTGCCACCACCTGCACGGCCTGGATCTCGCGCGCGATGGCATCCGCGTCGTCTTCGGTGAGCGTGTACTGAGTGCCTAGGCCGAGGCGGACACCGCTCGAGGTCAGGCTACCGGACGTGGCGACGATGAGGTTGGAGCCGAGGCTTTCGATCCGCTCGGTCACGCTCGCCTGCGCCCCGGCGCCGACGCCGACCATGGCGATCACAGCGCCTACACCGATAATGATGCCGAGCATCGTCAAGAGGCTGCGGAGCTTGTTCACGCGCAGCGCGCGGACGGCGATCCGGGCGCTCTGCCAGACGTTCACGCCACCGCCTCCTCCGCGAGGCGCGCCTGGCCGACCGCAGCGTCGCGCGGTGAGGGCACCGGCTCATCGCGCAGCAATCGGCCGTCCTGAAGCGTCAGCACGCGGCCCGCATGAGCGGCGATATCCGGTTCGTGGGTGACGAGGACGATCGTGATGCCCTGGCGGTTGAGTTGCTGCAAGAGCACGAGAATCTCGACGCTTGTCCGCGTGTCGAGGTTCCCCGTCGGCTCGTCGGCGAGCAGCACGGCGGGGTCGTTGACAAGCGCGCGGGCGATGGCGACACGCTGCTGCTGTCCTCCCGAGAGCTGGCTCGAATGGTGGTGAGCCCGATCGGCGAGCCCGACGGCGCCCAGGCGCTCGCGCGCGCGGGCGCGCCGCACGCGGGCCGGCAGCCCCGCGTAGATCAGTGGAAGCTCGACGTTTTCCAGAGCGTTCGTCCTCGGCAGGAGGTTGAACGTCTGGAAGACGAACCCGATCTTGCCGTTGCGGATCCGCGCGAGCTCCACCGATGAGAGGCCAGCGACATCCTGGCCTTCCAGGACGTAGCGGCCGCCCGTGGGGGCGTCGAGACAGCCGAGTATGTTCATGAAGGTGGACTTCCCCGAACCAGAGGGGCCCATGATTGCGACGAACTCACCACGTTCGATCCGCAGCGTCAGGCCGCGGACCGCGTGAATCGTGTGTGCGCCTAGTCGATACTCTTTCGTGAGCCCGTCGATGACGATCAGCGCCATGGCTCAGGACCCGAGCCTGGGCGAGCCGCTCTGGCCCGACTTTCTCTTCCCGCCGCTGCCGCCCGCAAAGCCGACGGCGACTTCCTGGCCCTCTCTGAGCTCGCCACCGATCACCTCGGTCGCAGTTCCGTCGGTGAGGCCGAGCGTGAGCTTCACCGATCGGAGCTCGCCGTCCGGACCCAGAGCCCACACTCGCCCAGGCACGCCCTCTCCCGCGTTCTGGTCGTGTCGGGCTCGCCGGACGCGCGGCTCACGGCTGCTGGCAGGCGACTGCGAGCCGCCCCCTTCATTGAAGCGCTCCGACTTGAGCTTACGTTCGCCGGCCTCCAGCTTGCCTTCGGCGCCGTACGGCCGGAACCGCAGGGCGACGTTCGGTACCTTGAGGACGCTCGGCTTCTCGGCGATGACCAGCTTCAAGTTCGCGGTCATCCCCGGCAAAAGCATCCCGTCGGGATTGTCGACAGCGACGACCACGATGTAGGTGACGACGCTCTGCACGACCTGGGCTGCCTTGCGGATCTGTACGATCCGGCCGTCGAAGGACTCGCGCGCAAAGGCGTCCACCGTGAAACTCGCTGGAGCGTCGACTCGGACACGGCCGATGTCGGCCTCGTCGACGTTCGCCTCGACCTGCATCTTCGTCAGGTCCTTGGCGATCGTGAAGAGAGTTGGCGCCGCCAGGCTGGCCGCGACCGTTTGCCCGACATCCACTGCGCGCGACACCACTACGCCGTCGACCGGCGCCCGGATCGTGGTGTAATCGAGATCGAGCATCGTCTGATGCAGCGCCGCCGCTTTCTGCTCCGCCTGCGCACGGGTAGCCTGCAGCATCGCTTCGGCGATGCGAAGCTGCGCTTGAGCGGATGCGATGGCGCCGGCCAGCGACTCCTCCCTTGCCTGCGCAGCGTCGAGTAGGGTACGAGAAGCGTCGTTGGCGCCCTCGGCCGTGTCGTAGTCGCTCTTGGGGATCAGTTTGCGCTGGAGAAGCTGAAGCTTTCGGCCGAGGTCGCGGTTCGTGTCGGTGACCGACACCTGAGCACGAGCGGTCTGAGCCTTGCCTTCAGCCCAGCCAGAACGGGCGTTCCCTACCTCGACCCGGGCGCGCTCGACCTGCGCCTCTTGGTTGAGCACAAGAGCCTGGGCGGCGTCCAGATCGGCGCGAGCCTGCCTGACCCTTGCCTCGAAGGTGGCAGGGTCGATCCTGGCGATCACTTGGCCCTTGCGCACGACTGAATTGAAATCGGCGTACAGTTCCTTGATTTGCCCCGAGACCTGGGTACCGACCTGAACTGTCGTGACGGCGTTGAGGGTCCCCATCGCCGAGACGGCGGCGACGAGAGGCCCACGTTCGGCCCGCTCGAACCGGTACTGGGGGGCGCCACGGTGATTGTGCGCGTAGAGGTACCCTGAGAGTGCGGCTCCGATGGTGATCGCGACCAGGAGAAGCGACAGCGTACGCGTCGGCCGTTTGCCACCCGGTCTGTCGTCCAGCATCCTCTCGAGATAGCGATATCCGCGGATCGCCGCCGCAATCATGTCGTATTCTCGGGCACGACTATCGACGTGGCCCATCGGATTGGGCGTGTCCAGCCGAGTCGCTCCAGCGCGTGCGCTAGCTCGGCTTCGTATATTCCCAGGTTCGGACGAAACAAATGGGCCCAATCGGGGAAGTATATGTGGGACTCCCACTCGATCGCCGCCAGCGCGCGGAACACGGTCCCGCAGGTCGCGAGGCGCTCGACATCCTCTCGATCGGAGTCAGGCCAGCGCTCCCGCACCACCGAGAAGTAGGAGCCGAGGTCGGGGTTTGCGCAAAAGTGTTTTTGTGTTGCAACCACCTGGGCGAGATCGGCGGTGGGCACGCCGCGCCCGGCTTCCGCCCAGTCGAAAGCGGCGATCCGGTGGCCCTCCGGCGTCGCCTGCACGCGCAGGTTCTTACCGTTGAAATCGCCGTGCACGAAGGTTCTCGGCAGTCCGGTGGCGGCATGCTCGAGACGATCCCAGTGCTCGTCGAGCTGGTCGAACAGCGAAAGGAGACCATCGAGAAACTCTACGTCGTCGCCGGTGAGCGCGGGATTGTCGAGATGATTCCGGATGAGATCTCCCGCCCCGCGCATCTGCTCTCGGTAACGGACCGGTCCGGCATCAGGCAGCTCAGCCTGGTCGGCAGCAGGGCGCGCTTCGGTATGGAGGATCGCGAGCCAGCGTCCGGCGGCCTCACGATGCGCCGGCAAAGAGGCATCATACTGCTCGCCTTGGATCTCGTCGATGAATAGCCACCAGAACTCTTTGTTGGGGTCGTCGCTCGGGTCTACGACCGCTCCATAGTAGCGAGGTCCCGGAAGCGGCACGCCCGGAAGGATCTGCTCGTACGTGGTGCGCTCCACCAGGCCGTCGGTTGGCGTGCACCGCTTGGCGATGACACTCGAGCCGTCGATGCCCGCCCGCTCGAGCCGGTACACTTCACGGCCACGCACCCTTCCTGGTCTCCGCGTCACCCGAGCGACCCCTGCAGGCACCGAGCGATCGTACCCGAGCCGGCGCCAGGCCTTGACGGCAGGATGCTCGATCAGACGCTCCAGACGCCCTCCCCTCGCGGGGGCTCGGGACGCGCGCTTTGGCGTCGACTGGACAAGGGCTCGCGTCGTATCGCTCACCACGCGTCCCCGTTCGATCGTGAGGATGGCGGAGCAATTTGCGAGCGTCGTCGGGCGATGGCTGATGATGATTACGGTGCGGCCCTTCTGCAGTCGCTCCAACGCCTCCACGATCACTGCCTCGGTGTCAATATCGACGGCGCTCGTGGGCTCGTCCAGAATGAGGACCGGGCTGTCCTTCAGAAAGGCCCGGGCGATGGCGATGCGCTGGCGCTGGCCGCCCGAGAGCTGGATCCCTCGCTCGCCTACCTGGGTGTCATAACCCTGAGGCAGCCGGGCGATGAACGCGTCGGCGTTGGCCGCCTGTGCTGCGGCGATCACTTCGCTTCGAGGGGCGCCGGGCTTTGCATAACCGATGTTCTCGGCGATGCTGGTCGAGAAGAGTACCGTGTCCTGAGGCACGACTGCACACTGACGCCGGAGATCCTCCAGTTTCAAATCACGGAGGTCGATGCCATCGAGTCGAACTTCCCCCGCCGTCGGGTCGTAGAACCGCGTGAGCAAGCTGATCAGCGTGCTCTTGCCGGCCCCGGATGCGCCGGCGATCCCCAGACGCGTACCTGGTCCAATGTCGAAAGACACGTCGTTCAGGACCGGACGATCATCGCCGTAGGCGAATGTGACATTGCGGAAGGCGACTGCTCCGGTGGCGCGCTTGAGTGGTCGGGCACCAGGTCGATCTTCGACATCCGGCGGCTCGTCGAGCAGCGAGAAGGCGCGCTCGGCGCTGGCGAGATGGAGCTGCAGGCTTGCGGCCTTCTGGCCCATGGTCTTGAGCGGCTGATAGAGCTGAGCGAGGTATCCCATCACCATAAGCAGCTCACCCAGAGTGAGGGCGCCGGACCGGACATGGCCGATCCCGATCATGAGTATCGTTGCGGTGCCGATGGCCGTGGTCAGCCCGACCAGAAACTGGTAGCCGCCCTCGGTGCCAGCCACGCGCATCCGTGCCCTCATACTGTCCCAGGAGCGGCCGAGGAAGTGCCTCTCTTCCCGCGCCTCCTGCCCAAACGCTTTGACGATCCGAAGCGAGCCGAGAGCTTCCTGCACGACGGAGTTGGCTGCGCTCTCGAGCTTCATCACGTCCCGCCACAGGCGGCGCAGGCGCCTGCGAAATATCCGCGCTATGGTGACGGGCCCGGGCGCGATGGCCAGAGCGGTCAGGGCCAGTGCCCAGTCGATCCGAGCCACGACGTAGATCGTTGCGACGAAGGTGACCGTGGCGGAGACGAGAGGGATGAGGCCCTCCGTGAGGACGTGCTGGACAGACTGGGCGTCGCGCTGAATCCGGTAAGTCGAATCTGCCGTCCCGCGCGTGTCGTGGTAGGCGAGAGAGGCGCGCTGGGCGTGCCGAAAGAGCTGAGTCCGAAAGTCCAGAACCAGCTTCTCCTGGACCCATGCCTGCAGCAGATGCCGTCCCAGCGCCTGGAACTGGGCGAGCAGCGCGATGGCCAGCACGAGTCCCACCGCCAGTGCGAGCAGGGCTCCCTGTGAGTGCGCGAACGCTTCTGGCACCAACGGGGCGATGAAGCGCGGAAGCGGGTGCGAGCCGATCACGCTGTCCACCGCGATCTTGAGCGGGAGCGGCGTCAGCAGCGAGAGCGGACTGGAGAGCAGGTCGAGCAGCAACAACGAGCCGATACGCATCCAGTAGGGCCGGGCCTGGCCCAGCAGGCGCCTGAACAAACGGACGTCACTGTAATTCGACACGAATCAACCGACTCGGGTCCTCGACTGCCGAACAGCCCGAGCGATGAGGCCAGCGGCGCCGGCACACTCGAGGACAACACAGAGCACCACCGCGAGAGTGACCGCCGCGAGGATCGTCCCCGCGGCCCACGCCCGCGCTGCGGCGGCTGCGCCGGCCAGGGCCGCGAAGAGGGCGATGAGCGCGATCCCGCGACGCGAGCCGCGTGGCCACCAGCGAAAGCGGAGGAACTGTGTGCCAGCGCCATGATCCTCGACGGCCATGAGCAGCCGAGCTGAGCCGAGTAAACCGCCGCCGATCTCCAGGTCCCAACGGTCGTAGTCGCCCCCGCACCGCACCGCGGCGCCGGCGGCTCTGAGGTCCGCCTCGATGCACCGCAGTCTCTGGTCGGGATCCTGCCAATGCTCGCTCCAGATAGTGAACGTCCTTGGCCAGGGTGGTAGCAACACTGGCGTACCCCGCCTCCGCCACGGGACGGAGGCGTATGTCAGCCCACGCAGGCGTGCCAGCGGCTGGAGCAGGTAGAGCCCCGCCGTCAGGAACCACCGTCTCAACCGAGCCGCTCGGGTCATGGGCCGATCGCTGAACGAAACGCGGGCCGCGTTCAAGCAGGCTTGCGCTAACGGCGGCAGGCCGACGACGACCAGTACCGGCAATAGGAGCTTGAGCGGGCTCCAGACCAGGCTCAACGTCGACAGCCCCAGCAGAATCGCGAGCGCGAGATACCACTCCGGCGTTTGCGGCAGGGAGCCGATCATGGTCGGGGCAGGTTCGTAGAGGGACTGATACGCCGCGATGCCCCAGGTGCCGTGATAGATGCGCGCCCGCCGCCAGCTGAGCGTGTAGATCAACCCGTTGCCGTAAATGCGCCCGGCCCAGCGGGCATGCCCCGAGCCGTTGTACTTCGTGGGCCACTTCCGTTCGAGCATCGCTTCAGCCCGGCCGTACCCGATCTGCTGTCTCCAGTAGGCGCGCACCGAGTTCCGGCGATGATGCCAGACCATGGCGGCGGCACTGAAGCCCAGAGTCCAGCCACGCTCTTGCAGCTTCCAGCACACGTCGACGTCGTCACCGGCTGTGCGGAACTGCGGGTCGAACCCTCCGATTGCCTCGAGACGGTCTTTGCGGAAGGCCATATTGCAGCCGGGAAGGTGCTCTGCCTCGCAATCGCTCAGGAGGACGTGGACAGGTCCTCCCGGAGCCCGCGCGACGCACTCTGCGATCGGTCCATCGCCCGGCGGAGCGATGTTCGGTCCACCCACCGCGGCGTGAGACGTTGACAGGAACATGGCCGCCAGATAGGTGAGCCAGTGCGGGTCGGGATAGGCGTCGTCATCGGTATAGGCGACGATCTCGCCCGTGGCCGCTTTCAGGCCCGTATTGCGGGCACTGGCCAACCCGCGGTTCTCGGTTTGGATCAATCGGCAGTCGTATTCGCGCGCGATAACGGCCGTGGCGTCGGCGGATCCGTCGTCCACCACGATGACCTCGTAGTCGGGGTAGGCGAGCTGCTTCAACCCCTCCATGCAGTCGCGAATGGTGCGCGCTCCGTTGTACGTGCACACGACCACCGAGATTCTTGGCCACTTCAAGCTCGGCGGGAACGGCACCTCGGCGAAAGCCTCTCGTACCGCCTTCAGGGCCGGCTTCGGCGTCCGGTCGGCGCGCGTGAGGCCGAAGGCCCAGTCCTGTACGTCGTGACCCTGCCGATACCACTCGTCGGTCCAGGAGAACACGACCACGCCAGCGCATCCGGCCGCGAACGCCGTCCGCACTTGCCAGTCAAGAGACCGCGCCTGTACCGTGTCGCCGTTACGCAGGCCGTCGAGCCCGAGCTCGCTCATGATGAGCGGTCGCTCCCCGGCGATATTCTGTAGACGCCCGAGGTACGCCTCGAACCGCGGCCGAGACTCGAGGTAGACGTTGAAGCACACCAAGTCGAGGAACGGAAGACGGAGATACTCCGTAGTTGGGTAGTTTACATAGGTCACTAGCCCGTCCGGGTCTTCCTCCTTGACCACCTGGTACAGCCGCTTGAGATAGCGCTCGATCTTCGAACGGCCCAGCCAGCGTGCCATCGGCGCCGGGATCTCGTTGCCGAGAGCGTAACAGAGGAGCGCTGGTTGACCGGCGCACTCCCGGACCTTCGAGCGCACCAGCGCCTCGATCTCGGGCATTCCCATTTTTCCATCGACCAGAGAGCCTAGATGTTGCTCCACGGACAATCCCACCATGACCCGCAGCCCGTGCCGCTCGGCGGCTTCGAGCAGTGGGCGGGGAGGCATCGTATGGGGGATGCGAACGGTGTTGATCCCGTTCGCGGCCATCTGGATAAAGTCCCGCTCGATGACGTCCAGGGCGTGGAACTCGTGGCCGCTTGCATCGGGCCGAAATGCTCCATAGCTGACGCCCCGAACGTAGAACTTCGCGTCGCCCGTGAAGACGAATTTGCCTCGCACGTGCGGCCTGGGGAGAGCCGGGCCGCCGCCCGGCACGCTCGCGTCCGCACGACGCGAAGGAATGCCGAGCGTAGAGGCCATAGGCCAGCGGTATTTTCGCAAACTGCGTGCCAAGACATGCCTCGTTGTATTCTCACGATCTTGCTCACGGCATTGTGAAGCGGGTTGCACACACGGTGTAACGGATGTGCGATGTTGGGGAAGCTCAAGGCCGTCCGATCGGCAGCCTGACGCCATCCGCAAACGGAACCGCCGGCTCAAGACCCTGCTGGTGGAGCGTGGCCGATGCGCCTGGAAAGCGCGGCAGACCTATCTGGGGGCGCGGTACCCGCGTCTCAGCCGACGGCGCAGCGAGAAGAAGGCGGGGATCAGTTCAGGAGGCCTGAAAGTCTGCTGCTCCCAGCCAAGCACGCAGCTCAGGCTCATACCAGCCCATATCAGTCATGTACCACTCGTACTCATGGAAACCTTCGTTCATCCACGCAAGGGCGACGATCAAACGAAAGGCATTTCCCAACTCCGCCAGTCGTCGTAGGTCTGGCAAGCTGATGTTCGGCCAGCGAGGGTGCACGACCGTCCAGTACGCCTGAAGATCGGGACTCAATGCAATATAGTGACTTCGCTCAAGTGGGAATTGCGCGAGATCGGCGGCCGGAATTCCCCAACCCGCGGTTTCCCAATCCATGACCAAAAAGCTCTTTCCGGTCTCCTCGGCGCGAATGCGGACATTTTTCGACACGAGATCGCAGTGAACCAGGGTCCGGGGCATCCGCTCACAGAACCGCTCGATGGAAGGCCAAAGCGTTTCCAGTCGATCGCAGTGGCCGATAATCGCTTCGAGGGTCCGCCGCCGGTCGTCAGCACGAGCTACTGGATGGCCGAGAACGTTGGTGATCATCGCACGCGCCCGGCGCAGTCCTTCGAGGTAAAAACTCGCGCTCCGGTCGGGGAGAGCTTCTCCGACGGCGAGGTGTTGGGCAGATGTGTTCATGGCGCCGAGCCAGCGCCCTGCGAGCACGCGGTGCTCTTCGACCTCTAATGCATACCTCTCATCGCCGGCATCTTCCAAGAAGAGCCAACGACATTCGTTGTCGTCGTCCACTGTGCCGTAACAGCGAAGAGCGCTGATCGGCAGTCGAGGAAGCACTTGTTCGTAAATCACGCATTCGGTCGCCGCTGAATTACTCTGCTTATGGAAGCATCGCTTGGCGACTACTGCGCCGCCCTCGGGTCCGACACCAACCAGCCGGTAGACCGCCGAACGGCTGCGTGGCAGCTCCAGGACGCTGTAACCGCTCGTCCCTTCCGATTGGAAACGATCTGAGGCGTACCGTTTGCCACGCAAGACCTCTTTCAAGACTTGAATGCTCTCTGGTTTGGCGCGACCGCCACCCAGCCGACGCCAAGCCCTCACTGCGGGGTGGTCCGCGAGATTCGAGCGAATGACTCGCGTGGGCCCGTGTCCGGAGCCCTCTTCAGGCCGCTGCACACCCATCTTTGACCTGCGTCTTCCTTTCGGCATCCGCGGCGGTTTTGCCGTTGCCTCGGATCCTACTGGCACCGGTGCTCCGAGGCAATCGGCGATCGGCTCCTATCTCGCTCGCGCATCGTGGAGGGCCGTCACAGTGCCGATGGATGTTCATCGCGTTGCCGACATTGTGCAGTCTGTTTCACGATACTCTGGCGCAAGGCCGCGAGAACACGACTGGTCCGGCCTGGCACCCAGCCTGCACCGCATGGCCCTTTCATGATTTCCCCGCCCATCGCCGAACCTTCGCCTCGACCACCTGGAACTACGAAGTCATCGGGGCAGCTTCTGAAAGGTCTTGGGAAATGACACGCGCGCCAGCGGCAGCGTGAGGACGAAACCTATGGGTTCTCATAGCCGCCGACTGGCGACATGGTTGACGACTCTGAGCTTCATTTTTCTGGTCATCGTGCCCGGCTTGGCGGCCGATCAGGAGATCGATCGCCAGCTCCGGAGCCCGATTGGCAGAGACTGGGTGACCAACGGCGGCAACCTGACCAATCAGCGGTTTTCCACGCTAAATCAGATTGACCCCTCCAATGTCGCGCAACTCAAAGGAGCTTGGATGGCCCGTCTCAACGGCTCCGGGTTCGGTGCCAAGTACTCCTTGGAGGCATCGCCGCTGGTCAAGAACGGCATCATGTACGTCATCACGGGCAACAACGATGTCTTCGCCCTCAATGCCAAGACCGGCGCGATTCTCTGGGAACACTGGTCCGATGTCCACCAGAAGATCTCGGCCCTCTGCTGCGGCTGGGTGAATCGTGGTCTGGCAATGGGCGAGGGATTGCTCTTTTTCGGTCAGCTCGACGCCAACGTCGTGGCGCTGGACATGAAGACGGGTAAGGTGGCGTGGAAGACCTCCATCGAGAAGTGGGAGAACGGCTACTCCATCACCAGCGCTCCCCTCTACTACGACGGTATTGTTTATAGCGGCATCGCTGGAGGCGAGTATGGTGTGCGGGGTCGCCTCACCGCCCTGGACGCGAAGACCGGCGCCATTCTGTGGCGATGGTTTACGGTGCCGGGACCTGGCGAGTTTGGCAGTGACACCTGGCCGCCCGGCACCGATCACGCGATGCGCGGTGGGGCGACGGTATGGAACACGCCCGCCCTCGATCCGGAACTCGGGCTCATCTACTTCGTCACGGGCAACTGTGGTCCGAATCATGACGGGTCGATGCGCGAGGGTGACAACCTGTTCTGTTCCTCGATGATCGCCTTGAAGGCCAAGACCGGCCAGTACGTCTGGCACTTCCAGCAGGTACACCATGATCTCTGGAACTATGATGCCTCGAGCCCGATGGTCCTCTTCGACACGGTGATCAATGGCCAACCGCGCAAGGGCATCGCCGAAGCCGGCCATACAGGCTGGCTGTATATCCTCGACCGCACGAACGGTAAGCCGTTGATTGGCATCGAGGAGCGCCCGGTGCCCCAGGAGCCGCGCCAGAAGACGGCGAAGACCCAACCATTTCCCCTCGGGGATGCGACCGTGCCCCAGTGCGCCGACCTGCTCCCGGGCTATGACAAAGCCGGGTGCATTTTTGAGCCCTTCTGGGAAAACCCGGTCCTGGTACAGCCGTCAGGGGACGGGGGCACGAACTGGTCGCCGGTGCCGTACAGCCCCGACACGGGCTACTTCTACGTATCGGGCACCGTCCGCACCAGCGCTTATACGCGGAGCGGTACAAGGGACTACGTTCCGGGGAGGAGCTATGGGCGCGGGAGCCAGGTGACGCCGATTGGCTCACCGATGAGCGGCACCTTCACAGCGATCGCCAGCACGACGAACAAAATAGTCTGGCAGCACAAGACGCCGTACCGCCTCGGGGGAGGCGCGACCGTCACGGCCGGTGGTCTCGTCTTTCGGGGCGAGCCGGATGGCAACCTCCTCGCGCTGGATGCCAAGACGGGTAAGGAGCTGTGGCGGTTCCAGACCGGCTTTGGCGCTGACGCGCCGCCCGTTGTCTACGAGGTGGACGGCGAGCAGTACGTGGCCATCGCGACAGGCGGCAACCGACTGCAAGGCAGTGCGTACGGTGACGCGGTGTGGGCGTTCTCCTTGAAGGGGCAGTTAGGCCCCTTATGGCCGCCTCCTCCACCATCGACCGTTGGTGGGCCCTCCGGGTTGCCGCAGCGATGGCCGGGGATCTTGATGGCGTCGAAACCAATCGAGACTGGCGTCGTTACGGTCAAGATTGGCGCCAACAACGAGGAATACAGTTTCTCGCCAGTCCGCATCCAGATCACGGCGGGAACCACAATCACCTTCACGAATCTCGGTAACCAAATTCACAACGCCACCCCCTACTTAAAGCCCGAGTGGGATACAGGCGACCTGGCCACGGGAGAATCCAAGGCCATCTCCTTCACCCGGCCTGGGGTCTACTACTATCTCTGTACGCCCCACCCCTGGATGTACGGGCAGATCATCGTGGAATAGCGGCGGGACGAATATCAATGAGCATGACCGTGTGCCTCTGCTCGAACACGATTTATTACCCGGTGGGCGGTGGCCATCAGTGGGTCTATCTCAACTGGGCCTTGGGGTTGCGTGCCCTAGGCATCCAGGTGATTTGGCTTGAGCTGGTCAACCCCCATACACCAGTCCAGGAAATGCAGGGATATGTCGCTGCACTGAGGAGTCGTCTAAGCCGTTACGGTCTCGGGGAGTCTTTATCGCTTTGTTCCGAGACCCAGGAGCCATTGTCGCTCGACGTAATGGCGGACTGCCTTGACCTCGAGCTCGCCACCGACGCTGATCTTCTCCTTGACCTCGGTCACAAGATGCAGCCGGAGGTGGTGAAGCGTTTCCGACGGTCGGCGTTGTTGGACATCGATCCGGCTCTGCTCCAGATCTGGGTGAGCATGGGCAAGGTAGGCCTCGCGCCACACGACGTCTACTTCAGCATCGGCGAGACGGTCGGCCAGTCTGGTGCGCCGTTTCCGGACTTGGGGCTGAAATGGCAGTACACGCCGCCATGTGTGGCGCTCGATTGGTGGCCGCCGCATCCGGCAGCGGCAGATGCTCGATTCACCACTGTGGCTCACTGGTTCGCTGGAGGTGGGACCGGAGAGGCAGTGAACCTCGACGACAAGCGAGCGGGCTTTCAACCATTCCTGGAATTGCCGCGCCACACGCCCTGGTCGTTGGAGCTGGCGCTCGACATTGAACCCGACGACAAAGAAGGGGTGGCCCTGCGAGAACGCGGATGGCTTGTGCGCGATGCCCATGCCGTCGCGTCCACGCCGTGGGACTACCAGCGCTACATCCAGCGCTCCCGCGGTGAGTTTAGCTGCGTGAAGCCAGCATGCGTACGGCTGCAGAATGCCTGGGTCAGCGACCGGACTCTTTGCTATCTCGCCAGCGCGAAGCCCGCCGTCGTCCAGCATACGGGTCCGAGCCGATTCCTCCCCGACGCGGCCGGCCTGTTTCGCTTTCGTGACCTCCAGGAAGCCGCACGTTGCTTGGAACAAGTGGGCGCCGACTACGATCGACAATGCCGCCTGGCCCGCGCGCTGGCAGAGGAGTTCTTCGATGCACGAAAGGTGGTTGGACGTCTGCTCGAGCGGGCGTTGGGGTGAAACCTCAGTAATCGGAGATACGGCTATGGCGCTCGGTGCGGATCGTCAAACAGGCGAACAGGTACTCGCGATCCTAGGCTTCCACAAGATTGGAGAGCCGCCGACCGGCAATCGGGCCACCTGGTTCTATGTCTCGGAGGCGACGTTCGGCAGCTTCCTGAGCCGGCTCCAAGACGACGCCTGGCACGTGCTCGACCTGCAGACTTTTCTCGTGGGCGTCGCAGCGCCCGCGAGGTTGCCCGAGCGGTCAGTGTTGCTCACGTTCGATGACGGCTACAGATCGATGCGGCAGATTGCGCTGCCATGGCTGCTGAGGTTCGGCTATCCGAGCGTGCTCTTCGTGCCGACCGACTTCATAGGAAAGTGCAACGAGTTTGATGCGGGCATCGAGCCGCAGGAAGCCGTTTGTGATTGGGATGATCTGCGGGAACTGCAGCGTCACGGCGTTTCGGTCCAGTCACACGGGGCCTCGCACCGGAGGTTTTCAGAGCTGGCGCCGGGCGAGCTGGAGGAAGAGCTCCACCGCTCCAAAGCCACGCTTGAGGCGGGACTGGGGACACCCGTTGAGGCGATCTCGTATCCATACGGCGATGGCGGGGTGGACCCGCAGGCAGTTGATGCGGCGCTCGAGCGCACCGGCTATCGGGCCGCCTGCCTGTACGGCGGTGGTCCGAATCGCTTGCCGGTTGCCAATCCGTACCGTTTAGCCCGTCTCGCCATTGGGCCTGACACTGACCTTCGAGCAGCACTCGAGGGGAAGATCCAACGGAGGACGTCGTGATGCGGGCGCTGGTCACGGGCGGCGCGGGGTTCATCGGCTCCCATCTCTGTGAGTTCTTCCTCGGCAAGGGCTGGGAGGTCGTCTGCATGGACGACTTCGTCACCGGCTCCCGGGACAACCTCGCCGCCGTCGAGTCCCGGCCGGGCTTCACGCTCATCGAGCACGACGTCACCGAGTACATCCGGCTCGAGGGCCACCTCGACTGGGTCCTGCACTTCGCGAGCCCCGCCTCGCCGCTCGACTATCTCGAGCTGCCGATCCAGACCCTGAAGGTCGGCGCGCTCGGCACGCACAACGCACTCGGCGTCGCGAAGGCCAAGGGCGCGCGGTTCCTGCTCGCGTCGACCTCCGAGGTATACGGCGACCCGCTCGTGCATCCGCAGCGCGAGGACTACTGGGGCCACGTCAACCCGGTCGGGCCACGGGGCGTGTACGACGAAGCCAAGCGCTTCGGCGAAGCGATCACGATGGCGTACCACCGCTCGCACGCCATCGATACGCGCATCGTCCGGATCTTCAACACGTTCGGGCCCCGCATGCGGCTCAAGGATGGCCGCGCCATCCCGGCGTTCATGGGCCAGGCCCTGACCGGCGCCCCCATCACAGTCTTCGGCGACGGCTCACAGACGCGGTCGTTCCAGTACATCACCGACCTCGTCGAGGGTCTGTGGCGGCTCATGCAGGCGCCGGTGAACGACCCCGTCAACATCGGTAATCCCCACGAGATGACCCTGCTCGATCTCGCCAAGCGCATCATCAAGCTCACCGGCGCCCGCAGCGAGATCGTGTTCCGCCCGCTCCCGGTCGACGACCCCAAGGTCCGCCAGCCGGACATCGCGCGAGCGCGCAAATTGCTCGGCTGGGAGCCGCGCGTCGACATCGAGGAGGGGCTGCGGCTCACCATCGACTGGTTCCGGGAGAAGCTCCGCTCCTGAAGGTCGTCGTCTCGAGGGCGCCGTCTTCAGGAAATCCTCAGGTTGCCTGGTGCAAGATCCGTGGGCCGGCAGTAAGCCGCGCGTACAGATCGAGTCAGCCTGGAGGAATGCCATGCGTTGGGCGTTGATGGCTATCTCAACACTGGTGGTCTCGCTTGCGGCGCCATCGCTCGGTGTTGGTCAACAGCCGGCGAATCGGATCTCTCTGGACGAGGCCCTCCAGCTCGCCCTGCGGCAGAACCCAACCCTGATGGCACAGCAGGCCGCTCTGTTCGCGACCAAGGCGGGTGAGACGACCGCCGCGCTGCGGCCAAATCCGACGATGAACTTCCTGGCCGAACAGTTCAGACCGGGCCAGTCACAGCAAGACGCGCAGTATACCGTCAACGTCGGCCAGCCGATCGAGCTGGGCGGCAAGCGCCAGCGACGCATCGACTCGGCGCGAGCTGCCACGCAGGTCGCGAAGTACCAGCTGGACGACGCACGCCGCCTGGTCGTGCTTCAAGTCAAGAGCGCCTTCGCGGGGGCGCTGATCGCCCGAGAGCAGCTCGGCCTGGCCGAGGCGAACCTCAAGACGCTCGACGATACGGAGCGGATCCAGCGCCTCCGCGCGCAGAAGGGCGACATCTCGGAGCTCGAGCTGTTGCGCATCGAGGTGCAGCGCTTCACGTTCGCGCGCGACGCCGCCGACGCCCGTCAGGCCCTGACGGCCGCGAAGATCGCGCTGCGCACCGCTGCAGGGGCCGTGAACATCCCCGAGGATTTCGAAGTCGCGGGAGAGCTCGACTTCAAGGACGTCTCGCTCGATCGGGCCGTGCTCGTCCAGCGAGCGTTGGACAACCGGCCGGATCTGCGAGCCGCCGAAGCCGATCGCCAGCGTGCGCGAGCCGACCACCGCCTGGCCCGCGCGAACGCCTGGTGGGACCTCACCCCGCAGCTCGAGTACCAGCGGATCGGACCCGACGACACCATCGGCTTCGGGTTCAGCTTTCCATTGCGGATCTTCGATCGCAATCAGGGGGAAATCGCGCGAACGGAAGCCGAGATCACGCGGGTCGATGCGGTGCGTGAGGCGGCGGCGCTCCAGGTCTTGGCCGCGCTCGAGACCGACCGCCAGGCCGCGCTGACCCAGCGCGACCGCGTCCTCTCGCTCAGAGACGTATATCTGCCCAAGGCGACGCAAGCCCGCGACACCGTCGAGTACGCCTACCGCCGCGGCGGCCAGAGCTTGCTCGATTTCCTCGACGCGCAGCGAAGCTATCGAGAGACCGCGCTTGCGCACTTGCAAGCGCTCGGAGCCTATCTGTCTGCTGTCTATCAGCTCGAGGCGGACACCGGGGCGCCCCTCGACCAATGAAGGGCGGGACGGTCTAAGCTCGCGCCATCTTGCCGGCAGCCGCGGTCAGTCGTCGATCGCCTCGGACCAGAAATAGACATTCTTCGCCCGCTCCAGGTAGTTGTCGTAGAGCTGGCGAATGAGCTGTTGGCCCGCCGGCGACGCCAGGTCCTTCGCGTACTGATCCTTGTTGCGGACTTCGATGCGCTCGATGTACTGCCATCCGGCCTGCTCGGCGCCATTGATCGGCCCCTCGATGCGGTGCGTGCGGTAGCTGATGATCGACGGAAGTGTTTTTGCGACGCGGTAGTCGTACTCGCGCAGCCACCGCTCGTACTCCTCGGGCTTGACCCCGTTCTTCAGCGTGGTGAGCACGTAGCGCACCGGCATAGATCAGCTCCTTTCGAGCTCCTTGCGCACCGCCGGCATGACTTCGGTCTGGAACCGTTCGATCGTGCCGACGATGCTGCCCTGGGACGCCACCGGGTACACCATGAGCTGGCCGATTCCACTTCGCGCGAGCCGAGCGACGCCCTTCGCCACGTCAGCGGCCGATCCGGCGAGAGTGACCGCATCCACGAAGGCGTCGGGAACGAGTGGCGCCACCTTCATGAGCGGGGCGACGTCGTGCGTGTACGGGAGGCCGAGCACGTGCGTCCGCAGCGGCTCCGGGAGCTCCAGTCCCGCAGTCCGGAACGTAAAAAAGTCCGGGCGCTGCGCGACCAGACTCCGAACGACGGTGGGGCGCATCGCATTCCGAGCGGCATGGACATCGTCGGAGACGCAGACATTGATCCGCGCGACCAGCTCCACCTGCGCGGGATCACGCTCGGCCCGCTGGGCCCCGTCGGCGACGGTCTTCCGAAAGAAGCGGAGCAACGGCTCGGCCACGCACCCCTGCATGATTGCTCCGTCCGCCACGCGGCCGGCGACGCGGCAGCCGGCCTCGCGCTGGGAGGCGACATAGATCGGGATCTTCGCGCGCCGCGGTGCGAAGTCGAGCCGGCCGTCGTTGAAGCTCACCCGCTGTCCCTTCACCGTCACGTTCTGCCCGCCGAGAAGCTGGCGGATCAGCTCCACCGCCTCGCGGATGGCGACGGCAGAGCGCTCGGCATTTATACCCAGCTCCCGGAAGCCGGACACGCCGGCCCCGATGCCGAGGACCGCGCGTCCGCCCGAGATCTCGTCCAGCGTCGCGATGGCCATCGCCGTCAGCGCGGGGTGGCGCGAGAAGGGGTCGGTGACGCAGGGCCCGAGGCGGATGCGCGTGGTGCGCGCGGCGGCGAGGGCGAGGAGGGCGTACACCTCGCGGAAAAAGCGCTCGTCGGCCAGCCAGAAGTCGTCGTAGCCGAGCGCCTCTGCGCGGGCGGCGAGATCGCTCAGCTCGCTCGCGGGACGCGAGGGCAACAGTAAGAGCCCGGTGCGGAGCATCATGTCGCGCGCGCTCTCAGCGCGAGTGCGACTTTCTCGGCGGTGATCGGCAGGGTCGTGATCCGCACACCGGTGGCGCTCGCTACGGCGTTGGCGATCGCGGCCGGCGGCTCGATGTTCGGCGGCTCACCGACACCTTTGGCGCCGAAGGGCCCCACCAGGGTCGGGTGCTGCACGAGGATCGACTCCACGCGCGGAACGTCGAGCGTCGTCGGCATCTTGTAGTCGGTGAGATTCGCGTTGAGCACCCGACCGTTCTCGTAGACAATTTCCTCCGAGAGGGCCTGGCCGAGCCCCTGGGCCACGCCGCCTTCGATCTGGCCTTCGATCGCCGCCGGGTTCACCGCGAACCCCACGTCCTGGGCGACGACGTAGCGGTGGATCGTGATCTCGCCGGTTTCGGCGTCGACGGAGAGATCGGCGGCGTGGGCGTGGAAGCTCGGCGAGTGGAACGCGGGGTACACGTGACCCTCGACCCGCTTGGCGTCGTACGGCGTCGGGGGGGCGACGAAGGTGCCGTGAGCGATCAGCCCACCACCTGAGGCCTGGGAGATCCGAGCGAGCTCGCCGAGCGTCGTGCGCTTGCCCTCGCCGACCACGCTTCCCTCCCGGAGGGCCAGCGCGTGCTCCTCGACGCCGAGGTGTTTCGACGCGAGGGCGAGGATCTGGCGCTTGAGGTCGGCGACCGCGGCCCGGCAAGCGTTGCCGACGGCGAACGCGGTACGGCTGCCTTGCGCCCCGAAGTCGTAGGGCGTCGAGAGCGTATCGGCCGAGACGACGTTGATGTCGGCCAGCTGCACGCCGAGATCCTCGGCGAGAACCTGTGCGGCGCCCGTCAAGGCGGCAGTCCCGATCTCCGCCGCGCCGGTGTTCAGCGCGACCGTGCCGTCTGGGTTGATCTTGACGTAGACGCCCGACGAACCGCCGGTCGTCGTCCACCAGCCGCAAGCGATCCCCTTTCCGCGTCCCGCCTCCGGTCGTCGATCCTGCCAGCCGATAGCGTCTGCGGCGCGACGAAGGCACTCTTCGAGACCAACCGCGGTGAGCATCTGTCCCGTCGGTCCTTCTTCGCCCTCCCGCACGATGTTCTTCAGCCGGAGCTCGAGCGGGTCGAGGCCGAGGGCGTCGGCGATGATGTCCATCTGTGATTCCACTGCGAAATTCGCTTGCGGACCCGAGGGCGCGCGGAACGAACCGAAGTTGGTCTTGTTCGTATAGACGGCGAAGCCCTCGAGCAGGAGGTTGGGGATCCGGTAGGGCCCGGCCAGCATGAGCGTCGCCACCGACGCGACGCCCGGCCCTGATCCGGCGAAGGCGCCCGTGTCGAACCACAGGCGCGCTTCGCGGGCCGTGAGACGCCCGTCATTCGTGACACCGGTCTTCACCTCGACGATCGCCGGCTGTCGTGGGTAGGCGGCCGTCAGCTCTTCCTCACTCGTCGTCATCACCTTCACAGGGCGCCCGGTCCTCATCGCGAGCAGCGCGGCGAAATGTTCCATCCCGATCCGTAGCTTGCCGCCGAAGCCGCCGCCGATCCCGGGCACGATGATCCGCACCTTGGAGGGCGGGAGCTGCAGTATCTCGGCCAGAGTCGTCTGGATCTCGAAAGGAAGCTGGGTATTCGACCACACGGTGACCAGGCCCGAGCTGTCCCACTGGGCGACCGCGGCGCGGGGCTCCGTGTATCCCTGGTGGACGCTGCTCGTGGTGAAGCGGTTTTCGAAGATGCGGTCGGCCTCGACGAAGCCACGCTCGACGTCGCCCACCACGATCCGCGCGCGGTTGCAGACGTTGCGGTCGCGGTGGAGGATCGGCAGCGCGGTGTAGCTCGCCCACGCCTCGTGGACGAGCGGCGCGCCGGGCGCCAGGGCGGCCGCCACGTCGAGCACGGGCACGAGCGGCTCGCAGACGACCTCGATCGCGGCCAGCGCGGCGGCGGCGGCGTCCGGCGACGTCGCCGCGACGGCGGCGAGGGGCTGGCCGGCGAAGCGGATACGGTCACGCGCGAGCACGCGTTCATCCTTCACGCTGCCGCCGTAGCGCACGTCGGGCACATCGGGCGCCGTGATCACGGCGCGCACGCCGGGCAGCCGGGCCGCGCGACTGGTGTCGAGCCGCACGAGTCGCGCGTGCGGCTCGTGGCTCCTCAGCACTCTGCCGTAGAGCATGCCGGGTAGCGCGAAGTCGGCGGCGTAGAGCGCCGTACCCGTCACCTTGCCGGGCGCGTCCATGCGGGGGACCGAGCGACCGACGATCCGCGTCACCTGCGTCATCGTGCCGTCTCCCGGCATGCCGAGGAGGGGGAGGCGCGCAGGGCGCGGGCTGCGCTCAGCGTCGCCTCGATGATCCTCTGGTATCCGGTGCAGCGGCACAGGTTGCCGGCCAGTGCCTCACGCACTCCGTTCTCGTCCGGTTCTGGATTCTCGTCGAGGTAGGCCTTGGCCGCCAGGATCATCCCGGGAATGCAATACCCGCACTGCACGGCGCCGTGGTCGATGAACGCTTGCTGCAGCGGGTGCAGCTGTCCCGGGGCGGCGAGGCCCTCGATGGTCAGGATCGCGCGGCCCTGGCACTGCGCGGCCAGCAGGATGCACGCGTTGACCGCGGCGCCCTCGAGCAGCACCGTGCAGACGCCGCACTCGGCCTCCAGGCAGTTCTCCTTCGTGCCGATGAGGCCCAGGTCCGTCCGCAAGACGTCCAGCAGAGTGCGGTGTGGCTCGGCCAGCACCTCGTGCGTCTGCCCGTTGATGATGAGGCTCAGGGGGATCCTGGTCATGAGGTATGAAACCTGATGCGTTCGAGACAGCGGGCCAGCACCCGTGGCACCAGCGTGGCCACGAGGAGCGCGCGATAGCGCGCGGAGGCGCGCACGTCGCCGATAGGGCGGCACTCGGTGGCCGCGATCCGTCCCGCTTCCCGCGTCACTTCATCCGTGAGCGGGCGCCCCTCGAGATAGCGCTCGGCGGAGCGCGCGCGCATCGCGGTCGGCGCCACCGCTCCCAGCGCGATGCGGACGTCCTGGCAGCGCTCGAGGGCCGCATCGAGCGTGAGACGCGCCGCCACGCACGCGATCGAGATCTCCATGGCGCGCCGGCGACCCGCCTTGAGAAATGCGGTGGCCGTGCGAGGGGCGAGGCGCGGAAAGCTCGCGCGGGTCAGCAGCTCGTTGGGCCGGAGCACGGTGACGCCCGGCGCGGTGCCGAAGCCGTCGAGGGCTATCGTGCGCTCACCGGCTGGACCGAGGGACGTCAGCCTCGCCTCGAGTGCCAGCAGTACGACGACCACATCCGCCGCGGGCGACGCGTTGACGATGTTGCCGCCAACCGTCGCCACGTTACGCACCTGATGGCCGCCCACGACCTCGGCACCTTCGACGAGCGCCCTCAACGCGCCCTGAAAGTCTGTCGTGGTCTCGATCCGCCTGTGCGTTACCCGCGCGCCGAGGCTGATCGCCCCGTCGACCTCGATCGCATCGAGTCCGGGGACACACTGCAGGCTGACGACGTGGCGCGGGTTGAGCCGGCCGCGATGGATCTGGACCATGAGATCCGTTCCTCCGGCGAGGAAGCGCCCGTCGACGCCGAACCGAGCGCCGAGCTCGATCGCCTCGCGTAGCGACGTCGGCTCATGGTAGTCGAAGGTCACCACGTCCCTCCTTGCGGAGTCGTCCGGACAATATTATGCGCCTTCGCAAATCATGCGCCTTGACAAGGTCGACTCGCCGAAGGCACAGTCGGCCCACCTCGGACAGTCACGAGCCCGTTCGTCACGAGCCGCCGCGAGGGCGAGACGCTGGGAGGCGGACCATGTGGACACGAATCAAGGACGCGATGTGCGGGGTAAGTGCGCTGATGATCGTGGCGGCGGCGGCGGGGCCGGTCGCCGCCCAGAGCAAAGCGCCGATCCGAATCGGTGAAATCAACTCCTACAGCGGCCTCGCGACGGTCTACACCTTCCCCTATCGCGAAGGCCTCCTGATGGCGACTAAGGAGATCAACGACGCCGGCGGCGTTCTCGGCCGTCCGATCGAGTTCATCTTCCGCGACGACAAGCTCAAGCCGGACGAGGCGGTGAAGGCCGCCCGTGAGCTGGTCGGGCAGGAGAAGGTCGACTTCCTGGCCGGCTGCATCTCGAGCGGGGTGGGCCTGGCCATCTCGGCCTACGCGAAGGAGGCCAAGGTCCTCTACATCGCGACTCACTGCCAGACCTCGCGCCTCACCTGGGACGACGGTCATAAATACGTCGCCCACACCACGAACAACGTGAACCAGTACGTGCGCGCCCTGGCCCAGAAGGCGGCCAGCATGCGGTACAAGAAGTGGGCGCACATCTCGCCCGACTACGAGTACGGCCACAACGTGTGGGAGGAGTTCTCCGCCTATCTGAAGCAGCTCAAGCCCGACGTGGAATTCGTTCAGCAGAACTGGCCGAAGCTGGGCGAGACCGACCACAGCTCGTACGTCACGGCACTGCTCCAGTCGGGGGCGGACGCCTTCCTCAGCTCGGTGTGGGGCGCGCAGGAGATCGCCTTCGTGAAGCAGGCACGGCCGTTCGGCCTCTTCGAGAAGGTCCACTACTTCAGCGCCTCCGTCGGGAACCCCGACGAGCTCGATCCGCTCGGCAAGGAGGCGCCCGTGGGCGCCATCACGCCGGGCTTCGCCTGGTACGACGACGGCATGCAGAAGCGCCATCCGAAACTCGCCGAGTGGGTCAAGAAGTACGAGGCGCGAGCGAAGAAAGAACCCACGCTCGGCGCCTCCTGGGGCTACGCCAGCGCCTACATCATCGCGGAAGCCATCAAGCGCGCGAAAAGCGCCGACACGGACAAGGTGATCACGGCCTTCAGCGAGGGGTTCGAGATGGAATTCCCGTGGGGCAAGGTCATCATGCGCGGCTGTGATCAGCAGGCTATCCCGCCACAGTGGGTCGGGGTGGTCCGGATGAACGCCCAGGGTAAGCCGGTGTTGGCCGACGTCGAAGAGGTCCACGGCAAGGACGTGATCAAGAGCTGCGACGAGGTCGCCAAGCTGCGGGCGGCCGCCGCCGAAAAGAAGAAGTAGTCATCCACAGCCTGTTCCCCTGGATCACCAACGGGCCGCTCATCACGGTGCAGGTGATGAGCGGCCTGAGCGTCGGCATGTTCCTCTTCCTCGTGTCCGTCGGGATGTCGCTGATCTTCGGTGTCACCCGAATCGTGAACCTCGCCCACGGCAGCTTTTATATGGTCGGTGCCTATCTGATGGTCACGCTGGTGGAAGTCCTGCCCGATCGGCCCTGGGCGTTCTGGCTCGCGTTGCTGCTCGCCCCGCTCGGTGTCGCCGTCCTCGGCGCGGTCATCGAAGTCGGCCTTTTGCGCCTGATCTATCACCGTGATCCGCTCATGCAGCTCATCCTCACGTTCGGCCTGATCCTCGTCATCAGCACGCTCGTGCTCCTCGCCTGGGGACCCGACAACAAAAGCGTGTCGCGACCGGACGCGCTGGCCGGATCGGTGCGAATCTTCGGCCAGCCCTTTCCTTCGTACTACCTGCTCGTACTCGGGCTGGCGCCGGTGGTGGCGGTGGGTCTCTGGCTGATCTTCTATCGGACACGGTGGGGCATGCTCATCCGTGCCGCCACTGTCGACCGTGAGATGTTGGGCGCGCTCGGGGTCAACGTCGCCGCCCTCTACACGCAAGTCTTCGCGTTCGGAAGCTGGCTGGCCGGACTCGGCGGAGCGCTGGCGGCGCCGACGGTCGCCGTCGCCCTGGGGATGGACGGCGACGTCCTCACCACCGCCTTCGTGGTCGTCGTCATCGGCGGCCTGGGCAGCTTCGCCGGCAGCTTCATCAGCGCGCTACTGGTCGGACTGCTGCAGTCATTCGGGATCCTCGTCTTTCCAGCGGTCTCCATCGTGTTGCTGTTCGCGATCATGGCAGTCGTCCTCGTCGTGCGGCCCTGGGGCCTGCTCGGAAGGCCAGAAGAATAGTGACATCGAGCGCCCGCGCGCTCGGGTTGCTCGCCGTGGTGCTCGCGCTGGCGCCGCTGGCCCTCCCGCCGTTCTTCCTTCAGCTGCTGACCGAGATCGCGATCGTCGGGCTGTTCGCCACCGCCTTCAATCTGCTGATGGGCTTCGGCGGGATGGTGTCGTTCGGCCATGCCGCGTACTTCGCCCTGGGGGCATACGCCGCCGCCCTCCTCGTGAAGCGGGCCGGTGTCCCGATGCTCCTCGCGTTGCCAGCGGCGCCCCTGGCCGCGGCCGCGGGGGCACTGCTGTTCGGATTCTTCATCGTCCGACTCACTCACACCTACTTTGCGATGCTCTCGCTCGCCTTCGCGCAGATCGTCTTCACCGTCATCTTCAAGTGGAAGAGTCTGACCGGTGGCGACGATGGCTTGCTCGACGTCTGGCCCCCGGTAATGCTCAAGTCGCCGGCCGCCTACTACTACTTCACGCTGGCCACGGTGGCGTTGAGCCTCTTCGTGCTGCACTCGGTCAGCGAGTCACCGTTCGGCTACGCGCTCAGGTCCGTTCGGGAGAATCCACGACGAGCCCGATTCATCGGCATCAACGTACGGCGTCTTCAGCTGCTCGCGTTTGTCATCTCCGGCGCCTTCTCGGGGCTGGCGGGAGGGTTGTTCGCCTTCTACAATGGCAGCGTCTTTCCCGACTTCGCCTACTTCACCAAGTCGTTCGAGCCGCTCGTCGTGGCGCTGCTCGGCGGCGCGCAGTCGTTTTTCGGACCGCTGGCCGGCGCCTTTGGTTTCAAGATCCTCGAGTGGCTCGTCAGCCGGCAGTGGCCCGTGTACTGGCCGCTCTTCCTGGGGACGATCGTCGTTCTGGTGATCGTGGCGCTGCCGCAGGGCTTCGTGGGTCTCGCAGGAGGACAAGGGTGGCGGACCCGACTGATCCGCAAGAGTTAGTCCTCCAGACAATCGGCCTCCGGAAGCACTTCGGCGGCGTCCTGGCCGTGAACGGTGTGGATCTGTCGGTTCCGCCGGGCGATGTGCGCGCGATCATCGGTCCCAACGGCGCCGGCAAGACCACGCTCTTCAACCTGCTCACGGGCGATCTCACGCACGACAGCGGTCGCATCTATTTTGCGGGCGAAGAGGTGAGTGGGCTGCCGCCGCATCAGCTCTGTCGCCGGGGCATGGGCCGCACCTTTCAGATCACCAGCATCTTCCGGCGTCTCAGCACGCTCGAGAACGTGCAGACGGCGTTCCTCAGCCATCACCGGCGGCACTACAACATCCTGACACCAGCCCGGCGCCTCTACCGCGACGACGCCTTCGCCTTGCTGGAGCGGGTAGGTCTCCACGAACAGGCGCGCAAGCCGAGCGGGATCCTACCTCACGGCGACCAGCGCCGCCTGGAGCTGGCCATCGCCCTCGCCAGCGGCCCCCGCCTGCTCCTGCTCGACGAGCCCACAGCCGGGATGGCACCCCGTGAGCGTCACGAGATCATGGCGCTGGTGGCCCGTATTACCAGCGACACCGGCCTGACCGTCGTGTTCACGGAGCACGACATGGACGTGGTCTTCGCCGTGGCCCAGCGCATCACTGTCCTTTACCAGGGCTCTGTGCTGACGGAGGGATCGCCCGCTGCAGTCCGTGCCAACCCCGATGTGCAGCGCGTCTACCTCGGCCAGCCGGCGTCCCGCTGATGGCGCTGCTCGAGGTCAGCCACATCGACACCTACTATGCGGACAGCCATATCCTCTTCGACCTGTCTATCACGGTGGAGGCGGGCGAGGTGGTGTGCCTGCTCGGTCGAAACGGCGCGGGCAAGACGACGACGGTCCGCAGCATCGCCGGGCTCACGCCTCCACGGGCCGGCGCGATCACCTTGCGCGGCCGCGACATCGTCGGTCTGCCCCCGTTTCGCATCGCCCGCCTCGGAATCGGGTTCGTGCCCGAGGACCGGCGCGTCTTCCCCAACCTCACCGTGCACGAGAATCTGGAGGTTGCGCGGCGGACCTGGGGCAACGGATCAGCGAGTCCCTGGAGCGAGGAACGCGTCTTCGATCTCTTCCCCATCCTGCGCGAGCGACGGCGCCAGGCCGGTGGGACCCTGAGCGGCGGGGAGCAGCAGATGCTGACGATCGCCCGCACGTTGATGGGGAATCCGGAGATTCTTCTGCTCGACGAGCCGTCGGAGGGGCTCGCCCCCATCGTGGTGGAAACGTTGCGTGAGCAGCTCGGGCGTCTCAAGGCGAGCGGCCTCACGATAGTCCTGGCCGAGCAGAACGTGCGCTTCGTCAGCGACCTCGGCGACCGCGTCTACATACTCGAAAAGGGGACGGTGCGATACCAGGGCTCGATGGCGAGGTTTCTCGCCGACGACGAGGTGCGGCGGACGTACCTCGCCGTGTGAGCCCGCGGTCTCCTTGACGCCCGGAGGGCGCGTGGCTTAGAGTCGCCCGAAGCGAGGACGTTTCAGGTCAGTGAAGGCCTCAGCGCCGAGGCGCCTCTCACCCTCACCACGAGGTCACACATGACCGATCAGACGAATCCCCTTGCGCACGATCAGTCCGACGACCCCGGGCGCCGCGATTTTCTGAAGGGCACGCTCCTGGCCGGCGCCGCCGCCGTGACGGCCACCGCCGCGGCGCCGCCGGGCGTCCTCGCGCAACCCGGGATGGTGCCCGGGACGCGGAATCACTACTACGTGCCGGCCAACGACAAGACGGTGCAAGATGCGCCATTTCCTCATGGCCACCCGCGGCCTCTCGGAGGACGAGGCGATCTCATTGATGTCGGTGGCGGTGGATTACGGCATCACCCAGGTGGTTGACGGCAATTGGGGCGTCCACGCCATCATCAAGAAGAGTCTCTTCGCCGGAGAGGCTTAGAGCATCGACGACTCGTTTCGGGAGGAAATCCGATGAAATCGTTTCGATTCGTTCTGAACCTCACGGTCGCGACGTTGATCGGGGGCCTCGTCGCCGTCGGCCACGCCGAGGACGGCGTCACGAAGGACGAGATCAAGATCGGGTCGTTCGGTCCCCTCGCGGGCCCCGTCTACATGTACGGAAAGCTGGCGATGAACGGGCTCGAGGCGCTCTTCGACAAGGTGAACCAGGAGGGCGGCATCCACGGGCGCAAGCTCAAGCTCGTCCGCGAAGACGACGCCTGCAAGCCCGAGGGCGGCATCGCGGCCGTCAAGAAGCTCATCTACGACGACAAGGTCTTCGCGATCAACGGTGGCGGCTGCTCCAACTCGACGCTGGCGGCGAGGCCCGAGATCGTGAAGGCTGGTATCCCGTTCGTCGTGAACTCCGCGGTGGCCGACGGCATCTCCAGCCCGCCCACGCCGAACATCTTCACCACGCAGCTCACGGCGACGATCGAGAGTCGCGCCCAGCTCAAGTACGCCCTCGAGCAAAAGGCGAAGAAGGTCGCGCTCGTCGCGCAACACGATGCGTGGGGGCGCTCGCGATACGAGCCGATGATGACGGCGCTCAAGGAGCAGTCGATCAAGCCGGTGAGTGACGAGGAAATGACGATCGACCAAAACGACGGCACCGCTCAGGCGCTCAAGCTGATGCAGACAGGCGCCGACGCAGTGCTGCTGATTGTCTACCCGAAGCCGGCGGCCGTGCTCATCCGTGACTCGCTCAAGCTCGGATACAAGCCGCTGTGGATCGGACAGACCGCGATCCAGGACCTGCCGCAGCTCCAGGAGCAAGTGGGCATCCCCGGCGCGCTCGAGAAGTTCGTGAGCATCGCGACGATTCCGGCGCATCCCGACGATCCCGAGATGGCGGAGTGGCGTGAGCGCATCAAGAAGCTCTTCCCGAACGACGCGCTGAGCGTCTTCAACCTGATGGGCATCGGCAGCGGCATGGTCGTGGTGGAAGCGCTGAAGCGAGCCGGTGCGGACTTGACGCGGGAGAAGTTTCTGAAAGCGATGGGTAGCATCAAGAACTTCAAGACCGGTATGTATCCCGGCCCGATCACGTGCAAGCCACCCGCGAGCAACCAGTGCAACCAGAGCGTCGGCTGGATCAAATTCGGCGACGGTAAGCCGAAGAGCGCGGGAGTCACCACGCTCGACTGACGCGCGCACAATGCTGGTGCTGAGCTATCTGCTGGTGACCGGCATCACGACCGGCGCTCTCTACGCGCTGGTCGCGCTCGGCATCGTCGTCGTCTACAAGGCGACCGAGGTGGTGAACCTCGCGCATGGCGAGCTCTTCATGATGGGCGGCTTCCTCGCGTACACCCTGCACGTGATGGTCAAGCTGCCGTACGTGCCGTCGGTGCTGCTGGCCGTGGCGGGCTCGTTCGCGATCGGCATCCTGACCGACCGTGTCGCCTTCCGCCCGCTGATGAAAGAGGGGCTCGTCAGCGTGCTGCTCGCGACCATCGGCATCTCGTTCATCCTGAAAGGGGTCGCCCGGGTGCTCTGGGGCGGGAAGGGTGATTACCTCGCCTTTCCGCCGCTCGTGTCACCGGAGCCGATGCGCATCGGCAACGTGATGATCATGTCGCAGCAGCTCGTCGTGCTGCTCGCCGCGCTCGCGGTCATGCTGGTGTTTGCCGCCTTCTTCAAGACCACGCGCGCGGGGAAGTTCATGCAGGCCACGGCCAGCAATCCGAAGGCGGCGGCGCTCGTCGGCATCCACGTCAGCCGGGTGTACATGTACACGTTCGGCGTCGGCGCGGCGGTCGCGGGCGCATCTGCAGTGCTGATGGCGCCGCTGACTCTGCTCTATCCGGACATTGGGTTCCCCCTGTTCATCAAGGGATTCGCGGCCGCCGTGCTGGGCGGGCTCACCAGCGTGCCCGGCGCGATCATCGGCGGGTTGCTCGTCGGGATCCTCGAGCAGCTCGCTGCGGGGTTCATCGGCACGGCGATCCAGGACGTCTCCGCGTTCATCGTCATCATGTTCGCGTTGATCTTCCTGCCAACGGGGATTCTCGGCATGCGGGGGACACGAAAGATCTGACGTGCGCGCCGTGGTGAGTCACCGCGCCTTGCTGGTCGTGCTCTTTGCGGTGCTGGCCGTGCTGCCGGTCGTCGCGAACCAGTACACGCTGTTCGTCGGAAATCTGCTGATGCTCTATATGATCCTCGCACTCGGCCTGAATCTCCTGGTCGGCTTCGCCGGACAGCTCGCATTCGCCAACGCCGCGATGTACGGCATCGGGGCCTATGGTGCCGCGCTGCTCCAGGTAAGGCTCGGATTGTCCTACTGGCTCGCCGCGCCGTGCGGCGCCGTGCTGGCGATGGCGATCGGCACCCTGCTGGCGTTTCCCGCACTCCGGCTGTCGGGCATCTACCTCGCGCTCGCGACGCTCGCGTTCGCGCAGTTCACGCAATGGGTCCTCCTGCACTGGAACTCGGTCACGTTCGGCGCCGGCGGCTTTCCGGTGCCGCAACCGGAGTTCAGCGCGCTCGGCATGTCGCCGGACCGCGGCATCTACTACGTGAGCTGGGTCGTCACTGTCGTCCTGCTCGCGTTCGCGTGGCGCGTCGTCCGCTCACGGGTCGGCCGCGCGTTCGTCGCGATGCGCGACCGCGAGATGGCCGCGCAGGCACTCGGCGTCGGTTTGCTCCGATACAAGGCCATGGCGTTCGCGCTGTCCGGCTTCTACGCTGGTACAGCGGGCGCGCTCTACCCCGCGGTGCTCGCGTACGTCTCGCCGGAAGGCTTCGATCTCTTTCAGATGGTCCTGCACAAGGCGATGATCGTCGTCGGGGGAATGGGATCGATCGCTGGCTCGGTGATCGGCGCCAGCCTGCTCGTGTATCTGCTCGAAGTGCTCCGCCAGTTCAAAGCGACGCAGGAGATCGTATTCGGGGCGTTGCTGCTCGCGTTCGTGCTGTTCCAGCCGCGCGGGCTGGTTGATTTCCTGAAACGGAGTGTGCCCGGCTGGTCTGAGCCGCTCCACTATGCATCCGACAGTGAATCGGCGTTCGATGTCGCGGTGGCGGACGAGCTCGTGACGGGCTCGCGTGGCGGCGCAGATCGATGAGCTCGCTGGCGGTGACGAACGTGTCGGTGGCATTCGGGGGTGTTCACGCGCTGAGCGACGTCTCCCTGGCCGTCGACGCGGGCCAGATCGTTGGCGTAATCGGCCCGAACGGCGCGGGGAAGACGACGCTGCTGAACGTCATCTGCGGGGTGAGCCGCCCCGATCGCGGCGATGTGACGCTCCACGGCACCATCATCACCGGCTGGAAGCCGAGCCGCATCGCCGGCCTCGGTCTTGGGCGCACGTTCCAAACATCGCAACTCTTCCCCGGCATGACCGTGCTCGAAAACCTCATGACGGGGCTTCACCTGCGCGGGCACACCGGTCTCATCGCCGCGGCGTTCCGGACGCCCTCGATGAAACGCGAGGAAGCCGAGATGCGCGAGCGGGCGCTGGCCGCCCTCGATTTCGTCGGCATGCGGGCGTTCGCCGGCCGCTCGGGCACCGCCTTGTCGTTCGGCCAGCAGCGCGTCGTCGAGATCGCACGGACGCTCATCGGCGAGCCCAAGATTCTGCTGCTCGACGAGCCCGCGGTCGGTTTGAGCGTGCCGCGGGTCGCCGAGCTCGACACGCTGCTACGTCGCATCCGTGACGAGCGCGGCGTCACGCTCGTGATGATCGAACACGTGATCCGGCTCGTGATGGGGGTATCGGATCGTGTGATCGTGATGAACTCCGGACGCAAGATTGCCGAGGGCCGACCCGACGACATTCGTCGCAATCCTGATGTCATCGAAGCGTATCTCGGGAGGCAGGGCGATGCTCGACGTCCAGCACCTTGAAGTCTGGTACGGCCCGACGGAGGTGCTGCGGGATGTCTCGTTCACGGTGCCCGCGAACGCCATCATCGCGCTTCTCGGTGGCAATGGCTCCGGGAAGACGACCGTGCTCAACGCGGTCAGCGGTCTCGTCGCGCCGCGCGCAGGCACCGTGCGCGTCGCCGGCGAGGATGCGACCGGCGCAGCACCGCACTCCATGGTCATGCGTGGGGTTGTCCAGATCCCGCAGGGACGGGAGGTGTTCGCCGACATGACGGTGCAGGACAACCTCGAAGTGGGCGCCGCCGTGCAGCAGAACAAGAGGGCGATCAGGCAGGACATCGCCGAGATCTACGAGTTGTTTCCCGCGCTCCGCGCCCGGCGGTCGGCGCGAGCCGGGGTACTCTCCGGCGGTGAACAGACCCAGCTGGCCATCGCGCGTGCGCTCATGGCGCGTCCGCGTCTTCTCCTGATGGACGAGCCGTCGGTCGGTCTGGCGCCGCTCGTCGTCGAGACCATCATCCAGACGGTCCGAGACCTTCGGGCGCGAGGGCTGACGATTCTGCTAGTCGAGCAGAACGTCGGGGTGGCGGCGGCTGTCGCCGATCACGCCCACGTGCTGAGGGACGGCGTGATCGCCTACTCGGGGCCGGCGTGCGACCTGATCGACAATCGCGACGTACTGGCATCGTATCTCGGCCGGTAAGCGATGGTTCAGCACGCGGAGACTTGACAAAGCTTCGACAGTTCCATAGACTTCGAAACATGAAGACGATAGCTCGCCTGCCGCTGACGCAGCTGTCAGCCGATGCGACGCACGTCGAGGCGTTCAAGGCGCTCGCCCACCTCAGCCGCTTACAGGTCTTTTTTCTTCTCGTGAAGGCGGGCCGAGAGATGTCGGTGGGAGAGATCCAGGAGGCCGTCGAGATCCCGGGGCCGACCTTGTCCCATCACCTCGACATCCTGCGACGGGCGGGCCTTCTCGAGAGCCGGAAGGCAGAGCGGTACATCTACTATTCTGTGCAGCGGGAGCGGGTCACCGTGTTGGTGCGCCTGCTCACCGCGTGCTGTTAAGGGGGAGCCATGAGCGCCAAGGTCCATCTCCACATGCACGTGTCGGATCTCTCCAGGAGCCGCGACTTCTACGAGAAGTTCCTCGGCGGGGACCCTGTGAAGGTCAAGCAAGGCTACGTCAAATTCCTGCCCGAGTGGGCGCCCGTCAACCTCGCGCTCTCCACCGGCGGCCCGATCGGCGCGGGGACCATCGACCACGTCGGCGTCCAGGTCGATTCCGTGGAGACCGTGATCTCGCAGCTGGCCCGCGTCAAGGCGGCCGGCCTTCCCGTGAAGGAGGAGATGGGCGTCAACTGCTGCCACGCCAACCAGGACAAGTTCTGGGTGAAGGATCCGGACGGCGTCGAGTGGGAGGTGTACCACCTCAACTACGACCTCGAGGGCGAGGAAGAGCGGGTGGCGGCGCGGCCGAGCCTGGCGGTGGTCGGTGCGAGCTCGTGCTGCGGAGGCACCAGCAGCTGCGCATCGTAATGCCACGGACGCGCGCCTCGTGAGTGCCGCATCACACGCGGACAAGCGCGCCGGATGGGGCACGCGACTCAGCGACCCCATGGTCGGCGCGGTTCTCGCGCTGGGCATCACGCAGATCACCGCCTGGGGCACCAGCTACTACTGCCTGGGAGTCCTCGCGGGGCCGATCAGTCGCGACACAGGTTGGAGCCGCGGCTTCGTGTTCCTCGGCTTCACCGTCGCGCTGCTCGCGATGGGTGCCGTGTCGAGTACCGTTGGCCGTGCGATCGACCGCCACGGCGCGCGCGCCGTGATGACGCTCGGCACCGGTCTTGTCTCCGCCGGGCTCTTCGCGCTGTCGCAGGCGCGCAGCGAAGCCGTCTACCTGGTCGTCTGGGCGGTTCTGGGTCTGGGGATGCGGCTGTGCCTGTACGACGCGGCATTCGCCGCACTAGTGCAGGTCGCGCCGTCGCGCGGGCGGACGGCCATCTCGTACCTGACGTTGTTCGGGGCGTTCGCCTCGTCGGTGTTCTGGGTAGTCGGCCATGCGCTCAACGAGCAGCTGGGCTGGCGACAGACCCTCGTCGTGTTCGCGCTCATCAATCTGGTGGTCTGCTTGCCGCTGCACTGGTTAGGTCTCGCGCGACGCGAGTCCGACCGACATGCGGGACCGGACGGCGGCCCTGTCGCGACTCCAGACGGACCTCCACTCAAGGGGCCGACCCGCTCGGTCGCCATCGCGCTCTTCGCGCTCATCATGTCGCTGAACGGGTTTGTCTTCGGCGTGATTTCGGTACAGCTCGTTCCCTTGCTGGAGGCCGCGGGCTTGGCGACTGCGGCCGCTGTCTGGGTCGCTTCACTGAAAGGCGTGGCGCAGTTCGGTGGGCGGGTGGTCGAGATCGTCTTCGCGCGGAACCTGCGCGCGATCACCGTCGGCCGCATCGCCATCGGCATCCTGCCGGCCTCGCTGGTCCTGCTGCTGGTAAGCACCAGCAGCGTGCCGCTGGTCGTCGCGTTCACGCTGCTCATGGGCGCGTCCCAGGGCGTGCTCACGATTGTCCGCGGCGCGGTTCCACTCGCGCTATTCGGCGCCACGGAATATGGCGCCGTGCTCGGCCTGATCGCCACGCCCGTGCTGGTGGTGAATGCGGCGGCCCCGGCGATGTTCGCCTGGATCGTAGACCGATGGGGCTGGGGGACCGGACGGGTATCGCTCCTGGTCGGCTGCTCGGCGGCATGGCTCGCGATGGAGTTGATGGCTCGCTGGTACGAGCGCCAGCGGGCCGCCCTCGCCACGGTCGATCGGCATGACGCTTCCGTTCAGGCTGCCCGCGTCCCGTAGCCCGAAGAACGGGACGGGGACGAGATGACGCTGTCCCGTGGCGTCGTCGCGATGTGTGCAGCGCAGGCGTGCGCTCAGCTCGGCGCGTTCAGCGTCGCCGTGGTGCTCCCAACACTGATATCGGTCTGGGCGCTCACCAACACCGAGGCCGGCTGGATCAGCGGCATTTACTATGCGGCCTACACGGTGGCGGTGCCGCTGCTGTCGTCGCTCACGGATCGGATCGACCCCAAGCGCATCTATCTCGGCTCCGTTGCCCTGACCGCCGTCGCGTTCGCCGGGTTCGCATGGATCGCAAGCGGCTTCTGGTCGGCCCTGGCGTTCCGGGCGCTGATGGGCGCCGGCTGGGCGGGCAGCTACATGCCGGGGCTGAAGGCGTTGAGCGACCTGGCGGAGGGCCAGCAGCAGTCCAGGGCCGTCGCGGCGCACGCGGCGGCGGTCGGCGTGAGCGGCGCGCTTTCCTTCGGCGTCGCCGGCGCCGTCAACGCCTGGCTCGGCTGGCACTGGGCATTGGTACCCGGCGCGATCGGCGCCACATTGGCGTTCGTGCTGGTCTCAATCGGCCTGCCGCCACGACCCGTCAGTGCCGCAGCCGGCCCGCGCCGGGCATTGCTCGATTTTCGGCCGATCCTTCGCAACCGATCGGCGCTCGCGTACTCGATCGCCTATTGCGTGCATACGTGGGAAATGTCCGCGCTCCGCGGCTGGGTCGTCACGTTCCTCACGTTCGTGGCTGCCCAGACGACAGGCGCGTGGACGCCGCTGGCACGCCTCTCGTTACATCAACGACAGTAACGTGATCGTGCCGTCGTCGTTCTCCACGACCCGCTGATGCACCAGGGCGATCCAGGTACCCCGCGCGGACCGTACCCACCACTGTTCGCTGCCGTCAGGGCGGACGATACGGCCGTAGTCGCCCCGACGGAACGTCGCCCGGTCAATGCTTGACACGGTCTGTGGCCGGACGACCTCCACCACATCGTCGGGATCAAGGGGAACCGTCTTGCCGGCCGCCGTCGCTTCATCGAGACGCCGTGTGCCTATCCGCGCGAGCCTCTCCGCCCTCGAACGCCGCCTCGCTCTCGTCCGCTTCATGTTGGTTCAAGCCTCGGGCGGTGTCATCAACCGCACGCTTCGAGCAAGCCGCGGGATGCCACGTACGGGGGTCCACCGAAGCCCTGCTGGATCGAGAGAAACCCTTTATCGAACGGCACTTGGCCGGTCTCGTGGTGTCTGCTTCACCATCCCGCCTGGGTTCCGAGCACACGATACCCGGTGGTAAAGGCCCGCCTTATATACCAGGAATAGTTGTAATCGAACAGGGGTATTTGCTACCGTTGGGCTACGTGCAACCCCTGGGGCGTTACTCTTCTTCATCCGAGGTCTGGAGGAAGATGGCATGAATGGCCTCGTTGAATCGGTGGCCGGTCGGGGCCCTGCCTGTCTCCATCAGGATAAGACTCAACTCATCTTCTTTGCCGCGATCACGAGGAGCCACACATGCGCACAATAGCCGTAGTGAACCAGAAGGGCGGCTGCGGGAAGACCATCACCTCCATAAATCTGGCCGCTTTCCTTGCCAGGGAGCAGAAGCGTGTATTGCTCGTGGACATGGACCCGCAGGGGCATGCGACGTTAGGGGTCTTGAGCGGTTCGGTCGGGACCCCGACCATGTACGAAGTGTTCGTGACCGAGCGCGGCGGTCAACCGACTCGCCTTCGCGACATCACCCGTTCGGCACGGGAAAACTTGGATGTGGCTCCGTCCGATATTCGCCTCAGCGTGATCCCGGAGCGGCTGACTGGGGTCGCCGGGCGCGAGACCGTCCTCGCCGACAACCTGGCCGAAGTCAGAGGGCGGTACGACTTCGCGATCGTCGACTGCCCGCCGAATATCGGTCTGCTCACCCTCAATGCGCTGAGGGCTTGCTTGGAAGCGATCGTGCCCATGGATCCCAGCTTCTTCTCCCTCCATGGTCTCGGAAAGCAGCTGGAGACATTTGACGCACTGGAGAAACAGACTGGGCATCGGATTACCCCCCGAGCGCTCCTCACGTTGTACTCGGGCCGGACGCCTTTTGTGAGAGCGATCGTGGACGAGATCCGCAGTCACCTCGACGGCCGGTACTTTGAAACGGTTATCAGATACAGCGTCAAGCTGGCTGAGGCCGCCAGCCATGGCTTGCCTATCGCCCACTATGCCAGGTACTGCGCGGGCTATGAGGATTATCAGGCACTCACCGCAGAGGTCCTGCAGCAAGACGCCGAGAGTCCGAAGCGAGAGCGGATCACCCTCGCCGACGTCGGGACCGCCCGCGACGACGAGTCCGGACGACCGCTGACGCCGGCGGTGACTCAGACGGGTGTCATGTTCACCCTCGAAGCGCCGGACGCGGCGCGAGTCCAGCTGGCTGGCGACTTCAACGGCTGGGTCCTGGATGGAAACGATATGAATCCCGTCGGTCGCGTCTGGGAGAAGGTTGTGAAGCTGCAGCCGGGGCGCTACCGATACCGCTACGTGGTCGACGGGGTCTGGCAGCGTGATCCCCGGAACCCTGTGGTCGAACCCAGTTCATACGGCGGCCACGACTCCGTCCTCGTCGTGGACGAGCAGTTGGCAGAGTGGGATCCCACAGGGGAACAGAAGACGCGGATCAGCGCATGACGGGTGGCACAAGTCCGGAAGGCGGTGGCCGTCTGGACAAGCCCCTTGGACGCGGATTAGAGGACATCTCCCATCTGTTTCAGCTGGGAAGGCGTGGCGAGGCGACGGCGAACGAGCATCCGTCCGGCGGTTCGACCCACCATCCTGCGGCCTCTTCGCCTGCCGGGGCGGTCCTCCTGGGACGGCAGTTGTCGCTAACCAGGGACCAGTTCGCCCCCCTGCTGAAGGAGTTCCACGGTGCTCTCGAGGAAGGTTTGACCTCTATCGACTCGGAGATTGCGTGCCCTCTGTGCGGCCCGATCGATCTGCTCGGGCTCAGCCGCTCGAATCAATTGACGGTCATCGACTTCACCACGAGCATCGACGAAGGGCTGCTCATCCGCGGGCTGGGCCATTTGGACTGGGTCGCCCGGAATGTGCTGATCGTTCGGCGTCTGTATCCCAACCACAGGATCGACTACAGTCTGCCGCCGGCGTTGATGCTCGTGGCGCCACAGTTCTCGCCCGCGCTGAGGCGCGCGGCCCGGCAGGTTCGCTGCCCCACGATCAAGTGGGTCAGATACCGCACGCTTGAATCATCCGTCGGGCTGGGAATCTTCTTCGAGCGCCTTGAGGGTCAGTGATGGCGCGGCGCACCTCACTCCGCATGCAGGCCCGTGTGGACGTGGAGCCGACGCGGCACAGGGAATGACATCCCAGCGCCGCGCCGGAGCGTCGCGCCGAGCGAGGTCAGCCCTGTCTCTGGATCCCTTCCATCTCCTTGTCGTCGAACGCGCGCATCGTGGTGCTGCTGACGTTCCCCGCGGTCACCACGTTGGTCATCGCACCCATCATCGCCTCCTCGGATGGTGCGTCGATGATGGACACGAGGTCGTACGGGCCTTGCGTCCACAGGAGCGTCTGCACTTTGAAGCCTCGCTTCTCGGTCTGCTCGCGTGTCTGCCGAGCGCGCTGGACGGTCTCACGGAGGTTCTTCGCGCCTTCGGCAGTGAACCTGTAGAGGACGACGTACCGCGGCATAGCTACCTCCTTGCGCACGGTTTGCCAGGTGGCGTAAGCGGCCACGACTGGGTCATTGCCGGCGCGCACGATTTCACGGCGGCGCCCATCACGCGGTACATCGTCGTCGCGGTCGTGAGGTGCTCGCGGCCGGGCTCGCGCTTTCCAGTGTGGGTAGAGCCTTCCGAGACCGAGATGGCAGTGGGCGATGAGCGGGCGCATGCCGCGGGGCTCCGCGAGGGCCCGCGCCCGATCCTCGAGCATCAGGACCAGCGCTCGCCGCGCCGCGAGGTTCTCGACGAGGTGTGCTCTGCTTCTGCTTTCCCGACCAACTGGATCCATCCTGCGGACCCTCATAACCCAAAGGTCGTCGGTTCAAATCCGACCCCCGCCGTCCGAAACGTCGGAAGCCTGACGTCACGTTGTTTGTGTTTCCAACACCTGCAGATTGGCTATGGAGACTCGATGACGCAATGGCGACTATTTAGCCGAGGCGCG
>Ga0209157_1000159_pt1 | contig 60674 bp, 73 predicted proteins | sample GraSoiAngelo_135_FD_185892 | JGI IMG/M metagenome (GOLD analysis project Ga0209157, IMG submission 185892) | Grasslands soil microbial communities from the Angelo Coastal Reserve, California, USA - 14_0929_05_40cm (SPAdes) (version 2) | ecosystem: Environmental > Terrestrial > Soil > Grasslands ... | reverse complement strand
CTCCCGTTCGGCTATCGCGTACCCGCGCTGCAAGGTCGCGAGGGGACTCAGCAAGTCCAACCGGCGGCCAACGGCGGCAAGGTTCTCCCGATGTCGAAGGATCTCGCGAGAGCCGATGGCCGAGAGGGCCTCATGGAGGCGTTCGAGCTGCTCGCGATTCGTTTCGACGCTCCGTCGCAACCCGCGCGGCGACATCCGTTCCCCGAGACCTCTGACCCGTTCGCGAGCAGCCGACACGATCTCTCGGATGGACTGGGCCAAGAGACGACCCGCCTGGTTCAATTGAGCGGCCAACGCGACGGAATTCGGAGACACGAGCTCCGCCGCGGCACTCGGGGTCGCGGCTCGCACGTCCGCGACGAAGTCCACGATCGTCACGTCCGTCTCATGGCCGATCGCGCTGACGACGGGGACGCGGCACGAGGCCACCGCCCGCGCGAGGCCTTCGTCGTTGAAACACCACAGGTCCTCGAGGGATCCGCCTCCGCGCGCCACAATCACGACATCCACTCGGTCGGCGAGGGCCGCGAGGGCGCGACGCAGACTCGCCGGTGCACCCGGTCCCTGGACCAGGGCGGGCGCGACGACGACGTGGGCGATCGGATAGCGACGCCGAAGGATCGTCACGATATCGTGGACGACCGCGCCGATCTCCGAGGTGACCACACCGATCCGCCGTGGGAACGAGGGGAGGGGACGTTTGCGCGCGGAATCGAACAGGCCTTCGGCGGCCAGTTTCTTCCTCGTCCTTTGGTACGCGGCCCAGAAGGCCCCGACGCCGGCAGGGGTCGCCGCCCGCACCAGCAGTTGCACGGTCCCTTTTCGCGGGAACACGTCCACGTCGCCCGACACGACGACGTCCATGCCATCCTCGAGGTCGAATCCCAAGAGCTCGGCATCCTCGCGGAAGAGCGTACAGGAGACCTGGGCCGTCGCGTCCTTCAGCGTGAAGAAGACGTGGCCCGCGGGCGCGGTCTGGAGGTTGCTCACCTCCCCGCGCACGAGGATGCGGCTGAGCAGCGGGTTCGAGCGGACCGTCTCGCGGATGAGTCGGGCGAGTTGCGAGACCGTAATCGCCGCCGGCACGCCTGGCCTCGGTTCCCAGGGGACGGCGATAGGGTCCATCATCGGGAAACGCAAACCCGAAGGTATGAATGGATGCTGGGGGGAGGTGGCCGAAAGTGCACGGACCGCAGTCTACGCTCGGTCGAGCAGATCCTTCGAAGAAAGAAGCGCATGGAGTCGGACGCTGATTTCTGCGAGCAACAGCTTGCCGCCTTCCTCTCGGTCGACGACGCAGACGCAGTCCTCGATCACGGCCCCGTGTCCGCGGAGCCGTTCGATCGCGCCTCGGAGCGTGCCACCGCTCGTGACGACGTCCTCGACGAAGAGGACCCGGTCCCCGCGATTCAAGTCCCCTTCGAACTCTTTTTTCGTCCCGTGTTCCTTCGAAGCCTTGCGCACCATGATGTACGGCTTGCCGCTGGCCAGGCCCACCGCGGCGGCAATCGGGACCGCGCCCAGTTCGACGCCCGCGATCCGGTTGGAGTCCCGCGCGAACGGCGCCATGCCGTCCGCGATCGTGCGCAACAGGTCCGGTCGCGTGACCGCCCTCTTGATATCTACGTAGTACGGGGAGGTCCGGCCGCTGGACAGCGTGAAGGTCCCGAACTGTAGGGCCCCGGCCGCCTTCAACGCAGCGACGAACCGCGCGCGGTCGATCTCACCAGGGCTCATGCTTCTTCCCCATCCGATAGCCGACGAGGTTCACGGCGCGATGCAGGGCGGGCGTAATAACGATGATGGCGAGGAGTCCCAAGAGCGCGTCCCCGGAGAAGAATCGGGGGACAGACCACGACGGGATCGCGAGGCTCAGGAGGAGCGCGCCGACGACGAAATCGTACTGGTCGAGGCCCGAGGCTTTCGCGCCCCGCGGCAGATGCATCCGACGTTTCACGAACGCGCCGACGAGGTCGCCGAGGAGGGCACCCAAAGAGAGGACGGCGGAGGCGACGAACGCCACCGCCGGAGGACCGAAGGACCACGACGAGGACGGCGCGAGGAGGTCGAACGGCAGGGATAGGAGGAGTCCCAGAATCGCCCCGGCCAGGGTACCGCCGACCAGACCTCGCCACGTCTTGCCGTCCCCAAAGATCCGCTGCCCATCGGAAAGGCTCCGGCCCAGGTCGATCGGCGGGCCTCCGCCGAAGACGACCGCCATCGGGTTCGCGATGAACGCGGGGAGGAAGAACCACAGGGCCTGGGGGATCGCCTCGAGGGCCACCGGAGCCGCCGAAGGGGAGATCCGCGGATATAGGTACTGCCATGGGGGCATTCGGCCGAGCTCTGGGTTCTGCCTCTGTTCAGAGGTAAGATTCCGTCGGGCGCGGACTCTTTCCCGATGACCTCAGGTCGTCCGCTCGAGCCGCGCGATGCGCGCCCCAAGATCTTGCTGGACCCGCCGGTGGAACGCGAGCAGCTTGCGGGCGGCCTCCTGCCTGGATTTCGCCTCGCGGACGGGGCCCACATAATCCTCGCGGCGTTCGCTCCGGCCGCCTTCCCGTTCATAATGCCAGAAGTACAGGTACTCGTTCCCGTCGATCCGACGCACCCGCAGACCACAGCCGACCCGCATCTCGATCCCTCGTTTCTACCTCTGTTCAGAGGTAAGTCGCAGGTCCCGATGAACCTTTCGGAGGGGTCCCCGAATCCGTCTCGGGGCCTCCGCTTTCAGAGGTGATAATCTTCGCGGCACGGCTTTATAGCGCGACCCGGCTCGTTCGCGGGCACTCCATGGACCGAGTCCAGACGCACGTGGAAGGCTTCGACGAGGCGCTCGGCGGCGGCATCCCGCGGGGCTCCATCGTCCTCGTCGCCGGCTCGCCGGGCACAATGAAGACCGCCCTCACCTTCTCCATGCTCTACGAGAACGTGAAGGCCGGGTCGAAGGCCCTGTACATCTCCCTCGAGGAGAGCCAGGAGGACCTCCGAGCCGCGATGTCGGAGCTCGGCATGACCGGCCTGGACACGATGGAGCTGTACGTCCTCGACATCGGCAAGATCCGCCTCGAGCACAAGGACGAGGAGCTGTCGAAGAACTGGCTCGACGTCCTCCGGAAGTACATCGACCAGCGGGTCCGGGTGAACCGCTTCGACCTGGTCGCGATCGACAGCCTCGCGGCCCTGTACAGCCTGAGCCACCTGGAGCACCCGCGCCGCGACCTGTTCCACTTCTTCGGCTTCCTGAAGTCCCTCGGGGCGACGTGCTTCCTCATCTCCGAGGTCCCGACGGGGAACAACGGCAAGCTCTCATCCTTCGACGAGGAGTTCCTCGCGGACGGCATCCTCGTCCTGCGGCACTTCGAGAAAGGCGAGACGGACGTCCAGTTGCGCCTGCGTTGCGTGAAGATGCGCCGCACCCGGCACGAGCACGGGTATTACGCCCTGATCCGCAACAACGGACGGTTCCAACTCACGCGCGCGATTTCAGAGTGAGGTCTTCTGGAGGAGCTTCAGCAGGGCCTCCGCATACTTGCCCGCGAGCTTCTCGTTCCCGAACGTCTTCGTCGCCGCGGCCTTGTTCTCTTCGATCGCCTCGACGGTCTTCGTGAGGACGGAGACCACGTCCTTCCCGGGCGCCCGCCGGAACAGGGCCGCGATCGAGGCGTCCTCGCCCGTCATCACGACGAGGCGGCCGACCGGCAGGTGCATCACGAACGTGGCCTTCGACCGCTTTTCGGACTCGCGCTGGATCATCTCCGCGACCGCCGGGTCGTCGACGTACGCGGTCTCGCCGGCCTTCGCGAGGACCTCCTTGCCCTTCCGCAGGATGACGAGGGCGATCGCGTTCGACTCCTTGGCCCCCGACGCCAGCTCGGACCAGAACGCGGCCTCGAGGGAGAGGGCCCGCAGCCGGCGCCGGAGGGCGACCATCGCGTCCCGGTCCCGCGTGCGCGCGAGTTCCTTCAGCTCCCCCTCGACCTCTTTCGCCTCCCGCGGCCGGAGCAGGTGTCGGAACGTCTGGAACTCCTGGCCCAACGCGTCCAGCTCGGACGAGGATCGGCCGCGCGGGGCCGCGGGCATCGGCAGTTCCGGGGGCGGGTCTTTCTGCGGTTCTCGTGGGGACAAGGACGGGATCTCCCGTTCGATCAATTCGACCGCGTCGGCCAAGTTCTTGTCGGGGTGGCGCAGCATCGCCTCAAGCACGAGGCCGCCGTGGCCCGCCAGCTCCCAGCGGAGCAGCTTGAGGGCTGCCTCATCCCGCTTGGCCATCCCTTCTCGTGCGTCGTCAAGGTCCAGGGCCTACAAAAGCATTCCTTCGGGACCCGCGCGGGACCTTCGGAGGCGCCGGAAGAATATCTCCTTCGATAACGGGGACGCCACGGCTTTATAACGAGGATTTCGTGGCACGCATGACATGGAACTCGAGGTTCCTATTCTCCAGACGTATGTCGACGGTCTGGACCGCGTCCTCGGCGGCGGGATCCCGAAAGGCAGCACGGTCCTGGTCGCCGGAACGCCGGGGACGATGAAGACGTCCCTCATCCTGTGGATGATGCACGAGAACGCCCGCGCGCACGGCACGAAGTCCCTGTACGTGAGCCTGGAGCAGGACATGGACAGCCTCAAGGCGGGCGCCGCCCGCATGGGCATGGGCAACCTGCACGAGTCCTCCGTGTACATCCTGGACATGGGCCAGCTCCGCCGCGGGCTGCACCGGTCCGAGGGGACGAAGGACTGGTTCACGATCATCATCGAGATCGTGAAGGAGGCCGTGAATTCGAGCGGCTACCAGGTCCTCGCGATCGACAGCCTCGAGGCCCTGTACGCCCTCTCGGACCTCAAGACGCACCGGCGGGAGATGTTCCATTTCCTCGGTTCCCTCAAGGAGCTCGGCCTCACAACGTTCCTGATCGCGGAGACGCCCTTCGGCTCGACGAGGCTCGCCCAGTGGGGGGAGGACTTCCTCGCCGACGGCATCTTGAACCTGCGCCAGGTCGAGGTCGGCGAGACGGAGGTCCAGCTCCGCCTGCGGTGCGTGAAGATGCGGTGGATGAACCACGATCACAATGCGCTGGCGCTCCACCACGACGGCGAGAAGTTCTTCGTGTCCCACGTGATCTCGAAGAAAAAGTGAAGGCGCGGCGGGCGACGAGCCCACCGCATGAATTGTCTTATCGAGGCGGCAGCGGCGCTGCAGCCATCGGCGGCGGCGTGGTCGATGCGGGGATCTCGCCCTTGTTGATCCGGTTCCAGACGAGGTAGTAGGCCCCCGCGTAGATGAGGGCGGGAATCGCGGAGAGGTAGCCGAGCGTCTGGACGCGAGCAGAGAAATCCGCCGCGGCGATGGCGGCCGCAGCCGGATTGTACGTACCTCCGGGGAACATCGCTGCCACGAAGGTTCCGACGGCCTGGCTGACGACGACAAAGATCGCGATTTGGAGGACGATCCTCGCCACGTAGCCTCCCAGCAACAGCATCCGACCCGTCTGGTTCTGAATCGCATACGTGAAGAATACGGAGGCGAGGCCGGTCACGATCGTGCCGACGACCAGGATGATCAGGAAGTTGTTGAACGTGCTCGTAATCGCAGCGGGCGTGGGCGCGTTTCCGGGGATGATGCTCGAGATTGTCGCGAAGACGAGAATCACTCCGGCCACGACCGTGATGATGATGCCGAGGATTACCAAGACGATGGAGATAATCACGTTCCGCGAGTGTGCGGCCCCGAAGGCCTTCCGGCCCAGAATGACCAAGATGGCTCCCACGAAGATCAAGATGAAGCCGATGACTCCAATGTACGGAAGCCAACCGATGAGGGTGCCGACGAGGATGAGCAGGACGCCCGTCTTCGTCCGGTCGATCTGCCTCCGGCGCTCCGCGTCCCATGCGGACGGGAGCCCCGGCATCGCCCCTGGATACATCGGTGCCGCAGTGGGCGGTGCCCCAGACCCTGCCCCGGCGGACAAGGCACTCCCGCAGTTCACACAGAACATCGTTCCCGAAGCATTCGCCGCGCCACAACGAGGACAGGTCACGCTACCCGCCAATCACTACCCCCTCCGCCCCGCGATATGGGAGTCCATTGAAAAGGATTTCGAGACCGGAGAGGGCTTAATCGGCGCGCGCCGATGGGCCGGCGTGGACGGCCCCGGCCCGTTCGACCGCTGGATCTCGCTGGAACTGGGCCGTCTGAACTCCGGCCTGGTCGTCGAAAAGAAGAGCCTCACCCGGCTGCTCGGAGAGCCCGATCCGGCGTGCCGCACGCGGGAGGGAGACCTCCATCCGTTCGACCCGGAGGCCCTGGCCCGGTTCGCGGCCGTCCTGACGCGGGAGGAAGCGGATGCCCTCCGCCTTCCTCTGACCTTGACGGTCCGCGGGGACTCGGACGACGCCATCCTCACGGACGAGCTTGGCGCGAAGGCCCTGCGGGCGGTCGAGAAGTTCGATCAGGCCTTCCGGTTCCGCGACGGCCGGATGGCGGTGCCGCACTCCCTGGCCATCGACCTCGTGCGCCGCCACGGCGGCGTGCTCCAGGTCGCCTTCGGCTGAGCCTACTTCGGCGCCTCGGGCTTCTCGCGGCGCGTCGCGGTCGCCCACGAGTCTTCCGGGATGTCGTCGTAGATGGAGCCCATCTTCTCGGCCTCTTCCTTCGCCTTCTGGGCCTCGACGAGTTCCATGATTCTCTCTTTTCGGAACATCCAGTAGTGGATGCGCCACTCCCGGCCGTCGTAGAGGGTCGTCTCTTCCCGCTCCGTCGTCAGGATGCCGGAGTCCTCGAGCATGTAGAAGGCGTCCCGGTCCTCCGGTTCCAGGACGTTGTCGATGATCCGCTCGGAATAACCGAAGAAATTGAGGACGTGCTGGGCCATCGCCCGGGCCTCTTCCTCTTTCATGCCCGTCCGGTCGATCGAGTTCTTGATCGCCCGCGTCAGGTCGTCCACGGTGAGCGTGCCGGCAGGACCCCGCTCGGATTTCGTCTTGACGGCCATGGGTGGTCTCGGCCGAGGCCTATGGGCATCCCTGGATATTTAAGGGTTCTGCGCCGCCATTTTCCTTTGATTCTCACGCGGCGAGCCGAGACCCGGGAAGGCGGATTCGGGGGGAGACACCGGAAAAAGGTTAACCCCCTGCGTCTCCATATATGCCGCGGGAATGGCGGACGGAGTGGGCGTCGAGTGGGTTCAGACCTCGAAGCCCGGACTGGTCTCGAGGGCACCGGAGGAGTTCGAGGGGGAACTCCGGGAGCTGCGGGATGAGGTCCGGCGGTTGAGGGAGCAGGTGGCAGCACTCGCGGCCGCGACGGCCCGCCCCCCGCCGGTCGATGAACGCCTCCCGACGTTCGTCGGGCGCCTCGACCCGTTCCTGGAGGGCGGCGTCCCGAGGGGCAGCGTCCTCGCGATCTCGGGGCCCGGCGGCTCGATGAAGACCTCCCTGGCCCTCTACATCCTCCTGAAGAATCGGGCCGCGGGACGGCGCGGCGTCTACGTGACCGTCGAAGAGAGCCGCGATTCGATCCTGCGGACGATGCGACATCTGGGCCTGGGGAAGGAGGACGACTTCCTCGTGGACATCGCGAAGCTCCGGATCGAACGGGAGGGCGTCGAGGAGATCCGGGATTGGCTCCGCGTCCTGAAGGACTTCCTCGTCCGACGGAACCAGCGGGAGAAGATCGACCTGCTCGTGATCGATACGATGGACGTCCTCGCGTCGATGGCCCATCTGGAGGACGCGCGGAACGATCTGTTCCACTTCTTCCACTTCCTCCGTGGGATGGGCATCACCACGTACGTGGTCGCGAACGTGGAACCCTCCGGCGGCGGGATCTCGCACGACGTCTCGTTCCTGTCCGACGGCGTGTTCGAACTCCGGTTCAGTGGCGCTGGGGAGGGAAAGGTCCAGCTGCTCTTCCGTTGCGCGAAGATGCGCCACACGAACCACTCGCGGGACTACTTCGTCCTCACATACGACAAAGGCTTCGCCGCACGACCCTACGAAGCCCCGAGGCCGTCCCGCTGGGGACGCTGAGCCGAGGCGTGACGAATCAGAACGCGCCCTTGATCTTGGCACGGTCGATCTTGATTCCCGCGGGCGTCGCACAGAGGAGGTTCTTGCCGACGACGGCCACGTCGCCGCCGCTATCCCGCACCGCGCTCTTCAGTTCCGCCGTGATCCGCTTCAGCGCGAGGTCGTCGCTCGCGAGGCTCGTGTAGTCGACCAGCAGGATGTTCCCGTTGTACACGTGCGTCGTGAGGTCCGCGATGTCTTCGTACCGATAGACCTCCGCGACCTTGACCAGGTGTTCCGCGGGCTCACCGAGAGATCCACCCTCGTTCTCGAAGTTCAGCTCGGCCAAGTCGATGTACGTATCCGCTTCCGAGGCGCCGCCCTCGTGCAGTCGACGAAAAGGTTTTTTGATGAAGGCCATGCCACATCCCTTCTGCGGAGTCCTGTAGCCAACACCACGAATTTAAAGGTATCGCGGTGTTCGTCCGAAGGTCCGCGGGACCCCGCATTACTATTCGTATCATCATAAAAAAGCCATGGGCTTCCGTGCCATGGACGGTCCCCATGTGAGAATGTTTAAAAAGAGGGTGACTTTGTCGCTCCCGCCCATGGTCTACGATTTGATCATCATCGGAGGCGGGCCCGCCGGGCTCACGGCCGGGGTGTACGCCCGCACCCGGAAGCTCTCCACCCTGATCCTGGAGGCGCAAGCGATCGGAGGACAGCTCGAATGGCTCTATCCGACGAAGTCGGTCTACGACTACCCGAGCTACATCGCGATCGAGGGCGGGGAGCTCGCGCAGCTGTTCGTCCTCCATTCCCGCGAGAGCGGGGCCGAGCTGCGCTCCGAGGAGGTCGTCGACATCGAACGTCAGCCGTCGGGCTTCCGCGTCCGCACCCGCGAGGGGAACGCCTTCGAGACGCGGACGATCCTGCTCGCGATGGGGATGGGCCTGTTCGAGCCGAAGCGGCTCGACGTGCCCGGCGAGACGGAACTGGAAGGCAAGGGCGTCGAGTACCGAGTCCGGGACCGCCATGAGTTCAAGGACAAACGGGTGATCGTCGTCGGCGGCGGGGACAGCGCCCTCGAGATCGCCCTCGAGATCTTCGCGGCCGCGAAGAAGGTGATCCTCGTGCACCGCCGCGGGGAGTTCCGGGCCATGGAGAAGAACGTGGAGGCGGTCCTGAAGAGCCCAATCGAAGTCCGCTTCGACGCCGAGGTCACGAGCATCGAAGGGGACCGCCATGTCGAGCGCGCGGTCGTGTACGACAATCGTACGTTGAAGAAACAGGTCTTCGACGTCGACGCGGTGATCGTGAACATCGGCTTCCAGCCGAAGATCACGCCCCTCCCGAAGTGGGGGATCGAACTCGAGGGGGAGCGGTTGATCAAGGTGAAGGCCGACATGTCGACCTCCGTCCGCGGGATCTACGCGTGCGGCGACATCGTCTCGTATCCGGGGAAGGACAAACGGATCGTGACGGGCTGCGGCGAGGCCGTGACCGCCATCATGTCCGTATACAAGTATCTCAAACAGCCGTACTGGGCGTAAGGTCCGACCATCGGTACTTGCGGTCCCGTGAGCGTCCTAGAACGTCGCCATCAAAGCGAACGAACTGGGGGGTGGCGAGACCGGGAACGGCATCACCGTGTCGATCTGGTTCTCCGCAATGAGGACGAACAGGTTGTTCCCCGCCGCACCGAGGGAAACCGAGGACCCGGCGTGGGGTCCATCCGTGAACGCCTCCGCTCGGAATTCCAACCGCCCCGTACCATCGGTCAGGAAGAGGATCGAATTTTCGCTGACGACGGGACCTAGGAAGGCCTTGTCGCCCAGGTCGGTCCTCACGAACCAAAGGATGTAAAATGCGTGGACCCCTTGTGCCGGCAACGCGCGGGCCTTCAGCTCGCCCGATAGGACGCCACCTTCCATGAGGAAGGTAATCTCCCCGCTCGCGCCGGGGGCGAACGGCCCCGCCTGCAACTCGATGCGAGTTCCTTTGGCCATCGTCAGCGGGGCGACCAACAAGAGCCCGAGTACCACCGCGACTGCGATTCCCACGATTCCCTTCGTCTGCAGCATCTCGCCCACTCCCGGGGGCGCATCGATCGGACGGATAACATGATTGGCACGAATTCGCCGCGAATTCCGTGCAAACTGTGACGGCAAAATATACCGCGAGGCGACGATGCCCACGTCGGATGGAGCGGCTCATCTGGTTCCTTCTCGCGGGAACTCGGGGAGGCCCGAACCGGGCGAGGATTCTGGCGGCCCTCCGAGATCGCCCCCGCAACGCGAATCAGCTCGCGGAGGCCCTCTCCTTGAACTATCGGACGGTCCTGCATCATCTCAAACTCCTCCGGCAGCATGGCCTGATCACGACGCCGACCGAGGATGCCTATGGCGCCGCGTACTTCCTCAGTGCGACAATGGAGCGAAACCTTGGCCTCCTCGATCGGATCCTCCGGGAGGGACGATGAATTGGGGCGGAATTCGTGGAAAAAGATTTACCCGCCGGGCCGGGTCGTGGAGGGGACCATGGGACTCCTGATGTGGGGCGCGGTCGCCGGGGCCGTCCTCAACATCGTGTTGACCGCCCTCCTCGCATCTGTCTACGCCCGGAACGCTCGGAAGGTGCCGACGATGTTCACGGCGGGTCTCTTGACGTTCGCGGTCCTCCTGCTCGTGGGGAACGCCGTCACGCTGTGGTCGTTCGCCACGATGATGCCGGTATACACCGCGGGCCTCGAGCCCTACGTCATCACGTACACGTGGGCCCAGGCCGCCGGCCTGCTGGCCCTCTCCGTTGTGACGTGGAAGTAGTCACAGGGGCCGCCCCGCCGCGAGAGCCCGGAGCAAGGGCGGCAGTGCCTCCGGCGTCTCGATCAGATGGTCGACACCCGCGGCCTCCAGGTTCGTCCGGGTGCCGTAGCCCCATGTGACGCCGATCGACCGGGCGCCGGCCTCCTTGGCGGCACGCACATCGTTCTCCGTGTCTCCGACGACGACGCATTCGGTCGGGGTGACGCCGAGTCCCTTCGCCGCTTGCAGGATGGGATCGGGAAAGGGCTTCTTGCGCGGAACGGAGTCGCCGCCCAGGACGAGGGCGAAGAACGGCAACAACGCCGTGACACGGAGGGCCTCGACGGTCGTGTCGTGCCGCTTGTTCGTGACCGCGGCGAGCTTCCAGGCTCGCAGGGCCGCGAGCGCCTCTGGGATTCCCGGATACGCGCGCATCCCATCGTGGACGGACTCCGCCTCGACCTGCTGGAACACCCGGACGGCCTTCGCGAGGTCGTCCCCCGCGAGGCCGCATCGCTCCTTGTAGATCGTCTCGATCGGCGTGCCGATCCATCGGGCGGCCTCGGAGCCGCTCATCGACGGACGGCGGATCGCCGCGAGGCCCGCGTCGAAGGCCCGCACCCAGGCGTCGAGGGTGTCGAGGAGGGTGCCGTCGACGTCGAACAGGACCGCGCGGAGACGAGACACGTCAGGTCTCCTCCTCGGCGAGTCGCCAGATCTCGTCGCCGACATGGTGGAGCGTCTCGATCGCCTTGCCCTTCTCCTCGCGGGCCATCGTCGGACCGTCCATGATCGCTCGGCCCACCGCGAGGGGTTGGCGATTCTTTTCGTCCCGGACCCAGACGATGTCTCCCTCGCGAATCGCCGGATCCGCCTCCGTGATCCCGGGGGCCATCACGTCCGCGCCGTTGTAGATGAACCGCACCGCTCCCATGTCCACGGTCGCGGCGCGCTTCGTCGCTGGGAACGCGAGGAGGCCCCGGACCGTGGGTGCGATCCCGTCGCCGACGACGAGGGCGATCGGCTCCTCCCCGCGAAGCAGGAGACGATGCGGCCCCGCTTCCGCCTCGTCGATCGGGACGTCGTCGATGGGGATCGCCATGCCGAACTCGTCCAGGAGGCGGCCGACCAGGTCCGTCACCTCTTTGCGCCGCAGCCGTGCGCGGCGGCGGATCTTCAGGCCCATGCGGTTTTTGGCATGCGGGCGAGGGAGATAATCCTTGGTCGACGACCCGGAGATTTATTTTCTGCGTCGCATGAAAATCAGTCGGCGGTGGCCCCTTCGGATCGTAATCGACGGGCCTGCGCGTGGTCCGGGTCCAGCCGGAGCGCTTCGTCCAGCAGCTTCCGGGCCCGAACTTCCTGACCGAGGGCCTGCCAGGCGCGCGCGGCATCGAACCATGCCTCGGCGTCGGTCGGATCGAGGCCGAGGGCTGCGTCGAAGGCCGCGACGGCCTCCTTCGGCCGACCGAGGTCCAGGAGGAGACGTCCCTTGTGGCGGTAGGCGAGGTCCCGGCCCTCCGTCGCCGCGCGGATCGCGGCGTCCTCGTCCGCGAGCGCCTCGTCCGTCCGACCCAACGATCGCTGGATGTCCGCGCGGAGGAGTAACGCCCCCGTGTCCGGCGTCTCGATTCCCCGGAGCACGGCCAGGCCATCCTCCTCCTTGCCGATCAAATGGAGGACTCGCGCGAGCTCGAGCCTTGCCTCGGATGCCGGGTCGACGTCCAATGCTTTCCGGAAGAATGCCTCCGCGTCCGCCGTGCGGTTCAATGCGATGGCCGCGCGTCCTGCGGCAAGATGACCGCGACCATCCAAGGGATGGCGGGAGCGGGCTTCGTCCGCGGGCACGAGCGCATCCGCGGCCCGACCGACCCGCAGCAAGAGGGCGGACAGGCGGATCAGCGCATCAGTGGAATGGCCTCGGGAGGCTGACGCCGCGTAGGCGTCGATGGCCTCGTCCGTCCGTTCGAGGTCTTCCAGGAGCAGGGCCTGATGGTAGAGGAACTCCGCGTTCTCGGGCTCGAGCTCAAGGGAGGCGCGGAAGCATTGCAACGCTTCCTCGTAGCACCGCTCCGCCTCGAGAGCGTTCCCCATCTCCTCGAGGATCTTGCCGCGGAAGACCCAGGCCTCCTCGTATTCGCCGTTCAGGATCAACGCGTTGTTGAGCGCGTCGCGGGCCTCCTCGAGCCGGCCGAGACGGTACAGCGACTCCGCCTTCGCCATCCATGCATGATCGTAGTTCGGGTTCAGCTCGAGGCTCTGGCCGATCAGCTCGAGGCCTTCCTCGTGCCGTCCGAGGTTGTCGAGCGCATGGCCTTTCGCGTACAGCGCATAATCGAAATCGGGCTTGATCTCCAGGGCCTTGTCGTGGTACTTCAACGACTCCGAATGCCGGCCCATCTTGTTCAACGCGTTCCCGATGTTGTTCCACGCGATCTCGTACTTTGGGTTCACCTCAAGCCCCTGTTCGAAGTACGGGATCGATTCGCCGTACCGCCCGAGGTTGTACAGGGCGTTGCCGAGGTTGTTCCAGAGGACCTCGTCCCCGCGGTCCAGTTCGATCGCCTTCTCGTAGGCGGTGACGGCCTCCTCGAGGCGGTTGATCCCGTGGAACGTGTAGCCTTTGTTGTACCACGCCTGCTTGTACGTCGGGTTGATCGCGAGGGCCTTCTCGTAGCAGGAGAGGGCCTCTTCGTGGATCCCGAGCATGAAGAACGTGAAGCCCTTGTTGTTCCACGCCTCCTCGTTGTTCGGGTTCGCGGCGATCGCGCGGTCGTACGCTTCGACGGCCTCCTCGTACCGCTCGAGGGCGTACAGCGAGTCCCCGAGTCCCGTCCACGCGTCCGCGTCCTGCGGGTTGGCGGTGGTCGCGGCCTTGTACGCTTCGACGGCCTCCTCGAACTTGTTCAGCTCCTCGAGGAGTTGCCCCTTGCGGGTCCATGCGACCACGTTCGCGGCGTCCGTGCGAAGGAGGACTTCGTATGCCTGGAGCGCGGGCTTCGTGCGGCCGAGGCGCGCGAGTACGAGCGCCTTGTCGTACAGGGCGTCCGGGTAGCTCGGGTTGATCGCCAGGGCGCGGTCGTATGCGACGAGCGCCTCGTCAAACTGTCCGAGCTGCGCGAAGGCGTTCCCCAGATTGTACGCCGCGATCTCGTAGGCGGAGTTGCGCTGCATCGCCCGCGTGTAGGCCTGGATCGCATCCTCGTGGCGGCCGAGTCCGTCGAGGGCGACACCGCGGTTGTTCCACATCACATGGTCCTCGTACCCGAACGCGGCGGCGCGTTCGTAGCACGCGAGCGCATCCGCGAACTCGCGGACGTCGCAGTGGGCGTTCCCGCGAAGGAACTCCGCCTCCCCCCGGGCCAGGTCCTCCGTTGCGGCGACCGTCGCGAGGGCGACGGCGAGGGGGAGCGCCATCGGGGCCGCATCAGGAGGGGTTCGCCCTTAAAGGTTCCGCGGTGAGGGTCGGGGGTGAGAGCGTTCCCGAACGATTCGACCATCCAGGTCGTCAGAGTTAAGTATGGACACCCCCTTGGACGCGGTCCGGAGGCGACGGCCATCGGCACGTTGGATACAGAGGCGTTCAACAAATCGAAGGCGATGGAGCTTCCGCGGAACATCGTCATCGGCCATGACGCCCTCCTCGCGGTCGGCGAGGTCTGCCAGGCCCTCAAGCTTGGCAAGAAGGCCTTGATCGTCGCGGACGAGAACACGATCAAGATCGCCGGAAAGACGGTCGAGAAGGAGCTCACCGGACGGAAGATCCGCCACTCGGAATACCTGATCCCCGATGCCACCTGGGAAGAGGTGCGGGACGGCGAGGAACGGATCCGCAAAGGGGACTTCGAGTTCGCCATCGGGGTCGGCGGAGGCCGTTCCATCGACGTGGCGAAATGCGCTTCCTTCAATGCCGGCGTGCCGTTCGTCAGCGTGCCGACCGCCGCGAGCCACGACGGCGTCGTGTCCTCGCGGGCGTCGATCCAGAAGGACGGCGAGAAGGTGAGCATCGGAGCCCAGACGCCGATCGCGGTGATCATGGACACGGGCGTCATCGCAGAGTCCCCGTTCCGGCTCCTCGCATCCGGGTGCGGCGACATCATCTCGAACCTCGCGGCGGTGAAGGACTGGGCCCTCGCGCGGAACCTGAGGAATGAGTACTTCTCCTCGTATGCGGCCGCTCTGAGCGAACTCGCGGCGCGACTCGTCATCGAGAATGCACCGACGATCAAGCCGCGGCTCGAGGAGAGCGCCTGGTTCGTGTGCAAGGCCCTCGTGTCGAGCGGCGTCGCGATGTCGATCGCCGGGTCCTCCCGCCCCGCATCCGGGAGCGAGCACAAGTTCTCCCACGCGCTCGACCGGATCGCGAAGAAACCCGGGCTGCACGGGGAGCAGTGCGGCGTCGGGACGATCATGATGATGTACCTCCACAGCGGAAACTGGCAAGAGGTGCGGGACGCGTTGCTGGCCATCGGCGCCCCCACGACCGCACGGGCTCTCGGGGTCACCGACGACGAGATCGTCCAGGCCCTCGTGCACGCCCACGAGATCAACAAGGAACGGTACACGATTCTCGGGGACGAGGGACTCACCCTCGAAGCGGCGGAGCGCCTCGCGAAAATCACGAAGGTCGTCTAGTTCGGTCTGAGAGGACTCCGAATCGGTCGCGCGACGCGATGATTCGATCGGCGTGGGTCTCCGCATCGATCGCCAGACCGTACCGACCGAAATAATTCCCCAAGGCCTCAAACCCGTGAACCAGCGCGTCCCTCGCCTGTGTGAGTCGGAGCCATGGGACCCCTCCCGTCCGATCGACGCGAATCGCGTCCGAAAAATCAATGAAATATGGCCGGCCCTCGTGAACGAGGATATTGAATGCACTCAGATCCGAATGCACGATGCCAGCCGAGGCAAGTGCATGCACCCCGGTCACGACCGCGTGCAAGAATGCGGATGGCGCTTCGAGACGCACGTCCTGGAGACGCGGCGCGGGCTGGTCGGGTCCCCCCAGATACCGCATGGACAGCAGGTTCTCCACGCGCCGGGCCGGCGTGGGTACGGAGGCGCCGCCCTTCCAGGCCTGTCGCATCATCTCGAATTCGTGCGCGGCGAGCCAGGACATCGTGTCCGCTTTAATCGGACGACCACCGCGGTGCGATGTGCGATACAGCCGGTAGGCCTTCACCGCAAGCGGTGAGCCGTTGTACGCGCACAGGTACACGTCCGCTTCCTTGCCCGCGCTGATCAGGCGCCGGACCTCCGTCGCGAGGCCCGCGTCGAGGATCGCCTCCGCGGTCCGGCGGTAACCGGGCTCGCGCTGGTCGATCGTCCCATGGTCGATGCGCCACTGGACGCGGGCGTCCAGGGTCGGATGGTTCGGCATCTCGGATTGTGAGTCTCATGTCGCAGTCGCACGGCAAGCGCACGGCGCCGGGATGCGGACGTGGATCACGCGGTCCCCGGCGCGAATCGGAAAACAGGACATGACATCATCGCCGGGAACCTCCTGGTCCTACGGACCGGCGGAGCGATGGGGCCGACACGCATGAATGTATCGCCCCGAGAGCCGCGGGGACGGTGACCCTTAAGCCCCAGCTCGGCATCGGTTCAGGGGGTCTTTGTTGTGGTCCAAATCACGCTCGTGGGGGAGAGGCAGGCGAAGGCGGGCTACGAGTTCGTGTACCGCGGGCCTCAACCCGAGTGCGGACCTTGCAAGGTTCGCGGCGCGTGCCTGAACCAGGAGGTCGGGCACCGCTACCGGATCCGGCGGGTCCGGGACGTCTCGCATCCCTGTCTCCTGAACGGGGAGCGCGCCCGCGTGGTCGAGGTCGAACCGGTGGCCCCGGACTGCAGCCTTTCGAGCCGATCCGCGATCGAAGGGGCCGGCCTTGCCTATGAAAAGATCGTATGCGCGAACACGGCCTGTCCCAACTTCCCCGCGTGCCACCCGATCGGGATCGAGCCGGGCACGCGGATCCGTGTGCTCGAAGTCGGACCGGAACTCGAGTGCCCGCTCGGCTACTCGCTCGTGTCTGCGAAGGTCGCATACGGCGCATGAGGCGTCCGATGAAGGCCTCTCTTCCTCGGAGGATGACGCTCCCGGCGATCGAGGCGGCGGTGATCACCCTCGGGTACGGACCCAAGCGCGAGACCTTCGACCTGGTCGCATTCAAGGCCCTTCACAACGGGAAGCGGTTCCACATGCGGCTGGAGACGCACGGCCTCGACCGCGTCCCGAAGGGATCCGAGATCGACCTGCACACGGACTTCTTCCGCGAGGTGAAAGGCTTCCACGGCTCCGAGGCGGAGTCGGAGGAGATCGCATTTGAGATGGCCCAGCTCCTCGGGGCGCTGAAGTCGCAGGACCCGGAGCGCACGCGGCCGCGGGTCCGCTGCCCCGAGTGCGGCAAGGAATTCGGACAAGAGGCGTTCCGGGCGCACCGCAAGGTGGTCCACGGATTCTAGAGGATGTCCCGGCCGTACACCGTGCGGCCGCCCGTCCGGAATCCCATCGATTTCCAGAATGTCGCGGCCGTCGCGTTCGTCGGCGTCACTTCGAGATCGATCCGCTCCACGCGCATCGCCTTCGCTTCCTCGAGGAGGCGCGTGGCCAGGGCCCGCCCGACTCCCTTCCGCCGCCACCCGGGGTCGACGAAGAAATCGTTCACGATCAGGAGCCGGCCGAGCTCCGCGGAAGGCGAGTACACCGCGAGCGCGACGCCGACGACGGTCTTTTTCTCGCGCCCGACCAGGATGAGGCCCCCGACCCGGTTCTTCATCACCTGTTCGACGGCCCACGTGATCCGCTCGGGACGGGGCTTCACGCCCTCCGAGGTCAGGTAGGCAGCGATGAGACGTTCGATATCGAGACGATCCGTCGGATTCGCGCGCTCGACGAGGACCATCGGGCGCCCGCACAACCGGGGGGGACATAAGCGTTTGGGCGCGGACTTCGGTCTCGGCTAACGACGGGGAGACCGACCCTTGCGATGGGGGGATCGCGCATTCCGAATGACCCGTCCGATTTCAAGAAGCTCCTCTCGGGACCGCGCGAACGTTGCGCGACGGGGATCGATTGGACCTCCGACGTACGGATCGTCGCGGTACCGCGGATAGATATGAACATGGAGATGGGGGACCGTGTTCCCGTGGAGTTCGTAGTTCATCTTGACGGGCGAGAAGAGCTCTGCAACGCATTTCGCGACGAGCATCACGTCGTTCCAGAAGCCACGGCCCGCGGACGGGGGCAGTTCGAATGGTTCGACGACGTGTTGCTTCGCGACGACCGCGACGTAACCGGGGAGCGGGGCCTGACGCGGGGCGGTGACCCACGACGCCGGGAGGGTCGCGACAACATCCCGCGGGTGCCTGCGTCGACAGATCGGGCATCCCGCGCGACTTCGACGAAGGGCCCAGGCCTTCGGGGTCCGCCACAGCGCCCCTCCGAGTGGTTCGGCCATCTGTGTCACCTAAAACAGCGTCACGCGAACGGTCTCGCCCGCCTCAAGCCGTTCGACATCGGCGGGAATCTCGATGTACCCGTCCGCATGGGCCATCGACGTGATCGCGCTGCTCTCCTTGAACGCGGAAAAGGCCTGCCCGTCGACGATTCGGACCGTGTGGAACTCGAGACGCCCGGTCGCCCGGTCGATCCGCTTGCCGAGAGGGACGCCGACGATCTGCGGTTGAGCGGCCGGCAAACGAGCCATCCGTCGCAACATCGGGGCGAGTAGGAGGTAGCCGTTGATCAGACAGGATGTCGGGTAGCCGGGCAGACCTAGGACGGGCTTGCCGACCACGCGGCCGAGGGACGTCGGCTTGCCGGGCTTCACGGCGACCCCGTGGAACAGGATGTCACCCAGGGACTTCACCACGTCGACGACGATGTCCCGCTCGCCGACGGACGAGCCTCCGGAGAACACGACGAAATCGTTCGCGAGGCCACGTCGGAGCGCGGCACGCAAGGTCGGAAGGCGATCGGACAGACGACCGAGGAGGACCGGCACCGCGCCGTTCGCTCGGACGAGACTCGCGATCGTATTCGAATTGATATCGTACGCTTGGCCCGCTCGGATCGGTTTCCCAGGTGGCACGATCTCGTCGCCCGTGGTAAGGATCGAGACGCGGGGTTGCGCGTAGGCCCGCACACCGGCGGCCCCGATCGCCGCAAGGGCACCGACCTTCGCCGACGTCAGTCGTTCCCCGGCGCGGACCACCCTCGAGCCGCGTCGGATGTCCGCTCCGCGTGCGACGACGTGTTGGCGGGCGCGGACCGCGGTGAAGATTTTCACGACATTCCCCTCGCGTTGCGTGTCCTCGAATCGAACGACCGAGTTCGCACCCGGAGGGAGAGTCGATCCCGTCGCGACCTCCGTGCAACTTCCGGCCGTCACCCGTTTGCGGGAAATCGTGTCCGCATGGAGGACTTCGAGCCGCCGCAACACCACGGGCCGAGATTTCGTGGCGTGGGCTGTGTCGCGGGCGACCACCGCATAGCCGTCCATGCCGGCGCGGTCGGCGAGCGGCACGTCGATCCTCGACCGTACGTCTTTCGCGGCGACCCGACCCGATGCTTCGAGAAGGCGCACGATCTCCGTTCGGTCGATCGGACGGACGAGATCCAGCGCCATCCGCCTCGCGTCCTCGAAGGGAATCAGGGTTTTCAGCGAGCGCATCCCGTGGGCCTGTTCAAGCGGCCCGTGCGCATGTGCCGGTCCGCGTCTCATCGGCCCATGACTCCGACGGCATGACCGAGCTCCGGCAGGATCAGCTTCTCCATCGCCAAGCGACAGGCATCCGGAGACCCAGGGAGACAGAACACGAGCCGCCCGTGGTACACGCCCGCGGCTGCACCGGACAACATGGCCGCGCTGCCGATCTTCTCGTACGATAGGAAACGGAACAGTTCGCCGAAACCGGGGAGCACGCGCTCGAACGTCGGAAGGAGCGTGGGGATCGTCACATCCCGCTTCGCGAGCCCGGTCCCTCCGTTGGTCACGATCGCCTCGCAGGTCCACGACGCCTGCTCGACCGCGTCGAGGATCGGCTTCGATTCGTCCTTCACGACGACGGAGAAGAGGATCGAGTGGCCCGCTCGCTGGAAGAGGTCGCGGATCAACTTCCCCGATTCGTCGGTTTCCGGGGTCCGGCTGTCGGAGATCGTGATCACGCCGCACTTCACCAAGGTGGGGGCGTGCTCCTTGTGTTTCTTCGGGACCGCCATGATTCGGATGGTCGAGAAGACCGGGGCGCGTCTAAAGGTTCCCGTGCCATATCAACCTTAAATAAGGTTAACTTGCGACCGATCAGGAATGCGTGCGGGTGGCCTTCACATCGCGAGACCGAGAAAGGGAGCGACACGATCCCCCGCGGCGGGATCGTCGAGCGATGCGACGAACGCGGGCAGGGAGTCAAATGGCCTTGCGCGGACGATGCGGGCCGCTCGCTTCGCCCCGATTCCCGGGAGGGCCGAGATGGCCGCCAACGGCGCGTGGTTCACGTCGAGCGGGTACTCGACCGCGGTGAGAGACCGCTGTCCGTGGCTCACGACGCGCACGTCGACGAACCGGTCCATCCCGGTCCGGTACGGCAACCCGACGAGGATCGGATACGTGCCGATCTGTCGACCATACGTCACGTGACCGTCCTGCAGCTCCAGGAACACGTCTCGGAGGACGGTCCCCTCGGGCACGACGCGACGGAGCATCTCGTGGTCAATTGTCGTGCGCACCGCCTCCTTGAACCGTCGAAACTCGCGGTAGAGCCCGGTCGGCTCGAACTCCCGCCGAACGGGCCGCACCTGCCGGATGTTGATCCGACGGACCCATAGGTCTTCCTCGAGGAGACGCTTCAAGAATGCCAAGTTCAGGTCGAACGTCTTCTTCGTCTCGCCATCGAGGCCCGCGACGAAATTCAGCCCGGGCAAAAGGATGGGCATGCCGGTCCCGCCCCGTTCCCTCCCCACGGCGTTCACCATGCGGACCGCCTCGAGGCAACCGTCCGCGTCGATGTTGAGGTTGTTCGCCTCCATGACGCGCGGATCCGCCGACTCGAGTCCGAACGACAACGAGTTACCGGGAGAGGCTAGCCGGGCGAGGTCGCGGATCGCCGCCATCGCGTCGTCCGGATGCGCGAGCATCATCGCGGGATCTCCGTTGTCCGTGTGCAGCACTTTGAGGTCCGGGGCCGCCGAGCGGATGCCTTCGAGCAACGCCCGGATCACGGGGACGTTGATGCGCGGCGTCGGAGAGGTGCCGAGTCCGATTGCCTGGTAGCTGAAGAAATCCGCTTGGCCTCCGAGGCGGAAGTTGACCACACCGAGCTCCGCGAGCCGACGGACTTCCGCGAGAACGCCGGCCACCTCCCGGAATTTCGGCTTGCCGTACATCGGCTCGATGCAGAAGGAGCACCCTTTGTTGACGTACCGCACACAGCCCTTCGACGTGTCGAGCTCGACCGTGAGCGGCTCCGGGAAATCGGGATGGTCGCGGACCACGTCTGCGCCGAGGAGCGCCCAGCGGTCCCACTCGTCCATCGTCTTGTCGCGGTGTGTCCATTCGGACGTCGTCAGATGATCGTACACCGCCGCATCGAGGTCGCGGAGCGCGACCCAGTCGAACGGTTTGATGAGGGACTCGTCGTAGTATCGGAACCGCGCGAGTGGGCCGCCAAAGACCCGAGGTCCCTGGAATGCGCTTGCGTGGTGGACGATCTCCTTCTCGCTAATCGGGAGGCTCCGAAGGTACTTGCCCGGAACGATCGGGCCCGAGATCAGGACGAGAAGATCGCCCGCGAGCGGATGGCCTGCGCGGACCCGGTCGATCGTCACGTACTCCCATTCGTGGCCCGCGTCGCGGACCGCACCCGCGACGTACCGCGGATAGGGCGAGATGTACGGCGGCACGCCGAAGTTCGACGGCTCGTCGACGTACCCGTCGAGGATCACGACCTTCATGGGCCGCAATCCATGTGCCGGCCGCGATAAAAGGGCTTCGACTGTGGACCGATTCGAGGCGGGAACCGATTAGGCCTTGCCGCCCCATCGGCCCATGACGATGATCAAAACGATCATGAAGACCGTGAGGACCAGCGCCACGACGATGCCGATAACCAGGCTAGTGACATCCTTGGGCGCCGTGAGTGGAACTCCGGTCAGCGCGAGACCTCCGAGGACCACGTTGCTCCACACGAGCGCGATCACAAAACCGAACGCAGCCCCAAGAGAGCTCGCAATCGTTTTCCGGACCTCTGACATCGAGAGTTGCTTTTCCTCCGCCATGGGTACCCTGACCCGCGACTTCTGCGTATCCAATAAAAGGTGTATGTTTCACGATGAAAACCTCCATGCGCGAGCGAAGAGCCTTTAGCGCCCGGCGCGGTCTCCGGATTGCATCCATCCTCCGAGGATTCCTCTGTGGAACGAATTGAGGTGACGACCCGCGACATCGACTCGGCGGTGTCCGTCGTCCGGGAGGTCGCCTGGCCCACGCCGACCGTCCCGTTCTCAGGCGGCGACGAACCCGTGTGGTTGAAACTCGAGAACCTCCAGCGACTCGGTGCGTTCAAGATTCGCGGCGTGTGGAACCGGATTTCTCACTTGACAGCGGCCGACCGGACGCGTGGCATCAGCACGATCAGTTCCGGAAACCATGGCCTTGCCGTCGCCTGGGCGGCCCGCCGGCTCGGGCTGTCCTGCACGGTCCGCGTCCCGGAAGGGGCCGTCGGGCGGAAGGTCGAGGCGATCGCCGCCCAGGGAGCGGACGTCTCCCCGATCTCACGCCGGGACCTGATCGACGCCCACGAGAACGAGACTTGGAGGTCGTGGCCGTCCGCCTTCATCCACCCGTTCGCACACCTGGCCACGATCGCCGGACAAGGGACGATCGGCCTGGAGATTGTCGAGGATCTCCCGGAGGTCCGGACCGTGCTCGTACCGGTGGGTGGAGGAGGGCTCGTCGCAGGGATCGGGACCGCGGTGAAAGGACTCGTGCCCCGCGCTCAGGTGTTCGGGGTCCAAGCGGAAGGCGCCGCACCGCTGCCGGTGGCGTTGCAGACCCGCCAAGCCCATCGCATCGATCGGCCGCAGACGATCGCCGACGGGATCGGCATCGGAATCATCCTGCCCTCCATGGCGGAGCTCCTCGGCCGGGTCCTCGACGGCGCGTTCATCGTGACGGATGCAGAGATCCGCGGCGCGATGCGACGCCTCGCCCTCGAGGCGAAGATTGTCGCCGAGCCGGCAGGGGCGGCGGCATTCGCGGCCTGGACCCGGTATCGAGATTCCCTGGCGTCCCCGGTCGTCGCGGTCGTTTCCGGGGGAAATGTGGATCCTCTCGTGTTCGCCGGCGCGACGACAGGGTGAAGGCCGCATTGCCCAGACGGCCGTCTCACTGCCGATTCGAGGCTTCTCCGTAACGCTAAATACCGTCGCTTCAATTCCCGAGGAACTCGTTCGAATGGGGTGCATCATGAATCGGATTGCGCGCTTGTTTCTGATTGGGACGATGGCTTTCGTACTGGTCGTGCTGATGCCGCTCTCCGCGCAAGCGAGTCAGGCCCTCACACGCGTCGAGCATCCGAATGTCCTCGTGACGATCGATCCGGAAGCGAGTTCGCAGAACGAGGTCACGATCGCCGCGTTCCCGAGCGACCGGAACGTGCTCGTGGCGACCGCGCGCGATACGCGGCAGGCGAGCGGCTTCTCGTGGGCCGGGTACTACCGATCGACGGACGGCGGAGCCACGTGGGAGAACGCTCTCGTGCCAGGCTTCCCGGGGGACACCTCCCCCGAGGGGCTCTCATCGCCCGTGCACGATGCGGGATGGAAAATCGGGAGCGACCCCGTGATCACCACGGACCGCGAGGGCCGCGTCTACCTGGCGTGGCTCGCGTTCGGGCCGAGTACGACGGAGTTCGCGGGTTGGGTCGTCCTCACCCGGTACTCGGACTTCGGGGCCACGTACGACTTCACATCCGTCGTGTTCGCCGGCCACGATACTCCGAGCGACAAACTCGGCGGTCCGGGGAACTCCCGCGTCACCGACAAAGAGTGGATCGCCGTCGACGACACCGGCGGGTCCTGTGACGGAAACCTGTACATGCCGTGGGCCCTCTTCGAGGGGAGCCACGGCACGAAGATCGTATTCCAGCGGTCCACGGACGGAGGCCGGACCTGGACCCCGATCCTCCCGCTCAGCCACTCCCCGAACACGCAGAACCAGGGCACCACGGTCGCGGTCGGCCCCGGAGGGGAGGTGCACGTCGCCTGGGAAGATTTCCACAAGGACCAGATCCTGTTCACCCGGTCCTTCGACTGCGGCCAGACATTCGACACGGAGCGGGGGATCGCGACGATTGTCCCGGTCCCGGAACCGCTCCCAGGTAGCGCGTACCGCCTCGACAGCTTCCCACGGATGGCCGTTAGCGAAACTACCGGCTCCGTCTTCATGACGTGGGCGGACTTCCGAACCGGAGATGCGGACGTCCTGCTCGCCCGGTCGATCGATCGCGGCGGGAGCTGGTCTGCGCCCGCCGTCGTGAACGACGTCACGACCAATCACCAGATCTTCCCCGCGATCACGACGTTCCGCGGTCGAGTAGACATCTCGTTCTACGACAGCCGCAACGATCCCGAGGGGAAGCTCCTGGACATCTACTATGCGCAGTCAAACGATGATGGACTCACCTTTCTCCCGAACGTGCGGGTGACCGACGCGGCGTTCGACCCCAACCTCGGAATCACGGCCGGCGGGCTCGCATTCCTCGGCGACTACAACGGCATTGCCTCGAATGCGGCGGGCGCCCACCCAATCTGGGCGGACAACCGCAACGTGTCCGTCGGCGCGCCTCGCGATCAAGATATCTATACCACGACGGTTTCGTAAACCACGCCACGAGAGACTCGGGCACGACTACGACAAAGCTACTGGAGTGCCGCGATAAAGGGAAAGGTTACGGCCCTGTGACTGGCTAATCTCACCGGATTCGAGCGGCCCGTTTTGCTCGCGCTCAGGGACGTTGCGATTTCGCTTTCTCGACGACCCGCACGTCTTCGATGCGCGCACTCGGATACTGCCCTTTCGAGTCCTTTTCCAGCGACTTCACCATGTCCCACACCGTGAGCAAGGCCACGGTGGCCCCATAGAGGGCTTCCATCTCTACGCCGGTCTTGTAGGTCGCCTCCACATTCGTCGTCACGACGATCCGATCCGCTCGTACGTCGAAGGAGACATCCGCTGCCGTGATCGGAATGGGATGGCAGTGCGGCAAGACTTGCCAGACGCTCTTCATCGCATGCAGGGCGGCGACTTCCGCGGAGACGAGCACGTCGCCCTTCTCGACGGGACCGTCGCGGATCGCGCGCGCGGTCGTCGGCCGGAGGAGGATGGTGCCGGTCGCGACCGCGCGCCGCTTCACATCCGGTTTCCGACCGATGTCGACGATCTTCGCCATCGCCTCCGGATGGGAGGCCGCGCTATTTCTCTCTCGCGCCTTTGTCAACGGTTCGTCGCGGTCGACCGGCGTTTCGCGGGACACGCCACCCGCGGGCGACGCCCTTTGTCAAGTCGAAATGTCGGACGCGAGAAGCATTATGTACGCTGCCCGCGGCTCAAGCCGGCTGCGTGCGGACTGGATGCGCGCGCAGGAAGGGATGGGAAGGGTGACCGCTCGGCGGCTCGCCTCGAAACGATCCTTCTCCGCGCCACCGACCGCCATGCGACGTAACGGACGGTAGGAGACGCGAACATATGGCAAGCCTGAAAAAAATCGTGGGCCTGACCCTGGCGGTCGTCTTGGCGACCGCCCTGGTCGCCTACATGCTTCGACCGTCGGCCGCGCCGACGACCTCGAGCACGACCACGACGAAGCCGCCCACGGACACGACGTGCGGCGAGCAGACCCGCGGCATGAAAGAGCTGACCTGCGGGCTGCCGACCGGCACGACGACCGGCGGGGGCCAAGGCTCGAACGGAGACCACGACACCGACGACCACGACGACCACGGCAATCATGGTGGCGATTCGGACGACCACGATGGAGGCCACGGCGGCCCTGGGGACGGCGGCGACCATGACAGCGAAGGCCACGGCGAACATGGCGGAGCCTCCGATCGGGGTCTCGGCGACAACGACGATTCGTGAAGCGACCAACCTTTAGCCCTCGCGGGTGCGGTGGCGCGGGCCGGAGCGGCCCCGCCCGATCTTTCCGCTGATCGCGCGGAGGGAGGCAGGGAACCGGCTCGGGTCAGCGACGGCGACGAACGCGGCTGGGATGGTCGGCGATTTCGGTTTTCCAGATCGGCACGATGCGCTTGACCTCGTCCATGACCCACGCACAGGCCGCGAAGGCTTCCGCGCGATGGACCGCGGCGCATGCGATCGCGACGGAATCCCCGCCGACCGGGACGCGGCCGAGCCGGTGGACGATGGACAGGTCCGTGAGACCGAACTTGTCCTTGGCCCGCTCCGCGAGCGCGGTGAGGCTCTTGATCGCCATCGGACGGTACACCTCGTAATCGAGGGCTTTCACCCGTTCGTCCGAGCGGACCGTCCCGACGAACAGGACGATGGCACCCGCGTCATCCCGCCGCACACTGTCGACCACGGCCTCGAGATCGATGCGTGCCCGCCGAACCTCGATCATCGCGCGCCCCCGCTCACGGGAGGAAGGAGCGCCACCTCGTCCCCGTCCCGGAGAATCCGATCCGATGCCGCGAGGTCGTGATTCACCGCGAGGAGCATCGTGTCCCGGTGGTCCGCGAGCCGCGGGTACTTCGCCACAACCCCGTCCACGAGTTCCCGGAGGCTGAGGCCGTCCCGCGAGGACCAGGTGAAGCCCCGGGATCCGACGATCTCCCGGTACGTCGCGAACAGCCGGACCTGGATCCGCATCGAGGCGTTGCCATGGCCCCGCCGTCGTAAGGCCTTTGCCCTCAAGGCGGGAGGGCGCGGGCCAGGATCTCCCCTCGGCGGCGGCGGAGCTCCCCGGCGAGTCGGTCCAGGTACGCATCGAGGGCCTCCTCGAGTTTCTGCCGTGCGACCTCGGACCGGAGGGCGCCGAGGTAGCGGAACGCCTGGACCCTCCGGCCGCCCCGGTCCTCGTAATGCCAGAAATACAGGTACGGACGTCCGCGGATCTCCTTCGTCGTGACACCGCATCCGATTTGCACGAGCCCGAATCGGGTCGACCTTATTCAAGGGTGACGGTGGTGACGTTTCCTCCCGGATTTCGGAAAAAGGTTAAATCACATGCGTCAGTCATTTTCGCGCATGCGCCACCGGGATCGACGGCGGGCAGGCCTGCTCCTTTTCGCCGGTTCAATCGGGTTCGCGATCGGGATGACGCTGGCGGAAGCCACGTTCCCCGGATACAACGTGGCGCACGACTTCCTCGGAGACCTGGGCGTCGGCCCGAGCGCGCTCCTCTTCAACGCCTCGATCGTCTTCCTTGGGGCTGCCTTCCTGGCGGCGGCCGGATTCCTCGCGCGCGCGTTCCGGGTTCGGCTGCTGCCCATCGTTGTGGCCCTGTCCGGAATCGGCGCGATCGGGTTCGGCCTCGTGCCCGCCTTGGACGACAATCCGGTCCGCATGATTCACGCGGGCGTCGCGCTCTTGGCCTACGGCGGTGGCGGCCTCTCCGCGATCCTGGCGTTCCGGATCCTTCGACCGTCCCTTCGGTATGTGTCCGCGGCCCTCGGTGTGATCTCCCTCGTCGGACTCGGGTTGATGGCCACGCAGAGCTGGCCCCTCGACCGCGGCGTGATCGAGCAGCTCTCGGTCTGGTCCATCCTCCTCTGGGGCATGACGGCGGGAGGATCTCTCTTGATCCCGTCCTCGACCTCCCGCAAGGAGGGGGTCCCGGCCGGCTCTCGCAGCGTGTAGTCAACCTCGTTTAAGGTTAGTTCATCCCGCCTCTCCAGGCGGGTCCAATGGCCCCCACCCCTTCCCTTCCACTGGAAAACCTTATGCCGTGGGCGCCGCCTCGGACGGTCGTTGGACGTCCTCTTGGTCTCCCTGGACCCCGACGTCGCGGAGATCTCGGCCCTCGTGAGGTCCGCGGGGCACCGCATCGTCGAGACGATCATCCAACGTCGGAACCACCCGGACCCGCGCACGTTCGTCGGCCGCGGCAAGCTCGACGAGGTCCGCGAGCGGGTCGCCGCGGACGACGTCGATGTGGTCGTATTCAACGGCGAGCTCCGACCGACGATGCACTACGTGCTCGAGCGAGACCTGCACGTGGAATGCTACGACCGCCTCCGCGTGCTCCTCGAGCTGTTCGCGCAGCGCGCCTCCAGCCGGGAAGGGAAGCTCCAGGTCGAACTGGCCCTCCTTCACTACGAGGTCCCTCTCCTTCGGGAATGGATTCACGAGGGCGACGTCGGGGAGCGACCCGGATTCATGGCAGGCGGCGAGCAACGAGTCGACGCGTACTACGAAACCGTGAAACGGCGCATGAAGAAGATCCGAGACGAACTCGAGTCGATTCGCCGGGAACGGGAAGTCCGCCGGATCGTACGGAAGGACCGGGGCTATCATCTGGTGGCCCTCGCCGGTTATGCGAACGCAGGGAAGACCTCCTTGTGCAACGCCCTGACGGACGAACACCTGCTCGTGGAGGACCGGATGTTCTCGACCTTGGCGACGACGACAAGAAGCCTCACTGGGACGAGGAGGCGCATCCTGCTCACGGACACGATCGGGTTCGTCGATGGCGTGCCGTTCTGGTTGGTCGAGGCGTTCCATGCGACCCTCGAGGAGATCCTCCAGGCGGACCTCGTCCTCCTCCTGGTCGACGCGACCGATTCCGAACTCGAGATCCGACGGAAGGTCCGACTCGCAGCGCGCACCCTCTTCCCGAACGTCCCTTCGGATTCCGTCATCCCGGTGCTCACGAAGGCCGACGAACTCCCACCGGAGGAGGTGGCGGCTCGCGCGCGCGTCCTCGCGGATTCCGAATTCCACCGGACCCCGCTCGCGATCTCCGTGCGGACCGGACGCGGTCTCCCGGAGTTGCGAGACCTCGTGCATCAGGCCTTCGTCTATCCCCTCGAGATCCACCTCGTCCTGGTCCCCGGTGCGGAGGCGTCCGCGCACATCCATTGGTTGTACGAGCATACCGACGTCGTGTCTGCGGTCCACGGCCCCGAACGGATCGAACTCGTCGTCCGCTGTCGGATTCGGGACCGCGAAGCCGTGGAGCGTCTCGGCCGCGTCGTCCTGTCGAGGGACGTCGGCTGATCAGACCTTGATCCGGAACTCACGTTTCTTCTCGAGGAACCGCCGCTCGTACGCGGACGGCAGATGGTCGTATGTGAGCTCCTCGATCCGCCGCATGTTCTTCACGAACAGTTCCTTCGACGTCGTCGAGATGAGACGCTCGAACTCCCTCTCCTTCCGGATCGTGTCGACGAAATAAAACCCGCCCGCGAGGACGGCGAGGAATCCGAGGAACGCCTCCCACACGACGTACTCACCGACCGCAAGGTGGATCGACTTCAGCCAGTCCGGGCTCTGCGTCGAGGCGAGGTATTGGGTGAGGGAGAAGACCATGCCGAGGATCCCGAGGGCGAAGAACAGGGCGCTGAGCTCGTAGCGGAGCTCGCGGAAAATACCCATGATGGCCGCGGGCAACGAGGCGGGTTGGGATAAGCTTTGCCGGGAGGAAGGCTTTCATTCGTCCGCGCGTTGCCGATTCGGATGGCATCTCGCACGCCCTTGTTTGATTGGCATCGATCGGCCGGCGCACGCTTCATTGAGTTCGGCGGCTGGGAGATGCCCCTCCAGTACACGGGCATCGTCGAGGAACACGTGACCGTCCGCAAGGCGGTCGGCCTGTTCGATGTGAGCCACATGGGAAAAATCTTCGTCGAAGGCTCTGCGTCCCACGATTTCCTCCATCGTTTGAGTGCGAATGAAATCTCGTCGACGCCAGCCCGCGCCCGGTACACGCACCTGTTGCGAGACGACGGGACGATCATCGATGACGTGATTGTGACGTGCTTGGCGCCGGATCGATTCTTTCTCGTTTGCAATGCCGGGCCCCGTGTCGGCGTGGTGTCGTGGTTGAAGAATCATATGACAGAGGGCGTGCGTCTCGCGGATCGTACGCTCGAGTTTCTTTGTCTCGCGGTGCAAGGCCCGCGGGCGCCCGAGCTCCTACAGCGGTTCACGTCCGTGGACCTCTCCCGCCTGAAGCCCTTTTCCGGCGCGGTCCTCGACTTCGTGCCCCCGGCCCCCTGGGGGGCCGCGCCGCGGGCGGTTCCACCGGAAATCGAGGGGTGGGGGCGGACCCATGCCACGGACCCCTCCATGCCGCATGCAAGGGAGCCCACCGTTTCCGATGGACGGACCGCCTTCCTTGCGACGCGGACGGGCTATACCGGTGAGGCGGGCTTCGAGCTCTTTCCCACCGCGGCGGAGAGCCTGGGCGTCTGGGAGGCGATCCTGAAATCCGGCGAGGATCTCGGCATCCGGCCGATCGGCCTCGGCGCACGGGACACGCTCCGGCTGGAAAAAGGATACCTGCTCTCGGGCCAAGACTTCAACGGGCATCAGACCCCGCTCGAGGTGAACAGCGAATGGCTCGTGAAGTGGAATCACGACTTCATCGGACGGGGCGCGTTGGAGCGGCAGAGATCACGGGACGACTATCGGAGGCTTGTCGGCATCCGCATGGAGGATCGAGGGATCCCGCGACACGGGTATCGCGTCCTCTTGCGGGGGGCGGAAGTCGGGCCGGTGACGAGTGGTACGATGTCTCCCTCCCTTCGAGTGGGGATCGCGCTCGCTTCCGTGAACAAGGCGGCCTCCGCCATCGGGACTACGTTGGATGTCGACATCCGAGGGACCTTGCATCCGGCGCGCGTCGTGAAGCTCCCCTTCCTGTGAGGCCCCGTCCCTCGATGGGAGTAGGTTCACCCATCTCCCTCCGTACCTTGATATGGAACGTGTCGGTATGGTAACAAACGTGGTAACAGGCGCGCGGACTGCTGGTAACATACGTGGTTCAAAAAGGACTATACCGCGGGCGCTCCTTCGCGGCGCCCCCCAGGGATGGTCTCGCCGCTTCTGCAGCCCCAGACTCCGTCCCCCCGGATGAGGTTGCCTAGATGGAAGAAGTCAAGATGGATGATTCGAGGGCCCTCGAGGTTGTGGCCCGTGAGCCGGATCCGAAGCTGTCCGAGAATGCATTGCGTGTCCTCCAGAAGCGGTACCTCAAAAAAGACGACACGGGCCGAGTCATCGAGACGCCGAAAGAGCTGTTTGCGCGCGTCGCCTGGAATCTTGCGCAGGCGGAACGGAACTACGGCGCTACCGAGGCGCAGATCGAGGAGACAGCCCGCCGGTTCTTCCACATTATATCAAGTCTCGAGTTCTTGCCGAACAGTCCGACACTCATGAACGCCGGTCTGGAGCTGCAGCAGTTGAGTGCTTGCTTCGCGGCCGGGACGCCAGTCAGTACGAGTCTAGGGCCGAAACCGATCGAAGAAGTGGTCGCGGGAGATTTGGTCCTTACGCACACAGGTCGGTATCGCAGAGTCCTCGCAACGTCGCGGCGAGAGTCAAGCGTGAACCGAATCAAGATACATCGAATGCCCGCTATGTTTGCGAGCGATGAGCACCCGTTCCTTACGCCTGACGGTTGGGTACCGGCTAGTGAATTGGCGGATCGCTACGTACGTCTCGGTCGACCGGCAGAAGGCGTCTCGAAGACCCACATCGAGTTTGAGGGCGAGGTAGAGGGCGACTTCGTATACAGAAACAAGGTCGGACGGTCCGATATCTCGAAACAGCGTCACCAGCAACTCGGGACGCGAAGCCTTCAGATCAAACCAGTGAAGGCGAGAGCGCAACTCGACGAGACCACGGGCTGGTTCTTTGGTATGTATCTCGCCGAGGGCGAAATCAACCCCGAGCTTCGATCTGTGCGTTTCACACTGGGCCTGCACGAAGAAGTCTATGCGAATCGGCTGACCACGATTCTGAGGGAGCGATTCGGAGTGGGCGCTGAAATTACTCATGTTATCGATGCTCCAACTTCGTGGCTCACGGTGCGGGCACACAGCAAGATTCTTTGCGAGTGGATTGCGGCAGAGTTCAGCCGCGGATTCGCAGGCAAGAAACTACCACACTGGATTCACGCGACCCCCACGGAATTCCGCAAAGGACTCCTCCGAGGTGTCGCAGACGGGGATGGAACGAGAGTGAACGTAAACCAGACTAGAGTCACGATGTCAAACGAAGGGCTCGTGCGGCAACTGTTCGAGGTCGCAGTCGGGCTGGGTCAAACACCCTGTCTCAAATCGGAATACGTGCCGGAAAATGCCACCGCAACCCCGTGGTCGATTACTTTGGGTGGAAAACCGATGTACGTTCGCGACGGAGCTTACCTCGTAGAGTCCGTTGAACCTGTCGCGGGCGTGACGACCGTGTTTAACTTGGAAGTCGAGGGGGACAACACATACGTTGCCAACGGCATCATCGTACACAACTGCTTCGTCCTGCCCGTCGACGATAGTCTCGCGGGGATTTTTCAGACGCTCAAGGAATCGGCTTTGATTCACCAGTCAGGGGGAGGAACCGGCTACTCCTTTTCACGTCTGCGACCGAAGAACGATTTCGTGAAGTCGACAATGGGCGTCGCGAGCGGGCCCGTGTCTTTCATGAAGGTATATGATGCAGCGACGCAACAGGTTAAACAAGGATCCAAGAGGAGGGGTGCTAACATGGGCATCCTTCGCGTGGACCATCCGGATATTCTAGAGTTCATCACGTGCAAAGACAAGACGAACGAAATTACGAACTTCAACATCTCGGTTGCGATTACGGACAAGTTCATGGAGTCCCTGAAATCAGGGACTAAGTACGACCTCGTGAATCCGCGGAACAATCAGATCGCCGGGCAGCTCGATGCGCGCGAGGTCCTCGACAAGATTGCGTTTCAGGCCTGGAAGAACGGGGAGCCCGGCCTGTTCTTCATTGATGAGAACAACCGCCGCCAGCCGACGCCTCACGTCGCGGACATGGAGGCGACGAACCCATGCGGAGAACAACCGCTCTTGCCGTATGAGTCTTGCAACCTGGGGTCCATCGATCTCGCGCGGCATATGAAACGCAATGCCGTGGGCCGTTGGGATGTCGACTGGAAGAAACTCGAGGGTACGATCCGCGCGACGACGCGCATGCTCGATGACGTCATCGACATGAACGTGTACCCGGTCAAGCAAATTGAGGAGATGACCTACGCCACGCGAAAAATCGGCCTTGGGGTCATGGGCTTCGCGCGGATGCTGTTCATGCTCGAGGTCCCGTATGATTCTAAGGAGGGCGTCGAGTGGGGCCGCAAGATCATGCAATTTATCCAGGAGACGGGATATAATGAGAGCGCCAAGCTCGCGGAGGAACGCGGCGTCTATCCCGCCTGGGAGGGGAGCCGTCACCAAGAGAAAGGCCTGCGGCTTCGCAACTCCTACGTCACCACGGTCGCACCGACCGGCACCCTCTCGATGATCGCGGACACGTCCGGGGGCTGTGAGCCGGAGTTCAGCCTGATTTGGTACAAGCGCGTGATGGACGGCGAGGAGCTCCCGTATTTCCTCGGCTACTTCGAGGAAGTCGCGAAGCGCGAAGGATTTTGGCGCGAGGATCTCGTGCAGAAAATCCTCGACAACCATGGATCGCCGCGTGGCCTGTCAGAGGTGCCAGACAAATGGCAGCGGGTCTTCGCGACGGCCCACGATGTCTCATCGGAATGGCACGTGCGGATGCAGGCTGCGTTCCAAGACTGGTGCGATGCCGCGGTTTCGAAGACGATCAACATGCCGCGGGAGGCGACCGTGGAGGACGTGAAAAAGGCCTACCTCCTCGCGTTCGATCTGCATTGCAAAGGCATCACCGTCTACCGCGACGGCTCGAGGGAAGACCAGGTCCTGAACATCGGTATCGCGGCGGAGAAGCCGACGGCAGTCCACGTCGAAGTCCCGTCGGAGACCGCGGTCCTCCGACCGAGGCCCCGGCCCGACGTGATCACGGGCCGCACACAGAAGATCCTCACCGGATACGGCGCGCTGTATGTGACCGTCAACGAGGACGAGAAGGGCCTGTTCGAAATTTTCGCGCAGATCGGCCGCGGCGGCGGATACACGGCATCCTTCACCGAAGGGATCGCCCGACTCGTGTCTCTCTGCCTGCGGTCCGGCGTCCCGGTCGACGAGATCATCGATCAGCTCGAGGGCATCCGCAGCCCGCGGATCGCGGTGGACCACGGCGAGCGCGTGTACTCGATCCCCGATGCGATCGCGAAGGCGATCAAGCGCCATATCGGGATGCAGAAGACCGGGGTGCAACCTCCCGTAGAGACCTTCGATGAACTAGGCGGCGCGGTCGAGACCGACGTCGAGTTGGAGAAAGAGTCCCGCGATGCGGCGGAGCTCCTGCGGAAGGGCCTGAACCCGGAGTGCCCGGAGTGCGGCAAATCCCTCGTCTTCGAAGAGGGATGCGTGAAGTGTCACGCCTGCGGGTACTCAGAGTGCTGAGCGACCCCGTCGAACCCCGACGCAGCCCGTCACCGAGACGCTCACTTGTCGAGCAGCTCAATCCAAATTCCGTTCGGGTCGCGGATGTAGGATTCGCTCCAGTCCCCGATCGAATACGGCTCGACGATGATTTCAACGCCCTTTCGTCGGAGATCCCCGACGGTCGCCACAAGGTTTTCGACTTCGAAGGCGAGATGATCTAGATCCTCGCCGTTTGAGTACGGAGCCCAGAATGAGCTGCCTTCCTCGTAGAAATTGAGTTCGAGTTCTTGCTCGGACCCCGGACTCCGGAGAGTCGCGACCTCACCCTTCGTTGGGGCGGTCGTCATGCGTTCGACGAGCGTCATCCCGAGAACCTGGGTGTAGAATCGGATGGATTCGTCCATGTCTCTTACTCGGATCCCCGTGTACACGAACCGGAAAGGCAAAGCGTCACCGAGGTCGAAAAGTGCGGGGCGTTCATAATGTATCGGAATCGACTGCATCCGACGTCGAAAGGGCCAAGTCCCGCGGTGCCGTCCGGTCGGGCATGGTCCGCGTCCTGTTCTCGTCCCCGATGGACCCAGAGCGGCGCGCGGTCATCGCCGCGAAGGCCGCGGCCGCGTTCGAGCCGGTGATCCTAGAGGACGTGCCGGCGTCCCAACGCGCGGGCGTCTGGGAGTCGGCGGACGTCCTCGTGTGCACGGGCTTCGGTCCCGAGCTGCCGACGGACCTCCCGTCGCGGGCGCCCCGCCTCCGGATGGTCCAGACGCTCCTCGCGGGCGTGGACCATCTGCCGTTCGAGCGCCTCCCGCGGTCCGCGATCGTATGCAGCAACGCGGGGGCCTACAACACGTCCGTCGCGGAACATGCGATGGCCCTCCTCCTCGCCGCGGCGAAGGACGTGGTGATGCGCACGGAGGAGATCCGCCGCGGAATCTTCGACCAGGGCGTGATGAACAAGGGCCTCGCCGGATCGACGGTCCTGCTCCTCGGGATGGGCGGGATTGGGGCCGAGGTCGCGCGACTGTGCAAGGCGTTCCGCATGCACACGATCGGGCTCTCGCGATCGCGCCCTCAAGATCCCGCGTTGGATGAGGCCGCAACGATTGACGACCTGCGTAGGTTCCTTCCGCGCGCCGACTTCGTCGTCCTGGCCCTCCCTCTCACGCGGCAGACCGCGGGCCTCGTGGATCGCGCGTTCCTCGCGGCGATGAAGCCCGACGCGGTCCTCGTGAATATCGCCCGCGGTAAGATCATCCTCGAAGACGATCTGTTCGAACACCTGCGGACCCATCCCGGATTCCGCGCGGCCCTCGATGTCTGGTGGACCTACCCGGACACGAAGCATGGACGGCCGTTCCATCGTCCGTTCCACGAGCTCCCGAACGTCCTCATGACGCCGCACGTCGCGAACGCGATCCCGAGCCAGCGCCGCGACGCGATGGAGGCCGCCCTGGACAACGTGCTCCGGTTCCTCCGCGGGGAGACGCCTCGGCATGTCGTCCGGCCGGAGGAGTATACGCGTCCTGCCGCGAAGGAAGGGAGTCGCTGAATTCCCGCCCCCGGACTCCGGATTCTCTGAGAGAATTAGGACGCAAGCTTTAAGGACAAAGGTCCTTACTCGCGGCACTCTCGTCGACGGTCTTGTAGATTCGGAGAGGTGTTTGAATGTCCAAGCCCAAGGAGACGCTGAATCCGTTTGAGATTGCCAGAACGCAGATCGATCGGGCCGGAAAGAAACTGAACCTGGACGCTGGCATGCTGGAGATCCTGAAGAATCCGCGCCGGGAGCTCACGGTGCACTTCCCGGTCAAGATGGACGACGGGACCGTGAAGGTCTTCACCGGCTACCGGGTCCAATACAACGACGCGGTCGGGCCCTTCAAGGGCGGTATCCGATACCACTGGAACGTCTCGTTGGACGAGGTCCGTGCCCTATCCTGCTGGATGACGTGGAAGTGCGCGGTCATGGGCATTCCCTACGGCGGCGCGAAGGGCGGAGTGATTTGCAACCCGAAGGAGATGTCGAAGGACGAGCTCGAGCATATGACCCGCCGGTACGCGTCCGAGATCTCGATCATCATCGGCCCGGAGAAGGACATCCCTGCGCCCGACGTGTACACGGACGGCCAGACGATGGCCTGGATCATGGACACGATCTCGATGGCCAAGGGCTTCGCGGTGCCCGGCGTCGTCACGGGCAAGCCCCTCGCGATCGGAGGGTCGCTCGGCCGGGACGAGGCGACGTCTCGCGGCCTGATGTACGCGGTCCGCGAGGCCGCGAAGAAGACGAAGCTGAGCCTCAAGGGAGCGACCGTCGCGGTTCAAGGCTTCGGGAACGTCGGCATGCACTTCGCCCGTTTGATGCACGACGAACAGGGGTCGAAGATCGTCGCGGTGACCGACTCGAAGGGCGGCATCTTCAGCGAGAAGGGGTTCGACCCGAAGGAGGTCCTCGCGTTCAAGGAGAAGACCGGGTCCGTCGTCGGATTCCCCGGGACGAAGCCGGTCTCGAACGAGGAGGTCTTGGAGCTTGAGGTGGACATCCTCGCCCCGTGCGCCCTCGAAGGCGTCCTCACGTCGGAGAACGCGCCGCGCGTCAAGGCGAAGATCATCGGCGAGGGTGCCAATGGACCGACGACCCCAGAGGCGGACGACATCTTCCACAAGCGCGGGATCGTCCTGATCCCGGACATCCTCGCGAACGGAGGCGGCGTGACCGTCTCCTACTTCGAGTGGGTGCAGAACCTGTCCGAGTTCTTCTGGACGAAATCGGACGTCGACCAGAAGCTGGAGGGCGTCATGGTCGGCGCGTTCAACCGAGTCTGGGACATGCGCGAGGCGAAGAAGGTCGACACGCGCCAGGCCGCCTACATGGTCGCGATCAACCGCGTCGTCGAGGCGTACAAGTGGCGGGGCATCTTCCCCTAAGAATCGACGAGCGGCGCCGCGGCTAGGCCCGCGAGGACGGGATCCGACGAATGGCGTCATCCCACTGCAGCGGGAGTGCGTCTCCCCTCACGCTCCAGCGGAAGAGCGCGGCGTCCCCCATGTATGGACCGAGTACCTTCATCGTGTCGAGGTGCGGGACCTTCCCCACGAAATCCATCAGCGCCTTTTCGTCCTCCCACGCGGAAAGGGTCCAGAACCGGTGGCGGAAGAGTTTCGCTCGGAACGTGAACCCGATGAGACCCGGTGTCTTCGCGAGCTGATGGGAGGCGGCCCACGAACGACGCACGAGGGTCAGCATCTTGCGATACCTTTTCAGCGGCAGATAGGTCAGGAGGACGAGGTACTCCTATGCGGTATCGGAGGTCCCCATAGATGTCCAAGGAGAATCGACGATGGATTTCACGTCTCCGTGTGCCATCCGGTATTCCTTAACCGGATCAAAGTCGTCTTCCCACGTCCTTCTTGCCTCGATGAGGAACCGGCTCTCGGTCAGGACGATCCCTTGCTCGGTGGATAGCGATTCTTCGGCGGCCAACAACGCGGGCAGATCGGCGTCGAGCGGATCGAAGTGGGGGATCTCCCACGGTGCAATACAGAGGAGGAACACGATATCGCCGAGTGTTCGGTAGGCGGCTTTCCAATCGTGTGTCCGCGCTTGAACGATCGTGAGGCCGGATGTCTCGAGGCCGTGCTCGTAGCGATGGAACAGGTCGCCGAAATCCTGCATCCGGGGAAAGAACGGCCGGAGCTCCCTCCATCGGCTTCTTCCGACCTGTTGGGTCAGGACGCTTCCGTCGAAGGTGATGACCCGGGCGACTTCCGCGGGATCGAGTTCCTCGTGCCGATTCAGCACGAGGTCGAAAATGGCGGGGCGGAACGGAAGTTGCAGGCTGCCACATCGGACCACCGCGATTCCGCGGGGTCGTAGCCTCGCGGCCGCAATCGGCGCGTTCACGGACCAAGGCTCCGTCGCCACGGTCCGCCCGAAGAAGGAGGCGGTGAGCGCATCGAATAGTTCACCACCTCCGGTCCCCATGTCAAGGACGGAGTTCGCGGCCCGGACCAGTTCGACGGCCCGGGTCTCGTAGTCCCACGGGGGTTGTGGTTCGAGCGGCTTCGGATCAAACTCGTCCAGCCGCCAGCCCGAAAACTGGCGGGCTCGTTCGACGAAAGGCCGAATCCGATTTCTTGCGAGCTTCATGTCGTGCATCGGCGTTGACGTGGTCGTCGAATCGGGATGCCGGCTTGAACGTTCGGATACGCCCCCTCGCTTGGGAAGCTTGAAATAGCGTCCGTTTCCTCCTCGCGTTCGCCGTGGTCCTCAACGTCGTCGTGTGCCTCAAACAGATTCCGAATCCGGACCTGCAGTTCCAGATCTCGCCGGATGGAAAGGACATTCGGCGGGACGCACTCAATTACAAACTGAACGGGGCCGACGAATACGCGTTGGAAGAGGCCGTCCGGATCAAGGAGAAGCAGGGAGGCCGCGTCGTCGCCGTCACCCTGGGTCCGAAACGAACGGAACAGATGCTGCGGGAGGCGCTCGCGAAAGGCGCGGACGAGGCGGTCCGGATCGCATACGACGATCCCTCCGCGTTCGACGTCGGCAAGAACGCGCGGCTCCTTGCGGCGGCGATCCGCACGTTGCCCCACGATCTCGTCTTGACCGGCGTTCAGTCGGACGATTACGTGAATTCCGCTACCGGGGGCCTGTTGGCGGGGCTCCTCGGTCTGCCTCATGCGAGCGTCGTCACCCGCGTCGTCGTTCGAGAGCGTCAGCTCGAAGTCACGTGCGAGCTCGAGGGTGGGCTCCAGCGTGTGTACGCGCTCCCGTTGCCAGCGCTTCTCACCATCCAGTTCGGCGCAAACACCCCGCGGTACGCGCCGCTGCCCGCGATCATGAAGGCGGCCCGGCAGCCGATCAAGGAACTCGGACCGGCGGCCCTCGGCCTTGTCGGATGGGACTCGATCGCACTCCCGTATTCCTTCGGAGTCCGCGGCCTGTCACCGCCCGCCGCGAAAGGCCACGCCGAGATGGTCACGGGATCCGTGGAAGAACAGGCGAAGCGACTCGCCCAGATGCTGCGAGACAAGGGCTTCGTGCGCCGGTGAGCCGATGAAGGGCGTCCTCATCATCGCGGAACACCTCGAAGGGCGCCTCGCGCCTTCCACCCCGGAACTCATCACCACAGGGAGATCGCTTGCCGCCGCTCTCGGCGGCGCCGCGCGGATTGCGGTCCTCGGGAGCGGTGTGCGAGAGCTCGCGGATCGCCTCGCTGGATACACACTCGACGTCCTCTTGGCCGAGCACCCGGCCCTGGCCGAATACACCGGGGACGGGTATGTCCGGGCCGTCCGAGGGATTGTGGAATCGAATTCACCGCGAGCCATCCTCGTCGCCCATACGTCGCAAGGCTACGATTTCGCCTCGGCGCTCGCGGGAGCGATGGACCTGCCGCTCGTGACGAACTGCCTCGGGTTGGACGTCGACGGGGATCGGCTCGTCGCCACCCGCCGACTCCTGAATGAGAAGGTTCAGGCGAAGGTCGAAATCCATTCCGAGCGACCCATCGTGGTGACGATGCGGCCCGGGGCCGAGAAGCCGATGGGCCCTGGCCGAGGGATGATGACGGTGACGGCGGTGCCGGTGGTGATCGAGCCCTCCGCGATCCGCGAAACATTCCTTCGGCTGGAGCGACCGCAGGTCCAGGACATCGATCTGTCCGGGGCGGACATCATCGTCTCCGCGGGACGGGGAATCCAGAAGAAGGAGAATCTGGTCCTCATCGAAGAGTTCGCGAAGGCGATCGGAGGCGTGGTGGGAGCGTCGAGGCCCCTCACGGACATGGACTGGCTCCCGAAGACGCGTCAGGTCGGACAGAGCGGGAAGACGGTCCGGCCGAAGTTGTACGTTGCCTGCGGGATCAGCGGGGCCATGCAGCACGTCGCGGGGATGAAGGACGCGAGTCTGATCGTCGCGATCAACACGGACCCGACCGCGCCGATTTTCGAAGTCGCGCACGTGGGGTTCGTCGCGGACGTCTTGAAACTTCTCCCCGCAACGCTGAAGGAACTGAAGGCCTGAATCGGCACTCCCGGAGCCTTCATCTAAGGACCTCTCAATCCGGAGGCGTGGCCCAGCCGCAGCCGCCCTCGCAGCCGCCTCAGCCTCCGCTTCTGGGAGCGTATCGGATGACGGGACCGAGAGGTCCCCCGCAGGCTGCGGTGATCGGCGTTGTCCTGGTCGTCCTCCTCCTTGCGGTCTTCGGACTCATCATGCTCCCCCTCGCGGGAGGTTCCCTCATGTTCTCCGGTGCCGCTTTCTTTTGCGTGCCCGTGATCTTCGTCGCCATCGTCTTGATCCTGTTCTTCGTGCAAGGCGTGGGCCGTCGGACGATCCCGCCTCCGCCTCCGATCCAGCAGCCGATGGTGCCGGCGGGCCAACAGGGGCCTGTCGCCCTAAGTTGCCCGAACTGCGGCGGTCCACCGACGAACGTGGACCGGTTCGGGATCGCGACGTGCTCCTATTGCGGCACCCGCTTCCTCGTCCGGTGAGCCGTTGCCGCTGTGAGGTGCGTCGATGGCCCGTGAGATCGTCGTGGAACTTCCGCGGACCGCGTATTACACAGGCGAGGTGATCGAGGGAACCGTCGTGGTCGAGGCGAGCCGCGACGTGTCGAGCCGCGGCCTGTACGTGGATTTCACGGGGACGGAGGAGACCGTGATTACCCGCCAACAGGGGAAGGAGTCGCGCACCTACCGCTCGAGCGCGACCGTGGTCCAGTGGCGTCTGCCGTTGCGGGGGGAGGGGATCCTGCCGGCGGGCACGTTCCGATTCCCTTTCCGGTTCCAGATTCCGCTTCACGGCCTTCCCTCGTACGCGGGACGCCACGCGAAGGTGAAGTACGTACTCACGGCGCGACTCGATGTCCCGCTCTGGGTCGACACGACCTGGAGTACCGAGATTTTCGTGTTCTACGATCGACCGAGCGTCCGGACATATGCGCAGCCGGTCCGATTCCGCTCGTCGGCAGACGGACCGCAGGTGTATGTGGAACTCGACGGAGACCGGTTCTTCGCCCGGGAGCTGATCGGCTGTCGGATCACGCTGAGCAACATCGGGACCGCGCGGGTACGCCGGGTCTACACGCGGTTGATCGGAGGGGAATGGGCGAGGGCGGACGGCCAGGAAGAGACGACCGAGACGTACCGGACCGAGGTCTCCGTGCCGATGGAGCAGATCCGGGTCGGAGTCCCGTTCACGTTCGAGATCCCCATCCCCGCGGACGTCGCGTCGAGCTACCGCGGGACGTATTCATATTACAGCTATGTCCTCCACGTCGCCCTCGATATCGCATGGGGATTCGACATCGTGGCGCAGACGCCGATCGTGATCGTGCGATGAGGCCATGGAACGGTCGATGGCGAGAGGCGCAAGTTAACCTTAAATAAGGTTGACTGGAACTCTCCAAGCCCTTTTCTCACAGGGCGGCATTGCAAGCCCGATCGTGATGGCGCGACGGACCCTGGTCCCTGAGGCGGAGATCGTGGATCGACTGAAGGAGATCCCCCGGTGGTCGCGGGAGGGGAACGCGATCACCCGGACCTGGAAATTCAAAGACTTCCCTGCGGCCCTGCGGTTCATCAACCAGGTCGGCGAGCTCGCCGAGTCCATGAACCACCACCCGGACATCTACAACTCGTGGGCGACCGTCCGGCTCACGCTGAGCACCCACGACAAGGGCGGCCTCACGAACCTCGACTTCGAGCTCGCGAAGAAGATCAACAGCCTCTAGGCGAGGCCGAGGATCCGATCGAGGGACCAACCGCCGGCGCCAAGGAGCGCGAGGACGAGGGCGAAGGCGGCGTAGGCGACATCGAGTTCGTATCCCAACATGAACTTCTTGTTCAACTTCGTCTTCGAAAAGATCGTGGTTGCGATCATCTCGAGGAAGAACAGGAAGGCCACGAATTGGGTGAGCAAGCCGAGGATGAGCGCAATGGCCCCGAAAAATTCGAGGAGGCTGAAGAGGACCGCGAAGGTGGCGCCGCCCGGCCATGCCGTCCCCTTCACGAAGCCGATCGTCTTCTGGAGATCCTTCATCTTCGGCCATCCGTGGGCGAGGAAGATGGCGCCCAGGGCGAGCCGTCCGACGAGCGAGGCCAGATCGGGTAGGGTCAGGAGAGCCATCGAATACCGTCACCCTTTATCACCCGCGGTAGAAGAAGCTTTCAGATCACAACGAACGGCCCTGCGGTCAAAGCGACCGGTCGAGGAGCTCGGCGATGTCGTACCGGCGGATGTCCTCTCGATTCTTCGTCTTCGCGGCGTCGTCCAGCATGATGAGACAATACGGACACGCGGTCGCGACCGCATTCGCTTGCGTCTCCTCGATGTGGCTCAAACGGCGGTGGTTCACTTTCTCCCCGGGTTCCTCCATCCACATGCGGGCGCCTCCCGCCCCGCAGCAGAACCCGCGGTCGCGGGACTTCTCCATCTCGACGACCCGCACGCCCGGGATCCGATACAGGACCTCCCGGGGTTCATCGAAGATCTGGTTGTACCGTCCCAGGTAGCATGCATCGTGGTAGGTGAGGAACTGGAGCACGTCCTTCGTCGGCGTGAGCCGACCCGCGTCGATCAGTTCGCGAAGGAATTGGGAGTGGTGGACGACGTCGTATCTCCCGCCGAAATCCGGATATTCGTTCTTCAGCGTGTTGAAGCAGTGCGGACAGGTCGCGACGATTCGCGTGACCGCGTAGCGGTTCAGCGTCTCGACGTTCCCCATGATCATCGTCTGCGCCAAATATTCGTTGCCGAGTCTCCGCGGTGGATCGCCGGTGCACTTCTCCTCCGGTCCGAGGATGGCAAACCGCACGCCGGCCTTCCGAAGGATCCGCGCGAAGGCTTGGGCGACCTTCCGGTTCCGATCGTCGAACGACGCCGCGCAGCCGACCCAGTACAGGACCTCGATGCCCTGGGCCGCGTTCGCCTCCGCCATCGTCGGGATGCCGAGGCCCTCCGCCCATCGCGCGCGTTGGTCCCAGCCGATGCCCCACGGGTTGAAGTTCTGCTCGATGTTCCGCATCGCCTCTCTGGTCTCAGGCGGCATCTCGCCTTGCGTGAGGACCATGTGCCGGCGCATCTCGATGATCTTCGGGACGTGCTCGTTCATCACGGGGCACTCGTACACGCAGGCGTAGCAGGTCGTACACGCCCAGATTCCCTCCTTGGAGTGGACCGTCTCGAACATGTCCGGTAGGCCTTCGACCTTCCCCGCCAGAATGGCGGCGCCTTGCGCGTCCAGCGTGTCTCGCATGTTCGTGATGATTCGCATCGGGTTCAGCGGTTTCCCCGTCGCGTTCGCAGGGCATGCGTCCGTGCAACGTCCGCATTCCGTGCACGCGTATCCGTCGAGGAGCTGCCGCCACGAGAGCTGTTCGACGCGGTTCACGCCAAACGTCTCCGTCTTCTCGAGGTCGGCCTTCTTGATCGCGCCGCTCGGTGTGAGATCCATGAAGAACGTGTTCACGATCGCGAAGATGATGTGCATGTGTTTCGAGTGAGGCACGTACGCGAGGAAGGAGAACAGGAGGACGACGTGGGTCCACCAGAAGAGGTGCCACCAGGACGGGTCTGCGGGGATGATTGAGAGTCGCACCAAGGTCGACGAGATCGGCTTCCACGCGGGGAGAGCGGCACTCCCGAGCGCGATGTCGGCGGCGTTGTAGAAGAGGAGCGAGGTGACGATGCCTAGGATGAACAGGAGCACGATCGTCGCGTCGAGCATGCCCTCGTGCATGAGCTTCTTCGGGCGGATCACGTACCTTCGATAGAGGGCCATCCCGACCCCGATGGCACCGAGGACGGCGATGACCTCCTCGGCCAGGTACAGCGGTCCGTTCAAGGAAAATCCCGCGATTGAGGGTGTGGGCACCTGCCATCCGCTGGCGTAGGCCTGGGCCGTAATCTCGACGACGCTCGCTCCGAGGATCACGAACGCCCAGAAGATGAACGAATGGAGGACTCCCGCGTACCATTCCCGTGCGACCTTGCGTTGGAAGATCCCGTACACGATGAAGTTCTTCAGCCGCGTCGGGACGTGGTCCCATCGCCGCTCCTGGCCCTTAGCGAGGAACAAGTACCGGATCCGGAGGTACAGTTTTCGGCCGAAAATCGACAGCGAGACGACGAGGAAGAGGGTCGCGGCATACGTGTCGAGGGCGCTCAGCACCATGCGCATTCTTGGGAAAGCGCCCTCCCTTCATCAACCCGCGGGTCGAGGTTTCTCGAAGGGCAGTACGATTCCTTTCGGATCCTGCTCCCGGATGCGTCGTGTCATTTGCGGTAGCTCGGATTCCGGATAGATTTCGTCGTACGCTTCCGGAGGCATCTTCCGAACGTGGGCGTCGGGAACGACGATTACAAGGACGATCTCGGGAGAGTGCTGATCGAGGAATCCGGTCAGCCGTTCGATCGCGGGCCGCGACAGGACGGGCACAGGCTCGACGAGGAACAGGATGGGTCCGCGCCGAGCGACGATCGCGGGCGAGTACTTCGCCGCGGCGCCGGCCGCGTTCCGAACGCGGAACCGGAGGGACCGGTGTTCGTGCGGCAGTCCCTGTCGAACCATCTCGGCGCACACGGTCGCCTCGAGCTTGGTCCGAAACTCATGCTTCGCGCGCTCGGTCACCGCGGAGCCCCATGGATCGCCTCGACGACCGCCTGGGCGAAGACGGACGTGCTGACCTCTTTCGACCCGGGCATCTGCCGCGCCAGGTCATACGTGACGACCTTCGAGGCGACGACCTTGCGGACGGCATCGCGCAATCGGACGGCCGCGTCCTGCCATCCGAGGTACTCGAGCATCATCACGCCTGCGAGCATCTCCGCGGTCGGGTTCACCTTGTCCATCCCGGCGTATTTCGGCGCGCTCCCGTGGACGGGCTCGAACACCGCGTGGGCGTCGCCCATGTTCCCGCCCGCCGCGACGCCGAGTCCGCCGATCTGGGCCGCGGCGGCGTCGCTCAGGTAGTCGCCGTTCAGATTGGTCGTGGCGAGGACGTCGTATTCCTCCGGCCGCAGGAGGAGCTGCTGGAACATGTTGTCCGCAATCACGTCTTTAATCAGAATCGTATCGGCCGGAACCTTGCCGTCGTACTTGCGGACCGCGTCCTCCCACGGGATCGTCCGATCCCCGAATTCATCCCGGGCGACCTCGTACCCCCAGGCGCGGAACGCTCCCTCCGTGTACTTCATGATGTTCCCCTTGTGGACGAGGGTCACGGACCTGCGTCGATTCCGAATGGCGTAGCGGATTGCCTTTCGAACCAGGCGCTTCGAACCCGTCTCGCTGATCGGTTTCACGCCGATGCCGCTGTCCGGCCGCACCTGCGTTTGGAATTCCTTCTCCAGGATCTCGATCATGCGGATCGCCTCGGGAGATCCTTCTTCCCATTCGATGCCCGCGTAGACGTCCTCCGTTCCCTCGCGGAAGATGACCACGTCGAGGCGCTCCGGATGCGTCACGGGACTCGGCATCCCGGGGATCCAATAGACGGGCCTCACATTCGCGTACAGGTCGAGGGTCTTCCGGAGGGCCACGTTCAGGGATCGGAATCCGCCGCCGACCGGGGTCGTCATCGGGCCCTTGATCGCGACGACGTACTCCCGGATCGCCGCGAGGGTGGCCTGCGGCAAGAGCTCGCCATACTGGAACATCGCTTTCTCGCCCGCCGGGACCGGATACCAGGCGATCTTCCGTCGACCTCCGAAGGTGTCCGCAATCGCGGCGTCGATCGCGCGGGCCGCGGCGTGGACGACCTCGGGACCGATCCCGTCGCCCTCGATCACGGGGATGATCGGGTCGTCGGGGATTCGGAGGCCCGCCTCCGCGATGAGGATCTTGTGCCCTCGTTCCGGAGGCCGCAGGACGAGGCGCTCCGACGGCATGCGGGTCGCCTCACGCCCGCTCGTCGAGTGGCACGTACGCGAGGTCCCTCGGGCCGACGTACCAGTCCAACGGTCGGAGGAGGCGGTTGTCCTCCCAATACTCGATCACGTGGGCCGTCCAGCCCGAGATCCGGGAGAGGGCGAAAACCGGGGTGAAGAGGTCCGTCGGAATGCCGAGGCCGTGGAAGACCAGTCCCGAATAGAAGTCCACGTTCGGGAAGACGCGCTTCGACGCGAGCTCTCGGACGACCGTGTCCTCGATCGTGGCGGCGATCCGGAAGTAGGTGTCGTCCCCCTGCATCTGGGCGAGCTTCCGGGCGTAGTCCTTCATGATGAGCGCCCTGGGATCGTAGGTCTTGTAGACCCGGTGCCCGAACCCGTATACCTTCTCCTTGTTCCGGAGGGTGTTCAGCACGAAATTCTCCGCAAGGTCAGGCTTGCCGATCGTCTCGATCATGTTCAGCGCCGCTTCGATGGCGCCGCCATGAAGAGGTCCTTTCAGGGTCGCGATGGCGCCGACGACCGTGCTGTAGAGGTCCGCCAAGGTCGAGGCCGCCACGGTGGCCCCAAACGTGGACGCGTTCATTCCGTGGTCTGCGTACAGCACAAGGGCGACGTCCATCATGCGAGCCCGGGCCGGGTCCGGTCGCTTGCCCGTGATCATCCGGAGAAAATCCTCCGCGTGGCCCAGCCTCGGGTCCGGTCGGAGCACACGCTGCCCTTTCCGGATCCGCTCATACGTCGCGACGACGGTCGCCAGTTGCGCGGTGAGTCGCAACGCCTTCCGAAGGTTCGCGGCCCGCGTGGAGTCGTCCCGTTCCGGGTCGAAACCGCTCATGTACGAGACCGCGGTGCGGAGCACGTCCATCGGCGGCGCGTGTTCCGGCATGGTACGGAGGAGTTTCAGGACCGAAGGAGGCAGGGTCCGCGAGGCGGCGAGATCGGCCTTCGCCTTCTCCAGCTCGGCGCTGTTCGGGAGGTGCCCTTGCAGCAGGAGGAAGACGGTCTCCTCGAACGTCGAGTACTCGGCGAGTTCGCGGATGTCGTATCCGCGGTACACGAGGCGTCCACGTTGACCGTCGATGAAACAGATCGATGTCTCCTTCACGTAGATGTCATCGAGCCCTCGGTCGATCTTCGGAGTCGATAGATCGGCCTTCATGGCCCGCGTCTCCGAGACGAATCGGCCTCTTGCGTGGGTGGTTGACCGGTGCGCGAAGAATCGGGACGCGCGATGGAACCCTCTCGGAAACCGTTCGTCCGGACACCACCAGCTGCGGGTGCATTACATACTAAGGGGGGACTCTTATTAAAGCGTGAGGTCGTGTGCCGCGCTCTGACATCACACGGGGATTCGGAGGATCGCGTCGGCCATCATCCCGAGCAAGAGGAGCGTCAGATAGATGCCCGAGAACTTGTAACCGGCCCACGCGTTTTCGACGCTCGGAGACATCAGAAACTTCGCGGTGAATCCAAGCAACACGGCCCCCGCGATGATCGCGACTCCGAGATAGACGGCGTCGAAGGCGGACGTGAACACGAACGCGATGCTCGCGACCGCGACGACCGTCGACGAGAAGGTGATGGCCCTCACGGACGTTCGTTCGTCAGAGACCGAGGGAAGCATCGGGAGTCCCGCCCGCCGGTAGTCCTCGCGGCTCCGGAACGCGAGAGCCCAGAAATGGCCCGGGGTCCAGAGGAATACGAGGAGGGCGATGAGGATGGCCGGAAGGCTGATGGCATTCGATGCGGCAGCGGATCCCGCCAAGGCGGGAAAGGAACCCGCGAATCCTCCGATCACGATGTTGCTCACGTGGGTCCGCTTCAGGCCCAAAGTGTAGACGCCGATATACACGACGAAACCGAGGCCGATCATCAGGGCCGTCAGGAGATTGATCCCGAGTCCCGCGACGACGAGGCCGAGGGCGACGAGGCCGAGGCCGAATTCGAGGGCGTGCGCGGGCGGCTCAATCCGATGCTGAGGCAAGGGACGAGCCTGCGTCCGCCGCATGACCGAATCAAGGTCTCGGTCGAGATAGTGGTTCGTGGCGCTGGCGCCGGCGGCCCCGAGGAATCCGGCGACGATCAGAAGGGCGAACCGACCCACGTCCACGTGGATACCGGACGTGGCGACGTACCCCGCGGCGGCGACAAGCAGGAGAAGCGCGTCGATCCGGAGTTTCATCAGTTGGACATAGTCTGCGAGGGCCACGGAGAACGCTCTTCGCGCGCTAACCGACCTGCGTTCTTAACCCTTTGTCGACGAGCCGTGCTTACGCGGGGTTGACGGCTGTTTCCGAAGTCGAGAGCGACGGTACCAATCGCAATCCGCCTGAACCGGACAATCCTCGCAGCGTGGATTCCTCGCCTTACACAGCGCGCGTCCGTGGGCGATGATCGCGAGGTGCCATGCCTTGCGTTTCGCCGGCGGAGTCCACTCCTCGAGTGCGCTCCGAATCGACTCGTAATCCTTGCGGCGGGTGAGCTCCCATCGGCGCGCGATGCGGGCGATGTGAGTGTCGACGGGGAACGTCGGACGACCGCCAGCCATTGCGAGGACGACGTCGGCGGTCTTGGGACCGACACCGGGCAGGGCCATCAGTTCCGCCCGTGCCCGTTCGGTCGGGAGGCTGAGGATGCGCTCGACCCGGCCGTCCCACTTGTCTCGGATCGCGGCCGCCGTCGCGCGGATCCGTGGGGCTTTCTGACGCGCAAGGCCCGCGTGCCAAATCGCCCGCGCGATTTCCTCATCGGAAGTGTCCGCGAGCCGATCGGGCGTGATGGCACCGACCTGGAGGCGTAGGTCTTCGAGCCCGCGGCGTTCGTTCGCCGCGGTCGTGCTTTGCGAGAGGATGGTCGAGACGAGGACCTCGAAAGGTGTCATCCCCGTCGTCCAGTCCTTCAGAGGATAGCGGCCTTCGAGGGTCCGCATGGTGCGGAGGAACGCCCGACGGTCCATGGGCTCGCAACGTCCGCGGGCAGAAAAAGGTGCTTCAGTCTTCGACGAAGGATCGGATCATCGTCATGATGTTCCTCGGCCGCTCGCGGAGCCTGCGGCTGAAGTAGGGAAGCCAGTTCGGTCCGTATGGGATGTACTCCGACACGCGATGACCCTGCTCGACCATCTCGCGTTTCAGCGGGTCTCGGACGCCCTGTAGCATCGCGAATTCGAACGGCGTGGGATGCTCACGGGCGAGCTCCAGGGCGCGACGGATCATGCGGCCGTCATGACTCCCGACCGCGAAGTCCCGCGCTCGACGGAACAAGGTCTCGAGGTGCTTGAGGTAGGCACGGTCGATCTCGGTGCGTGTACCGTACGCAATGTCCGCGGTCTCTTTGTACGCTCCCTTGACAAGACGGATCCGGGCCGTTTCCTGAATCAACCGATCGATGTCGTCGGCCGTCCGTTTTAGATTCGCCTGAACGCAGATTCCGACTCGGTCGTATCGTTCGAGGAGCCGCTCGCCGATCCAGAGCGTGTCGTCCGTCGTATGGGCGTTCTCCATGTCCAACCAGAGAACCCGGCCATCCGCCTTCGCGGCATCGAGGACCGGGATCATCTGGGACAGCGCGTACGCTTTGTCGATCAACGCGCCAAATTGCGTGGGCTTGAGGCTGACCGTTCCTCGGATTCCTCCGGACGACATGGAGGCCAGAACTTGGAGGTACTCCCGCGTCGTCGCCTCGACCAGGGCCTTGTCCCGGTAGTGTTCGCCGAGGTGGTTCACCAGGGCGTCGATGCCCCTAGCGTTCGCGTCCTTCGCGACGCGGAGGGCGTCGTCCATCGCCTCTCCCGCGACCCATTGACGAGCGAATCGCAGGAGGAACGCCATCGGGTCGCGCGAACCCCTCATTGGGGTCAAATAGATTCCGAACCGGAGGCGGCGAGGCCGTCGTTCACACGGGTTTCCCGCACGACATGCAGAACTTGACGAACTCAGGGTTGAGTCGGCCGCAGCTCTGGCAGCGGACCCGGACTTCGGACGTGCGGGCGGCTTCGCGGTCTCTCGCGGTGTTCCCCGCGGTACCCGCCACGACTCCCACGAGAAGGAAGATCCACCAGAGGCGGATGAGCCAGCCGCCGATGCCGGCGAGGACACCGCCGATCACGAACAGAATGATCGCGCCCATGAAGGTGCTCAAGATGCTCAACACGCCACCGCCCCCGAGGGCTGCGCCGACCGTCCCGGTGATGAACCCGAAGAACGCGTAGAGGATGATCACGATGCCGATGATCGTGAACAGCGCGCCGACGAGCAGGACCGTCACTGCGCCCCAGCCGAAGGGCAGGGCGGGCGGGTTTCTGCGGGCGGCGACCGCCGCATATGCCAGGGGGATACTCATGGGGATGGATTCCTTCCGATGCCGACGGTCTTCGCATGTGCGACGACGATCCCTCATCAAATAAATCTTTCAGACCCTTTCGCACGCGTGGTATTGACCGAATCCCGTCCGGTGCAGCTCAGAATCCATCCGCGTTTGACTCGGCGTGATTTCCGCGAGCAATGCCTTAAGAACGACCGAGGCGCTAGAAGCATCAATGGATTTCACGCGCAAACTCGACCAAGCGCAGAACTTGTCCGATCTCTTCGAGCTCGTGAAACGGGCGGTCGAGGCGGTGCTCGGACGGACCCGCGCAGGACTCATGCTCGCCCTCGCGGATCTCGGCAACCATCCGCAAGGTTTCCTCGGTGCCTTCTATCCGGTCGCGAGCAACGTGATCGTGATGAACAAGGTGCCTCTCCTTCGGATCCAGGAGACGAACCCCGCCCTCTACAAGCCGTACGCGTTCTACGTCCTCTTGCACGAGTATCTTCACTCCCTCGGATTCGTGGACGAGCGCGTCTGCCGAGAACAGTCCCATCGGATTCTCGAAACCCTGTTCGGCGTGGACGCCCTAGTGACCCAGATCTCAGGGGATACGACGCGGTTCTTCCCGAACCTCGTGTTTCCGGATGCCGCGTGGCAGCCGTCGGAATTGAGCCTCGAATTCGTGCGGGGTTTCGACCGCGGATCCGCCTCGTACATCGCGTGACCACGTCGTCGCGCGGATCAGACCGAGAAACTAGAAATACGCCGCATCGATACGCCGCGCTCGGAGGCGGGAGATGGCGATTGCGGCCTCGCGGAAAGCCATCGCGGAATTCGTTGGCGCGTTCATGCTGATTTTCATCGGCGCGGGTGCCATCATCGCGGGTGGCAATCTGCTCCTCGTCGCCTTCGCGCACGGCCTTGCGATCGGCGTGATGGCTTCCGCGTTCGGACGGATTTCAGGCGGGCATTTCAATCCGGCCGTGACGCTAGGGGCGCTCGTGGGCCGGCAAATTTCGGCCCGGCTCGCGGCAGTTTACTGGGCTTCGCAACTCCTCGGGGCTCTTTCGGCGGCCGTTGCCTTGTTCATCATCTTCCCATCTTCCGTATGGCAACCTTCCCATCTCGGAACGCCCGTTTTGGGATCTTCGCCAATTTACACGGGGAACGTCTCGGTGGTCACAGGAATCCTAGTCGAGGCGATCCTCACGTTCTTCCTCGTCACGGTCGTATATGGGACGGGGATTGACCCAAAGGGGACCTTCAATGCGGTTGGAGGCTTCGCCATCGGCCTCACGATTTCGATTGATATCATGATGGGCGGTCCGCTCACGGGGGCCGCGATGAACCCCGCCCGATGGTTCGGTCCCGCGGTCATTTCGCAGTTCTTCGACAACTGGTACGTGTACTGGATCGGACCCTTCCTCGGCGCGATTGTCGCCGGTCTGTTGTACAGCCGGGTCTTCTTAGATAAGAGCCCCTGAAAAAGGCCCGGATACGCGCGACGTCCCGCGCGTTGTGAGCGTGGATTCGCACTTCTGCGATTCCTAGGACAATGTTTAAATTGGCCTGTAGGGTGCCCGCATTGACATGATGCGGGAGACCGCTTCAGCGAAGGCTGCGGTGCCTCAAAAACAGGTGATTCACGAGGCGCCGGTGAAGTTCCGTTCGGGGAAGCACACCGCCATCGTGAAGGAAGTTTTCGACATCGCGCCGCAATTTCCCCCGACGTATCTGATTCGTTTCACCTTCGAGAACGAAGGCGTTTTCGACTTCGAGCCGGGCCAGTTCATCTCAATCTTCGCGGAGAAGGACGGGAAGCGCATCTCACGGCCGTATTCGATTGCCTCTTGGCCGGAGAACAAGGCCTACCTCGAGCTGTGCATCAAGGTCGTCGAAGGCGGGTTCATGTCGAACTACCTCCACCACGTGCGACCTGGGACGAAGCTCCCGACGATCGGTCCTCTCGGCCGATTCGTGATGCAGGAACCGATCCCGTACGACACCGTTTTCGTCGCGACGGGCACCGGCGTCGCCCCGTTCATCGCGATGATGGGCCACATCTGGGAACGGGGCCTGGACGACGGCCGCGAGTTCCACATGGTGTTCGGCGTCCGATACGTCCACGACCTGATCTACCGCGACCTGATCGAGCGGTGGGAACGGGAGCACCGGAACTTCCACTTCTACCCGACGATCTCCCGGCCGGAGACACCGACCTGGAAGGGCCGCGTCGGCTACGTCCAGAAGGTGTTGGAGAACGACATCAAGGACTATGCGAACAAACAGGTGTTCATCTGCGGGCTCCACGACATGGTCGAGGACGTGAACAACTTGTGCAAGCGCCTCGGTTTCGCGTACGTGCGGTTCGAGAAGTGGGACTGAGCCGCGTCAGCGCTTGAGACGGATCCAAACCTTCCCGACGATCCGCTCGAGCGGGACGGGCCCGAAGGCACGGCTGTCACGGCTCGCGATGCGATTGTCCCCCGCGAGCTGGACCTCGGTCGGGCCGGTCGCATCAGACACGCGTTTCACGAGGAACCGTTCTGACGCCTCCGGATCCCGGACGACCACAAGGTCCCCGCGTTTCGTCGATTGGAACCGGTACGCCCATCGATTCACGAACACATAGTCCCCAGGCTCCAACGTGGGCCGCATGCTCTCGTCTTCGACCCGGAAGCGGGTGAAGGGGAACATTCTGGCCGCGGTCATTTGAACTTCGGGTAGACCGTCTGCCGCTCGGTCGGATAGGGGGCTTTCGCCGTGATCGTCTCGAATCCCTTCGTTTTCCAGAACATCGAGGCGACGTCGTTCGTCGCTTTCAGAAGGTCTTCGGCGGCTTGGAGGTTGATCTCCTGCCGGGCCTTCGAGGCGGTCTTGAGCGCCTTCCACATCGTGTCGTGAAGTTCCGGGAACGTCTTCAGGTGGTCGGGTTTGAAATAATCCGCCCAGAGGATTCGGAGTTCGCTCTTCGCAATCTCGGAGTGCTGCTCTTTCGTCGCGATGTATCGAGTGAGCTTGTTCGTGTACTCTTGTCGTTGCTCCGCCGTCGCGTTCGGGCCGGGCTTCTCAAGCTGGTTGATCAGGTCGACCATCCGCACGACCGTGTGAGCGGCGAGTTGCGCGTGGTGGGGGTCGTAGATGCCGCACGGGATGTCGCAATGCGCGTAGGCGATCGGAGCGGGAGAAACACGGTCGAGCGCACGGGCCAACGAATGCAGAAGTGACATGGTCGTCTCGTAGCGGACTCCGTTATTTAAACTTCCTGCGTGAGACGTTGTCGTCCCTCCCCGCAATCGGGCCCGACGAGGTTCGCAGGAGAAAGTGCGAATGCGTCATAGGCGCCATCTCATCGTGCGTTGAGCACGCTTATCCGCGATCCGTCCTTTTCGTGTGTGTGGCGGGTTACCGGGATCTCTCCGTCCTCCGATTCGAGTATGCTCAGAAGAAGGAGAAAATTCTCTCGCGACTCGAAGACTTCCGACGCGTCGGGACCCTCCCGGACAAACGCCTCTTCGAGGAAATGTGCTTCTGCATCCTCGCGGTGCAATCGAAGGCCCACGGGGCGGATGCGGCGGTTCGTGACCTCGTGGCACGAGACCTTCTCTGGCCCGGACACCAGCGCGAGGTCGCGGCGTTTCTCCGGCCTCGCACGCGGTTCCACAATCACAAGGCGGCCTACATCGTGCGGGCTCGGGAACGGTTCTTTCCGCCCAATGGACCGATCCTTGGTAAGTCGTTGGATGGCCTTGCGGACGCGAAGGTTGCGCGAGCCTGGCTCGTCCGCGAAATCGATGGTTTTGGCTGGAAGGAGGCGAGTCACTTCCTCCGAAATATTGGACGTGGTGACCAACTCGCGATTCTCGATCGGCATATCCTAAGGAATCTGATTCGGCACGGAGTAATTCGGCGCATGCCGCCCACGCTGACCGCGAACCGATATCTTGCGATCGAGTCACGGATGGAACGCTTCTCCGGCGACATCGAGATACCGATGGCCGCGCTCGACCTGTTGTTCTGGAGCCGCGAGACGGGCGAGATCTTCAAGTGATTAGAAGGGGCCGGGAGAGCTCCGAGGCCGACGAGGCGATGTTAACCTTGTTTAAGGTTGATTTACGATGCCTCGGGGGATCTCCACCGCGGCTCCCGAATCTCTGATGTAGGCCGCCGCGCATCGTGCGCCCGATGGGCGCACCCTCTCCGACGGAGGTCCGGAGCCGATTGCTCGCTTGGTATGCCGCGAATCGGCGTGATCTGCCCTGGCGCAGGACGCGGGACCCCTACCGGATCCTCGTCGCCGAATATCTCCTTCAGAGGACCCGGATCGCAAGCGGCACGCCCTATTACGAACGATTCCTCATGCGATTCCCCACCGTCCAAGATCTCGCGGCAGCGAGCCTCGACGACGTCCTCGCGGTATGGGAGGGACTCGGGTTCTACGGCCGCGCGAGGCGTCTCCATGCCGCGGCGCGGGTGATCGTGGCGGAACATGCTGGGAAGGTGCCCCCCTCTTACGAGGTACTGGCCGCCCTCCCTGGAATTGGCCCGTACACCGCGGGAGCGATCGCGAGCATCGCGTTCGGCATCGTTGCCCCGGCCGTCGATGGGAATGTGCTACGGGTCCTCGCGCGGTTGTTCCGAATCCACGAGGATGTCACGGGCGTGGTTGTCCGCCGCCGGTTGATCGAGCTCGCCGCCACCCTAGTCTCGAGCGACGCCCCCGGCGCATTCAACCAGGCGATCATGGAACTCGGCGCGACGATATGCACGCCGACCCGTCCGGCCTGCGACCGATGTCCTCTCGAGAATCAATGCCTCGCGCGGGCCGCAGGTGAGGAGCGCCAGATCCCGATTACCGCCAATCGGAAAAAGCCCCGAGCCGTGCCCGTCGCGTTCGCCCTCATCGAAGCGAAGGGGCGGGTGCTCCTCGTTCGCCGGGAACCAGGGACGTTGCTCGGTGGCCTCTGGGGCCTTCCCGGAGGGGAGGTCCCGTCGCGACTCTCCGAGCGAACCTCTCTGCCCATGCTCGTGAAGAAGCAGACCGGATCCGTGATTCAGGTCGGGCCGCTATGGTCCCCCGTCGACCGAACGTTCTCCCATCGAAAGTGGTTCGGCTCGATTTATCGGTGTTCTCCGACGCGGCATCCCTCCAGCAGCGAAAGAATCCGCTGGATCCCGATTGCGGAGGCCCTCCAGCTCCCCCTCGTCCCGTTCCATCGGGAGGCCCTCGAGTCCCTTTCCGGTCTCGAGAGCTTCGCCCTCCTTTGAATTATTCGTTTCATAAGATAAATAAAGCCAGTTCGGACGAATCCTTATGGTATCGCGATCGTTCGGCCCTGGGTGCGCCGCTTCTTCGTGGTGGGCCATCGGGCGTCCACCGATCCGGGGTTCCCCCTGGACGACCTCGCGGGAAGCGCGGGTCGGATGGACATCCTGTTGAACGCCGCCAACGCGGCTCTTCTCTTGGCCCACGGCATACGCCGCGATTCTGAGATCGGGCTGTTGCTCCTCGGTCCACCCGCTCCGCCACGGTTCGTCCGCCTCGTCGGTTTTCGTTTGAAATCCTACCAGCCGGACATTCGCTCGAACGCCTCGCTGATCCGGCAGACCCTCGTGGACGCATCCCGAGTCGAGCACGAATTCTCACCGGGCGTGTACGGCTCCATCGCTACATTCCCGGAGGCGCTCGACCGCCTAGGCCCGACTTTCGTCGCCCTGAGGGAAGGCGGCAAGGATATCCGACAGGCTGCTCTGCCCTCCGATGCGACCTTCGTGCTCTCCGATAACCAGGAACTGGCCGCGGATGAGGAAGGAGGTCTGAGGGATCGCGGGGCCCTCGCGGTCGGCGTCGGCCCGGTCGCATTGCACACGGACCACGCCATCGCCATCGTGCATAACGAACTCGACCGGAGGGGCGCATGAACCTGGTCGAGTACGTCCGGAAGAACCTCACCGAGTTCGTTGGCATTCCCTCCACTCCGGACGTGGACATCCGCGCCATCCTCCGTGCCGCGACGGCATCGATTGAGGAACTCGGTCTCAAGCCGACCTCGCACACTGACGTGAAGGCGGTCACGGCGTCAAGCGGCTCGGGCGGCATCCTGTTCAACGGCCATCTCGACACGGTCCCGATTGCGTCCGGTTGGACCCGGGAACTCGGTTCGTGGGACGGCGATTTCCTGTATGGTCGTGGCACCGCGGACATGAAGGCGGGGTGCGTCGCGGGGCTGGCGGCCGCGCGGGCGCTCTTGGATGCCGGAATTCCCGTGTCCCTCCTCTTGACGACGGACGAAGAGACGACGATGCACGGGGCGGTGAAGCTCGCACCGTCCGATCTCGTGAGGCATGCCGCGGCCGTCGTCGTCGCAGAACCCACTCGGTTGCGCGTGGTCGCGAGCGAGAAGGGAGTGCTCTGGTATCGCGCGTCGACGTCCGGCAGGAGCGCCCACGGGAGCCTACCGCATCTCGGAGACAACGCCGTGTATCGGATGATGCGATTCCTCGCTCGGATCGAACCGTACGGTCATCCGCGGGACGTGCTCCATGAAATCACCGTGAGCCTGGGGACGATTCAAGGCGGGACGAAACCGAACCTCGTGGCCGACACCTGCTCCGCGGACCTGGACTGCCGTCACCCGCCCGGGACGACGAAGGCGGACGTCGAAGCCCTCCTGCTTGGCGCGGCAAAAGGGTCTGGGGAGAGGGTGTCGTTGGAGCGATTCCACGAGGTCCCACCCGCCGCCGTTTCAGCCGAGGCCGATCACGTGCGAATCCTTCGGGATCTTGCGGGGACCGAAGTCGTCGGCGTGGCGTACGGGACCGAAATGGCCTACTACGCGTCGCACAATCCGCGGTCTATCATCTTCGGGCCCGGCGAGACGGAGCGGATTCACGTGCCGGACGAGCGGGTCGCACTGTCCGAAGTCGTGCGGGCGGCGGAGATTCTCACGGCGTTCGGGACGAAGATCAACGCGTCCCAGAACACCGCGACTCGCCCCCACGGGCGCTCGAGGACGTAGGTCGATTCGGCGGGGCCCGAGGTCGATTCCACGGAGGCCGATGCCCATTTGGCCGTCGTAGAGGGCTTCCAAGCGGTCGCCGGATGGATCTCCCAATGGTCGTCGTCCCAGTAGACATACCCACGAAAGTCCAGGGAGATCGTCCCGTTGGATCGATAGTCCGCGATCGTCACGGTATCGCACGACGGAATGCCCGCGCCGCAGAGCCCCTTCGCCTGCCAGTCCTGATCGAACTCGATATGGACCTGGCCATCCATCGTCCCCATCGCCAGGACGTCTCCGACGTTATCGCAAAAGATTTGATGGTTCGGATAGGGCCCGCCGCCGTTCACGTACTTGAAATGGTCCGAGCAATCGTAGAGGGCGATCGAGTAGTTCCGCAGGTAGACCCCGGTCACCTGAACGAAGGTCGGCACGACCTCTCCCTCCGCGTTTGTAATCGTGCACGGAGGCGAGAGCGCCCTCTTGTGCGGGACCCCGCCGGCCTGAGGACCGGTCCAGTAGCGGCTGTCGTTGAGCGATTGGGCCGGGTACGAGGGCCCCAGGATCTCGTCGAGGGTCACATTGACTGGATTGCAGGGATCTTGATGGGGATTCATGATCGCGGTGACCCACTCGAAGATGTTGGCACCGTAGATTGCCAGGACGACCAACACCAAGACGATCGCGACGGCCGCGACCCGCTGGCGGCGGTTGGACGAACCTCGAGGCGCAGGCGTCGCAGGATCGTCCTCGTCGTCCTCGTAGACTCCTTGGAGGCGCGATTCGGACTCTGGCCCGAAGCGGTCCTGTCCCCGGCCCCTATCTCGTTGCGGTCGCATCGAACTGGCCGGCCGGCCGAACTCCGCCAGACGGCTAATAGCTTGCCGGTCCCGCTTCGTCGTCGTGATAGCATCCCGCCAAAGCGAGGTTAAGTCTGAATCACGGCCCGAACGCGTGGGCCGTTCCAATGTTCCAGCCAAATGAGCCAAGAGTTAAATAACCGACTAGTCATATAGCGTTTCGGAGAAAACGAATATGATCGAGAAACTGACCCACGTGCCCATTGTCGTGAGCGACCAGGAGAAAGCCCTCAAGTTCTACACGGAGGTCCTCGGCTTCGAGAAGCGCGCGGATTATCAGAACCCCGGCAGCCCTCGCTGGCTCACGGTCGCGCCGAAGGGGACCGACGTCGAGATGATTCTCTTCGAAGGCAAGTACAAGCTGGATCCGCGCGCGCCTCCAGAGGCGGGGAGCGGCGGGAACCACTGGGTGTTCAAGACGAACGATTGCCGCAAGGACGTTGAGATCCTCAAGGCACGCGGCCTGAAGTTCAAGGACCCCGCACCCGTCGAGGCGAACTACGGCATCGCCGCCTATTTCACAGACCCGGACGGAAACCACCTGACACTGCTCCAGCCGGGCCCCGCACCTGCCCAAACTCGGGGGAAGGCATGATCCCGTGCTCGGGATGAAGAAATACAGCAAGGACTACATCGCGGCGTGTCGTGCGAGGGTCGATGCCGACCTGGGGACGTACCGAAAGCAAGTCGGCAATGCGCCATCCAAGGAGTTCGAGGCTCGCTTCTTCAACGACCAGGTCCTCCTTCTGGACTACATGTTCGTGCACCGGCTCACCGGCATCGAGGGGAAGGACGGCAATCCGTTGAACGAGGTCCGGGTCCTGTGCAACTCGCTCCTCCTTAACCAGGGCAGGCTGCAAGTCGACAGGCTGCCAGGGTGGCCGAACTCGGCCAGTACGGGAATGGAGCTCCCACCGGAGAAGTCCGTGCCGAAACTCAAGGTGGGCGAAGAGGTCCGGTTGAACGAAAGCGACTTCGTGCGGCTCGCCAAGGCTTTTTTCGCTCAACTCGAGAAGAAGTTCGGATGAGGACGATCGTGACGAAGAACGTCTTCTTCGCGATATCGGACCCGACACGCCGGGCGGTCCTGGACCTACTTGCGGGCGGAAGCAGGACCGCCGGGGCCATTGTTGCGAGGTTTCCTCGCCTCACGCAGCCGGGGATCTCGAAGCACCTGAGGGTACTCCGTGACACCAAGCTCGTCGATGTCACCGTCCGCGCGCAGGAGCGGGTCTACACGATCAAGCCCCAAGGCCTCGCGGAGCTCTACGAGTGGGTCGCGAAATATCAGGCGATGTGGCCTGACACGCTCGAGGCCCTGGAACGCTACCTCGACGCCAGGGCCGCCGGTGAAAAGCCGCGGAGGAAGAAGCGATGACAAACAAGCTCCGCGAAAGCATCCCGAAGGGAGATGCGAGCGGTGGTTTGATAATGCCTCGTTCGGAATCACCGCGCGCAGGGCAAGGAGGCCAGATCCAGATGACGGCAACCCGTCCATCGCGAGGCGGCACGGTCACGTTCGAGGGCGAGTACGCCATGATCACATTCGAGCGAAGCATCCGGCACCCGATCCGCGTCGTGTGGGAAGCCCTCACCGAATCCGAGCATCTCGCCCGCTGGTACATGACGCGAGCCCGCCTCGATGCGCGCGAAGGGGGGAACATCGACTACAGAAGCGGCCCGGCTCAATATCACGTGACGGGGAAGATCCTCGTGTGGCAACCGCCGAGGGTCTTCGAACACGAGTGGAACGTCGAGCCGCGGAGGGAACTCCCGAAGGGGGAGAAGAGCATCGTACGCTGGGAGCTCACCCCCGACGGCGAGGGTACGCTCCTTCGCCTCACGCACAAGCGGCTGACACGCCAGACCGCGGTCGGCTTCTCGTCCGGCATCCACGCCTTCCTCGACCGGCTCGAGAACGAACTCGACGGCGTACCCCTTGTGGACTGGCGCACCCGGGTCGACGAGGTCCGCTTGAACTACCCCGGATGGGGTGCCTGAGGGAGCGTCTCCCGCCCGACAATGACGCGGGGCCACGCGGCCCGGGCGGAAAGTAAAAGCTCTAATAGACACAGAAAGTAGCCGCTCGCAAGACGATGGCCAGGGATGCGAAGGGTCGTGATTTCTACATCGCCACCTCCGAAGAGATCAAGGCCGGCAAGACCACGGACGTCTACTTCCTCCGGACTCTGGACATCCTCAAGAAGGCGGGCAAGGACCGCACCTCGGTCGTCGCCGAAGTGACCGCCGGCAACCTGCCGAGCGGCTGGC
>Ga0209157_1000154_pt1 | contig 61776 bp, 61 predicted proteins | sample GraSoiAngelo_135_FD_185892 | JGI IMG/M metagenome (GOLD analysis project Ga0209157, IMG submission 185892) | Grasslands soil microbial communities from the Angelo Coastal Reserve, California, USA - 14_0929_05_40cm (SPAdes) (version 2) | ecosystem: Environmental > Terrestrial > Soil > Grasslands ... | reverse complement strand
ATTGACGCCCGGTGACTGGGTCGGCGCCCACAGCTCGCACGAGGTGCCGTCGGCGCTGACGCGGGCCAGCGCGTTCACGGGCTCCATGGTCGCGTGGTAGCAGTGCTCGCTCACGTAGGCGGCGCTGAACGTCCGCGCTGCCGCGCCCCACGCCTTCGCGAAATCGCCTTCCTTGTGGAGCTCGAGGCCGGGCTTGGAGAGCGTGGCCGCGATAGCGGCGTACTCGCCGATGAGCTGGTCGCTGTCGTAGGTCTCGGCCCTGGCGCCCTTCTTCCACGTGACCTTCAGCGCGGCCTTGCCCTTGTGAATCGCCTCGAAGCCAGAGCCGACGACGCCGATGCCCCACGGCAACCTGATCACGTCGATCACGCCGGGGACAGCGCGGGTGGCCGCATCGTCGAGCGTGTCGATCGCGCTGCCCGGAATGGGCGGGCGCAGGACAGCGCCGTAGATCATGTCCGGCACCTCGGCGTCGATGCCGAACTTCGCGCGGCCGACGACCTTGTCGGGCAGCTCGACGCGAGGCAGGCTCTTGCCGATCAGCCGGAACTGAGCGGGCTTCTTGAGATCGGCCGGCGTCATCTTCGGAAGCTCGGCTGGCACCTTGGCAAACTTCGCGATGTCGCCGTAACTGATCCGGCGTCCGGAACGCTGATGGACGACCACGCTCGGCTCCGTGCTCAGCTCGCTGACCGGAACGTTCCACTCGGCGGCGACGGCGTCGAGCAGGACGCGCCGCGCCTGGGCTCCGGCCAGGCGCAAGGGCATGAAGAAGCTCCGCGTGGTTCGGCTGGCGGCGATGATCTGGGCTCCCCCGAAGCCGGGATTGCCGTACACGGGATTCGACGGAGGTGGAACCACCTTCACCTTCGTCCAGTCGGCGTCCAGCTCCTCCGCGACGACGACCGGCATGCCGGTCATCGATCCCTGTCCCATCTCGACGGCGGCCGAGACGATCGTGATCGTGTCGTCGGAATTGATCGTCACCCAGATGTTCGGCGACAGGCCGGCGGCCTGAGCCGAAGCGCGCGCGACCCGGCCAATACGGCCGAGATCGCAAGCAAAGGCGAATGTCAGCCCGGCCGTCGCACCGACGACGAACTCGCGTCGGGAGATGTCGATGGCCATGGCTATGCCTCTCCGCGCGCCGCGCGCTCGACGGCGCGCACGATGCGGCCGTACGTCCCGCAGCGGCAGAGGTTGCCGTTCATGGCCTGGATGATTTGAGCGCGCGTGGGCTTCGGCGTCTTCGCCAGCAAGGCGGCGGCCTGCATGATCTGCCCCGACTGGCAGTACCCGCATTGCAGCACCTGCTCGGCGAGCCAGGCTTTCTGGACCGGGTGGCCGCCGTCCGGCGAGAGGCCTTCGATGGTGGTGACGCGCTTGCCCTCGACGGCCTGCATCCGGGTGACGCAGGACCGGGTGGCCTGGCCGTCCAGGTGCACGGTGCAGGAGCCGCACATCGCCATCCCGCAGCCGTACTTCGTCCCGGTGAGCTTGAGCTTCTCGCGCAGCACCCACAGCAACGTCTCGTCCGGCTGCGCCGCGACGTCCATCTGCCTGCCATTGAGTATGAAGATCATGAGGACCTCCCCCGAGCCGGCGACATTAATACCGCCACCGGGGAGCCTTGTATACTGGCTCACCGCCATGGACATCAAGGGACTGACCGGAGCCGAAACGCTGCTGCGCGTGCTGGCGGCGATGGGCGTGGAGCGCATCTTCGCCTCGCCGGGATCGGAGTGGGCCCCCATCTGGGAGCACCTCGCCAAGCCCTACGGATCGCCACACGAGATTCCGCGCTACCTGTCGTCGCGCCACGAGGAGATCGCGGTCGGAATGGCCAGCGGCTATACGAAGGCCACCGGCAAGCTCCCCGCCGTGATGATCCACACCACCGTCGGCGCGCTCCACGCCACGATGGCGTTGCGTGCGGCGCTCCACGAACACGTGCCGATGGTCGTGCTCGCCGGCGAATCGATCGGCTTCGGCGAGATCCCCGGCCCCGATCCGGGCCACCAGTGGCTTCGCGTCCTCGCCGACACGGGCGGGCCGGCGCGGCTCGTCGGCGATTGCGTCAAGTGGAGCTACGGCCTGAACACGAGCGCGCTCCTGCCGTCGACCATCCAGCGCGCCTGCCAGCTCGCGATGGCCGCGCCCCAGGGACCCGTGTTCGTCTCCGTCCCGATGGAGTTCCTGCTCGAGACGATGGCGACGAATCCTCCGGCGGTCGCGAGCATCCCGTCAGCGCCGGCCGCGCTACCGTCGGCGATCTCCGAGCTGGCCCGCCTCCTCGCCGCCGCCGCGAATCCGGTGATCGTGACCGAGGAAGCCGGACGCACGCAGCGCTCGGTCGAGCACCTCGTCGTGCTGGCCGAGCGGCTCGGCGCCCCGGTGGTCGAGGGCTGGCATCCCGCGTTCGTGAACTTCCCGCGCCAGCATCCGCTCTACGGCGGGATCGGCCGCGCCGCCCACCTCGCCTCCTATTTGAAGGACGCTGACCTCGTGTTCCTGCTGGCCGCGGTGGCGCCGTGGCATCCGCCGTCGTCGGCGCCCGGCCCCGCGACCAGGGTCGTCGTGCTCAGCGACGATCCCGTGCGCTCGGACATTCCATTCTGGGGATACCGTTCGGACCTCGCGGTCACCGGCGATCTCGAAGCCTCACTCGGCATGCTGGTCGAGCGCGTGAACGAGATGGTTCCGCCAGGCACGCGGTCGAGCCGCGCCGAGCGCTGGCGCACTCACCACCAGCAGCGGCGCGACGCGCTGGCTCAGGAAGGCCGCGCGGCAGGAGCGACGAGCCCGATCGATACGCGCTGGGTCGTGCGTGAGCTGAACGAGGTGCTGCCCGACGACGCGACCGTCGTCGACGAGACGATCACGCATCGGCTCGACATCCATCGCTTCCTCGATCGTCTGACCTCCGGCCGCTTCTTCTCGGGCAGCTACGGAGGCCTCGGCACCGGGCTGCCGACCGCGCTCGGCGTCAAGGCCGCGCATCCGGAGCGCCCCGTCGTCGCCCTGATCGGTGATGGCTCGTTCAACTACAACCCGGTGACGGCGGCGTTCGGCGCGGCCCAGGAGCACCGGCTGCCGATTCTCATCGTGCTGTTCAACAACTCCGGGTATCTCTCGCAGAAGTCCGGCGTCCCGCAGCACTATCCCGAGGGTTGGGCCGTGAAGTCGCAGACGTTCGTCGGCACGTCGATCACGCCGAACCCCGACTACGCGGCGCTCGCCCGCGCCTTCGGCGGCTACGGCGAGAAGGTCGAGAAGCCCGGCGAGGTGCGGGCCGCGCTCCTCCGCGGTCTTCAGGCCGTGGCCTCGGGTCAGCTCGCCGTGCTCGATATGAGGCTTCAGCCCATCAACACGAGCGGCGAGGTGTGACGACTACTGGCACGCGCCGGTCTTGACGGTTCCGCTGTACGAGCCCGTGAAGTTGGATCCGCCTCCCCCGCGAGCCCCGCTGACGAGGAATTGCCTGACGCTCTCGGGAGTGCCGGCGTGGTCGGAGTTCTTGTACACGCTGGCCTTGTTGTCGTCCACGGGCTTGACGCCGAGCGAGTCGAGATCACCGAGCGTGGAGTAGACCGCCGCCGCCCACTGCCACTGCACCGCCACGCCTGGGGTGTCCGAGATGATCCTGCCCGACCATGTGACGTTCTTGATGCCTCCCGGCAGGGAGGTCGTCACCGGGAATGCGGCGCCCGTGAAGAACGTGTTCCCCTGGAGGCCGAACGGAACCGTCGTGACCCACGTCCCGGTGAACGTCGTCGACGCCGTCGTTTCGGTGGGCGAGAACGTCACCTCGGCGTCCGGCACCACGACGCTGATCAGCCCATCGGCCGAGTTGATCGTCACGTCCTGGAACTGGATGGTGACCGGCGCGGACTGAGGACCACTCACCTTGAGAACGCTGTTGAACCAGATCGTGCGGCCAGCCGGGATGGGGGTGCCGTCGAAGTTCGCGGTGATGGAGCTGGGATCGGCACAGACGAACTCGACGGGCACGGAAATGCCCACGTGGCCGCTCGCTCCACCCTTGAAGCTCTTGTCGAAGTCGCCCGAGAAGGTCGAGTGGTCGACCGTCACGGCGACACCGATTTCGTTGCCGGCATACCTGGGAGCCAGGCTGCCTCCGGTGACCTTGAAGCGGAAGACGAAGACGTCCGTCGAGGACAGATCGAAGTAACTGAACTCGATGATGTCGCCTGTCAGCAGGACGCCGGAGTATTCGATCTGGCTGGCGTAATCGTCGACGTCCCCCGTCATCGTGAACGTGCCACGGAGCACGGTGCCTGATCCGGCGTCGAGCTGCGCCTCGATCGCCAGGGAGCTGGGAGGTTCGATGGCGACGCGGCGTGCGCCAGGGGTGAGGCGCGTCGAGAGCGGCGTTGCATTGATGGTGAGCAGTCCGCTGGCGGCGTCGTACCTGGTCGTCCCGCCTCCGAACAGGGTATTCGGCTCACCCAGATTGTCGCCGTAATCGGCGGCACTCGCGGCGCCGCACAGGAGCAAGAGGCTGCAGGCCACCAACCCGGCCGTGTACGCTCGCATAGCACCTCCAATTCACGGTCACTGCGTCGTTGTCTGTGGTGAATGCGGATAGCAAAGCGTGTTCCCAACCTGTCGACACGCAAGTGAGGCATGTGTATGTCGTCGAGCCGACTGGGGGCGCTTGCCTGGATGCCACGCCGTCGTGCGGGGACAGGACGGCACGCGAGCCAGCGCGATGGTGGCCCGCCCGACGAGTCGAACCGGGAGAAACCGCCCGCTACGCGCGGAGCCGCGGCAACAGCTTCAACGCGTTGTCGCGATCGATGGCGCGCAGGTCGCTCGCGCTGAATCCATAGTCGGTCAGGCCCTTGACGTGATCCGCGCTCGCCCGGAACGGGAAGTCCGTGCCGAACACCACCTGCGAGAGCGGCACGAGCTTCAGCAGCGAGGACAGCGCCATCGGGTGCGCGGCCTGGGCCACGTCGTAGTTGAACTTCCGCAGCTCGTAGGCCACGCCGTTCGGCACCCGCGACTCGAGGCTCTTGTTCTGCAGCGGCAGCCGCGTGAAGCGCTCGGTCAGGAACGGCATCGTGCCGCCGGCGTGGGAGAAGATCCAGCGGATGTCGGGGAAGCGGGCGGCGGTGCCGCTGAAGACGACGCTCGCGATGGTCCGCGTGGTGTCCGTGCCGTACTCGACGACCGCCGGAGGAATGTCAGGAACCAAACTGCGGCAGCAGTTCGGCGCGGTCGGATGCGTGTACGCCACTGCTTTTCGCCGGTTCAGCTCCTCCATCACGGGAGTGAAGGCCGGGTCGCCGAGCCACTTGTCACCGTAGCTCGTGAAGAAGCCGACGCCGTCGGCCTTGAGGGTGTCGAGCGCGTACGCGATCTCGGCGAGCGTGCCGTCGACGTCGGGCATCGGCACCGCCGCGAACAGGCCGAAACGCCCGGGATAATCGCGGCCAAGCCGCGTGCTGTACTCGTTGCACTCGCGGGCGAGGCGGCGCGCGGTGGCGGCGTCCACGAAGCTGAAGCCAGGGGTCGTGATCGACGCGACGGCGGTGGCCACGCCGCCCTTGTCCATGTCCTCGAGCGATTTGGCCGGCGTCCACTCGATCACCGGGCGCTGCTGGACCCCTTTGTCGGCCAGAGCCGCGACGTACGTGGGCGGCCCGACGTGATGATGGACGTCGATCCGATGGGGCGCCGCCGCGCTGGCGGCAGGTTGCGGCGACGCTGACCGACACCCCTGGAGCAACGCGTCGGCGCCGAGCGTGGCGAGACCGGCGATGAACGTCCGTCGGTTGTTCGCGTGTTCGTGGCTCATCAGTGTCGCTCCGTGGTCAGGTGGTGCACTCCGGAGAACGTCGCCAGCCGCTTGGCCAGCGGCGTGTTGCGGCTGCGGCCCACGCGGACCTCGCCATCGATGATCACCGCCGAGATCCCGGGGATGTCGCCGCGCGCGATCGCCCCCAGCGCGTCGGCGGCCGCGGAGGCGACCGGAGCGTCGCAGACGACCAGATCGGCCGGCTCGCCGACGGCGATCGTCCCGGTCATCAGCCGGAACGCGCTCCGGTTGTTGCCGGTGGCGAGCGCGATCGCCTCCGCCGGCGCGAGATCGCCGAGCGACGCCAGCTCGCAGACCGACTTCAGCACGCCCATCGGCATCACGCCGGTCCCCGTCGGTGTGTCGCTGGCCACGCACACGCGCTCGAGCACGCCCGCCTCGCGAGCCAGCGCCAGGATGTGGAGCGCCGATTTGAGGTTGCCCGCCTGGACGATCTGGAGCGTCATGTCGCTTTCGCGAATGATCCGGCGCAACCCGTTGTCGTCGAGCGACGTCGTGCCGCCGTTGACGTGGCCGCAGACGTCAGGCCGCAGGTGCAGGAGCACCTCGTGGCTGATGGGGCTCGAGCCGGGGATCGACGTGCCGCCACTGTGGGACATGACGCAGAGGCCGTGCTTCTGGGCCTGCCGGACCTCGGGCTCGCCGTCGCGCGGATCGCGATAGCCCCCGAAGCCGTACTTGGCGTGCCGCACGCCGTGCCTGGCCATCTCGGCGAAGTCGGCGTCGGTGAGCCCGGGCTCGAGGATGACCGAGCCGGCGTTGACCTTCATCCCGTTGGGATGGAAGTTGGCGAAGCACTTCGCCGCCGTGATGGCCAGCGCCTTGGCGGCCACGGGATCGTGAGGCCGGCCCGGGGCGTGAACGCCCTCGCCCGCCGACACGACGCTGGTGATCCCGCCGTGGACGTAGGAGTCGAGGAAGTCGACGGTCTTCTGGCGCGGCGTGTAGTCACCCAGGACGACGTGGCAGTGCGAGTCGATCAGCCCGGGGATCACGGTCGTCCCGCGGCAATCGACGACCACGTCGGCGCTCGCCGCACCGGAGCCGGCCCCCGCTCCGATCGCGGCGATTCGGCCGTCGCTGACGAAGATCACATCGGCGTCGGAGCGTGGATCGGCCAGCCGGCCGGTGACCAGCGCACCGATGTTGACGAGGCCCAGCGTGGCCATCAGTACTCGCCGAGGCAGCGATCGACCATGGCCTTCGCGCTGGTCCAGTCGTAGGCCCGGAACATCCGCGCGTTCACCACGGGCTGCGCCGCCGAGTAGAACATCTCGTACTGGAGCTGGCGGCCAGCGAACTCCGTCCCCACCATGTCCCAGATCAGCTTGAGCAGCTTCACGCGATCACGGGCGCTGGCCACGCCCGAGCGATAGTACCGCTCGGTGTCGGCGCGCGTCTCGGGCGAGTCGAACGCCGCCAACGACGACGGCAGCGCCTGGAAGGCGCCGCCGGCCAGCTCGCGCACCGCGCGCATGAGATCGACGATGAGCCGTCGCTGCAGGCTCATCCCCGCGTAGACGTACTGCGGGTGAGGCCGGGCCACGCCTTCACTGATCAGCGGAAAGCGCCGGGCGGCGTGGACGAGGCCGTCGAAGGCGGCGCACAGCGCCGCGATCTCGCCCCCCAGGTGCGACTGGGTCGCGGCGTTGCCTTCGTTGCTGTGCAGCTCCACCAGCTTCATGGCGAGACCGGCCAGGAACTCGAGCTTCACGCCGAAGCGCACCAGCGACTGGAAGTTGGCCATCGTGTGCGAGGGCGTCTCGTGGAACTGCGCGTTGACGAGGTCCACGCGCCGGTAGACGAAGACCTGCTCCCACGGCACGAGGACGTCGTCGAACACGACGGTGACGTCCAGCTCGTCGAAGCGGGCCGAGAGCGGGTAGTCGTAGACGCTCGTCGCCTGGGCCGCGAACGGCCGGCGCGGATAGAGCTTGAGGCCCTCGGCGTTCATGGGCATGACGAGCGAGAGCGCGTAGTCGTCGTCCCCGGGGGCGAGCGGCGTGATGTAGGACAGGAACAGCCAGTCGGCCATCGCGGCCGACGTGGCGATGGCCTGGCAGCCGCGCACGACGATGCCGTGGTCGCGCTCACGCACGACGCCGGGATAGAGGAACGGCTCGGGCTGGCGGTGAGCCGGCTGCGAGCGGTCGATCTGGGGCGGCACGATCGCGTAGGAGAGGTAGAGGTCCTCGGCGCGCGCCTTCTCCCAGAACTTCACGACGTTGTCGCCGAACTGGCGGCCGGCCCGGTCGAAGAGCTGGCGCCACGACGCGAGCGCCGTGATGACGGCGGCGACGTGGTCGGGCGTGCGCCCCATGAGCCCGTAGGAGGGCTCGGCCCAGAAGCGGTGGACGCGGCGGCGGATCTCGAGGTCGTCCGCGCTGCGCGGGATCAGCCACATCGCGCCGTCGCACCGGCCCGTGGCCGGATCGACGGCCGTGGTCACGTCGGGCGAGGCGGCCGCCCGATCGTACGTCTCGGCGATCTTGCGGATCGGCTCGACGAACGCCGGGTGCTTGGTGACGTCGTCCACGCGCTCGCCGTCGAGGAAGACGGCGCGTCCGTCGCGCAGCGACGCGACGTAGGCGGCGCCCCCACGCATCGTCATGGGTGTTTCTTCGCCTCCTCGGGATGTTGCGGCGGTCAAGATATCACGGGTCGCGTCATGACAAACCGGAGGGCCGATGATAGAGTCACGCAACTCGAATGAGACGGCCTCCGCTCGTCGTGGTTCTCATCGCGGTCTTCGTGATGGCGCTTGGCGAGACCGCCGGCGCCGTGATGTCACAGATGCGGCCCCAGACCGAACGATATACGCTCGCGCGCGTTGCGGGCAATCCGGGCGTGCACGGACTCACCGGAAGCGCGGAGTACGACGACGAAGTTCGCGCGCGGGCCGTCTTCGCCGTGGAGGCCGGCCTCTCCTTCTTCCACACTCACGCCGAGGGGCTGGCGCCGGTGATGCTGGTCGCGGCCACGCTGGTGGCGAGCCTCGTCGGATCGCGCCGGATTCGGGCCGCGCTCTATGCCGCGATGACGCTCGGCGTGCTCTTCCCGCTCGGCTATCTGGCCTACGCGGCCGCAGTGCTCGAGCTGGGCCGTGACGATGGCGCCGCCTTCGCCGAGCGCTGGGTGCTCACGCCGCTCGGGACGCTGGCCATCGTCGGCATCCTCGGGTTGCTCGTCGCGCTCGGCACGCGGCGCGCGCCCGTCACATGACGGAGGCAGCGCACCCGACGTGGCGCCTGCCTCCCACCCCCGCCCTCCTCGTCGCGCTCCTTCTCATCGCCTGTGCCGAGATCGGCGGCGCCTCGATGGTGCGCTTCAAGCTGGAGCTGGCGCGCTGGGCGCGCGGGACCATGCTGGCACGCCCCGAAATCCACGGGCTCGTGGGCGTGCGCGACGTGGACGAGCAGATCATGGACGAGGCGTTGACCCGCTTCGACGGCGGCCTGCGACTCTTCCACATGCACGCCGAGGGCATGGGAACCATCGTCATCCTCACGACGATGGTGGCCGCCACGTGGGCGCCGACTCCCGGCTGGCGGAGAACGCTGGTGGCGTTGCTGACGGTCGGCGGCGCCGGCTATCCGCTCGGCTATCTGGTGTGGGCCGGGCTCATCCCGTTGCGGGGAGTGGAGGACGGCAAGCGGCTCGCCGAATGGTTGGTGTGGATTCCGTTCGGAGGCACGACGATCGTCGCGATGTGGCTCCTCGTGGGAACGCTCGCCCTGAGACTGCGGAGACCCGGTTGACAGCAGAGGCGGAGCCGCGTCGCACCTCGAACAGGCCACCCACGGCTCTAGCCGGCCTCCTACTCGTCGTTACAATGATCGCCGCGTACGCTGCGCCGACCTTCGCCCACCACGTCGGCGCCTACACTCCGCGCGACAACGAGATCTCGACCAACTTCAAGCAGCTCAAGTTCTCGCTGGAGGCTCGAAAGTTCGAGGTGGCGCTCCGGCTGTATGACGAGGGCGCGCTGCGCAAGGAGCTCCGTGCTCGTGCCGGCCGTCTTCCCCGGGGCCTGGACGATGACGTCCGCGCCGCACTTCAGCGCGGCGACGCACCCGAGGCCGAGCGTGGCCTGATGGTGTTCGTCGTCGCGCTCGCCCGCGATCTCGCGCTCGAGGCGGATCGTCAGCTCGCCGCCGCGCGCGCGGACGCGCGAGCCGCCATCGGAAGGAAGTTCCTGGAAGCCATCTGGCGCTACTACAATCTCGTGGACTTTCTGGTGACCCAGCGCAATGCCCGGGCGGCCACGACGGTGCGCCTGGCGTTCGACGAGGCCGAGGGCTACGTCAAGGCGGCGCCGCCGGCGCCCGAACGCCTGGGTGAGCCGTTGCGTCGGATCGTGCACGCCCTCACCGGCGTGATCGAAACATCCTCGCAATCAGCAAGGAGGGACTCGTCATGAAGATCGTGCTCACGGTGGTCGTCGCGGTCGCGGTGGTGATGGCCGGCGGCATCGGCTTCGCGCCGGCCCAGGGCCAGAAGGTCGTGAAGATCGGCGACCTCGGCTCGAAGGTCGGGGTGTTCGAGGGCTACGGCAAGTATCAGACGATGGGGATGACGCTGGCCGTCGAGGAGCTGAACGCCAAGGGCGGCGTCCTCGGCAACAAGATCGAGATCGTCTCCGAGGACGACGAGACCAAGCCGGCCCCGGCCGTCCGCAAGGCCGAGAAGCTCATCCTGCAGGACGACGTGAAGCTCCTGGTCGGCGCGGTCTCCTCGGGCGCGACCATGGCGATCATGGACGTGACCAAGAAGCACAAGACCGTGCACTGGAACTCCGTCTCCTGCGCCGAGTTCATGCGCACGACCAAGTTTCACAAGTACTACTTCAGCAACCAGCCGGACTCCCGCATGCAGTCCAACGGGCTGGCCAAGTACATCGTCGACAAGATGGGCCACAAGGTCTACATCTTCTACACCGACTACGCGATGGGCCAGTCGGACGGGCGCCAGTTCAAGACCGCGCTCGAGAAGCTGGGCGGCGAGGTCGTGGGCGTGGCCGGCGCGCCACTCGACACCAAGGACTTCAGCCCGTGGTTCGGCGCCATCAACGACTCCAAGCCCGAGGTCCTCTTCCTCGCGTTTGCCGGCACCGACTCGCTGCGGCTGATGACGCAGCTCCACTCCTTCGGCATGACCAAGAAATACAAGCTGGCCGGCATCGACTGCTTCCTCCTGCAACAGGACCTGCCCGCCATCGCCGAGCCGATGGAGGGCTTCGTCCAGCTCAATCACTTCTCCGCCTTCAACCCGGATCCGGCGATGCAGGCGTTCAACCAGAAGTTCAAGAAGCGCTGGAACCTCGACGCCAACATCGCGGCCGGCGCCTACGACGCGGTGCTCTTCTGGGCGGCGGCGGTGGAAAAGGCGAAGAGCTTCGATCCCGACAAGGTGGCCGAGGCGCACGAGGGGATGTGTCTCGACAACACGCACATCGGGCGCCAGTGCATCCGCAAGGACGATCACCAGGTCGTGATGGACATGCACCTCTACCAGGTCAAGGGCGGCAAGAACGTGCCCATCGCGCGCATCACCGGCAGCGACTCGATCGGCGAGCCGATGGTGGGCAAGGATCCGGTGGCCGGGTTCACCTGGGAGATCAAGAAGAAGAACTAGCCACTGGGTTTCCTGGTCGCGCTCGTCGTCGATGGGGCGCTGGCGGGGGTGATGTACGCCCCCGCCGCGCTCGCCTTCGTCGTCGTGTACAAGGCCTCGCGCATGATGAACTTCGCCCTCGGCGAATGGCTCATGCTCGGCTCGCGGCTGGTCGCGACGGGAATCCATGGGCTCGGCGTCGGCCTCGTCGCGGCCGTCGGCGGCAGCGCCGCCGTCATGGTGGGGGCCGCGCTCGTCTTCAGCCGGCTGGTCCTCCGCCGGCTGATCAGCCGTCCACTGATCTCGCTGATCATGATCACGATCGGCCTCGGCGCCCTGATGCGCGGCGCGTCGGCGATCGTGTTCGCCGGCATTCCGGGCAGAATCGGGCTGCCGGTCCCCACCGACCCGCTCATCATCCAGGGCGTGCCGGTGGCCGCCGACAAGGTGCTCGCCGCCGCCATCGCGGCGGTCATGCTCGTCGCCGTGGGCGTGTTCTTCCGCGTGAGCCGAGCGGGGGTCGCGCTCCGGGCCATCGCCGACGACCAGCAGGTGGCCATGACGGCCGGGATCGACGTCGAGCGCTACTTCGCCCTGACGTGGATGATGATGGGCGTGCTGTCGGTGCTGGCCGGTACGCTGTGGACGGTCGTGTCGGGCAGCGGATTCGGCGTCGTGCTCCTGGGCCTCAAGGTCTTCCCCATCGTCATCATCGGCGGCCTCGACAGCATCGCCGGGACCGTGGTCGGCGCGATCGTGATCGGCGTCCTCGAGAGCGTGGCGGCGGGCTACCTCGATCCGATCATGGGGGGCGGCTTCAGCCACGTCGCGTCGTATCTCGTGCTGCTCGCCGCGCTCTTCGTGCGCCCGCACGGCCTGTTCGGGCGGCCGGACGTCGAGCGCGTGTGAGTCGCATCCCACGAGCGTGCTATTCTCGGCGCCCGTCGAGGTGAGAGCGCGATCGTGGATTACGTCGTCGCAGTCCTGCTCCCCCAGCTGCTGCACGGCCTCGTCTTCGGGGCCGCGCTGGGGCTGCTGGCGCTGGGCCTGACCGTGATCTTCGGACTGCTCGGCGTGATGAACTTCGCTCACGGCGAGCTCTACATGCTCGGCGCGTACGCCGGTATCGTGGTGATTGGCGTGGTGCACTCCTTCTGGGTGGCGCTCATCGTCGGCCCGCTGCTGGTCGGCGCCCTCGCCGTCGTGACCGAGGTCGCCACGCTCCGTCCCGTCTACCACCGCGAGCCGCTGTACGGCCTCATCCTCACCTTCGGGCTCGCCCTCGTCTTTCGGGAGGGCGCCCGCCAGATCTGGGGCGGCGACATGCGCCGCATCCTGCCGCCCGTCACGGGCTCCACCCCGCTGCTCGGCATGACCTATCCGAACTACCGGCTCTTCCTGCTCGCGATCTCCTCGGTGCTCCTGCTCGCCATCTGGCTCTTCTTCACCAAGACGCGCGCCGGCATTCTCGTGCGCGCGGCGGTGCAGGACGCCGAGATGCTCGACGGCCTCGGCGTCAACGTGCCACGCGTCTTCACGCTCACGTTCGCGGGATCGGCGGCGCTCGCGGCGCTGGCGGGCCTGTTGCTCGCGCCGATCTTCACGGTGTACCCGCAGATGGGCGTCGAGATGATCCTGCTCGCCTTCATCGTCGTGATCCTGGGCGGGATGGGATCGATCAGCGGCTCGGTCATCGCCGCGTTCGTGATCGGCATCGCCCAGAGCCTGCTCACGCTCTGGATGAACCCGCAGCGCGTGGCCATCGCCATCTTCGGGATCATGATCGTCGTGCTGATCATGCGGCCGCGGGGCTTCCTCGGCCGGGAGGGCGTGCTGGAGTGATCGGCTGGCGCGCGCTGGTCGTCGCGGTGTTGCTGGCCGCACTCCCGCTCTGGCCGTGGATGACCCAGTACTACCTGCTGCTCGCCTTCGACGCGTTGCTCTTCGGCGCCATCGCGATGAGCCTCGACTTGCTGATGGGCTACACCGGCCTCGTGTCGTTCGGCCACGCTGCGTTCTACGGGCTGGGCGCCTACGCCACCGCCGTCCTCCTCGAGCGCGGGGTGCTGTCGCTGTGGGCGTGCCTCGGCTTCGCGGTCGTCGTGGTCGGGCTCTACGCGCTGATCGTCTCCTACTTCGCCACCGGCCGCCGCGGCATCTACTTCGCGCTGCTCACGCTGATCTTCGCGGAGGTCGTCTACACGTTCTTCCGCTACACGCAGACGTTCGGCGGCTCGGACGGCATCCAGGGACTGCCCGAGGCGATGCTACTGCCCGGGCTGCCGATCGACACGCCGCTCAAGAAGTATTATCTCGTCCTCGGCTACCTGGCCGTCGCCTACGTCGTCTGCCGCACGGTGGTGAGCTCCCACTTCGGGCGCGTGCTCGTCGCCATCCGCGAGAACGAGGACCGCGCGCGCTTCCTCGGCTACAACGTCCAGCGCTACAAGATGGCGGTCTGCCTCGTCTCCGCGCTCCTGACCGGTCTCGCCGGCGCGATCTATCCGATCCGCGCGGCCTACGCGACGCCCGACCTGATGCTGTGGACGGAGTCGGGCGAGTTCATCATCTCGGTGATGATCGGCGGCCTCGGAACGCTGGTCGGGCCGATCATCGGCGGGGCGTTCTTCACGATCCTCCGGGACAAGGTCTCCTCGTACGTGGACTGGTACTTCATCGTGATCGGCGCCGTGCTGATCGTGATCGTGCTCTTCATGCCGCGGGGCTTGCTGGGCCTCCGCCGTCTGTTCACCCGTCCATGGCGGGCAACGGCGTAGTCTCGCCGTCGGCGCCGATGCTGGAGGTCGACGGCCTGTCGCGCCACTTCGGCGCGCTGGCCGCCCTCAACGGCGTGTCGTTCGAGGTCCGCCCGGGCGAGATCTTCTCGGTCATCGGGCCGAACGGCGCCGGCAAGTCCACGCTCTTCAACGTGATCACCGGGCTCCACCCGCCGACGGCCGGCCGGGTGCGCTTCCGCGGCGACGACATCACCGGCCTGGCGCCCGAGATCATCAACCGGCGCGGCGTGGCCAAGACGTTCCAGATCACCAACATCTTCCCGGAGATCTCGGTCGTCGAGAACGTGCGCGTGGCCTGCCAGTCCCGCACGACGGTCGCCGGCCGCCTGGCCTCGCTCTGGCGTCGCCCCGACGTCGACGACCGCGTCGGCGCGCTCCTGGACGCGTTCGGGCTCTCGGCACGCCGCGACGAGCTGGCCGAGAACCTCTCCCACGGCGAGCAGCGCTATCTCGAGATCTGCCTCGCGCTGGCGACCGAGCCGACGCTGCTGCTGCTCGACGAGCCGACGGCCGGCATGACGCCGGGCGAGACCAGGGACGCCACCGCGCTCATCCGCGCCACCGTCCGTGAGCGCGGGCTGACGCTCCTGCTGATCGAGCACGACATGAGCGTCGTGATGGGGATCTCCGACCGCATCGCCGTGCTCCACTTCGGCAAGAAGATCGCCGAAGGGCCTCCGGACGTGATCCGCACCGATCCCGGCGTCATCGACGCCTATCTCGGCGGCGCCGACGACTGATGCCCACGGGTTGACGCGGTGCTGCGTCTTCGCGAAGTCCACGCCGGGTACGGCGCGACGCCGATCCTCTTCGGGGTGTCGCTCGAGGTACGCCAGGGCGAGGCCGTCGCGCTGCTCGGCAAGAACGGGATGGGCAAGACCACGCTCATGAAGACCGCGATGGGCTTCCTCCGCCCGTGGCGCGGCACGATCGAGTTCGACGGCCAGTCCCTGGTCGGTCTGCGCCCGCACGAGATCGCACGTCGGGGCGTCGGCCTCGTGCCCGAGAACCGCCGCATCTTTCCCGGGCTCACCGTGCGCGAGAACCTGGAGCTCGGCCTCTCGGCCGTGCGCGGCCGGTCGTCCACGCTCCGTCGCGAGCGTCTCGGCCAGGTGTTCGATCACTTTCCGCGCTTGCGGGAGCGTCTCGACCAGCCCGGCAAGACGCTCTCGGGCGGTGAGCAGCAGATGCTGGCCATCGCGCGCGTGATGATGGCGGGGGCGCGTATCATCCTCATGGACGAGCCCACCCAGGGCCTGGCGCCCGCCATGGTGCGTCACATCCGCGAGATGATCACCGAGCTCAAGCGGCTCGGCGTCACCGTGCTGCTGGTCGAGCAGAACGCGCGCATGGCGCTCAACGTGTGCGACCGTGGCTACATCATGGAAAAGGGCGCGATCGTCTTCGAGGGCCCCGCCCACGAGCTGCGCGAGAGCGCGATCACGCGCGAGAAGCTCGGCGTGTGAAGAGCTGGGCCTCTCACACGCTCGCCCTGACCCGGCGGCGGCGCCTGGTGCAGCTCGCGCTCGCGCTGACGCTGCTGGGCGCACTGCTGTGGGGCCTGCCCGGGCGCCGCGCCGGCGAGGACGGTGGTCACCGCCACGGCCGCGGGACACGGGTCGCCGACGTCTTCGAACGCGCCGGCGTGTCCGAATTCAAGGAAGGGCAGCGTGGCCCGGGCTTCCGGCTGGCCCGTCGGGGCGGCGGCGACGCGACGCTCGACACCTGGAGCGGCAAGGTCGTCGTGCTGAACTTCTGGGCCACGTGGTGCGCGCCGTGCACGGCCGAGATGCCGACGCTGGAAGCGCTGTGGCGCGCCTATCGCGACCGCGGCCTCGTCGTCGTCGGCGTGTCCGTCGATCGCGGCGCGCCCGCCACGCTGATCGATCCCTACGTCCGCAACCTCGCCCTCACCTTCCCCATCCTGTTGGATCCCGATTCGAAGGCGGCCGGCGCCTGGCGGGTCGTCGGTCTTCCCTCGACCTTCGTGGTGCGGCCGGGCGGAGACGTGGCCGGCGTCGCCGTCGGAGCGCGAGAGTGGAACAGCGCCGAGATGAAGGCGCTGCTCGAGAGCCTGCTGCCGTGAAGTCAGGGAGCGGACGTGACTCTTCAGCGCCTGATGAAATGCGTCAGCGCCGTGATTATGAAGATTGGAGGGGGCGAGACGCCCCCTCCAAGACCTCCCCGATTCGCGCGATCCGCGACAGAGGTTACCTCAATGCTCTTCAGTTCGTGCCGCCGCCCGTGCCGGGTCCACCCGACGGCCGCGCGGGATTGGGATGCTCCTCGGCGTCGGTGTTGGGATCGCTGCGCTTCAGATCATCGGAATGCGGGGGCTTCGTTCCAGGCAACGCCGACGGATCGTTGGTGGTGCTCCGTGTGGGGCCCGCGCAAGCGATTGCACTCACGCTCAGCGCCAGCACGGGGAGAAACACCAGGGACTTGGTCATGATCGGTCACCTCCGCGATGCAAGGATTGCAGGGCCAGTGCCAGCGGCCCCGCTCGGTGGCACCTCCGTTGCTGCGCCTTCTCGTCGCACGATGACGATTCGAGAGCCCCAGTGGCCACGCGACTTCCTGGACAGACGGCTGCGGACGATGAAAGGCATCGCCAAGCGGAGGCGGAGCATTCCGATGACGATCGGGCTACGCCGAAGAACCGCCCCGCGTCCGAGGAACGTCGTCGTGACGCCTGTCGCGTAAGCTGAGCGCGGCGGGCGAGAGGTCTCGCCCGCCCTGCGCTTTCGACCGCTGAGCTATTTGCTGTCCTTCGACCGCTCCTGCTTGTCCTCACCTGCGGGGCTGGCCGACGGCGCTTGATCGAGCAGTCGTTGGTCCGCGGTAAAGACGAGCTTCTGCTGATCCTGACCCACCCTGAGCGACGTCCACGGCACGGCGACGTTGCGACCGCCGATCCCGAGCTTCGAACCCATCGAGATGACCGCGGTCGTGACGCGGCCTTCGCGCGGATCGATCATCAACCGGCTGATCTTGCCGAGGTCCTTGCCATCGGGAGAGCGGACCGGGCTCCCGACGATCGAGCTGCTGTCGATCTGGAGCATCGGCTGAGACGAGCTCGACGGCGCAGAGGTCGACGGCGATCCGGGCGGCGACTGCTGAGCAAGGACGGGAGCGACGAGAGCGAGTACCATGACGACGGCTAACACGAGCTTCATTGGCGTTCCTTCCTTCTCGATCGACGGCATTCTCACGAGATCGCGCCTTCGAAGAGCGTTCGCGTGTGATAGCCGCCAGAATCGTGCAACCCACGTGCCCGGCGCTCCCTGGCGCTCGTCTTGCAACGGCGGATGATGAGCGGAGTGGGCGCGACGTGTACGTGTACTTCAACAACGACGAGCGCGGCTACGCGGTGGCGAACGCGCGGCGGCTGACCGAGCTGAACGACGAGGCTATGCGGCCTTCTTCTCGCGGCGTCGCGCGCGCTTCCTGACCACGGTCTTCGCCTGCCCGGCGGCCCGCGGAGCGGCCAGGCTCTTCCGCAGCGCGTCCACCAGGCTGATCACCCTGGGCGGGCGGCTGGTCTTCGGTGCGCTGACCTTTTTGCCCTCGATCTTCGCCTCGATGACGGCGCGGAGCGCCTCCGTGTACGCGTCATGGTACTGCTCGGGCTTGAAAGGACCGGCCAGCGTCTCGACGAGCTGGAGCGCGAGCGCCAGCTCCTTCTTCGAGGCCGCCGCCGGCTGAGGCATGTCCAGCTCGTCGACCGCGCGCAGCTCGGAGGCGAAGCGCATCGTCGTGAGCATCAAGCCCGGCCCGGCTGGACGGAGCGCGAGGAGGCGCTCGCGCTCCCTGATGACGATGGTCCCGATGCCCACGCGGCCGCTCTCCTCGAGCGCCTCGCGCAGAAGCGCGTAGGCCTTGCGCCCCGGCCCATCCGGGACCAGCCAGTAGGGCGTCTCGAAGTAGGCGAAGTCGATGTCACCGGCGGGCACGAAGTCGCGGATCTCGATCGTGTGCGTGCCCGCCACCCGCGCGCGCTCGAAGTCCTCGTCGGTCACGACGACGAAGCGGCCTTTCTCGTACTCGTAGCCCTTGACGATGTCCTTCCAGTCGACCTCCACGTCCTCCTCGGTGCAGAAGCGCCGATAATCGATCGGCGCCTGGTCCTTCTCGTGGAGGAGGCGGAAGTGGAGCTCGGCCTGACGCCGCGTCGCCGAGTAGAGACCGACGGGAACCGACACCAGCCCGAAGGTGACCAGGCCCTTCCAGAGGGGCCTCATGCCGCGTACCGGAGGCGGGCCACGACGCCGCCGTGCCCGGCCAGCGGCCGGTGGCTCTCGAGCGTGGTCACCTCGCCGCCCGACGCGAGCACGCGCTCGACCAGCGCTTCACCGAGCTCGGTGGTTCGTGTGCCCCGGCCACAGAACGGGCACGTGAAGTGGACGCCGCGCTGAAGCGCGCCGCAGTCCTGGCACACCGCGCCCGGCTCGCGGAACGTGGTGAGCACGTACAGGTGACGCACGGCGTTTCGGTTCACCGCGCCCACCGTCGCCGCCACGCCGGCGACGGTCGTGCTCCCTTCCGCGGCATCGGCCAGCGCCTCGTCTACGCGGCGCTCGTCGGCCTGCTGAGCGACCCGCGCGAGGACGCCGGCGGCGTGGTCGGCGATCACCGGCGAGCTCTCGTGTCGGGCTCCGGCCACCACGCCGGCGATCCGCGCCGCCACCGAGTCCGGCAGGTGCTTGCGTAACGCCGCCGCCGAACGCGGCTCGGCGGCCAGCACGATGTGATGCGCGCCGTACCGCTCGGTCCAGGCGCCAATGGCGGCCGCCACCGCCGCGAAGTGCTGCTCGCGGTGCTCGAGGATGTGACGCTCGTAGCGTGACTGGGCGAGATCGGCCCACCCACCGCTCTCGTGGCGGCCCGGCACCTCGGCCTCCAGCACGGTCTCGCCCGTCACCCCGCTCGCGTCGAGGGCGATGAGCCGCGCGCTGACCCCGTCGGCAAACACGATGAGCGCCGGCGGCGTGTCGTCGACGATGCCGGCCAGCGGCCGCACGTAGGGACGCGCGTCGACGACGAAGGTGTCGTCGAACGGCACCCGCAGCGGAAGCAGCTCGCGCAGGGAGGCGCTGCCGCACGCGAACAGCACCGCCCCATGGGCGTCCTCGAAGACCGCGCGCTCGATGAGCGTTCCGCTCTGACGCTCGATCCAGTCGAGGTCGTCACGGTCGGCCCAGCGGCGGCCGCGCGCCTCGGCCAGCGCGTTCTTCACGAAGATGCGCACGCGCTCGCGCTGGTGCTCGTCCACCCACTCGGTGTTCAGGTAGACGCTGACGACCGGTGAGCCGCTCGACTCGAAGCGCGCCAGCTCGCGCAAGCGTTGACGGAAGTCCACGGCGCTCATGCCGTGCGGCGCTCACCGCCGCGGGGCTCGACCGGCGGCCCGGCTTCGGATTCGAGCAGGCGCCTGGCCAGGAAGTACTTCTTGGGGCGTCGCCGGCGATCGCGCGTGCGATCGATCTCCTGGAGCGCTCGCCGCTCGAGCGCATCGAAGGCGAGGTCGAACGCCTGACGCGGCGTGGTCGCGGTGTGTTCGACGTGCAACGCTCGCCGGCGAGCCATGTCGATGGTGAGCGCGCAGCGGATGCTGGGGCCGCCCTTGGGGCCGTTTTCGTCAGTGAATCCGACGCGGACGGCGGTGGGTGGTTGTCGGAGGTGATCGCGGAGAGCATCGAGCTTCTTGCGGATCAGGCGGCGGAGCGCTGTATCCCCCAGACCTTCGACGACAATCGCCATGATGTGTCAGCCCTCGTAGAGAGGTGGTCGAGCAAGGCATGTGCCGCCAGAGCGCGCCCACCGGGTATTGGAAAGAGTGCACGGTCAGCGCATGGTCAGCAGCTCCAGCGTGCGCGCACAGCGGAAGCATTCCGAGCTCTTGCGCGTGAAGCGCAGTGAGGCTTGCAGGACCCGAGGCACGGCGGCGTGGACGTCGTCGAGGGCAACCTCGAACGCGAAGGCCAGGCAGGCGTCACACAACGCCTCCGGCACCATCTCCTCGATCAGCGCCTCGATGCCGACGTCGAGCTGTGGACGTCGGTTGTCGGCGTCGCCCATGCGGTCCCCCGGCAGAGCCGCACAGTGCGCTGGCCGGAGTGCGCCGGCAAGGCGCGATGCGTTATGCGGTCCGCATCAGGCCGACGGACGGTGATTCAGCGAGGTGCCTCCAGCTCGAAGCCGAGACGCTGAAGGGCGCCGCACGGATCGCTCGCATATTCCACGCGAACGATCGCCGTTCGAAGCGCCACCTCGCGCACCCGGTACGTGCACGCCGCCGCCTGCCACGCGCGGGCTTGTCGCCGCTGCTCGTAGCCCCATGCGATCGGGGTCAGTACGAGCGCGACGAGCGAGATCGCGGCCAGCACCTTGATGAAGGAAGCAACTCTCGGCTCGAAGATACGCATGTCGACCGTGCTGAGGAGCAAGCCGCATGCCGAACGGGAAATTGCGGAGTTGGCTTCGCGGTCGAGAAGAGATTTTCCGAAAGTCGTACCGCGCGTCTAGGCCACGCGCTTCCCGTTCCGCGCTCGACGGACGCGCTCGATCGCCGCAACGGCCAGCGCGAGCTCGGCGGCGGTCTTCGCCGCCTCCGGGGCGCTGGTGGCGACGCGCCGCAGCGGCGTCCGTCCGAGGAGGAAACCGCCGACCGCGGCCAGCGCGGCGACCTCGTAACGCGGGCGTGTCGGAGGAACGCCGACACCGACGTCGGTCACGGGCTTCAACGCCTGTTCGCGACGGCGCGCGTAGACGTGCGCGAACTCCGCGCCGAGGAAGAGGATCTGCGCCGAGTAGTACACCCACACGAGAACGATCACCAGGGAGCCGGCCGCACCATAGGCGGAAGCCATGCCGCTCTTGCCCAGGTAGAGACCGATGATGAACTTACCGGCGGAGAAGAGCAGCGAGGCGACGGCGGCACCCAACCACACGTCGCGCCACGCGATCTTCGCGTCGGGCAAGATCTTGAAGATCATCGCGAACAGCACCGTGATGACGCCGAAGGAGACCAGGAAGTTCACGCCGTGGAGCAGAGAGGGCGACACGTACCGAGCGGTGACCGAGCCCAGGGCAGCCAGGGCTGCGCTGATCACCAGCGACACCAGCAGCAGGAACCCGATCCCCACGACGAGGGTGAACGAGAGGAAGCGGTCCTTCAGCATACGAAGGAGCCCACGGGGCCTGGGCTGGACCTTCCAGATGGTGTTCAAGGCATCCTGGAGCTCGACGAACGCCCCGGTCGCGCCGAAGACCAGGGCGGCCACACCCATCATCGTGGCGACCACCCCACCCGGGCGATCGGCTGCCGCGTTGGCGATCATCGCCCGGATCGCTCCGGCACCCTCGGGCCCGACCAGGTTGCGGATCTCGTGCATCAGGCGGCCCTCGGCCATGCGCTGACCGAAGAAGATTCCGGCCACCCCGATGGCGATCACCAGCACCGGGGCGAGCGAGAAAACCGTGTAGTACGCAAGGGCGGCGCCCATCCGGGGCGCTCGGTCCTCACTCCACTCGCTGAACGTCTCCTTGAGAAAGTCCCAGACGCGCATCGTTGTACTCTCGACTCAGGCAGTGCAAGGGCCACGCCCTCGGATGATCGCCACGGTCCGTTCGTAGCGTTTCTGTAGCTTTTACAGCAGCCTGGTCAGATCGCTTGCGCCGCGGTCACGCGTTCGTTACGCTCACCAATCTCGTGACTGGTTATCTCGTCGCGATCGCTTGCGTCATCGCTGCCACGGTGGTTCGCATCGCGCTCAATCCCCTCTGGGACGTGCACCTGCCGTTCTTCACGTTCTTTCCGGCGGTGGTCGCGGCCGCCTGGTACGGCGGCTTCATGCCGGGCATCGTGGCGAGTCTGCTGTCCGCCGCCGCGGTCGACTTCTTCTGGTTGCATCCGATCAACCAGTTCGGCGTCAGCGCCCCCGCCGAGATCCTGGCGCTCGTTCTCTTCGTGTTCGTTGGCGTTGGAGTCTCCCTGCTCTCCGAATTGCTTCACCGCTCCCGCCGGCGGTTGGCCGTGGCCCAGCGCGAGCGGCTGAGCCTGGCGCAGGAGCGACTGGCCCTCCTCGACTCCACCGGCCAGGCGATCCTGGGCGTCGCCCTCGACGGCCGTTGTATCTTCGCCAACCGCGCCTGCGCCGAGATGCTCGGCGGGAGCCCATCGAGCGTGCTGGGGCGCGACGTGCGCGAGCTCGTGCCCGACCACCGGGGTGAGCGCTCGCCCTCACTGCGAGAGCAGATCATTCACCGGAGCGACGGCACCTCCTTTCTGGCCGAGTCCTGGGCTCACCCGATCTTCGTCGAGGGGCGCATGACCGGCACGGTGGTCGCGCTCACCGATCTCACCGAGCGCCGCCGCACCGAGCTGGCGCGCCGCGAGATCGCGGCGCGGGAGCGGCTCGCGGTGGAAACAGGGCGGCTCGGCCTGTGGGAGTACGACGTCGCGGCCGACCGGGCCACGTGGTCGGAGCGCATGGATTCGATCCTCGGGTCGGTCGACGCGCCGATGACGCGGGCGTCGTTTCTGGCCCGGGTCGATCCCCGCGATCGCCGGCGGATCGAGGCCGCCATCAGGCGCGCGCTCACCATCAACGACGCGGCCGAGTACGAGATCGAGTATCGCGTGCAGCCCGGTGACGGCGCCGGCCCGCGCTGGGTGGCCGCGCGGGCCACCACGCTCCGCGATCAGAGCGGCCGTCCCGTCCGCATGATCGGCGCCATGATGGACATCACCGAGCGGAAGCGGATCGAGGAGGAGCTGCGCCGGCTCCTCATGGCCGAGCACGAGGCCCGCGAGCAGGCCGAGGCCGCCGCGGCCACGCTGCGGAAGCTCCAGCTCGTCACCGACCACGCCCTCTCCCAGCTCGGCCTGCACGAGCTCCTGGTCGAGCTGATGCGGCGGATCCGCGAGGTCCTGGCCTGCGACACGGCCACGGTGTTGCTGTGGGACGAGAGCCGGCGCGGGCTGCGCCCGATCGAATCGGAGGGCCTCCGCGAGGAGCTCTTCGAGAACCTCTGCATTCCGCTGGGCACCGGCGTGGCCGGGTGCATCGCGGAGAGCGCGGGCGGCCTGATCTTCAACGACCTCGCCGACGTCGAGGTCGTGAGTCCGTTCCTGCGCAAGCGCGTGCGCTCGCTGGTCGGGGTGCCGCTGCGCTCGGGTGACACGCTCGTCGGCGTGCTCCACGTCGGAGCCGCGACGCCGCGCGTCTTCACGGAGGCGGACCTCGATTTCCTCCGGCGCGTCGCCGACCGCGCGGTGCTCGCCATCGATCGTGCGCACCTGGCGGAGAGCGAGCGCCACGCGCGGGCGGAGGCCGAACACGCCAATCGCTCCAAGGACGAGTTCCTGGCCGTGCTCTCGCACGAGCTCCGGACCCCGCTCACGGCGATGCTGGGCTGGGTCACGCTGCTCCGCACCGGTCGGGTGAGCCCGGCGCAGACCGAGCGGGCACTCGAGAGCATCGAGCGCAACACGCGACTGCAGGCCCGGCTCATCGAGGACCTGCTCGATCTCTCGCGGGCCATCACCGGCAAGCTCCTGCTCGACCTCCGCCCGGTCGCCCTCGGCCCGATTGTCCAGGACGCCGCCGAGTCGCTCGCCGGCGCCACCGCCGAGAAGGGCGTGAAGCTCACCGTCGCACCGGATCCCGCGACAGTGCGCGGCGATGCGCTTCGGCTCGGCCAGGTGGTGACGAATCTCGTCGGCAACGCCGTGAAGTTCACGCCGGCGGGGGGCGACATCACGGTGCGCCTCGAGCGGGTGGGCAACGACGCACGCCTCACGGTGCGCGACACCGGTCTCGGCATCGACCCCGATCTGCTCCCCCACATCTTCGACCGCTTCCGCCAGGCCGATGCGGGCGGCAGCCGGCGTCAGGCCGGACTCGGCCTCGGTCTCGCGATCGTGCACAACCTGGTCGAGCTCCACGGCGGCACCGTGAAGGCCGAGAGTGACGGCCCCGGCCGAGGCGCCACGTTCACGGTGACGTTGCCGTTGGCCGCCGAGACGACCGTCGGCGAGACCGGGCTCGAGACGGTGGAGGTTGCCGCCGATGGGCTTCGGCTCGATGGCGCTTGCGTGCTCCTGGTCGACGACGATGCGGATTCGCTGGAGCTGCTCTCGGCGGTGCTCCGCCAGCACGGTGCCGACGTGACGGCCGTGGGTGATGTGACGGCCGCGCTCGACGGCCTGTCCACGAGGCGATTCGACGTGTTGATCAGCGACCTGTCGATGCCGGGCCGCAGCGGCTTCGATCTGATCCGCGAAGTGCGGCAGGCGCTGCCGCCGCCCGCGTCACGGATCCCGGCGGTCGCGGTGACGGCGCTGACGCGCCCCGAGGATCGTCAACGCGCGCTCGGCGCGGGCTTCGACGCGTTCCTCACGAAGCCGGTGGACCCGCACGCCTTCGTGCGCGTCGCCGTGTCGGTAGCGGCCAGCTCCGAAAGCGCCTAGCCTCGGTCGACGAATCCGCGAACGTCGTCGCACAACGACACCGGATCGACCGGCTTGCGGATGAGCCCATTGAAGCCGGCGCGCAAGATCTCCTCGTACCCGTAGCGACGCGCGTGTGCGGTGACCGCGATGACGGGCAATCCTTCGCCCGCCTGCGGTCGCAGTGACCGGACCTGATCCAGCAGCCAGAAGCCGTCCTCCTCGGGCATCGCCAGATCGCTGAGCACGATGTCCGGGCCGTACCGAACGACGGCCTGCAGGCCTTCGCGAGCGGAGTTCGACACCATCACGGCCGCGCCGCAGAGCTCGAGCGCGACGCGCATCATGTCGAGCGTGTCGATGTGGTCGTCCACGACGAGCACACGAAGGCCAGAAAGGTCCACGCTCAGGCGGGCCTTGCGCAGGGAGTGGGCATTGGCGCAAAAGGATCACGCGTCGAATTCGCGAACGCAACCCCAGAATCCGGTGGCGAAATTTTTACCTACACAACCCTCAGGCGACGGAGCCGCCGCCCGCGCCGCGAGCCGGCGGCCGCAGCCGATGGTCCGCGAGCTTGTAGAGGAGCGAGCGATAGCTGATGCCCAGGATCCGGGCGGCGTGCAGGCGATTCCAGCCGGCGCGCTCGAGGGCGGCGAGCAGCACGGCGCGCTCGGCTTCGCGTGCGGCCTCCCGCGAGATCTCCTTGAGCCCGCGCACCTCGGCGTCGGTGGCGCGGCCTGACATGGCACCGTCGAGCGCGACGCGCGCCCTCGCGCGGGACCGGAGCTCGTCGGCGACGTGATCGTCGCTGCCGAGCACGGCGATTCGCCGCATCATGTTCTCGAGCTCCCGCACGTTGCCCGGCCAGTCGTAGCCGCGGAAGAGCTCGAGGGTCGCCGCGCTCACGGCCGCCGCCTGGCCGTACTCGGCCACGAAGCGACGCTGGAAGTACTCGACGAGCGCGGGAATGTGCTCCGGCCGCTCGCGCAGGGGCGGGATACGGATCTCGACGACGTTCAGTCGGTAGTAGAGGTCCTGGCGGAACTCGCCCGCCTCGACCGCTGATTCCAGATCGCGGTTGGTGGCGGCGATCACGCGGGCGTCGCAGCGGATGGGCTGGGCACCGCCGATGCGAAAGAACTCGCCGTCCTGGAGGACGTGAAGAAGCTTCGGCTGAAGCTCCGGCGGGAGCTCGCCCACCTCGTCGAGGAGCAACGTGCCGCCGTCGGCGTGCTCGAAGCGCCCGCGCTTGCGCGCCTCGGCGCCGGTGAAGGCGCCGCGCTCGTAACCGAACAACTCGGCTTCGAGCAGTTCGGACGGGAGCGCCGCGCAGTTGATCTTCACGAAGGGTCGAGTGCGGCGCAGTGACGAGTCGTGGACGTCGCGGGCGACCAGCTCCTTGCCCACTCCGGTCTCTCCGCGCAGGACGACCGTCGCGCCGGTCGGCGCGACCTTGGCGACCGCGTCTCGGACAACCCGCATCGACTCGCTCTCGTAGAGCGGCGGTGGCGGGCCGGATTTCCGCCGTGACGCCAGAGACCCGAGCAAGGCGCCGACGCCCGGCATCCACTGGAGCGCGATCAAGGCATCGTCGTGATGCTCGAAGAGGAGTCTCGCGAAGCGTCGTGAGAAGAACATGGCGGGAACGGCCAGCGCGACCGCCCCCGCACCCAGCCACGTCCCACGCCCACGGAGCTTCAAGGTTCCGCGCCGCAATTTCGAGGCCGCACCTCTCAGCTTCATGGCGGCCGGGAGGTGTGCAGGAGTGATGCCGGCGACTCGCGGTGGCGTTCGGGAGTCAGCGCGTGCTCAGGCAGCGTCTTCCACGTCGCCCGCGGTGAGGGCCGCCAGCCGCGCGCATCCAGCGGAGTACGCGTCGTCAGCCGAGGGATAGGCTTGCCGGCCCGTCCCCGACTCCACCAGCGTATGGGTTCGCGCGTGACGGATCTCCCAGAACCACGAGAAATCCAGCAAGTTCAGGCGGACTTCGACGGTCAGATCGGCAGTCACGTCGGCGCTCATGGGGCCCTCGGTGGTGCAATTGGGCGGCCAGCGGCGCCGCGAACCTTCACCGGCGTCTCGCAGGCTCGCCGTCGCCACGGGTTCCTTTCAGCGTCGCCGGAACGCGACGTGCAGCGTGGCAGCGGAGAAGATCGCCGCGAAAGGAGACACCGCATCATGGATCCGGTCAAGCTGCTCAAGAAACAGCACCGCGAAGTGGAAGCCCTCTTCAAGAGAGTCGGAAAGGCGGAAGGGCCGTCCGAACGGCGCCGTCTGATGGACGAGATCGGCGCCAAGCTCACGTTGCACACGAAGATCGAGGAAGAGATCTTCTACCCCGCCGTGCGCGAAGTGCCGACGAAGAAAGCGGAGGAGATGGTCCTCGAGGCGTACGAGGAGCATCACGTGGTCAAGCTCGTGCTGGCCGAGCTACCCCAGGTCGACCCCGAGGACGAGCGCTTCGAGGCGAAGATGACCGTGCTCGAAGAGCTGGTCGAGCACCACGTCGAGGAAGAAGAAGACGAGATGTTCAAGCTCGCCGACAAGATCGATGACGACGAGCTCGAGTCCCTGGGCGAGCGCATGGCCCAGGAAGCCGAGCAGGCCGAAGCAGCTCCGCGCAACAGGCACGCCGCCTGACAGACACGATCGGGGGTTACGGCGATCCGTAACCCCCGACCCGGGGGTCAAGGTTTCGAAAGCTTGCCGGTGCTCCCGAATGAGCGTGCTAGCGTGCTTTGATGGGCTGTTGCACGAGTCGAACAGCTTTGGGATGCCGGGACAACGTCAATCGTAGGCGTCCCGGTTGAGCCGAACACGATTCGTCGCGCGCGTGATGTGGTCGACGCCCCTGTTGGTGACGCTGATCGTTGCGCCGACGACCCCGGGGCGCGGTGAGTCCAGCGTCGGGGTCACGGGAGGGCTGACGCTCAGCGGCGACCAGGACGTGAAGATTGTTGAACCCCGCGTGGGCAGCACGGAATCGCACGACGTGACCGCTGCGCTCGGCCCGGTCGGCGGCACGACCGCCTCGCTCTGGCTGACTCACTTCGGGCTGCAGGTCGATGGCCTCTACTGGGGAACCTCGACACCGGGCGTCCTGCCCCGCTCATTGAAACCGGTGCGCGTCGGTCAGGATCGCGGCGCGGTCCTGGGCAGCTTCACCGGGCGCGTCTTCCTGGATGAGCAGAAGTTCGCGTACGGCGGGTTGGGATGCGGGCTGGTGGCGATTGGCGTACGCCCGGGCCAGACCAATGTCGTGCCTGGCCTCGGGGCGATTCTCGGCGTCGCTCTCCCGATCACGTCGCGCCTCCGCCTCCGAGCCGAGGCCCGGTACCTGCTCACTCATGACAACATGGACCCGAGGAACGCACACGGCCTCAGCACCGAGGTGTCCGGCAGCCGCGGCCCCAATCCTGGCCGCGCCGTGTTCGGGCCGCATTTCGACACGGAGTTCGTTCCGCTTCTCATCGGCCTCGATTACGTGTTCCAGCCCTGACGGGATCGACTTCTCGAAGGAGAGCGGCATGCGGCACAGATCGGTTTCGATCGCAGCGTCGTTGATCGGCGTCCTGCTCCTCGCCGGGTGCGCGACGCACGGCTCCGGTTTCCAGCCGGTCGCGAAGATCCCGAGAGGCATGGCGGTGATCTACATCTACCGGACTCCGGAGTTCGCCGGCGAGGCCTTGAGCTACGACGTCAAGGCCCACGACAAGGTCGTCACGACCTTGCGCAGCGGTGGCTATTATCCGTACGTCGTGAGGCCGGGCCTTCTGGAGCTGTGGGCCCGCACCGCATCACGACAGTCGTCCTACCGTCACCCGACTCCGCCTCCGGAGCGCGCGAATCCCGATCTCCTGCGCCTCAAGGCCATCGACGATGCGGCGAAGTCAGCCGTGACACTGGACGTCAAGGCAGGCCAGGTCTATTACGTCAAAGGCGAGGCCGGCGTCAGGTACTTCGTCGGCCGGCCACGCCTGCAGGTGGTCTCCCCTGAGCAGGGAGCAGGTGAGATCCGGCAGTGCACCCTGATCCGCGACGAGACGCGCGAGGCGCGAGACTGAGCGGCGCGGCTCACTTCGGCCACTCGACGGGCGTCAACTCGATCCGCCAGACCGGACCATTCAGGTACATCGCGCCCTGAAATCGCGCGAAGGCCGGGACGTCACCGGCCATCAACCAGTAGCGTAGATCGGGCGGGTCCTTGCCGACCACCGATGCGAGCACGCCGGTCAGCCCGCCGATCTCGAGCTTGACGAGATAGCGCCAGGCCGTCTTCGTGATCGGGCCGACCCGTATCGTGTCCTCACCCTCGTGGATCAGCTCCATCTTGATGAGTCGGGGCTTCGGGCCGAAGACCGCCATTTGGCCCGAGACGCCGGCTCCCGGAGCGGAATTCTTGAGCAACACCAGGGTCATGCCGTTGTAGAGATCGGCCGGCATGTCGAACGGGCCGCTCGCCTCTTTGACCTCGTCACCTTTTTTGTCCTGGATTCGCGCCTGGAAACGGCCGCTGCCGCGGTCGAAGGAAACCTCGCTCGTCGGGAACGACGGACCACGCTGCACGTGCCGGAAGGCTTCGAGCCGGAACACTTTTTCTTGCGAGTAGGTCACGTGCTCGTCCCAGAGCGAGCCATCGGCGAAGTTCAAGGTCAGATGCCCGTGCACGAGTCGGCCGCTGCACCGTTGAGCCATCTCGCCGTGTGCGAGCGCTTTTCCACTCATCGTCCGCAGAACCAGGAAGCCACGCGTGTGGCCTTCGACCATCCGAACGTTGACTGAACCCGCCTCGAGCGACGAGGTCCCGAACAGCGTCGCCATGACGAGCGCGGCCCAAACCATCACCTTCATGGTCAAGCGCTTTGCCCAGTGTGCAATCGGCATCGTCTTATGACGATCAGCAACGGCCGTGCCGTCGAAGCCGATCGAAGGCCGCCGTGAAAGTGTGAACGGAATTGGGGTCAGGTCTCAGCCGTGCCTCTGGTCTTCGCCAGGAAGCTGACCAGCGCCGCGGTGTCGAAATAGAACATCTGAGCCCGCGCGAGCTTTCCCTCCAGGACCTGATAGAGACCGAGCACCGGGCCATCGAATCGGTCGCCATCCGGATTGATCCCCCGCTGACGCCAGAGCACGACGACTTCGTCGTCGCCCGCGGCCACGACACGGGGATCCATCCTTCGCTCGGTCTCGCCAGGTTGGAGGGGGAGCCACGTGTCGCTCCAGGTGGGGCTCGTGCCGGGCCGACCACGTGAAGCCCCACCGTAGGGGAGCGATGGTGGCCAGTGGAACTCCACGTCGGAATGGCAGAGGTCGAGGAAGCGTTGAGCATCGCGTCGCTCGATCGAGCGAAAGATCTCGAGCATCACCTGGACGTTTTCGCTTGCACCCATGCTTGCCTCATTTCCTCGCGCGGCGAGCATCGACGGTCCACGGGTCGGCGGGCCGCGTGGCGAGCGCGAAGGCGGCCGCGCAGGCCGAGAAGACCGAGGCGTTGAGCGCCGACTTCACTCCTGTGCCAACGGTCATGCCGAGCGCGAAGAACAGCAACAGCACTCCGCTCGAGAACGCCGACCATCGAGTCGCGAGACCGAGGATCAGCGCGCATCCAAAGCCCGTCTCGGCGATGGTGACGATCCACACGATCGCCGGGATCAGCGCCGCCGGAGCCCACGGGTTGAGCGTGGCCGCATAGGACGCGAACCGTTCGAGATTGCCCCAGGCGACGTTCGGGCTTCCTGGCGGTCCCCACATCCCGAAGCGATCGGACACCGCCGCGAGAAACGTCACTCCCAGCGCCAGCCTCAAGAACACCGAGTCATACGTCGTCAGCACGTCGAGGAGTTTCGAGGGGAATCGCATCGTCCGGCCTCACTTCCTCCGTCTAGTCCGGAACACCGAGCAGGCCAATCACGGCCTCATACGTGGTTCGGATCAGCACATCCACATACGGCGGGAGGCTCTCACGGGCGGCGACGTGGCGACGGATGGCCGCGAAGGGCGCTTCGACGACGGCGTACGCGACGACCCGGACCTTTCGCGGGTCCTCGCGGCCACACAGGCGACGGGTGAAGGCGCGCAGCTCGGTCTCGATCTGTCGCCCGAGCCGCTGGGCCCGCCGGCGCATGGCCGGTGGCCATCCGCGGTCGACGAAGTCATCTCGGCGGTGGAGCAGCAGCAACCGAGCCTCATCAGGGTGCTGGCGGGCTCGCTGCGCCATGTGGAGCGCCGCCGCAAGACCGGCTTGCCAGGGCACTGGGCCCGCCAGCCTCGCGAAGAACGCGTCCTGGAAGGCGGCGGCCGCACGCAACCATACCTCGGCCAGCAGGACGTCCCTGGAGTCGAAGCGGTGGTAGATGGAACCCGTCGGCGCCCGCACGGCACGCGCGATCGCGCCGATCGTCGCGCCGGAGGGCCCACGGGTGGCGATCAGCCGTCCGGCGGCCGCCACGATCTGATCCTCGTCGAACTTCGCAGCGCGCGGCACGGGTAAAAGAATCTATGTTCTAATTCAGCCTGTCAAGCCCTCGGGCGGTGGCCGCTGCGGATATTACGTGCACTCGCCCGCGGCATGCGACTGGCGCTCTTTCGGCGGCCTCATCGCTGCACCTCTGCGGGGTCCCGGTTCAAGGGGTTTGCCGGGATTTGACCCTCCCAGTTCCACTTCCACGATCTCATGATGTCGTCGAGGGCGATCACGGTAACGTCCTCGGCGTTGCTCAATGCCTTGCGTGCAGCCCCCTTGCGGTCCGAGCGGATGAACACGGTCGTGCGAAGGCTCCACGAATGGAAAGATGCATCGAGAGCATCCAGACGCGACCTGAGAGGCTTGTACCAGCGCCTCTCACGATCTCGGACACGCGCGATCAGGGGGCCGATCTTGTAGGCCGCGGAGACTTCAACGAGATACGCAACGTGATCCTTATAGTCGAGCGCCACGAAGTCCGGGTAGCTGCCGCGTGCTACTCCCTCATAGTCCAAGGAAAACTGCGGGCGGACAAAACGCTCAGCCGGCCCGGCTATATAAGCCAGGACCGATTCTTCGAACAGTTCCACGTATCTTCCTCCTCGCCGCAGACCTACCTCGTCTGCGCTCAGCCTCTATCGCTCGGCATATTGCTCTTCTCCGGTGTGCCTTTCTATGCTGTTGCTACGACACCTGCAGGCATCTGGGCACCCTCTGATGACGACACGAGCGAAAGCGAATTGTGTCGCGCTCGTCGCGCTTCTTCGTCGGTGCGTTCATCTTTGTGAGCTCGGCGGACTCCGGCCGGCGTCCCAAAGGGGCCCCGAGCCCTGCTCTTGGTCGCGACACTGTTCGCCGCATCGCCCGCCCAGGCCCAGACCGCGCTCTGCGGTGAGTTGCGGTCAGCAGGCATTGCGCGCATCACGCGTTCGAGTCCCCTTGTGACATGGTCATCCCAGAATTCTGGCAAGCCGGAGAATCCCCGTACGGAGGTTCACCCAAACCGATCGATGGAGACAGAGAACCTCATGGGACGGATGATCAAGATAGTTCAGGACGACATTTCTAGTCTGTTCGCTGAGCACCCTCTCACATTCCTGAATGAGCGCGATTTTGTGTCGGAGTTCCACATGGGCGACCTTTCCGGCTGCCTTCAGCGCAGTCGCGCTGTGTTGGCGCACCCACCCCGTTGCCGCGACGGGGGCTCTTTCGGGTTCGGTCTCGCTAGAATTTTCAATTCGAGGTCTACCGGCCTGGAGGGTACCCTTGGATGGACTGAAAAGCTGGGCTTCGAGTCGAGCTTAAGGGGGACTCTGATGGCGGGTACGAACCAACGCAAGACCACGGGCGTCGCACAAGGTCTCGACGAACCCAGGACCCAAGCAGCGCGGCGGCCGAGTCACGACGAGATCGCCAAGCGCGCCTTCGAGATCTATCTCTCGCGTGGAGAGTGGCCCGGTCGAGACGTGGAAGACTGGCTCGAAGCCGAGCGACAACTCCGGAATCGCTGATGCTCACAGGCCGATGCGAATCCTCGCCTCCAAAAGCCGGCCATCACGCCGACGGGCAGGTCCAGAGACACAGGCTTTTGCGGCCTTCGGTGGGCATGTTGGGCATCAGCCTGGCTGAATCCGGCATCGAGGTCTGCGCGGGGACACTGCACGAGGCGCAGCAGATCATCGCGACGGACTGGTTCCTGTACTACCGGGACCACGTGCTGAAGTAAGCGACACCGGCCGCTTGCCCTCTTGACCTTTTGCGCCTACAGTCACACGCGCTCGATGGCCGCGCCGAACACCGCTCGCCACATCTCGCATCCAGTGGCTGGCGGGAGAGGGACTGCGCGAGACGCGGCCATTGGCGCAGGCTTCGCAACAGCACACGGATCAATCTCTCATCTGGCAAATCGGCTTAATGGGCGGCGGGTTCTATGGGTTGACCCGTCTTGTCGAAACGCCGTGCGTTACGACGGAGGCGGTGTGGATCGGCATCGCTGGTGCTATCTGGGTAGTCGGCATCCTGTTCGCGATCCTTGGTCGCGTCGTGTCGCGCGAGCACACGAATAAAGACGCGTTCTTATCGGTTCAGAAATTCAGGCGGTAGCTTGGCAGATGCGAAGACGTGTTGTACTACGTGACGAATATCGCGTTCGCCGTCGGTGTCATCGTCGCGTTTTCGTCGGCCGTCCGCTGCCTCGTGGTGACCATTTGGTGACCCGAGACGACAAGGGGGCTACGGGCGACCCCGTAACCCCCTGAGGAATTGGAGCGGCCGACCGGATTCGAACCGGCGACGTCCAGCTTGGGAAGCTGGCATTCTGCCACTGAATTACGGCCGCCCGGCGTTGCCTATTCTACTACCGACCGTCCTCCGCTACTTCCCGTCCTTGAGCGCCATGTCGTAGGCCTTGATGAGCTCGTCGCTGCGCGCCTTCCAGTTGAGACGCTTGGACGCGCCGTAGAGGTCGAGCTGCTGGTAGAGCGGGACCGCGGCGGCGTCCTCGACCCACAGCTTGTTGATCTGGTGGTACTCGGCCAGCCGCTTCTTCTCGTCCATGATCGCCTGCGCCTCGTCGAAGAGGCGATCGAGCTCGGGATTGCTGTAGCTGGTGAGGTTCGCGCCCGTCCGGAAGAGCGGCCCGTAGATCGTCTCGGCATCGAGGGTGGGCGTGCCCCACCCGATCAACCAGATCGGTCCGCCCTTGTGCTTGTAAATCAGGTTGTTGAGATAGGCGACGAACTCGTGCGTGCGCAGCGTCGCCTTGATCCCGGACTTGGCGAGCTGCCCGGTCACCGCCTCGGCCACTTCCTTGTCGCGCACGTAGCGCCCCTGCGGCCCGTTCAGCGTGATCTCGACGCCATTGGGAAAGCCGGCGTCGGCGAGCAGCTTCTTGGCCTTCGCCACGTCCTGCTTCACGGGCTTGAGGGACGGATCGAACCCGAAGTGGAGCGGCGTGAGCATCGTCGCAACCCGCATCGCCTTGCCGTCCAGCACCGTCTTGATGATCTCGTCCACGTCGACGGCGGAGATGATGGCCTGCCGGACGCGCTTGTCGGCCGTCACGCCCTTGTACGGGCCGAGGAGTTTGTGCTGCTCGTCGTACTCGGCCGTCTGGAACATCAGCTGGATGGTCCGGATGGACGGCGCCGTGGACAGGAACAGCCGCGGATGATTGGCGATCGGGCTCGCGAGGTGCGGCGGAATGTTCACGGCGACGTCGACCTCGCCGTTCTGAAGCGCCGCCACCCGCACGGCGTCGTCCGGAATGGGCCGGAACACCACGGTCTTGATGCGCGGCGCGCCCCGCCAGTGGTTGGGGTCGGCCTCGAGCACGATCTCCTCGTCCTTCGACCACCGCACGAGCTTGTAGGGCCCGGTCCCGATCGGGTTCTTCGAGATGAACGCGGTGTCCTTGCCGGCGTAGGCCTTGGGCGGGTACATCGACGCCTGCCGGAACGTCATGATGGTCGTGAAGGTCGGCCACGGCTTGCTCGTGTGCACGCGCGCCGTGTAGGGATCGACGATCTCAACGTGGTCGATGGGACGGAAGTTGGACGACGCCCGCAGCTTGGCGTCCTTGACGCGCTCCAGGCTGAACTTCACGGACTCCGCGTTGAACTCCTCGCCGTTGTGGAACTTGACGCCCTTGCGCAGCTTCAGCTCCCACACGCGATCGGACACCAGCCGGGGCAATTCGGCGGCCAGCGCCGGCACGATCTTGAGGTTGGCATCACGCTCGACCAGGGTGTCGAAGAGATGCGTGGCGACCACGGATGCCGGCGTCTCTTGCTGGTTCATCGTGTCGAGCGTCGAGGGATCGACGCCCTGGGCGATGACCACCTTGCCGGCCGGCGCCGCCATCGCCCCCGATGGAAGCAGCAACAGGGAAAGGATCGCGACGATACGCCACGCCTTCATGAGATCTCCTCTCGGAAAACGATAGGACGCCTGCGTCGTGGTGAACCGTACTTTATGAGCGCCTCCGCGACGAGTCAAGGTACGCCAGCGCCTCATCACGTGTGCTGACCCGCCCGAGATCCTGGGCCTCGCGGGCGCGCCGGAGGAGGCGGCCTACCTCGGGGCCGGGCATCAGATCGAAGTGGCGCATGACGTCGTCGCCACGGAGCAGCGGCGGCGCCGCCGCGATCTCCTGCTGCTCGCTCCAGCCGGCGAGCAGATCACGCACGAGGGACGCTCGGTGCCAGGCGCGTCGCGGCGCCTCGCCGCGCACCGCGGCCGCATCGACCAGGACCAGGAGTAGCAAGTCGCGCGTATCAGGACCCAGGTCGCGATAGAGGCGATAGCGGGCGCGGGGCGTGACGGTGGGCGCCGAGGCCAGATGCATGGGCCGCAGATGATGGCGCACCAGACGCTCGACGAGGCCGGTGACGGCCGCCGGGAAGCGCAGGCGCTCACCGATGTCGCGGACGCGCTCGGCGCCGATCAGGTCGTGCTCGAAGAATCGCACGCGGCCGCCAATGGCCCGACGCGTCTCCGGCTTCGACACGTCGTGGAGCAACGCCGCCAGCTTCAACGCCTGGCCGCGCGTGACGCCGCCGGCCACCGGAGCCGCCAGGTGAGGTCCGAGCTCTTCGCCGAACGGCACGAGATCGCCCGGGCGCGCCACCACCTGATCGGCGCCATCCACCGCGCGCAGCGAGTGCTCGAGCACGGGAAAACGATGCGGAGCCGGCTGGGTCGTCACCCGCATCGGTTCGATCTCCGGCAGGATGACGGTGAGCAGGCCAAGGGCATCGGCGCGTCGCAGCGCCCGGGCGCTGCGAAGCTGCGCGAGCAACTCCAGGAGCTCGTCCCTCACCCGCTCGGCGGCGACACCGGCGAGCCGCGGCGCCGCCGCCTTGATCGCGCGTGCGCTCGTCGGCGTCAGGCGAAGGCCGAGCGTGGCCTCCAGCCGGACGCCGCGCAACCCACGGAGCGGATCGTCGTCGAGCACGCGTGGATGCGGAAGCCGGAGGCGGCGCGCGCGAAGATCGGCGAGGCCACCGGTCGGATCGACGACGGCCGCGCGGCCCTCACGCACGAGCGCGCGGATCGACACCGCCAGCGCGTTCACCGTGAAGTCGCGCGCCGCCAGGTCGCCCTCGAGCGTCGGCGCGCGAAAATCAGCGACGTCGATGCGCCCGGCGCCCAGGACGATGCGCGCCGTGCCCCGCTCGTCGTCCAGAGGCACGAGCGTGCCACCCGCACGCTCGGCGATTCGCCCGGCCAACGCCAGCCCGCCGCGTGGCACCGCGAGATCGAGATCGACACCGTCGCGGCGGACGCGGCCCAGGACCGCATCGCGTACGGCACCGCCCACGAGCACGGCGTCCTTGCCTCCCGCGCTGACGGCGATCCGTAACAGCGCGTTGGCGGTGAGCCCGAGGGCGTCGAGTCTCAGGGTGGCCATGCTAGAGTTCCCGCACCAACCATCGCATGGTAGACGACCCGCTCTTCGTCCGTGACCTCGCGTACGTCATCGGCGCCGCACTGGTCGGCGGCGTGCTGGCCTGGCTGGCGCGTCAACCCCTCATCCTCGGTTACGTGGTCGGCGGAATCATCATCGGGCCGTTCACGCCGGGACCGACCGTGTCGGACGTGCACACGTTCGAGCTGTTCGCCGAAGTCGCGGTCGTGCTCCTGATGTTCTCCATCGGCATCGAGTTCTCGTTACGCGACCTGCTGCGTGTCAAATGGATCGCCGTGGTGGGCGGCCCCCTCGGCATCGTGCTGTCGATCGCGCTGTCCCTGGTCGTCGGCAGCGCCCTTGGCTGGCCGGGGCCTCAGGCGATCGCCGTGGGCGCGATCGTCTCGGTCGCGAGCACGATGGTGCTGGCTCGCCTGCTGCTCGACCAGCAGGCACTCGACACGCCGCTCGGGCGGGTCATGATCGGAATCACGCTGGTCGAGGATCTGGTCGTCGTGATCCTGACTGTTGTCCTGCCTACACTGAGCGCACTCACCCCGGATCGCCTGCTCGCCCTGGCCTTCGCACTCGGCAGGGCCGGCGTCATCATGGTGCCCTTCGTCTTCCTGGCCGCGTGGGCCGTGCCGAGACTCCTGACCCGTGTGGTGGCCACCGCCAACGATGAGCTCTTCCTTCTGGTCACGCTCGCCATCGGGCTCGGCACGGCCGCGGTGACGCATGCCGCGGGACTGTCGTTCGCGCTGGGGGCGTTCCTGGCTGGACTGATCGTCAACGGCTCCGCCCATGCCCACCAGACGCTCCTGCGACTCCTTCCGATTCGCGACATCTTCGTCGCCCTCTTCTTCGTCACCGTCGGCGCGCTCATCGATCCCGCCGCGCTGGTGAGCCACTGGAGGCTGGTGACGGTGCTAGTGGCGATGATCGTCATCGGCAAGTTCGTGATCTGGACCCCCATCGTGCGGGCGTTCCGCTACCCGTGGGCGACCGCCGTGAGCGTCGGGATCGGGCTCGGCCAGATCGGCGAGTTCTCGTTCGTCCTGGTCCAGGTCGCCCGGAGCGCCGGTCAGGTCGGCGACGATCTCTATCAGGCGACGCTCGCGGCCTCTGTCCTCACCATCCTGATCAACGGCATCGGTGTGAAGATTTCGCTGAGGAGACTGGCATGGCGCTGAAGCTCCGCAAGGTGAAGTACGACAAGAAGGGCCACATCGCCTATGTCACCATCGACAACGCCGAGCACGAGAACTGCCTGGAAGAGGTCGTCGATCAGGATCTGTGGACGGTCTGGCACGATTTCCGCGACGATCAGAATCTCTACGTGGCCATCCTCACCGGTGCTGGACGGAAGTCGTTCTGCGCGGGCTCGGACCTGCGCTGGTACGTCGAGACCATCTCCAAGCGGTCGCCGGAGTGGAATCGCCGGCGCGCGCACGAGGGCCCCAACCTGGGCGGGATCACGAAGGGCATCAACGTGTGGAAGCCCATCATCGCCGCCATCAACGGCTACTGCCTGGCCGGAGGAATGGAGCTGGCGATGGCGTGCGACATCCGCATCGCGGCCGACCACGCCAGGTTCGGTGTCGTCAATCGCCGCTGGAACGTGGGCGCCGAGTCGGGACTGACCCAGCGCCTGCCCCACATCGTCGGCCTCGGCGTGGCGCTCGATCTGCTCATCACGGGCCGGTGGTTCGACGCCAAGGAAGCCTATCGCATCAACTTCGTCACGAAGGTCGTGAAAGCCGCCAGGCTGAAGGACGAGTGCACCCGGCTCGCCGAGCAGATCTGCGAATACCCCCAGTCCTCACTGCGCACCGACAAGGAAGCGTGCATCCGTGGCCTCGGGCTGACGCTCGAGGAGGGCCTCCGCCTGGAGAACACGCTCTGGAACACGAACCTGTCGCTCCCCGACACGCTGAACGGGCCGCGGTCCTTCATCGAAAAGCGCAAGTTCGTCCCCACTCAGGAGGTCTGACCTCGAACGCCTGCGCGTAAGCCGATGCATCGTCGACCTTCGGGTGAGCGCTGATGGACTTCGTGTAGGTCGCGTGGGGAGCGGGTGGCTGCGGCCTTGTGAGACCCGTTCCCCGCCGACGTCAACAATGCGCGACGCGTGGGTGGAAAAAGGCGGCGTGTCCATCGCCGCCGAGCACGTGGTCGCAAAGGCCGCAGCCACCCACTCCCCAGACGGGCTAAACGATCTCCACCCCGCGCTCGCCCACCCGGAACTCGACGATCTCATCGGACATCGCGCTGGCGCGATGCTTCACCACGCAGAGCATGCGCGCCAGGCGGTTGCCGACGCGCTCGCTGCCCAGGACCACGATCGTGTTGGCCGTCGCGCCGATGTCGCCGGTGGCCACCTTGCGGGCCAGCAGGTCCTCCAGGCGCGTCTCCTCCGTCGTAACGAGCAGCAGCGTCGTGATCGTCGTGTGCTCGTACAGGTGGGCGTCGATAAACTCACGGTGCTGCCAGACAGGAAGACAGATCTCCATGCCCAGCGTCTCGGCATCGCGATGGATCACCTTGCGGTACAGCTCGTCGAAAAGAAAGAACTGGATGGAGTCGGCCGGTGAATCCATCGGCTCCACACCGTCCACGACGACGCGCCGGCTGCCCGCGGCGAAGTGGAAGTAGAGGAACGGGCGGATGGTATAGAGCGCGCGGTTGTAGGTCGCCTTCCAGTTCCAGTCGAATTCCCAGCCACCGTCCGGCGTCGGCACCTGGAAATCCCGCGTGCGCCCGACCCACGTGTACGCGTTCGAGTAGAAGGCGTCCATCTGGGCCGGCGGCGGATACGGGTCGCTCATCGGCGTGACGCTGTGGCTCCACGGGGTCAGGTCCCAGTGGAAGAGCCGGCGCGCGTACTCGTCGTGCTGCTGCGAGTCGCCGCGGCCGTTCATGTCGAGGATCACCCCGCGCGCGCCGTCGGCCGCCCGGCCGTGGTCGGCGAAGGTGAGGCCGAGATGCGTCTTCCCGATTCCGGTCGCGCCGTAGATGACGGTCAGCGTGCCGGGCAAGAGGCCACCACCGAGCATCGCATCGAGCCTGGGAAGACCGGTCGAGACGCGCGCAGTCACGAAGCGCGATTCTACACGACGCGTCAGCCGGCGCGTCCCTTCGTCCTGAACTGAGCTTCGTAGAGATCGCGCAACTGCGCGAGCGTGGTCGCCTGTCCCGGCGCCTTGTCGTCGCGGATGCGTGCGATGCGGGCGAAGCGCAGTGCGAGCCCCGACGGATAGGTGGGGCTCTTCTGGATCTCGTTGTACTCGACCTCGACGACGATCTCCGGCGTGACGCGCACGGTGTATCCGTCGTCGCCGACGGCGAGCGACTTCAACCGTTCGGTCATGGCCGTGAACTCCTGGTCGGTGAGGCCCTTGAAGGTCTTGCCGACGTCGGCCCACCCGTCGCCGTCGCGGACCGCCAGGTGATAGTTGGAGAGCCAGCCGACGCGGCGGCCGGAGCCGCGATCGGCGGCGATGATCACGCAGTCCACCGTCTCCGCCGCCTTCAGCTTGAACCAGCGCTTGCCACGCCCGCCCGGCTCGTAGGCCGCGCGCAGGTCCTTGGCCATCACGCCCTCGTGGCCGGCGGCCAGCGCACGCGCGAGGAACGCGTCGGCCTCGGCCACCGTCGTCACCACGGAGCGCTCGGCCAGATAGCGGCCGCTGGTCACGCGTCGGAGGGCCCCCCATCGACGCTCCGAGGGCTCGTCGATGAGGGACTGGCCCTCGGCGACCAGGCAATCGAAGAAGTGCAAGGCCAGCGGAACCTGGCCGAGGAGCGCCTCGACGTCGTGGACGCGGCGGAAGCGACGCATCAACTCCTGGAAGGGCAACGGTCGGCCAGCCGCATCGAGGGCGACGACCTCGCCGTCGAGGATGAACGGCGCGCCGCCGAGGTCGCGGCGGACGATCTCGACGACGTCGGGAAGGCTCGCGGTGACGTCGGACAGTCGGCGGCTCCAGATCCCCACGCGCTGGCCATCGGAGTGAACCTGGACTCGCGCGCCGTCGTACTTGAACTCGAGCGCGGTCACGCCGCCGTGCGCGGCGAAGACCTCGCCGAAATCCGACGTGATCTCGCCGAGCATCGGCAACATGGGAACGAACAGTCGCGGCGTGACGGCGGCGAGGGCGTCGGGGCCTCCGGTGAGCGCGAGCGCTGCGACGGTTGCCAGGTCGCCGAGAAAGAGGGCGGCGCGCCGCGTCCGGGCTTGATCCGCACCGGCCGCCTCGGCGATGGCTTCGAGCACGAGGCCGTCCGACACGCCGGTTCGCATCTCGCCGCCGATGATGCGACCGATCACCTCGCGCTCGGCCTCGGAGGCCCGGGCCGCCAGGGCGGTCAGCCGCTGGTCCTTGAGCCGGCGGGCCCCTGCGCCGCCGGCCTCGGCCACCCCGACGAACGCGGCCTCGACATCGGCGATGGTGAGGGGTGGGCCCGTGGCCGGCCCCACGTCCCTGGCTGGTGCCGGCAAACCGCGGACGTTCAGCACCCGGGGATCCGACACCGGGAACGGGCGTCCGGTCATAAATGCGACGGCGCTGGCGACCTCGTCTGCCGGCAGGGTGCGCAGGAACTCCGCGACCAGCCGACGCTTGCCCAGCCGGCTTGCCGTCCTGACTAGCTCGACGCAGAGCGTCGTGAAGTCGGCAAAAGCCGTCATAGGCCACCCATTATGCGCAAATCCCCGCGAATCTTGACTTGGCCGGCGAGGCCGCCCTACGCTCGAATTCATGCGTCGGACCGTCTTTTACCCCGTACATGCGGGGGCGGCAGGGGCGGCGGCCTCGCTCCTGGCAGATGAGTTCGACATGCGGAAGCTCGGTCCCGACGAAGTCGTAGCCTCGACCGTACCGCTGGTCTTCCTCGCCGACGCCGACGGCCCCGATCGACCCCCCGGCCCCAACGTGAGGGTCATCGGCCTCGTTGATCCGCGACGGCCCGGCACCTGGCCCGAGCACTGGTATGGGCTCCTCCCGGCCTACCCGGGTCGCGCCATCCTCGTCCGCGCCATCGCCAACGCCTTCGCCGATCTGGACGCCGCCGAGGAGATCGCCCGCCTCGGTCGCGAGCTGAGCGAGCTCAACGCGATCGGTATCCGCCTGTCTGCCGAGCGGAGCCCGGCGGCTCTCCTCGAGGTGATCCTGACCAAGGCGCGCGAGATCACGAACAGCGATGCCGGCTCGCTCTACCTCGTGGAGCACGAGGCTGACGGCAACGCACGGCTCTTCTTCGCCCTGGCCCAGAACGACAGCCTGGAGGTGCCCTTCCGGGCCACCACGCTGCCACTGTCGAGCACGAGCGTGGCCGGCTATGTGGCCCTGACCGGCGCGCCGGTCAACCTGGCCGACGCCTACACGCCACCCGAGGGCTCGCCGTTCAGCATCAACCGATCGTTCGACGAGCAGACCGGCTACCGCACGAAGTCCATGCTCGTCGTGCCGATGCGCACGCCGCAGGGCGAGACGATCGGCGTGCTGCAGCTCATCAACTGCAAGCCCGGCGCGGGCGGGCGACTCGTCGATGCCGACGACGTCGCGCTGCGCGTGCAGCCCTTCGGCGCACGCTACGAAACGCTGGCCGGATCGCTCGCCTCGCAGGCGGCCGTGGCGCTGGCCAACAGTCGTCTCTTCCAGAACATCAGGCAGCTCTTCGAGGGCTTCGTCGGGGCCGCCGTCACCGCGATCGAATCGCGGGATCCCACCACGTCCGGCCATTCCTTCCGCGTCTCCGAGCTGACCGTTGGCCTGGCCGAAGCCGTCGATCGCTGCGAGCAAGGGCCCTACGCCACCGCGCGCTTCACCACCGACGAGCTGATGGAGCTCAGGTACGCGGCGCTCCTCCACGACTTCGGCAAGGTCGGGGTGCGCGAGCACGTTCTCCTGAAGGCCAAGAAGCTCTACCCGGGTGAGCTCGACCGAATCCGCCAGCGCGTGGCATTGATCAAGCGCGGGCTCGAGCTCAAGTACACGGGCAAGAAGCTGGAGACGCTGCTCGCCCGCGGCCGTCGCGGGTTCGACCGCCAGGCCAAGGCCATCGACGCCGAGCTCGCTGCGTTCCTCGGAGAGCTCGACGACCACCTCGACCGCATCGTGATGGCCAACGAGCCGAGCGTCTTACCGAGCGACGTGGTCGAGCACTTGCGCGGCCTGGCTCTCCAGACCTTCGAGGACCACCTGGGCAACCACCAGGCGGTCATCACCTCGGAGGAAGCCAGGATTCTCGCCATCCCACGCGGCAGCCTCACCGACACCGAGATGGACGAGATGCGCTCGCACGTCGTGCATACGTGGGAATTCCTCAAGCGCATTCCGTGGACCAAGGAGTTCCGCAGGATTCCGGAGATCGCCCGGGCCCATCACGAGAAGCTCGACGGCTCCGGCTATCCGCTCGGCATGAAGGCCCCCGACATCCCGCTGCAGTCGAAGATCATGGCGATCGCCGACATCTACGACGCGCTCACGGCGGCCGACCGCCCATACAAGAAAGCCGTTCCCCTCGAGCAAGCGCTCGACATCCTCGACGGCGAGCGACGCATGGGCACGCTCGACGGCGAGCTGTTCGACCTCTTCGTCACGGCCAGGATCTTCGACCGCACGCGACCGCGCTGAGTCGGCTCCTTCAGCCGGCGAGCAGTAGGAACAGCGTCCCCCACGCGAGAACGGCGCCGAGCGCGGCGAGGCCGCGCGCGAGCTCACGGGCGATCTCGATGCGCTCGGTGCGCGTGCTCCTCATGTGTTGAGCAGTGGGAAGTAAAAAAAAGGCGCGACGACGGCGGCTGGCGAAGAACCCGTAGCACGTGGCGGCGTGCATCATGGGTGGCCTCCTTTATATGGATACGTCTCAGGCGATGCCGCGGACCAATCCGACGACTCGCCCGACGATGCGCACGGTCTGCTCCCGGGTGTCGATGACAATGGGAGCGAGCGCGGGATTCTCGGGTTTGAGGACGACGCGCGGCCCGTCGCGCAGGAAGCGCTTGACCGTGGCCTCGCCCTCCCCGCCCTCGGCGTCGATGAGAGCGACGACGATGTCGTTCGGCTGGGCGCTGTCCTGCCGCCGGACCAGCACGAGGTCGCCATCGCAAATGTGCGCGCCGATCATGCTGTCGCCGCGCACGCGCAGCGCGAAGACGTCCTCGCCGTTCCCCGGGAGCGACGAGGGCGCCAGCGGCAGCTCACCCTCGCGGTTCTCTTCGGCCAGCCGCGGCCCACCGGCGGCGATGCGTCCGAGAATCGGGATCGAGCGATACGCGCTGGCGGGGGATGGCTCGGTCGGCGTGAGCGCGCGCGACGTCCGTCGCGCGCTCGCCCGGCGCTGGAGCGCGCCCTTGCGCTCGAGCGCGCGGAGATGATCGAACGCCGCGCGCGGCGTGACGCGGAAACGCTCGCCGATCTCGCGGACCGTCGGCGGGACGGTGTGCCGAGCCGTGAAGGATCGGATGAAGCCCAGCACCTCGCGCTGCTTGTCCGTGAGCTCTCGCATGCTGGCGTTCCCTCGTTTCGCCGGTGACTATACTCAACGCGTGTTGAGGGAGTCCAGCAAAAAAAGAGGGGGCCCTCAGGCCGGCTCCCAGGGCACACAGACCGGGCACTCGACGAAGCCCTGGTCGCGGGCGTCGGCAACCCGCTTGAGATAGACGCGATCGGCCTCCTTGATCCGCGGCACCCACGCGCACTCTCGCCGGTGAAACAATCGCGAGCCGCGCTGGGCGCAATAGGGCTCGCCGATATCGACCGCGGGAGCAGGCGCGACGCTGTCGTCGCCGCTCGCATGAGTCGGCTCGAGCTCGGAGGGGAGCGTCGTCGCCGGCGCCGGAGTCGACGGAGTCGTGTGGATCACCGGATCGGAGTCGTTGAGATTGAGGTTCGTCTCGACGGTGCTACGGAATTCGTCGCTCGCGCGGCGGAACTCGCGCATGGCCCGGCCCACCATCCGTCCCAGCTCGGGCAGCCTGGATGGCCCGAAGACCAGGAGTGCGATGACGCCGATGACCAGCATCTCCTGAAGCCCGATGTCGAACATGGAAGTAGAGTAACACGCGGCTCCGAGGCGAAACGGCGGGGCAACCCGGTTTACCCCAACCCAGAAGAGAATTGCCCAGCGAGCCCGCTGACCGGCACCGCTGGCGCAGACTTAGCGAGCGGTCCCGTCAGGCATACATGTTGCTGTGCTGAACCGCATGACTGCTCTTCGAGTCCTTCGCTACCTGATCCTCCTCGGCGCGATTGCCGCGCGCGAGCGTACACTCCTGCGCATGGGTCGCTAGGAGGCGACGACCTCGTTCCTCGACATCGGCTCCGGCACGATCCCCTGCTTCTCTTCCGGCGTGACGAGCCCGCACTGAACGATCTTGTAGAGCAGTGCCTTGTAGCTGATCTGAAGGAGGCGGGCTGCCTTGGCGCGGTTCCAGTGCACGCGGTCGAGGACTTCTTTGATGGCGACGCGCTCGGCGTCGCGCGCGGCCTGGCGCGCGATGTCCTTGAGGCTGATCATCTGCTCGGGGTTGATCGTCGCCGTCACCGCCGCCGTGGTCACGGCCGGCCGCGGGCCGCGGCCCAGCGTGGCCGCGATTTCCTGGTGAACGGTCCGATGGGTGCCGAGCACGACGACGCGCTTCACCGCGTTCTCGAGCTCGCGGATGTTGCCAGGCCAGTGATACTCGACGAAGACGCGCATGGTCTCGGACGGGATCTCGATCTTGCGGCCGTACTGGGAGTTGAACTGGGTGAGGAAATGATCGACGAGCACCGGGATCTCTTCGCGCCGCTCCCGAAGGGGTGGGATCCGGATCTCGATGACGTTCAGGCGGTAGTACAGGTCTTCCCTGAACTGGTGCGCCCGCATGGCGGTCTCGAGGTCGCGATTGGTGGAGGCGATGAGCCGCACGTCGGTGCCGATGATCTTCTCGCCGCCGACGCGGGAGAACTCGCCGTCCTGGAGCACGTGCAGGAGCTTGGCCTGGAGCCGCAGCGGCATCTCCCCGATCTCGTCGAGAAGGAGCGTGCCCTGATCGGCGGCCTCGAACTTCCCCGGCTTCTGCCGATACGCGCCCGTGAATGCGCCCTTCTCGTGACCGAACAGCTCAGACTCGAGCAGCTCACCGGGAAGCGCGGCGCAGTTCACCTTCAAGAACTGGCGATGGGCGCGAGGCGACGCCTTGTGGATCGCCCGGGCCACCACTTCCTTGCCGACTCCACTCTCACCCCGCAGCAACAGCGTGGTGTTGGTGGCGGCCACCTTCGCGATCAGATCCCGGATCGGCTGCATCTTGGCGCTGCTGCACAGGTCCAGGCCCTCACTCATGTACAACCCCCCGAGGAAGATGAAGTCGCATACGTATGAACGCAAGTGCACGGACAGTGCCATTCGTTTCCTTATTACGGCACGCAATCATTACAAGTATTTGTCGTGGTTGGCCGTCCCGAGAGCTTTGTAACTTTGTAAGAAGTTCAAGCCCAGTCGTAGTCAACTTTACAAAGGAGGATGTATGAAGATCCTCATCGTGGATGACGAGCCGCAGGTCGCCGAGATCCTCGCCAAGTCCCTCGGCCGCGAAGGTCACCAGGCCACGATCGCCACCTCGGGGGAGCAGGCGCTCTCACTGGTCGGTACCTACGATCCCGACGCGCTGTTCCTCGACGTGTCCATGCCCGGGATGAATGGCCTCGACGTCCTGGCCGAGGTCCGGCGCCGCCGTCCCTCGCTGCCCGTCGTCGTCATCACCGGTCACGCGACGCCCGACGAGGTCGAGCAGGTCAAGAAGATGGGCGCGGTCGACGTGATCGAGAAGCCGGCACCGCTCACGCACTATCAGCTCGCGCTGAAGCGGCTCGATATCCACTGAGCACCGCCGAGGGACCAACGACGCGAAGCGCGGCGGGCAAGCGCTTTCGTCGGCGGGCCGATCTGTGATAGAGAACTGCGCGTGTTCGTCCTTCGCCTGAGCGCTCGGCCTCTGGCGATCGTCGCCGCCGCGGCCGTTCTCGCGGTGGCGTTCCCGACGTTCGGGCAGCTCCTGCGTCCCCCTACCGACCCGCAGAACCTTCAGCAGCCCCGGAAATCGCCGATGACGCTCACGCCCAGCGTCACGGTGAGCGAGGAATTCAACGACAACGTCTTCCTCGACAACACGCGCAAAGAGTGGGACATGATCACGCGCATCACCCCGGGCGTCACCTTCGAGGTCGGCGAGCCGACGTACCGCCTGGCCGCCGGGTACTTTTTCACGGCCGATCTGTACGCCCGTCATCCCGAGCTGAACCAGGCGTTCGACGCTCACAGCTTCATCGGTGACGCTGTCTGGAAGGCTTCGCCACTCCTCACGCTCAACGCCTTCGACACGTTCACGCTGACCACCGACACCAATCTGATGAACCAGGAAAGTGTGGCCACGGGTCGCAACCGCTCGTACAGCAATTACATGGGGGGCGGCGCATCCTATCAGGTCGATCCTCGGACGACGGTGCGCGGCGGCGCGCTCTGGGTCGTCCAGCACTTCCAGAGCGAGGACCTCTTCGATTCGGACACGTACGGCCTCGATCTCGCCGTCGACCGCGCGTTCACGCCTCGGTTCACCGGCACCATCGGGTACGAATACCGGTTTTTCGACATCCAGAACCTCCCCGACACGACCACGCACACGCCGCGCCTGGGCGTGCGGTTTCGGTTCACGGAGACGATCACCGGCACGCTCTCGGCGGGGCCCACGATCGAGACCGGCAGCATCTCGCGGGTCACGCCGGCCGTCATCGCGTCGCTGAGCCAGCGCTACGGGTGGGGCAACATCAGCCTTGATTACACGCGCGCGGTGGGCACCGCCGGCGGCCTCGGCGGCACCTCCGACAACCAGTCGGGCGGCGCGACCGTGCAGCTGACCTCGTTGATGCCGCGGCTGGTCGTACAGGGGGGCCCACGCTACAACTCGTCGGTGTCGCCCAATCACAGCATCGACGTCCAGGGCTTCACGCTCCCGGTCCAGGCGACCTACCGTCTGCAAACCGGCATCGCGCTCATCGCCGCCTACCAGTTCTTCCATCAGCGCTCGGAGAGCCGCGCCTTGACGCCGGCGGGAACCGCGATCGCGGCCGACGCCGACCAGAACCGAGTGTGGGTCGGCATCCAGTTCGGCTACCCCTTCAAGTTCGAGTAACGCGCCTCTCCGCGTCGCCCCGGCCGTGGCGGTCGCAGTGCACGGCTTTGCGTACGCGCCGGCCGATCCTTCCCGTTTTTTGTCCCCGAATTGCGAACCCCGTTGCGCGCTGACCGACGCCGGCTTGCGCGAAAAACGCACGCGCTGACGCTTCTCTGCGGCCGATTGCAGCCGTTGGCACCTGGCTTGCGCTATCTCGCTGGTGGCTGTTGTTACAAACGCCGACTGACGAATGTCACTCGCACAGCGCTTGGCCTGGCTCGAAGTCGTCTCGACGCTGGCAATCCTCAGCGCCGTGATGCTGACGTCGGTGCCGCCCGAAGGAATCGGCGGCATGGGCGTGACCACGGCCACCGCGGCGGCCGCCGCCCAGATCCTCCCGCGCTTTTTCATCATCATGGGGATCTGCTTCGTCTGCTTCTACTTCTGCGACCTGTACAACTTCGAGGACCCCCACGACTTCGGTGATCTCTTCGGCCGGCTGTGTCGGGCGCTCGGCTGGAGCGCCCTGCTGCTGGCCACGACGTACGTGGTATTCCCCACCACGATCGTCCGCGGGAACTTCGTGTCGCACGCCTTGATGCTGCTCCTGGTGGCCGTGCTGCTCATCCGCAGCGTCGTGTACTCGATGGCCAAGCGCGCGCCGTTTTCCGAGCGCGTGCTGATCATGGGCGTCGGCACCCTGGCGACGGTGATCGCCGATCAGATTCGCACGCGGCCGGATCTCGCGGTCCGGCTCATCGGCGTCCTCAGCGACGGCGGCACCGCGACGACGTTGTCGGCGCCGCGCCTGGGACGCTACGACGACGTGGCCGACGTCGTCCGTCGCCACCGACCCGATCGCATCATCGTGGCCATGCCCGACCGCCGAAGCCACCTGCCGGTGACGCAGCTCCTGGCGTGCCGCGTGCGCGGGGTGCGCATCGAAGACGGCCCGCAGGTCCTCGAGCGCTTCACGCGCCGGCTCGCCGTGGAGTCGTTGACGCCGAGCGCGCTGATCTTCGGCGACGGCTTCCGCGTCACGCGCGCCCAGCTCCTCGTCAAGCGCGTGATGAGCGTGGCCATCGCGATCGTCGCGCTCGTCTTGACGGCGCCCTTCATGGCGGTGGTGGCGCTCGGCATCACGCTGGAGAGCCGCGGCCCCGTCTTCTTCGTCCAGGAGCGGGTCGGCCTGCACGGCCGCCTCTTCCGTCTCGTCAAGTTCCGCACCATGCGCGTCCTCGACGCGCGCGAGACGGACACCGTCCTGCGCGACAACCGCAGCCGCGTCACGCGGCTGGGCGCCGTGCTCCGGCGCTATCGCCTCGACGAGATCCCGCAGTTCATCAACATCCTGCGCGGCGACATGAGCCTCGTCGGCCCACGGCCGGAGATGGCGGAAAACGTCGCGACGTTCTCGACGGTGATCCCCTACTACAACCTGCGTCACGAGGTGCGGCCGGGGCTCACCGGCTGGGCCCAGGTGCGCGCGGGATACTCGATGAGCGTGGAAGAGGTCACGCGGAAGCTCTGCTACGACCTCTACTACATCAAGCACATGTGCGCGCAGTTCGATCTTCGCATCCTCTTCGACACGGTGAAGTTCGTCCTCAGCGGGAAGCGGCCCGGATGACGAACACCAAACATTTCCACACATTCAGCAGCCGGGCACCCATCACGTGCTCGGCTCTCGCGCCGGCGGTGCCGGCGCGGGGGGAAACGGCGCCGCGCAGGTTCGGCACGTCTCTTGCGAACCACCAGGGAAGGTCGTCATGAAGTTTCCCAGCGTCGACCCGTCCGCGACCGTCCCCGCCACTGGCGGTGGGGATCGCCCCGTCCTCGTCGTCGAGAGCGATGCCGATCAGCGGCGGCGCGTGACCGCGCAGCTCGCCAACTGGGGATACGCGCCCGTCGCGGCTGGCTCCGGTGAGGAGGCGATCGAGCTCGTGGCCAACGCGCACTTCGCCTTCTCGCTGGTCGCGATCCGCCTGCCAGGCATGTCGGGCGTCGACTTCCTGCGGCGCGCCCAGGATCTCTGCGACACCGGCCACGTCATCATGGTGGCCGACAACGGCCACAGCTCGCAGATCGTGGAAGCGATCCAGACCGGCGCCGACGATTTCATGCGCCGGCCGTACACCGCCGAGGACCTCGAGAACGCGATCAAGGCCGTGGCGGGCCGGCCCCGGCCGGTGCCGGCGCCGACGGCAGCGGCTCCGGCCGGCGGCGACGAAAACGGTGCGCGGCTCGAACGCGAGCTCGGCCTGCTCGTCAGCCCGCCGATGCGCGAAGTCCAGTCCATCGTCGAGCAGGCGGCCCGCGCCGACGTCACCGTGCTCATCTGCGGCGAGACGGGCGTCGGCAAGGAGCTCATCGCCCACTCGATCCACGCGCACTCGCCCCGGCGCCGCGCGCCGTTCGTGAAGGTCAACTGCGCCGCGGTCCCGCGCGAGCTGCTCGAGAGCGAGCTCTTCGGTCACGAGCGGGGTGCCTTCACCGGCGCCCACCAGCGCAAGCCCGGACGCTTCGAGACCGCCGACGGCGGCACGATCTTCCTCGACGAGATCGGCGAGCTGCACCCGGCGCTCCAGGCCAAGCTGCTCCACGTGCTGCAGGACGGCGAGTTCTCGCGCGTGGGCGGCCGCAACAACATCACGGTGGACGTGCGCGTCATCTGCGCCACCAACCGCGACCTCGCCCGCGAGGTGGCGGCCGGGCGCTTCCGCGAGGACCTCTTCTATCGCCTCAACGTCATCAACATCTTGATTCCGCCGCTGCGCGAGCGGCGCGAGGAGATCCCCGGCCTCGTCCGCTACTTCGTGCAGCGCTACGCGCGCCTCTTCAACTTCCCGGAGCCCGAGATCACCGCCGACGCCATGCAGGCGTTCGTGCAGTACGCGTGGCCCGGCAACATCCGCGAGCTCGAGAACTTCATCAAGCGGATGATCGTGCTCCAGGACCTCGGCCTGCCGCGCACGCTGGTGGCGACGCCGATCACGGCCGCCGCCGCGCCCGAGAGCACCGACCCGTTCGGAGCCACCAAGGGCCTCTCGCTCAAGGAGATCTCGCGGCGCGCGGTGCTGGAAGCCGAGCGCCAGGTGATCCGGCGCGCGCTCGAGCAGTGCCGCTGGAACCGCGTGAAGACCGCCAAGATGCTGAAGATCAGCTACCGCGCGCTGCTCTACAAGATCAAGGACATGGGCCTCAAGCAGGAGTCGGCGGCCTCCTGATCGCCTACATGAAGGAGACACGCATGAAGTGGCTCGCACTCGTTTCCATCGCGCTCGTGATCGCCGCGCCCGGCGCGGCGGGGGCCCAGGGTCGCACGCCGACCCAGATCTCGCCGGCAGCGCCCACCGTCGGCGGACCGTCCGGAATGCCGCCGGCCCCCGCGCCCGGTCGTCCGGCCCGCCCGGCGACGTCCACGTTAGCGGACACGGCGCCCGGCGCGCCGGCAGCCTCGCCGGTCACGTCGGTGCCGTCGGGCACGCCGATCCCCTCGGACTACGTCATTGGTCCCGGCGACGTCCTCCAGATCTCGGTGTGGAAGAACGACACGCTCTCCCGCGTGGTGCCTGTGCGGCCCGACGGCAAGATCTCGATGCCGCTGCTGCACGACGTCAGCGCGGCCGGGCTCACCGCCATGCAGCTCCGGGACAAGATCTCCCGCGCGCTCGCCGAGTTCCTGCCCAATCCCGAGGTCGCCGTGGCCGTCACCGACGTACGCAGCATGCGGGTGTCGGTGCTCGGCGAGGTCCAGAAGCCGGGCGTCCTCGAGCTGCGCGGGACCACGACGATCCTCGAGGCGATCGCGATGGCCGGCGGCTTCCGCGACTTCGCGTCGCCCAGCAAGATCACGGTGATCCGCACCGACGCCGGTGGACAGACGCAGAAGATCCGCTTCAACTACAACCGCGCCGTCTCCAACGGCAGCAGCGACGAGAAGAACCTCGTCCTCAAGCCGGGAGACGTCGTCGTCGTCCCCTGACGGCGCGCCATCATGACGACGTCACCGACCGCGTCCGTTCCCGCCCGTGGTGCCGGCCTCGCCGGCGTGCTCGAGATCGCCCGGCGCCGGCGCGTGCTGGCCATCGTGCCCTTCCTGCTCGTGCTCGCGGCCGCCGCGTCGCTGGCCTTCTTCCTGCCCGGCCTGTGGACGGCGCGGTCGCTCATCATGGTGGACCGCCCGCAGGTGCCGGAGTCGATGGTGAAGTCGACCGTGGTCAGTGACCTCGAAGGCCAGTTGATCAGCATGAGCCAGGAGATCATGAGCCGGCCCCGCCTGGCCGCGATCATCCAGCGCTACAACCTCTATCCGCGCGTACGGCAGAGCTTCGGCATGGACGAGGCCGTCGAGCGGATGCGCAAGGACATCAAGCTCGAGATCCAGGGAGATCCCGAGCGCCGGCGCGGCCGCGAGCCGCGCACCATGATGTTCTCCGTCGCCTACAGCACCAGCAATCCGCGGATCGCGATGGACGTCACCAATCAGCTGACCGCCCTCTACGTCGAGGAGAACGTCAAGTTCCGCGAAAAGATGACCGCGGGCACCTCCGAGTTCCTGGAGCGGCAGCTCGGCGAGGCGCGCTCGAAGCTCCAGCAGCAAGAGCAGCGCATCGCCGCCTACAAAGAGCAGCACATGGGCGAGCTGCCCGAGCAGCGCGAGGCCAACTTCCGCGCGCTCGAGCGCCTGCAGCAGCAGCTCACGATGGCCTACGAGAACAACCGCCGGGCCAGCGAGCGGCGGCAGCTCATCACCCAGAGCCTGGCCGACATCGACCAGTCGGTGGGCCTGGCCACGGCCGGGGGCGGCGTCGCCGGCCCCGACGTGACGCCGCAGGCGGCGGCCGCCGCGCGCCTGAATCTCCTGAAACAAGAGCTGGTGCAGATGCAGTCCACCTACAACGAGAAGTATCCGGACGTGGTCGCGCTCAAGGAGCAGATCCGCGCCCTCGAGGCCAGGATCGCTCAGGACGCCCCGGCGGCCTCGCCGGCGCCGGCGCCGATCCGTCCCAAGGGGGGCCGCGAGCTCAAGGCCGCTCCCCAGAACCCGTACATCGTGAACCTCATGCAGCAGCTCGACCAGGCCACGGTCGAGTCGAAGGCGTCGACCGACGAGATCCGCGGCCTCAACACCCAGATCGCCATGTACCAGCGGCGCATCGAGAACACGCCGCGCCGCGAGCAGGAGCTGTCGCTCATCACCCGCGACTACGAGACCACGCGCGATCTCTTCCGCTCGCTGCTGTCCAAGCGTGAGGAGGCCGGCATCGCGGCCGACCTCGAGGCCAAGAACAAGGGCGAGCGGTTCCGGATCATCGAGGGCGCCGGCATGCCCGAGCGGCCGACCGGGCCCAATCGCCTGCGATTGCTGATGGTCGGGATGGTGCTCGCCCTGGCCGCCGCCGCGGTCGCCGTCGTGCTCGCCGAGCAGGTCGACACCTCGTACCGCACGGTGGACGAAGTGCGGGCCAGCGTGCCGGTCCCGGTGCTCTCGACGATTCCGAAGATCACGACCGAGCGGGATCACCGGCGCACCACGCGCCAGCGACGGTGGACGGCCGCGGCCGTCGCCGTCGGGCTGTTCGTGGTGGTTGGCTCATCGTTCGTCCTCGCTCACAACAACGACGCCCTGGTCGCGCTGCTCACGCCCAGCGACCGGCCGGCCGCCGGGAGATAGATATCGTGTACCTCGAGTTCTACGGGCTCAGCGAGACACCATTCAGTCCCACGCCGGATCCGAAGTTCCTCTTCCAATCGGCGCGCCACCGCGAAGCGCTGGCCCAGCTCATCTACGGCGTCCGCGAGCGCAAGGGCTTCATCGTCCTCACCGGCGAGATCGGCACCGGCAAGACGACGCTGCTGCGCACGCTCCTCGAGCGGCTCGACGACGAGCATCCCGTGGCCTACGTCCACAACTCGTCGCTGCCCTGGGAGGGAATGCTCGAGTACATCCTCCACGACTGGGGCGTGAAGACGATCGGCACCAGTCAGGCCCAGCGCCTCGTGGACCTGAACGAGTACCTCATCGAACAGCACCGCCTGGGCCGTTCACCGGTGCTCGTGATCGACGAGGCGCAGAACCTGTCCATCGAGTCGCTGGAGGCGGTGCGGCTGCTCTCGAACTTCGAGACGACCCACGCCAAGCTGCTGCAGATCCTGCTCGTCGGCCAGCCCGAGCTGCGGGACAAGCTGAACGCGTTCGAGCTCCGTCAGCTCAAGCAGCGGATTGCGTTGCGCTGCCACATCAGCGCGCTCGGCCCCGAGGAGGCGCGCCAGTACATCCGGCACCGCCTGCGCGTCGCCGGTGCCACCGATGCCGGCATCTTCACCGACGGAGCCGTGCAACGGATCACCGAGTACAGCCGTGGCATCCCCCGCGTGATCAACACGCTCTGCGATCACTGCCTGATCAGTGGTTATGCCGACAGCAAGCGGAGGATCGACGTCCGCATGGTCGAGGACGCCATCGAGTATCTCGAGGATGGCGAGCAGCCGCGCTGGAAGCGCCGCGCCCAGGCCCGGCTCACGCCGAGCCCCCAATGGGTGTGGGCGGCCCGTGGCGGCGTGGCCGCGCTCGTCGTCGCATTGCTCGCCATGATGATCTTCGCCGTCAACAGCGTGGGCTGGCTGCCCTGATAGGGAGGACACCGTGAGCAAGTTCTTCAAGGCCCTCGAGAATGCCGAGCGCGAACGTCAGGCCTCGGACGGAGCGGATGGCGGCGAGACCACTTCCAAGGCGGAAGCGGCGAAGCCCGCCGCGCCGCCTGCGCCGGCAGCGGTCACTCCTCCCGCGCCCGCGGCTCCGCCGGCCGCATCGCCGAAGGACGCGCCCGTCGCGCCTCCCGCGCCCGCGCCGAAGCCGGTCGCGAAGCCCGCGCCGGTCGCAGCGCCAGCGCCCGTTGCCAAGCCAGAGCCCGTCGCGACGCCAGCACGCGTCGTAACGCCAGCGCCGGTTGCGGCACCTCTCGCAGCGCCAGCTCCGGTTGCGAAACCAACGCCGGTCCCGGCACCGATCCCGGTTGCGACTCCGGCGCCAGCTCCGAGACCCGCTCCGATGGCGCCGCCCGTCCCCGAGCCGCCGGCGCCTGCGCGGCCTCAGCGCGCCCGTTCCGAGCCCGCGACTGCACGCCCGCCGGCGTACGGCGCGCCGCTCGCGCGTGAAATGGGCGGGGTACCCAGCCACCGTCGCGCCTTCACCGGCGTTCTCGAGCCCCAGGGCGCGGCCGAGCCGGGCCAGATCGACGATCATCTCGTGAGCCTGCTGGAGCCCACGAGCCTCGCCGCCGAGCAGTACCGGACCGTGCGACTGCACATCGAGACCTTGCACCGTGAGCGCGGGCTCAAGCTGATCGCAATCTCGAGTCCGTCACGCGGCGACGGCAAGACGCTGTCCGCCATCAATCTGGCCGGAGCCCTCGCCCAGGCGCCCGACGCCAAGGTCGTGCTCGTGGAGGTCGACGTGCGGCATCCCGGCGTCGGCCAGTACCTCGGCCTCAGCGCGGCGCGCGGCCTCTCGAGCTTCCTCCTCGATCAGTCGACGGCCGTCGAGTCCATCATCGAGCGTCCGAGCGGCGTGGGCTTCGCGGTCGTCGTGGCGGGCCCCGCGTCGTCGATGCCGTACGAGCTGCTCAAATCGCCACGGCTGACGGCGCTCTTCTCCGCGTTGCGGGAGCGCTTCGACTACGTCGTGGTCGACACGCCGCCGGTCCTGCCCTTCCCCGACGTCGGGATCCTTCGCGACCTCGTCGACGGCTTCCTGCTCGTCGTTCGCGCCAATCGCACGCCCCGAGAGATGGTGCGCGACAGTCTCGCCACCATCGGTCAGCCGCGCGTGCTGGGCGTCGTCTTCAACGACGACGAGCGCACCGCCGTCGAGGTGAACGGCAACGGAGCCGGCTGGAGGAGCTATCTCAAGCCGCTCGGGGGGGCCCGTGCTGCCTGAGACGGTGCCCCCGCTCCTCAACGTCCTCACCGTGGACGTCGAGGAGTACTACCACGGGGTCGAGTTCACGACGGTCATGCGCCGCTCCGAACTGCGCCAGCTTCCCAGTCGCGTCGTGCCGTCGACCGAGGGCCTCCTCGATCTCTGCGACGCCCACGGAGCCCGCGGCACGTTCTTCGTCCTCGGCGTGGTCGCCCAGCGCTATCCGCGCCTCGTGCGCACCATCGTCGAGCGCGGCCACGAGATCGCGTCGCACGGCTGGGACCACACCCTCGTCGATGCCCTCGGCCCCGCGCGGTTCCGCGAGGACGTGCGGCGAAGCAAGCGGACGCTCGAGCAGGCGTCCGGCCAGGCCGTCTGGGGCTACCGCGCGCCGAACTACTCGATCCGTCGCGATACACCATGGGCGTTTCCGACGTTGTGGGAGGAAGGGTACGCGTACGACTCCTCGATCCACCCCATCGCTCACGATCGTTACGGATTCCCCGACGCCCCGCGCTTTCCGCACGTGGCCATCACGGTCGACGGCGGAGACTTCTGGGAAGTCCCCGTCGGCACCGCCCGAGCCGCGGGGACGAACCTGCCGATCGGCGGCGGATTCTTCCGGCTCTTCCCGCGGTCGCTCCTGCGCGGCGCCGTGCGCAGCATCAACCGGCGCGACCGTCGCCCGGCCGTGCTCTACGTGCATCCCTGGGAGTTCGATCCGGATCAGCCGCGGCCGGCCGGCATGACCGCCATGCACCGCTTCCGTCACTACGTCGGCCTCCGAGGATCCACGGTCAAGCTCGCCCGGTTGCTCGCGGAGTTCGCGTTCACGTCGATCGCGATGGCCTTTCCTCAGGTGCGGCCAGCGCGGCGAGTCCACGCGCCCTTCGCGGCGTCCTGAACCCTCGACGCCCATGCGCATTCTGATCGTGTCTCCCGTGACGCCGTACCTGCCGTCGCACGACGGCGCGCGCGCCGTCGTCGCTCACCTCGTGCGGAACCTCGGGTCCGTGCACACGGTCGGGCTCGTGGCGGCGATGACACCGGCCGACACGCCCGAGCATCGCCAGTGGGCCTCGGGACTCTGCACGTGGACCCGCGTGGTGTCGGCGGGACGGTGGCGGAGCTCTCTGAGCCTTCAGCCCGGCGAAGGCGTGGCCCGCGTGCGTGCGGCCGTGCTCGAGGCGGTGCGTGACTTCGCACCCGACGTCCTCCATCTCGAAGGCAGCGTGCTCGCTCCGCTCGCCCGCCTGGGCGGGCTGCCCACCGTCCTGGCGGTGCGCGATGCGGACACCTTGCCCTCTCCCGGCGAGCGGCGGCGCGTTCGCCGGCCGTGGAGCTGGATCGACGGTCGCCTCGACGAATGGCAGCAGGCCGCGTGGGAGCACGCGTGGTTCCCGCGTGCCGACGTCGTCCTCACCGGCGAGGCGCTGCCCGTCGGGGTCGATCTCGACCTGTACGAGTTCCGTCGCACCGGCCAGTCCGGTCGCATCGTCCTCACGGCCGACCTCGCCCGCCCCGCCGGCATCGTCGCCGCTGAGCGCTACGCGACGTCGATCTTCCCGAAGGTGCGGGCGGAGTGGCCTCGCGCCGAGCTGGTGCTGCCCGGCGGCGATCCGGCCCGCGGTGTACGCGTCCTCGGAAATCTCGCTGGTGTGCGCGTCACCGGCGTGATGCCCGACCTTCGGCCGACGCTGTGGAGCGCGTCGGTGGTCGTGCCGACCACGCGCATGGGAATCCTCGAGGCGATGGCCCTCGGCACGCCGGTCGTCGTCTCGTCGAGGGTGGCCGCCTCGGTGAGCGACGTCGTCCCCGGCGACCACGTCCTCAGTGCCGACGACGACGCCGTGACGGCCAGGGCATTGCTCGCCGTGCTTCGCGATCCAGAGCTCGCCGAGCGACTGGCCCGCGCCGCGCGAGCGTTCGTCGAAGCACGCCACGGCTGGCCAATGGTGGCTCGCCGCTACGACACGATCTGGCGCCGCGTCCAGGCGGTGCCGACAGGACTCAGCGCATGACGCCCTTCCTCGTCGCCATCGCCGGGGGGAGCGGCAGCGGGAAAAGCGTGCTGACGCACGCCGTCGCCGCCGCGCTCGGAGCGGAGCGCGTGGCCACGCTCGCCCACGACCGTTACTATCGCGACCGCAAGGATCTCCTCCCGATCGAGCGCTCGCGGCTGAACTACGACGTTCCCGATGCGCTCGACCAGGCGCTCTTCCGTGAGCACCTGATGGCCCTTCGGCTCGGCCAGCCGATCGTGCCTCCCGTCTACTGCTTCGTGACACACCGTCGGGACGGCTGGGGAACGCCGATCGTTCCGCGCGAGATCGTGCTGATCGAAGGCATCCTGCTCTTCCACGATCCCGACATCCGCAACGCCTTCGACGTCCGGATCTTCGTGGATGCGCCCGACGACGTGCGACTGCGCCGTCGCATCAGCCGCGACACCATCGAGCGGGGCCGCACGCCCGACGCCGTCGTCGCGCAGTGCCGGAGCACCGTCTTCCCCGCCCACAGCCGCTACGTGGAGCCGAGCAGGGCGCGGGCCGATCTCGTGTTGCTCAATGCCGGCCGGCTCGAGCCCGTGGTCGAGGTCGCCACCGCGGTGATCCGGTCAGAGCTCGCCCGCCGGCAGGGTGGCTCCGGCATCGCGAACGCAGCATGAATTTGCTCTTCCCGCTCTGCCGCGAGCCCCGCCACGAAGAGCGGATCCGCGAGGCGCTCGAGCGCTGCGTCGCGTTCCTGATCGAGCGGCTGCCGTCCTCGCACCTCGTGGCCGTGGTCCTGACCGGCAGCTTCGCCCGCGGTGAGGGCAGCGTCCTGCCGCGTGGCGGCGTGCTCCGCGTGCTCGGCGACTTCGAGTTCTTCGTCGTCCTCCCGTCCGGCCACGACGCGCGGGTGGAACGACGTCAGTTCGCGACCTGGGGACACGAAGCGTCGATGCGGCTGGCCGCTGCCGGAATCCAGGCCGAGGTGGAGTTCGGCCCGGTGGAGGTCGATTTCTTCCGCCTGCGCGCGCGGCCCTCGATCTTCGTCTCCGACCTTCGCACCTACGGGAAGGTGCTCTGGGGACGCGAAGACTTGCTCACCGAGATCCCCGAGTTCGGCGTCGAGCAGATTCCGCCCGACGACGCGCTCTCCTTGCTCTTCAACCGCACGATCGAGCAGCTCGAAGCCTACGATCGCGTGGGCCGGGCGTCCCCGGAGGCGCTCCTCGACATCGTCTATCAGCGGCTGAAGCTCACGCTCGACCTCGCCGGCTCGGCGCTGGCCTTCGCCGGCGTGCACACGGCGCTCTACCAGCGCCGGCCGGCCGCGTTCGCCCGTCTGCTCGCGGAAACACCGTCGCTCGGTCAGCACCTGCCGACGTGGTATGCCGACGAGCTGACCCGAGCGGCCTCGGCCAAGCTCGATCCGGCCGAGCACATCGCGTGGCCGCCCGAGCGAGCCAGTGTGGACGAGCAGCGCGAGCTGCTGCGTGGCGCAATCCTGTCGGCGGCGCCGGCCGTCGCCGCGCTCCTTCGCTGGGAGCTCGAACAGACCGTCAGCGCCGGTGGCGAGCTGCCGTTCTTGCTCGACGCCTACACGCGCACGCCATCGCTGCGCCACCGCGTGCGCGAATGGGCGCGCGTCGTCCTGCATCCGATGCCGGCGCCCCTGCCGATCACGCACGCGATGATCGCCCGCCTCGTGTGGCGATCCACGCCGCGTGCGTTGCTGTATGCGGCCGGAGCCCAGGCCTACCTGGAGCTCGCTCATCTCGTGACCGACGGCGACGACTTCATGCGCCTGCTTCCGGTGGCGCGGACGGCCAGGCCGCGTCAGGTCGCCGCGCGTCGGGCGGCGGTGGTCGCGCTGTGGAAGTGGTGCATCCGCAACAACTGAGGAGATCATGAAGGAGCCACTCTCGATTTACGTCCTCGTCGATGCGCTCGGCTGGGAGCTCGTCCGCGGCCGGCCGTTCCTCGACGACCTGCTGATCGACAAGCGCTGGCTGGTCACCATTCTCGGGTACAGCTCGGGCGCCATCCCGAGCCTGCTCAGCGGACGCTACCCAAACCAGCACGGCCACTGGAACCTCTTCTACCGGTCGCCCGCCGCGTCACCGTTCCGCTGGACGCGGCCGCTCGGACGGCTGCCGAAACCGCTGGTCGAGAACCCGGTGTCGCGGCGGGTGATCAAGCACCTGGCGCGACGGCTGAGCGGTTACACGGGCTACTTCTCGATCTACGACTATCCGGTGGCGCACCTGCCGCAGTTCGACCTGACCGAGAAGCGCGACATCTATCAGCCCGGCGGCCTCGACTGTCCGTCGATCTTTGACGGCTTCCGCGACGCGCGCGTCACGTGGGAGTGCTACAACTACCACGCCCACACTGATGCCGAGATCCTGGCGCTCGCCCCCAAGCGAGCGGCCGAGACCGATGCGCGCGTCCTTTTCCTCTATCTCTCGGGGCTCGACAACTATCTCCACTTCCACGTCCACGAGCCCGACGGCGTGGCTGCGCAGCTCGACTGGTACGAGGCGGGGCTCCGTCGCGTGTGGGAGGCGGCCCGCCGCAGCCGCGACGACGTCCGCATGTTCGTCTTCTCGGACCACGGCATGACGCCGGTGCGCTGGACCTACGATCTGGGCCGCGACGTGGAGAGCCTCGGACTTCACATGGGCACGGACTACCTGCCCGCCTACGACTCGACTATGGCGCGCTTCTGGGCGTGGAACGATCGCGCCCGCCGGCGGCTCGTCGATCTGCTCGCTGACCATCCATGCGGCACCCTGCTCGAGCGGGCCGAGCTCCAGCGGCTCGGCGTGTGGTTCGACGACGATCGCTATTACCAGATGCTCTTCCTCATGCGTCCGGGTGTGCTCCTCTGCCCGAGCCACATGGGAGCGATCCGCTTCGCCGGCATGCACGGCTACCACCCGAGCGAGCCGACGGCCGATGCCGTGCTGCTGGCGTCGACACCCGTCGATCGCGCCGTGGACCACATCACTCACGTTCACGACGTGATCCGAGAGGACCTCGGCCTCATTCCGAAGCCGATGCCGAAGTCGACGGGTGGAGTCGCGGAGCATCTGTCGGCTCGCGAGGTGGCCGCGTGAACCCGATTCGCCTCATGTTCGTGCTGACGTCGCCGACGCGGGGTGGCGTCGAGGAAGTCGTGCTGGCCCTGCTCAAGCGCCTGCCGTGCTCCGAATTTCGGCTGGCGCTGGCGGCGCCGCGCGCGCTCCTCGAGGCGTTCGGGCGCGACCTCGACGGTGTGCCCGTCGACATCGAGCCGGTCGCGGCGGAGAGCTGGCGGCGTCGGACCGAGGTCAGCCAGCTCGCGCGTTTCATCGACCGTGTGCGTCCCGACATCGTGAACCCGCACCTCTTCCGGTCGGTGGTCGTCGCGGCGCCGCTCGCCCGGTGGCATCGCGTGCCCACGGTGGTGGAGACGTATCACGGACGCGAAGGCTGGCGCCACGGGCCGATCCGGGGATCCTTCGTGCCCGACCGCCTCCTCTCGCGCTTCGTGACTCGCGTCATCGCGGTGTCCGAGGCCGCTCGCAACTTCCTCGTCCGCGTGAAGCGTTATCCGGCCGACAAGGTGGTCGTCGTGCCGAACGGCCGCGACCTCTCGGCGCTCGTGCCCGGCCGCGATCGAGAGTCGGCGCGGAAGGACCTGGGTGTCGATCCGCACACTCCGATCGTCGGCGTCGTCGGCCGGCTCGAGGATCAGAAGGGCCATCGCTATCTCCTCGACGCCTGGCCCGCCGTGACCCGCGACTTCCCCGACGCGCGTCTGCTCCTGGTCGGCGACGGCAGCCGGCGCGAGGCGCTCGAGGCCCAGGTCAAGGCGCTTGGCATCGCGCCGTCGGTGATCTTCACAGGCTTCCGCGCCGACGTCGCGCGCATGCTCGACGCCATCGACGTGCTCGCGCTGCCGTCCCTCTACGAAGGGATGCCGCTCACCGCCATCGAGGCCGCCGCCATGGCGCGGCCGGTCGTGGCCACGGCGGTCGACGGCACACCCGAAGTCGTGGAGCACGGCATCACTGGCTTCCTCGTCCCGCCCGCCAATCCTCCGGCGCTGAGTGGCGCGCTCCTCACCCTGCTGGCCGACC